>Ga0114980_10003091_pt1 | contig 11516 bp, 22 predicted proteins | sample S_140806_EF_Meta_FD_87018 | JGI IMG/M metagenome (GOLD analysis project Ga0114980, IMG submission 87018) | Freshwater microbial communities from Lake Simoncouche, Canada to study carbon cycling - S_140806_EF_MetaG | ecosystem: Environmental > Aquatic > Freshwater > Lake | place: Lake...
CAGGATAAACCCGACAAGGAAAAATACTGCTACAAGGAACCCGATTTGCTTCTTCATGCTTCCTCCTTTACTACTACCAGCCCCTGAAGTTGATCCTCAGGGATGCCGATCGTGTTGAAATTATCCGCAATGTACTCCCAAGACTTGCGAAGATTCCTCAACACCCGTGTTTGCTCCTTGTTGATGTCCTCTGGGAGTCGGGGGAGTTTCTCAATCCTTGCCGCCAGAGGAATCAACTCTTCATAAATGATTGGGGCCATGTCCCAAAAGAACTCAAGCAGCGCCTCTTGCTGCCCAGCGTTCAGCGACCCGCCCTGGACGTTACGTTCTTTGTGCCCCCGAAAACCATTCGGGTATCTCCGCATTGGCATGTGTCTCTCCTCTCTAAATTAGGATAATGGGGATTGTGACCATCAGGCCAATGCCAACCGCCCAAAGGGCTGCGGCGAACGCGACAAGGTAGGAGGCGTTCTTCCTGCTCTTCATCGGAGATGTCACACCAAGGGCAAACAGAGCGACGGCAAAGATGCCCGTCAGCACCTGCAGTCGGTTGCTGTAGTCGCCCTCAGTCTCAGATGTTTCAAAGGGCTCATCCCCGCTAACAAACGCCTCGTTATATGGTCCGTACACAGCGTCCATATACGCACGGCAGTCTGGCAGTTGGGTCTGCCCAGCATCAATGCACGGCTTTGCGTAGACGTCAAATTCATACGAGCCGCCGAGGTCGGTGTCCCACGTCAACAGGTCGGCTCGGTACTTCACCTCTGCCGTAATCCACCGGTTATTCGCTTCAGCCATAATCAACTGATAGTCGCCATAGGCGGCAGACGACGCATTGTTGTGGAAAGACGCTTGGATAGCGGTCCATGCGGTGGTGGTTGAGACCAGGCCAATCAGCAGGACAACCACCAACTCCTCAGAGAGTTTGCGCAGAATCGTTCCCATCACGGTGCGACCACCGTCTCTGTCGCCTCTGGTGTCGGCACCAAAATCGGTGTCGGCTCAGGCGTCAGTTCTGGGATAGGTAGTGGCTCTGGTGTTGGTACTGGTGCAGGCGTTGCAAAAACCCCAAGGGGGTCAAGGTCTCTTCGATACATTTCGCAGTGCGCCTCAATGTTTCGGATCGGATCTTCAGAGAAGCAGACCCACGCCCACTTCTTAGGGAAGCATGTTGAAAGCATGCTGGGGTACTTTTGCAGCATCTCTGCTGAACATGCCGCTGTGTATCTCTCTGCTTCAGTCATCGTGCCTCCCGCGCAATCCCAGCACCCAGCAATAGTTTCTTCTGGGGTAGGGGTTGCCGTTGCTACGGGAGTCGCTGTCGGAATAACAACCGCAGGTGTCTGGGCTGATACTCCCGTAACCACTTGGCTTACGAGAATGGCTACCCCGACGACCAATGGGATTAGTAGTTTGCGCATGGTGCCTCCTTACTTCCTGTTGTTAAATCGCCAAAGAGCCTCGGGCTCGGCCCGAAGACTCGTGAGAGGCTGAGTCGTGAGACGAGGGTCTTGGTGCTGTGAAGCAGGCGCCACACTGTCCTCATTCCCATAGGGATCACAAGAGTCACAGTACTCCGTACCGAAGGGAGCATCAAACTCTCTTCCGCATGTCCCACAGTGTGCCTTTAACAGTTTCCTCATGATTACCTCCTATGTCTGTATCCCTACCGAGCGATAGATGCTTTCTGGCGAACCACTTCTATCTTCTCGATACGTAAGCAGAGCCCGTGCTCTTCTTTCCCACCGATAATCGGTAGGGATGTACCAAGAGTAGGCAGGTTGTTTGTGATGTGTCAAGTGGGGATTCGTGAAGAGGAGTTATGGCAGGGGAGTTATGGGGTGTTGAGCATGAAGATGATAGTTATGTGGCGGGGAACATGGTCGTAAACATCCGCCCGCCCTGTACATAATGTCCCACTTTCCCCCACATCCCCACACTACGTGGTGTATATGCCAGAGTTACGCACGATAATAAATGCAATATCATACAAAAAACGTTGCGCGCCAGCCATTTCGTGCACGGGAGTTATGGATATTACGTAATGAGTTATGCATCGTGCATAATAGGTATCCAGGGTGAGTTATGTATCCCCGGTTATGGGGTGGAGTTATGCAGTCAGAGTTATGAATCTCATATAATGAGTTATGGGGGTCTAGTTCATCGGTTAGAACGCTCGGCTTATATCCGAGTAGTGCCAGGTTCGACTCCTGGGACCCTCACCACCCTAGTTATGCACGGTGAGTTATGAGTTATGCATAAAGAGTTATGGGTCTCCTATAACGAGTTATGTATCCCCTATAACGCTCTCCTTGGACGTGAGATTGGGTAGCCCGCCCTGCACTGTTGGTGCTCATCGGAGCGTCCCTTATAAGATTACATAAGATTCTAGTCGGTGGATTGGCTCCTCCAGGGTGGCACTATGTATATGTAACCCCCGCTGTGGGGGAAAACATAGGAGGGTCTATGGCACTGAACTGGTCGGTCAAGGCGGTCAAGAACGCAGATGACATCTGCTACTACACCGCTACGAAGAACCGCATCTATGACGGGGTAACCCGTGGTGAGGAGTATGTACACCCCACTACGAACGCCTTGGTCTGGGCAACGATGAGCGTCGGGCTCAACGAGATCACCGAGGGGAACATTGACGAGTGGGAGAAGCGTCTCGCTCTTGCCTACGCCGTGGCATGGATCAGCAAGTCCATGGTCTTTGCAGGGTACGAAGATGACGGCAACATTAAGTGGGAGCCGCGTCTGATCACCCGAGCCGATCTGGTCAACCACATCGGTCTGGAGACGAACGCCTCATACGAGACGGCAGGGGCTTGGCGCAAGCGCGTCATGGAGCGCATGGAGGAAGAGGGTGTGCGTGAACTCAAGTACGCAGAGAAGCACAACCCTGAACTTGATGCGATCACATGGAAGGAAAGCCTCGAGTTGCGAGATGCGATTCGAAGCGGAAAGATTACCAAAGAAGAGGCGGCACTTCCCGAGAATCAGCCAGTGGGTTGATGGTACGGATGTGCTATAAATCGGGGAGGGCGGCACTTGTCGCTCTCCCCATAGGAAGGAGGCAACATGAGTATCGAGCAGTTGTACGAGGATCAGAAGTCAGGGCGGCTACTCGCCGAGCGGCGCACGCTGCCCTTCGCAGACCACGAAGCCCATTACCTTGAGACCGAGATGATTGAGCCGTTGATCGGTGCGGTCATCACAGGTGGCGTGGTAATCGGCAATGGCTCGTCGGAGGAGCCGCTTGTGCCAGTCCTGTTCGTCATGCAGGGCGGCAAGAAGTTCAGCGTCATCATCTCGTCGGACGACGAGGTCAACGATGGCGGTCGTATCCTATTTGAGCGCGGCACGCACATGATGCTTGCCGCTAAGAAGGAGGTGAAGTAAATGTGGCAAGTAGTACACACAGAGGAACTGCGTGCGACGCGCACGCTGACAATCTTCTACCGCGAGTCGGAGAACGGCGACAGGTCCATCCTCTTCGAGACGAATGTGGACGGCTTGTACATCTCCTACTACGGTGGGGCGCGTGATGCGATCACCGCTGAGAATCGCCTGACACAGGTCTGCTACGGGTGGGATGTCCTCATGAGTGAGGCTGACGACAAGGTGCGCGATGCCTTCTTCTGGTCGATCCTTGAGGGTCGGCTTGAGGATGATGGCTGCGCTCACTTCCCGTACACCTGCGATCAGGTGCATCACGCAGCGCAGGTGCTGCTTGGCAACGAAGAGTGCGAAGGGTGCGAGGTATGCGAGTGGTCAGAGACCATCAGCGTGCCTGACGCATACCTTCCGTAAGGAGGATGTATGTGGCTACACAAAGATTGCACGCTATCGACGCAGCGCGTGGAGGGTGAGCGGCTTGGCATTTACCTGTCGGGTAGTGTCTCCGCCACCTACACGCCGATGCTGACCGACGCTCGGTACTTCGGTATCGACGATGGCGACATCGGTGAGTACCGCAATGTCGGGTCGATCCAATGCGCTGACTGCGATGCGGCTCCGCTCGTCGAGTACAACTTCGACTTGGAGTTGTACAAGGTCGAGCAGGCTCTGAAGCAGGGCGACTACGAAAACATTGAGTGGAAGGAGGCAATCTAATGGCGTACGAGATTGACGGCAAGGAGTTCACGGAAGAGCACGAAGAGCAAGGTCTGGAGTACGACTGCTTCGCGGTCTACAAGACCGTGGTTGTCATGGGCGGCATGATCGAAGGTGGTGTCTATGACAGCGAGTACGAAGCGGTAGAGGTTGCTCGGAAGATTGTACAAGATCTGTACGGTTCAGAAGTGCACTACCACTCGGACGAGTCGGGTGGGCAGGTAACTCGAACTACCGCAACGATGACGGAGGAGGAACTTTCCGAGGCGTTGATTGACCGTGACGATGTAGCGTTTGCCACGGTTGCTGAACGCGAGGTATTGTTCTCCTAGGAGGCTTGTATGTCTGTATCAGATTGGTTTAGCGAACCAGATTACACAGGGTCGTTTCAGCCGCTCGTTGATAAGTGGGATAGGGATGGTGACTGGGGCGGCAACGCTCTTCGTTACTCGATCTTCTCCACTCTCAACGACGGTCCGAACCACCCTGCGTACCGTGGTCGTCTTGAGATGGCTCGAGATTACTATGGGCTGAAAGGGTCACCCGAAAACTGGGAGACCACTGGGCACCGAAGCCCAAGTGGAATTTTTCAAAACTATCAAGAAAGCGTAGTGCAACCAACGGTGGGGACATGGATGTCCGTGACCAGTTGGCTGTATTGGTTCAAGGTGGGCTTCCTAGGGATGTAGCACGGGCTTACGGGGGCAGGTGGCACTCGGGTGCTGCTTGCCCCTTTTTGCCGCTCCTAGGGGCGCAAACGCCTTTGCCATGGAGTTATGGGTCGCGTGTTATGAGTTATGGGTCGCAGGTTATGAGTTATCCACAGTTTCCACAGGGTTGCCCACATTCCATATATACCAGTACTACTAGGAATATCTAGTAGTTACTAGGAGTTATTAGTCATACTGGTTATCTCTATCGTGTTCGTAACTCGTGAGAGTTATGAACGGCGTTACGCTGAACAGTACGAGTTATTAGTGCTCGGATGGATTGTTTGGGAAGAAAAAATACTCTTGGTATACAGAGATTTTACAGGCTCTGTACCATCGGTCCACGAGGAGTTATGAGTTATGGGTCATAAGTTATGCATCATGCACAACTTTAGTGCCCTAAAAGCCCTGAATCTTGTGCAACTTGCACAAGTTTGACGGTGACGGTGCTCGTGCTCAGAGGTCGGTGGATTCAGTTTATGGTTGTTGTATGTTCTTTGTAGTTGAGGGCATCGGGCACTCAACATGAGTGGGAGCCGTAGGCTTCCAAGAAAGAGGAGGTGCTGTATGGCACACGAAGTAGAGACGATGGCATTCGTCGGTAGTCGGGGTCTCCCGTGGCATGGTCTTGGCACGAGCGTTGAAGAACTGCTCAATGCCAAGGAGATGCAGACGGCAGCAGGTTTGGACTGGGTGGTCGAGGCAAAGCCAATGACCATCGCAGGTACAAGCATCGTCGTCCCAAACAAGGTGGCGAATGTCCGCAACACGGACAGCGCGGTCTTGGGTGTGGTCGGCAGCCGCTACAAGGTGATTCAGAACGACGAGATGTTCTCGTTCGCTGACTTCTTGCTCGATGCAGGAGCGCAGTTCGAGACCGCAGGGTCGCTTCGCGGCGGAGAGGTTGTCTTCGCAGCGATGGAGATTCCTTCGGAGCACATCGAAATCAAGGGCGACAACGGGCAGACGAAGTCGTATCTCGTTCTTGCGAACGGGCACAACGGACTCTTCCCCTTCCGCGCTCTTGTCACCCCAGTCCGCGTGGTGTGCATGAACACGCTGAACGCTGCACTTGGCGCTGCCAAGACTTCGTTCACGATTCGCCACACCGCAAAGGTTGAGGGCAAGATTGCAGAAGCCAAGCGTGCGCTCGGCATCACGCACAAGGTGATGGACGAGTTCAAGGTTGGCGCAGAGAACCTCATCCTCAAGAAGATGACCGAGAAAGACGCAATCCGCGTCATCACTTCGGTCTTCCCTCTGAGCGAGGACGAGAAGCGAGACAAGAAAGTGTTCTCTGACCGCGCAGCGCAGACGCTGGCGATTTGGAAGAACGCTGAGAACTTGGAAGGCGTACGCGAAACGGCGTGGGGCGTGTGGAACGCCATCGGGGAATACCTCGACCACGGCGTGTCGTATCGTGGCGGTCAGCGTTCGACCGCAGCCGATGCGAAGGCATCGAGCATCGTCCTTGATACGGGCTTCGCGGCTCGCACCAAGCGACAGGCTCTTGCTCTCGTAGGAGCGTAATGTAATCGGGGGCGACGACGGACACCTTCCCCGTCGTCGTCCCCAACTAAACCAAAGGAGGTTCTATGTACGAATGGCAGAAATACGAAGTACAGATAAATCGTATCGACAGCGGCAGCAAGGCTCTGCAGATTACAAAGCCTGAAGATGTCCTTTCGCTGTTTAGAGAACACGCCAAGGAGCGAGACCAAGAATCGTTCTGGGTGCTTGCACTTGACCACAAGAACCAATGCATCGGCATTCAGGAGTTGTATCGAGGCACAACGAACGGGGCGGCAATCCGCAACGCGGAGGTGTTTCGATTGCCAGTCTTGGCGCAGGCGGCGTGCCTTGTGGTTGTTCACAATCATCCGTCAGGGCAGACTGAACCGAGCGATGAAGACATCTCGCTCACCGAGTCAATCTTCACTTGCGCTGTGCAACTGGACATTGACTTTCTTGACCATGTAATCGTTACGGGCGACGAGGTACTCAGCCTGCGTCGACATCTCGCAACAAAAGATTACACAATCTGGCACAACGAAAGCCACATGGCTGGGGCGCGAGAGTTGATTGAGAAGGCAGGGCTGCTCGTATGAGTCAGAAGAAGGACATGGAGCAGTTTGTAAAACGGGCACGGCGTCATGGGTGGCGTGTGGAACTAACGAATGGGGGGCACTACAGGTTCTTCCCAATCAACGGGCACGCGCCAATCATTGCGCCATCTTCTCCGTCTGGTATCCGCTCAATAGCGAATACCAAGTCACGGCTGAAGAAGGCGGGACTTCCGCTCTCGTAGTTATGAGTTATGAGTTATGAGTTATGAGTTACGCGTTATGCATAATGCATAATAAGTATCCATAACCCATAACCCGTAAGCCGAATCAGCAATCAGCCAAAGATTACACAATGTATAAGGAGAAGTCGGTGGATTCGACTTTCCTCTATGGCATTGTAGAGAAGTAGCGGGGATGTCCCGCAGTTTGGAAGGAGGAAGCAAATGCCTAACTGGTGCGCGAATCAAGTAGACATTACAGGCAATGAGGCAGAGATTGTCAGGCTAATCGAGGCAGTCAAGGGTGAGGAAGATGGGTTCGACTTCTCCAAGATTGTCCCAATCCCAGAGAGCAAGTTCTACGCAATCAGCGAAGGTCAGAACAACTTCCAATGCGGTTGCGTTCAGGTCTGGGTTGAGCGCGATGACCTGCCAGAAGTCGTGTCGTACACCGACAAGGACGGCAAAGAGGTAATGCGGAAGCAGGGTCATTGGTGCGTTGATGGGATTCCTGTGAAGAAGAAGTTTGACTCTAATGGCACGATTCAGGAAGACTCCGCCCTCTACTTTGGCGGTGTAGAAGTGTGCCCAATCCACAGCGAGCCCCAGAACTCATCACACCCAGACTGGTGGTACAACTGGAATGTCGCCAACTGGGGTTCCAAGTGGAACTGCTCGGAAGTGTGGCACGACCGAGTGGACAACGACCAGACAATCGAAGGTGATACCTCATACAACTTCGACACGGCGTGGTCGCCTGCCGAGCCTGTGGTTGCTGCTCTCGCAAAGCAGTTTCCAACGCTCTCCATTACGCATCGCTATTGCGAAGGCGGTATGGGGTTCGCAGGTCAGGTGGTCTACATCAACGGCGAAGAGGTCTCGCGTGATGACTACAACGATGGCGGCTCGCTGCCAGACGAGGCGTACATCACAGAGGCAGATGGGTCGCGTGGTTATGAGCGCGACTACGACAAAGTGCCGATGAATGCGTTCGAGGCGTTCTGCGATGAGCACTTCGGCGGCGTAGTCGGCGGTTGAGTTATGAGTTATGGGTTATGGGTTATGCCTAATCCATAACGCGCACTCGCAAGATTACATAAGAACAAGGGGAGTCAGGCTTCGGCTTGGCTCCCCTTTCTTGTTTCGGACAGGTCGGTGGATTCACCAGAATGCTATGGCATAGTGTTGTTGTGAGGGGCGTTCCCTCGTAGTTGGAAGGAGGCACACAAATGGCAGACCGAAAGAACGGCAAGTGGCTCGTCGGGCGAGTCGGCGTTGATGCGGGGATGGTGATGGTCGGCGACCCTTGCTACCTCGACAAGTACGGCAAGGAGTCATCCGACGGCTTCGAGTGGGTCGAGTCCGAGGTTGATGCCCAGAAGACCAAGCAGAAGTACGACTACTCGTACAGCGGTGCGTGCGCCGCAACGCTTGGCGACAATCTCGCGGGTGAGTTGGGTCGGGCAGACGCGGTAGCGGTGAGCAGCGGCTACGGCGACGGCGTGTATCCAGTCTACGCGCACTACAACCACGAGGGTCGCATTGAGCGTCTCGAAGTGGTCTTCGTCAACGACGACGAGGAAGAGGATGTCGAAGAGGACAACGACGACGAGATTGAGTGCGAGGATTGCGGCGGCTCGTTTGAGCAGATTCACGGCGAGCAGAAGTGCGAGTCGTGCCAAGAGGAAGCAGACGAGAAGGAGGACAAATGAGCGGACAGATGGACAAGTGCTGCGACTGCGGCACGATGGTGTTCTACGACGACGAGAAGGTCGTCGGTACTTGGAACGGCGAGCCGAATACGCGGTTCGACCTGCTTGATTTCGAGCAGTACAAGGATGGAGTTCCAGAGGGCTACTCCTTGTACTGCTTGGACTGCGCTCCGTGTGAGTGCGAGTTCCATCCGCCGTTTATGTCCGACAGGGCAGCAGCGCAACAGGGGTGGTGCTTCAATCCAATGTCGTCGATGTGTGGAGGGATTCTCTCCGTACACAAAACAGACGAACATCCGTGTAGTCATTGCTTCAATCCGAAGTTTGACTGCGCGTGTAGCGAAGAGGAGGTGAGCAAGTGAGCGCATCAGTAGAAGTGAACATTACGGTCAAGGGAGTCAGTCACGAGAAGAAGGATGCGGTGGTCTCTGCCGTACACCTTGCGCTTCTCGGGACTGGACTTCCAGACGCAACATCAGATAAGAACGCGATGTTCGGTTCTGATTACACCTTCGCAGACACGAGCGCGTGGGATGGTTATCCAACTTACTCGTTCGATGTCTACACGAAGTCGTTGTCAGTCGCGTGGGATGTTCTGTCTGAACGCTTCGGCGAGAAGATTGTCGAGGCGGTGTACGCAGCAGACCCAGAGGCAGAGGCTTCGGTCTATGTGTACAACCTCGACAGGGAACCAGACTACGAGACGCACACGGTGGCACAGAAGACCGTAGGTGCCTTGTGATGGGCAAGAAGGTTGTCCTTGACGAGTCAGTCGTCATCGGCAAGTTAAAGAGTGGAACCAGACAGCGAGACATTGCCGACGAGTTCGGCGTGTCTCGCCAATGGGTCTCGCAGTTCGCAAAGCGCAACGGTCTCGGTCAACCGAAAGCAGGGCGACCATCCCGATACGAGCACGAAGAGATTTTGAAGTTGCTCGATAACGGCGTGACCTACGAGCAAATCGCAGAGAAGATTGGTGCTCAGAGTGGCACGGCGGTTCGCGCCGCTATTGGCTACTACAAGCGCAAAGCAAACTAGTTATGAGTTATGGGTTATGCGTTATGGGTAATGCCTAATGCGCGACCCTTATCGACATCCGCCCAACCAAAGATTGCTCAATAACTGAGTGGTCTTTGGTTCGGGTTGGAGTCGGTGGATTCAGTTTGGGAGTGTGGCATTGTAGTAGTGGAAGGAGGAAGCAATGGAAGTCGTAGTGATTTGGGTGGCTTGGGTAGCAGTCGCCTATTGGTGGACAAGGAAGTAGCAAGGAGGTGTGTATGGGATACGCAATCGTGATTCGGGCAGAGCACACTCGTGCCGAACTGGTGCCGTTTGAGGATGGTTCGTACGAGGCAATCAACAAGACCATCGGCGCGGACTACACCGACATCATTGGGGTTGGCTCAATGCGCGGTGTGAAGTGGCTGATGGCTGCGGACTCCGTTCGGGAGTTCAAGCCGTGGTGCGTTGTGAACGAGTGGGCAACGCTACTTCGGATGTTCTCAAACGGCAGCAGCCACGATGTCAAAGGTGATGTCGTTCTGTTCGCCAACACGGAAGGTCTGGCGGCTCGCCCATTGAGCGAGCAGGAAGCGCGCGACCTGTGGGCAATGTTCTCGGCACGAAGCGGGTCGTTTGACGCGCAACTCGTAGCCACAGCGTAAGGAGGTAGACGATGGGTCAGTATCACTCACTCTTCAATCTAGACAAGTTGGAGGTTGTGAATCCGCACGACCTCGGCTTCGGAGCCAAGCAGCGTGAGCACTCAGGACACGGCGGCGGTTCGCTTGCCGACATCCTGTATGTGCTCTGTGCCTACAAGGAGGCGCGCGGCGGCGGCGACTGGGCAAACGACAACTCGGACTTCCCTGAGTTCACGAACGGCGTGTTCAAGGGGCGTTGGCACGGCGACCGCGTAGCAGTCATCGGCGACTACTACGAGGAGAGCGACTTGCCAGCGGGTTGGGCTGAGGCGTTGAGCGACATCGGTGAGCCGACGAAGTTCAAGGACATCTCAGACGAGATTCGCCCCTTCGTGGACAAGTTGTTCAACGAAGATGGCAAGTACGATTACCGCAACCTGAGTCAGCAACTCGCTGACCTCACAGCGGCGAAGTAAACTACGAGGGGGGCGGCACTCGCCGCTCCCCTCGCAAGAAAGGAGAACAAGATGTACGGAGAACAAGCGAACACTTGGTATCAGATTCACACGAACGGAGCGGTCACAACCTTCGCACGCTTCTACGAGGGACAGAGTGAGGCGGGTTCGCCAATCTTCGTCTTTGAGAAGATGCAGGCGGACAGCGTGAACAAGTTGATTGAGGTCTTTGGCGAAGAGGAGTACGATGAACTCACGGCGGCAATCAACCGCGTGAAGATTGCACGAACTCTCGCTGAGTAATCCTGTGTATCCGTGCCGCGTGCAGGGCGGCTAGTTGGTAGACGAAGAACTACCCGCGACGATAAGGCGTGATGGTCTGGCTCCTAACCAGAGAGGATGCATCACCAGTGAACTAGCGAAAGCGAAAGTTCACCTCCGCAAGGGGATAAGCGTCACAGCCGCGACAGGCTTGGGGAGTCGTACCAGATGTGGTGTCTGGTGCGGCTCCCCTTTTTTGTTATGGGTTATGAGTTACGGGTTATGAGTTACGAGTTACGAGTTATGAGTTACGCAATACGCGTATAGCCGCGCGC
>Ga0114980_10003094_pt1 | contig 11507 bp, 11 predicted proteins | sample S_140806_EF_Meta_FD_87018 | JGI IMG/M metagenome (GOLD analysis project Ga0114980, IMG submission 87018) | Freshwater microbial communities from Lake Simoncouche, Canada to study carbon cycling - S_140806_EF_MetaG | ecosystem: Environmental > Aquatic > Freshwater > Lake | place: Lake...
CACAGCCGAAATCTTCGCCTTGGTGTGCCCATAGGGAATCAGCGCTTCCGCCGGCACGCCAAGCTTCGCACCGATCTCGTTGACCGGTTTCATCTTCGCCCGGCGCGCAATCTCGACATCGCTGTCCATGGAGACCCCATTCTGCTGCCGCGATCTAAACGGGCAGGGCGGGGCCTGTCACGTGGAAGCAGTAAGGCCTGCACAAGCCATTTCGCCCGCCGCCTTTGCGCCGCATTGCAGCGTGCTATTTCTGATCATTCGGAACCACGGGAGTCCCCGATGAAACTCGCCGCATTCTTGCTCGCCGCTAGCGCGCTCGCCCTGTCCGCCTGCGCAACGGCGCCATCCGCCGGTGCCGCCAGTGCGAACCTGCAGGAAACCGCCAGCCTGATGGTCTCGGTCAGCCAGCATGGCGAAGGCTCGGACGCTGCCAGCATCGCGGACCTCTCCGCCCAGGTCGACGCGCAGGTCGCGGCTGCGCCAAACGATCCCTTCGTCCTCAAGCTCGCCGCCCAGTCCCGCACCACGCTCGCGGACTACGCGGCAGACGCCGCCCAGAAGACATCGCTCCGCCGACAAGCCCTTGCGGAATTCGACAAGGCCATCAGCCTGTCGCAATCCGATACCGCCTCCCACATCGTCAAGATCAACGGCCAGGACACCGCGGTCGATCTCAAGGACATTACCGACCTGCGCGCACAACTCGCGGCAACAATCACGGCGAACCAGTAGACCGGAGGAGGGGAGCCTAAATCTCCCCCGCCTTCGCCATCCGCTGCAGCTCGCGCCCAATCACCATCTGCTGGATCTGCGTCGTGCCCTCATAGAGCCGCAGGATGCGCACGTCGCGGTAGAAGCGCTCCACTGCATAGTCCGCGATATAGCCGGCGCCGCCATGCACCTGCACGGCGCGGTCCGCCACGCGGCCCACCATCTCGGTGCACCACATCTTGGTAGCCGCCGCGATCAGCGCGGTCTTCTCCTTGGCGTCGTACTTGCGCACGCCGTCCATCACCATCGCGCGGCCTGCCGCAGCCTCCGCATAGCTCTCCGCGATCATGCCCATCACCAGCTGGTGCTCGATGATCGGCTTGCCGAACTGCTTCCGCTCGCTGGCATAGCGCACCATCTCCTCGACCAGCCGTTCCGCAATCCCGACGCTCAGCGCCGAAATATGTAGCCGTCCGCGATCGAGCACGGACATCGCGACCTTCATGCCTTCGCCTTCTTCTCCAAGACGGGACGTGATCGGTACACGCGCATCCTCGAAGATCACGTCGCAGACATTCGCGCCCTGCTGGCCCATCTTCTTCTCGGGCTTGCCGATGGTCACGCCCGGCGTTGAGCGCTCGACAATGAAGGCGGAAAGCCCCTTCGGTCCCGGCGTGTTCTGATCCGTCCGCGCCATCACGGTGAAGATCGTCGCCTTGTCGGCATTCGTGATGTAGCGCTTCGATCCGTTGAGCACGTAGTGATTGCCATCGCGCACGGCCCTCGTCTTCGCCGAGCCCGCGTCCGATCCTGCATCCGGCTCGGTCAGCGCGAAGCTTGCAATCGCTTCGCCCGTCGCCAGTTTCGGCAGCCAATCGCGCTTCTGGTCCTCGGTGCCGAACATCACGATCCCCTGGCTGCCGATGCCGACATTGGTGCCAAAGGTCGAACGAAACGCCGGTGAGGTGCGTCCCATCTCGAGGATCACCAGCGCCTCCTCCTCCATGGTGAGGCCGAGCCCGCCATACGCTTCCGAGATCGACAGCCCGAAGAGTCCGAGATCACGCATATCCTGCACGATCTTGTCCGGTATCGCATTGGTCTCAGACACCAGTTGCTCGTTCGGCCGGCAAACCTCGTTGACGAAGCGCCTTACAGTTTCTATCAGCTGCCGCCGCGTCTCCAGATCGAGCGCCATGTCATCTCTCCATCTTCGCAATCGCCTGCGGTCTCTCGCACGTGCGAGAGCGTTTTATCAACAGCGCCGTCAACAGTTTCCACAGGGCGCCGCAATTGGCGCTGCAAACTTTTCTGGCATCCTGATCGCGTCCGGAGAGGAGACCGTCGCGGGTCAAGCAACTGGATGTCCCCGCTGGTAAGCCTGATTGGACAGGCGCTGAGTGTAAGGGGAGCAACGAGCACCGGACGTAGAGTTCGCCGCGCACGGCGGACGCTGCTCTCAGGCGGGATCCAAGACCGCAGGAGCCCTCGTAAGAGGGAACGGATGTGGGCGCGGCCTCAGCTGCGCGGGAACAGGGAAGTGGGCCAACGCCCAGAGTTCTGTGACTGCGCGCACCAAGGCGCTCAAGGCTCAGCTTCGCCGCAAGGCGTCGAACGGGCGGCCCCTGATCAGGGCCATGGCCGTAAGGCCGAAAGTCCGAAGGACGCGCATCGGCGGACAACCATGGTGTCGCGCCGGCCCTGCGAGAGCAGAGCCGGCATCATGGTTTTCGGGCTGACGTTACTCCACCGCCGCAACAGCCTTCCGCCGTTTTGGTATGCGCACCAACACCAGCCACACCCCCATCGCAGCCAGCGGTGCCAGCGCTGCAACGTACGGTATGGCGGATTCCCGCATCCACACCGGCATCACCTGCATCTGTCCGAGGAAGAACGATCCGGATGCGATGAACAACGAAAAGCACATCCGCCATAGATGCCGCGCAATCCGCGCTGTCCCGCTCAGCGTGCGCCGCGCTAGGACGTGAATTTCTCCGGCCGCTGCAAACAGCCCCGCCGCCATGAAGATGACGAACGCTTCCGGCGGCGAGCCATCGATGGTGCCGGTCGGACTGTCCGCGCCGATCTTCATGAACAGCGCACCCGCGCCCGCAATCGTCAACGCCACGATCAGCCCTGCGATCTGAAAGACGCCAGCCTTGATTTCCGGCTTCTGCGCCGCTGACCAACCGGTCAGCAAAAGGTACAGCGCCATCACGCCGGCAATGGTGTTCGGCCGCTGACCGTCATCGAGGAAAGGCGCGACGCACGCCGCTACGACGTAACAAACCAGCATCACCCAGAAGAACACCGTCCCGGCAGCGCGGTGGATCTTGCGCCCCTTGCGGCTTGCGATGGCGATGGCGCCGGTCGCGATACCGGCCGCGCCGCCGATGATGTGCGTCCACAGCAACGCCGCGGCGCCGACATGGAGCCATAACGGCGCATCCGCCGGGGCCTGCAGCACGCTTGCCTCTGCGCTGCCCGCTGCGACCAGCATGACGCCGACCGCCATCACAAGCCGCCCCCCCGCCACATTCAATCGATCCGCCAATCGCATGCTCCATGGGGGCTGCGCTCACGCAGCGACGACCTCAGAGTTTCTGATAACCGGGATCGCGGCCATGTCCCGGCGTAACGCGCGCATGATCCGGCGGGACAGGGGAAGCGATCGGAAAACGGGCAAAGAAAAACCCCGCACCTTGCGATGCGGGGCAGGGGTCAACAGGCTGGTCTGGAGAGCAGCCTGTTTGATTACTTGATCTTGATGGTCGCTGTGCCCTGGGCGCCTGTGACGTCGAACGAGTCGCCGGATTTCTTGCCCGCCGGATAGGCAGAGCATTCTTCGGCGGGAGACATGTTGGACGTAGTGCAAAGCTTCTCGCCGTCGATGCGCCATTTGCCGGTGATCTGATCTTCCATCGCCGTAAACGTGCCGTCTGGCTTGTAGGTGACGTCGACTTCAAAGCCGGCCGCGCTCAGCGTGACGCCCCTGGTGGTCACTTCCTGCAGCGTCGTGGTTGTCTGCGCGAAAGCCGGCGCTGCCAGCGCAAAGGCAATCGAAGTCACGGCGAGAAGCTTCATGAAAGGGCTCCGTCAAACTCTTTGGCCTGCGCAGCCAACCCTGCACGGCGTGCGAAACCTACCAGTTTCAAACTGTGGGTGAAGACCCCTAACGCAGTCTGACTACCATTATGCGCACTTCATGCTGCGGCTTCGGCCCGCGCCATGGCGTCCAGCCTCGCAACCGGCCATGTTTCCGCAGCTGTCAGCTTCGGACGCACCGGCCACAGGCGCGGCGAACACAGGAAGTTGACGCCATCGCGCACAAACCGCGCCGCGTGCTCGGCATGCAGGTCGCCCTCGACGCTCACCATGACGCCTGCCGCGCGCGCCTGCTCGACCGCAGCAGCGACCCGCGCAAACACCTCGGCCTTCGCGCCGGGGTTCACAAGCGCGGTGGTCGGTACGCCGAATCCAATCGCCGCCGGCCGCAGTTTCAACACGCCGCCAATATCCGGCTCGTTCCAGTTCAGCCCGATGGCGATCCGCCCGGAATGCGGTCGCACTGCGCGCATCGCGTCCTCAAGATAGATGCGCGGATATCCCGGCTCGACACAGCTGATCCGCAGCACGCGATAGCGCGACAGCCTGCGGTCGAACTTCGCCATCTGGCGCACGATCACCGGCAGGCTCTGCGGATTGTTCAGCGTCGAGACGTGGACCGCCACGCCCACCACCGCGCGCGCGCCGCCAGCATAGAGCGCCCGCATGTCCGTTTCGGATTCAACCAGCTTGCGTTCGTCCATCGCCGCGTGCCGGTGACTCTGATTGTCCCACACCAGCGGAAAACGTGTCACGGGGTCGAGCGGCGAGATGAACTGCGTCGCCAGCGCGCCACGCTGCGCATCCCAAAGCGGGATATAGCCCATCGGAAAACTTGCGGTGGTTGGCTCACGCGGCGGTTCCACAGCAGGCTTTATCGCGCGCATCTCCGCCATCATCGCGCTGAACGCCCGCGTGAAATCCTCCAGGCTCATGGCGTGATGCGTTGATTCAATCTGGATGTCGTCGAGCTCCGGCTCGCCGATGAAGAACGTATTCAGCTCTTTGGAAATCTGCCGCGCCGCCGCTTCTGCGACATATCCGGTGAAGGCGCCAAACACGAGCAGGAAGCCATCCGCCCCCGCGATCAGCACATCGGTCTGTCCAAGGCGCCGCGAGATGAAATCCCGCGCTGCAATTACAACCCGCTCATGCTTCTCGCGCCAGCGCTCGCCATAGCGCGCCCGGATATCTGCGATCCCGATGAACTGGAATTGCGCGACGTCCAGCGTGGTCCGCCCGTTGGCAAGGCGGCGGATGCGCTCGGCCAGATTGAGGCCGCTGGCCATGTCCTTCGCTGCGTCCATTCTCTCCGCTCTCGGCAGTCGCCTACCGTCCCCCCGGAGAAATCTGCCAAACAGGCGTCGGCGAAGCCTTAAATCGGGGGGGTAAATTTCGCGACGCGCGTTTGGACACTGAACTGGCGCGTTAGGATGTCGCTAACCATACCGCCGAAACGATCACCAGAACAAAGCAGGCTCTATTCGGAGACAAACCCGGCCGAGAGGGTGTGAGCTGTTTTTGCAAGCGTGATGAGGTGCTCTTCGAGCTTCAGTGACTGCGTCACAAGGTTAAAATCCGATACCGCAAAATCGCGTCCCGCCTGTCCCATCGCCTGTGTCGTTGCAGCATCAGCGATCATCCGGCCAAGTCTTTCGGCCAGCGCCGCATCGTCGTCCTCGTCGACCAGATAGCCCGTCATGCCATCCTTCACGCACTCGGTGATGCCTGCGTGCCGCGTGCCGAGCAGGGCGCACCCGCACAGCATCGCCTCGACACACACCAGCGGCAGGCCTTCCGCATCGCCCGAAGACGCACGCCTGGATGGCATGCACGCGATCATCGCGCCGGCCCAGAATTGCGGCATGTCATCAGCCGGGATCCAGCCCGGCAATTCCACGCCAACGCCCGCCGCCTTCAGTTGGGCCAGCAGCTGCGATTTCAGCTCGGCATTGCCGTTCTTCGGCGTGTCGCCGGCGAGCCTGATCGTCCATCCATCCAGCCGCGAACCCAGCCGCGCCAGCGCCTTGATCAGCGTGTCGATGCCCTTCTTCTCGGTCCAGCGTCCGGCAAAATGTATCGACTTCGTCTTCTCGCCCGGTACGAAGCGATAGGGATCGGCCGAGTTGTGATGGACAACCATCTTCTCCCTCGGCGCGCCGTTTTTCACGAGCTCGTCACGGATGAAGCTGGAGCAGGGCAGGATCAGCGCCGCCTCGCGCCACAGTCTGGCGCGATTGCGATTGTAAGGCCGAAGTGGATTGTTCGCAGTGTTGGTCGTCTTGGTCGCATCGCCGCCATAGTAGGTCACCACCAGCGGTATGTTCAGCTTGCGCGCTAGCGGCAGGGCATAGGCGCCCGACTTCCCGAAATGCGCATGGATCGCGATCGGCTTGTCGGCCTGCAGCCGCTTCAGCAGCTTGTCGGACACAAGGCCGAACTGCTTGAAGCCCATCTCGCCGAACGGCCCGTGAAAGTCACCCAGCTCCAGCGAGCGCATGCCTTCCGGCGCCGGACCGCGATGCTCGTGCCCGATGAATACCGGCTCCAGCTTCGAGAACGCCGTATAGCTCCGATGCACGAAGCTTTCCGACGGCGTGAACATCTTGTCGGCATAGGCAAGGACAACAGGTCGGGTCATGTCTTGTCCAAGTCATTGCCCGCCGCGCGCAGGCCATCATGCTGCTGCCATGCCCACGCATCGTGGATCACCGTGGCAAGATCAGACCGCGTCGCCCGCCAGCCCAGCACGCGCTCCGCCTTGGCGTTGCTGGCGATCAGGCTGGGCGGATCACCCGGCCTCCGCGCGCCCGCCTTGCGCTCGATCGTCTTGCCTGTCACCGCCTCGATGGTTGACAGCAAGTCGAGCACGCTCGTGCCTTTGCCGGTGGACAGGTTGAATACGTCGCTGCCTCTGCCGGCTTCCAGATGCTCCACCGCCTTGAGGTGCGCATCCGCCAGATCGCAGACATGCACATAGTCACGCACGCATGTGCCATCTGGGGTCGGAAAATCATCGCCATTGATCGTGAAGACGAAGCCGCCATCGATCGCGCCGCGAATAGCCAGCGGAATGACATGCGGCTCTGGATCGTGCCGCTCGCCGATCTCAAGTTCAGGATCCGATCCCGCCGCATTGAAGTAACGCAGGATGACAGGCTCGATGCCCGCCATGCGCCCGACATCGCGGATCACCTGTTCGGCCATCATCTTCGAACGGCCATAGGGATTGATCGGCGCCTGCGGCGTCTCTTCCGTGATCATGTCCGACACGACGCCATACGTCGCACAGGAAGACGAGAACACGATCCGCTTCACGCCCGCGTCCGCCATGGCGCGCAGCAGGCTCAGCGTCCCCTCGACATTTATCCTGTAATACACGTCCGGCTTCGCGATCGATTCCGCGATATAGGCGACCGCGGCAAAATGCACGACCGTCTCCGGCTTGTGCTGCTTCAGCGCCGCCGTGAGCCGCTCGGTATCCAGGATGTCGCCCTCGACCAGCGGACCCCATTTCACGAAGTCTGCCCAGCCGCGCGACAGGTTGTCGTAAACCACGACCTCACGCCCCGCCCGGGCGAAGCTCTTGCTGGCATGGGCGCCCACAAACCCCGCCCCACCGGTGATAAAGACTGGGCCCAAGGCGTTTTGTCCCTGTTTTCCTGCGATATTGCAGGCGTTATCCTGTATTCGATGGCTAATCAAACAGCGGTTGTGGCAGGGCGGCTTCCCGTCTAGTTTCCGCGCGCTTTCCGGAGACTGTAATGTCCTATCGCCTGTTCGGCGCCGAGACCTCGGCCTATTCCACCAAGATGCGGTCCTACCTCAAGTACAAGGGCGTCGCCTTTGACTGGACCCCGCGCACGGAGGAGTCCGAGGACGAGATCAAGCGCGTTTCCCGCTTCCCGACGTTGCCGGTCCTGGTCACTGCCTCCGGCTTCGCCGTCCATGACACCACGCCGATGATGGAAGCGCTTGAGGCCGACAGCCCCGAACCCTCCGCCATGCCGGCCGATCCCGCGCTCGCCTTCCTGGTCGGCGTGCTCGAGGAGTATGCCGACGCCTGGCTCGCCAAGACCGTCTTCCACTACCGCTGGACCCGCAAGAAGGACCAGCGCCTCGCCGCCCAGCGTTCGATCGACGACTACTATGTCACGACGCCGCCGAGCTCGGCCGACCGCAAGGCCGCTGAGGATCGCGCCATCGAAACCATGGGCGCGCAGCTCAAGACGATGCAGCTCGAAGGCGAGCTCGGCGACGTCCTCGAGAAATCGCTCAAGCGCTTCGTCCGCCTGCTTGATGAGCACCTGAAGAAACACCTCTTCATCTTCGGCGAGCGTCCCTCGATGGCTGACTTCGCCATCGCCGGCCAGCTGATCCAGATGCTGAAGGATCCGACGCCCGCAAAAGTCATCGAGAAGGAAGGCCCCTTCGTCGTGAAATGGTGCGAGTTCATGGCCGCGCCGACTGCGTCCGGTCCGTTCGCTGCCCTCGACGATCTCAAGGAAACCCTCGCCCCCATCTTCAAGGATGACCTTGGCGTGTTCTTCCTGCGCTGGGCTGCCGAAAATCTCGAAAGCTCACTCGCCGGCGCTGAAACCTTCACCGTTACGCTCGGCAAGGGTGACGTTGCTCTCGTGCCGCTGCGCTCGGCTGCGCGGTCCTTCCGCGAGCTGCGCCGCAAATTCGTAGGCGCTCAGGCGATCGAAGCGCTGAAAGCCTTCACCGACGGCTCGGAAACCACCACCTACCTGCTGCGTCCGCAGCGCGTGGACATCGCGCCGGCCCCCGCCGCTGTTCCTGCTGAAGCATCGGAAGCCGCCGCTGCTCCCGAAGCCGGCGAGTCCGAAGCTGGCGAAGCGAAGGGCGGCAAGCGCCGTCGCCGCCGTCGCCGTAGCGGTCGTGACCGCGCTGAAGGCAGCGCTGCCGAAGTCTCCGCCGACGCAGGCGAGGCCGATGAGGCAGGGGACGACGCGGGCAGCGACGATGCAGCACCGGAAGCGCCGCAGTTTGATGCCAACGCACCCGCGGACGACTCCGAGCACTAGGGCGCGGCCGAGCGACCGTGATGGATCAGTTCCAGCTCCTGCTGAATTCGCCGGCCAATCTCGCGATCCTGGTGGCCAACATTGTGCTGTCCGCGATGGCGTTCGGCAATGTGCGTCTGATGGATCGGCTGCTGTTCGATGTCGGCCGTATGCGCCGCAACAAGGAATGGTACAGGGGCGTCACCTCCGCCTTCATCCATGGCGACCCATTCCACCTCTTCATGAACATGCTGGCGCTGTTCTTCTTCGGGCCGATCATCGAATACAGTTTCGGATCGCTCAGCTTCCTCGGCATCTATTTCGGCTCGCTGCTCGGCGGCTCGCTGTGGACGTGGATGGAGCACTTCAAGGACCCGAACTACAAGGCGCTCGGGGCTTCCGGGGCGATCTCCGGCCTCACTTCGGCCATTGCCTTGTTCGCGCCGTTCTCGACCATCTACGCCTTTTTCGCGATCCCGATGCCGCTGGTCGTCTTTGCCGGCGCCTATATCGTGTGGTCCGCCGTCGCCAGCTCCACGGGCGTGCGTGACGGCATCGGCCACGCAGCCCACCTCGGCGGCGCGCTTGCCGGCATCGCCATCGTCTGCATCTTCTGGCCCGAAGCCCCGCAGAGCATGATCGACCAGATCATGGACAAGGTCCGCGGCCTCTAGCGCAGCCAGGCGCGACAGACGCTGCGCGGTCTGTTACGGGACAAAAAAAGGGAGAATCGCATGATCCGTCTGTCAGCCGCCGTTGTCGCCTTCGCAGGCTTCGTCAGCCTCTCCGCCTGCGGCGCCGGCGGCAGCGAGCTTGCGACCAAGATTTCCGCTGCTTGCGTCAAGGACAAGGGTGAGGCCTCAGCCGCCAAGTGTGCCTGTGAAGCCCGTCTTGTGGAGCAGGCGCTGAACGACAAGGAAAAGAAATTCATCCTTTCCACGCTGAACGTCGAAAACATGGACCCGGAAGCCGGCATGAAGGCTTTGACCGATTCCGGACTGACGATCGCGGACATGATGTCGATGGGACAGCGCATGCAGTCGATCGAGGCCCGCGCCGAGACTGAATGCCCCGCGTGATCACAAATCCGAGCGACATCTGAAAGCTGTCGAGGGACAAAAGAAAAGCGGCGCATCCGTTGGGGTGCGCCGCTCTCTTTGGTGGGATCCAGCCCCGCCGTTCCGGGGGAGGGAGAAGGCCAGGCGGCTCACCACCCATTCGCTGCCCTGACCATTGGTGGGTGAGGCAAATCAGCGGACAGAGTTATAGATCGGCATTGCCATCCGCTGATTCAAGAGCGCTGCTGTTAAGCTGCGGACGCTTTCTTGCCTCCCTCGATCACCTGCGGCCTGGAGGTCTCGCCGATGGAAATCTTGCGGGGTTTCATGGCTTCCGGCAGCTCGCGTTTCAGCTCGATGCGGAGCAGGCCGTTCTGCAGTTTGGCGCCGCTGACGACGACGTGATCGGCGAGTTGGAAGCGACGGACGAAGCCGCGCTCGGCAATTCCGCGATGGAGGAATTTGCGATCCGCCTCGCCGCCCTCTTTCTTGCCGACGACGACCAGCTGGCCTTCCTTCACTTCAAGATCGAGGTCGCCCTCGCCGAAACCGGCCACAGCCAGTTCGATCGCATAGGCGTTCTCGTCCTCGATCGACTGCTCGATGTTGTAAGGGGGATAGCCTTGCATGCCATCGAGCCGGGAAGCGGTGTCGATCAGGCTTGCAAGCCGGTCGAAGCCGACAACAGTGCGGTACATGGGGGAAAAATCGAAAGAGCTCATGTCTGTCCTCATTATTGAAGCAACAGGCGGGCGCGAGCTGCGTCCGCTGTAGTTTGAGTTCGAAGCCCGTTCACGGCGCCACCACATGGTCTGCGCCTCGGTCTCCAAGGCCCGCATTCGCAGCGCCTCGTTCACTCAGTTGGGAACGCCCCTCCGGGTGGTCAAGTGATCCCAAGTGGATAAAGTCATCTCCAGATTCGACGACACATCGATGGGATAATCTCATGAACTCAGGTCATTTCCTTCTTTCCCTGGCGGCGCTCGGTCTGGCCGCCGCCTGCAGCGGCGAGACGCCCGCACCTGCAACTCCCGCTGTTCCAGAAGCGCCCAAGGTCGCGGAAGGTAGCCTGGAATGGGCGGTCGCCGGCACTTGGCGGCTCGACAAGGAGCGTGCCCGGGACCAATTCCGTCACCCCGTCGAAACCCTGAAATTCTTCGGCGTCAAACCGTCCGATACCGTGGTCGAGATTGCGCCGGGCGGCGGCTGGTTCACCGCCATACTCGGTCCCTATCTGATGAAGGGCGGCGGCCAGCTCTACGCCGCCAACGTCGATCCCGAAGCCTCTGAAGGCGCCCGCAAGAACGTCGACAACTATCGCGCGGCGTTCGTCGATCACCCGGAAACGTTCGGCAAGATCACGCTAACCGTCGCCTCGCGTACCAGCCCGGGCCTCGCGCCAGACGGCTCTGCCGACGCCGTGCTCACCTTCCGCAATGTGCACAACTGGATGGCCGGCGGTTACGCCGACAAGATTTTCGCTGACGCCTTTCGCGCGTTGAAGCCCGGCGGCGTGTTCGGCGTCGAGGAACATCGCCTGCCATCCGCACGCGATCAGGATCTCAACGCGTCCAAGGGCTACGTCCTCGAAAGCTATGTCGTGCAG
>Ga0114980_10003098_pt1 | contig 11496 bp, 9 predicted proteins | sample S_140806_EF_Meta_FD_87018 | JGI IMG/M metagenome (GOLD analysis project Ga0114980, IMG submission 87018) | Freshwater microbial communities from Lake Simoncouche, Canada to study carbon cycling - S_140806_EF_MetaG | ecosystem: Environmental > Aquatic > Freshwater > Lake | place: Lake...
GGCCGTGGCACAAGCACGCTCGACGGCCTGAGCCTCGCGTGGGCGATCACCGAAACGCTCGCCGCGCGCGGCGCATGCACGTTGTTCGCGACGCACTACCACGAGCTCACGCAGCTCGCCGACACGCTGCCCGCGGTGACGAACCTGCACGTGAGCGTGCGCGAATGGAACGACGACGTCGTGTTCCTCCACCGCATCGTGCCAGGCCGCACGGACCGCAGCTACGGAATCCACGTCGCGCGGCTCGCAGGCCTGCCGCGAGAGACCGTCGCGCGCGCGAAGGAAGTGCTCGAGCTCCTCGGCAAGGTCGAGGTCGCCGACGCGCTGTCGGGACGGGTGAAGGAGATCGTGGCGGCAGCGCCCTCGGCTGCGTCGCGCAAGCCGGCGCCGACGCCGCAGCTTTCGCTGTTCACGGAGTATGTCGAGCATCCCGCGGTGGCGGAGCTTCGGAAGGTCGACCTGAACGCACTCACGCCGCTGGCGGCGTTCGATCTCCTGCGGCGGCTCGCGGACTCCACGCGCTCCCCCTGAAACCGTGCCTGGCACGTGGCGGGCACTGACGGGTGCAGGCGTGCACGTGCCGTGCACCGCTCGACCGCGCCTCTGACGCGCCCAGCATCAGACTTCCGCCGCACCCCAATCGGTGCCTGGCACGTGCCGGGTACTGACTGGCACTGACGGGTACGTGCCTGGCACGTTCAATCCCCGTGCTTCTGCCGCAGCCGCGGCGACAGCCGCAGCATCCACTGCACGCGCTCGAACTCGTTGAGCCACTCCTGCAGCACCGCAGCGCTCTCGTCGGCGGGAATCTCCGCCCACGGCAATTCACACGATGGACCGAGCTGCCGCCGCGCCAGCCCGCGGTAGCGCGCGAGCGTGCGGTCGCCCGCGATCGCGCACACCTCGAAATCCTCGGCCGCGAACACCACGACCGGCACGCGTCCGCCGCCGCAGACCTTCAGCCGCGCGGAGAACTCCGCCTCGACGTCGCGATCCACCCAGCGCAAGTCGATCGCGGGGCTCGCCTCGGCGATCCGTGCGAGCAACGGCCCCTGCTGCACGCAGTCGCCGCACCAGATCCCGCTCACGACCAGCACATGCATGCGCCGCTTGAAGCTCGCCAGCTCGCCGCGCTGCGACTCGGTCAACGTGGTCCGATCAGACACCGCCTGCCAGCCTCCCGCACGCGACGGATCCGTCGCGAGATACCGCTCGTATGGCATGGCGCGGGCGAACACACTCTCGACAACGGCGCGATCAATCATGGCGGACCTCTCGGCTGGGCTCTGCTGCTGAAGTTTGCGGGGCGCGTCGCGACCTGAGTTCACGACTTTCGAAGGTACGAGCGTACACTCGCTGATCCAATGCGTCTTGCCGCGGCCATCCTCCTGCTGTGCGTTGCGACCGCGGCGATCCCGTGCGCGCACGCGACCGCGCAGGACACACCGCCCGCAACGGAAACACCGAAACCCCCACCGCCATCGCTCCCCGAAGTGGAGCCCGAGCCCAAAACACGCGGCATCGAGCTGGCCGACGCGCTTCCCGAGGAATCCGAAGCGCTCAACCGCCTCGCCAACAGCCGCGCCTGGACCTCGCGCGCCCTCGCCGTCATGCGCCTCGAGCGCTACGACTGCGAATCCAGTGCGGGGCGCCTGATCACGCTCGCCGGCGACCAGTCGTGGCGCGTGCGCGCCTACGCGATCGCGTGCCTCGCGCGACGCGGCATCGCGCTTCCGAAGGAATCCATCGAGCGCGAGACCGATCCGCGCGTCATCCGCACGATCCTCCGCACGCGCAACGCCTACGACCGCGCGACGCTCGACGCGCGCATCAAGGCCTGCGAGGACTCGCCGAATGTCGTCGAAGCGATGTTCGCGCTGGAAGCGCTTGCCGCGCTCGACGCGTCCGCGACCGACAAAAAGCTCGCCGCGCGCATGGACGAGCTCCTCACGCGCATCGTCCTTCGCATGGACCGCACCGAAGGCGGCGTGCTCTCCCCGCGCCTCGCGGCGATCACAAACGGCGATGATTCCGGCCGCAACTTCCGCTGGCGCGAATGGCACCACAAGAACCACGCGAAGCCCGGCTACCGACCCGCGTGGCTCGTGCCGTCCCCCCTCGAAGCCGGAGCCGCTGGTGACACCCGCCTGCTCGCGCGCAACACCGTCGCAAGCCTCGAGCCCACGCGCTTCGTCGCGTTCGAGAAGTACCTCGCCAGCGTCAGCGACCGCCCGATGGATCTCGCGATCATGATCGACTGCACCGCGAGCATGGGCAAGGAACTCGCCGACGCGCAGAGCGGCATCGACGACCTCGTCGACTTCCTCGGCAGCGTCACCAAAGGCATTCGCATCGGCGTCGTCGGCTACCGCGACCGAACCGACGAGTGGGAGACGAAGGCGTGGGACTTCACCGCGAGCCTGCCTGAAGCGCGCACGCATCTCTGGTCGCTGTCCGCCGACGGTGGCGGCGACACGCCCGAAAGCGTGCTCGCAGGCATGAAGCTCGCGCTCGGCAAGTTCACTTGGCTGCCCGATGCGCGCGAGCCGAGCCCGCAGCCGATCCGCGCCTGCGTGATCGTGGGCGACGCGCCGCCGCATCCGGGCGAAGGCGGCCTTTGCGTCGATCTCGCCAAGCGTGCGTTCTCCAACGGCGTGCGTTTCTACGGCGTCGTCGCGCGCGACAGCGAGGCGAATCTCAAGGCGGAGGACGATGACAACGCACCGCCGAAGGCGCCTGCACCCAAGCGCGAGCAGCCCGACAAGAAGCCGACGAAAGATGGCAGCAAGGGAGTCAGCAAGAACGGCAGCAAGGATGGCGGCAAGGACGGCGGCAAGGTCGACGCCCCCAAGCCCCCGCCGCCCATGATGAAGAAGAAGCCCAGCTACACCTGGTTTCCCGAGATCGCCGAAGCCGGCGGCGGACGCGCAGCAATCCTGAAGGATCAAGACTCGCTCGTCGCCGAGATCGCGGAACTCACGATCGCCGACAAGTATCGCGAGGAGTTCGCCGATTTCTTCGCGGCGTTCCGCCTGCTCTGCCGGTGATTGAGCACCAACCTTGGTTCACACCAGAGCGAGCGGGCGCACGCCGCGAGCGCTCAAAGACGAGCCGGCGCACGCCGCGAACGCGCAAAGACGCTCGCTCTCTCAGCGCCGCCATTCCGTCGGAATCGCCTCGCCCTTCACAAGCGCGTACGCGCGCTCGAGAAGTTCGCGCACGCCTTCGCCGGTCGCGGCGGAAATGATCACCGGCGTGTCTTCCTTGCCGTTGCCGCCCTTCTCGCCCTTGCCGAGGCCGATCTCCGTCGCGAGCCGACGGATGCGCTTCGCGCGCTCCTCTTCGGGAACGAGGTCGATCTTCGAGAAGACGACGAGCTCGGGCTTCTCCGCAAGCGTCGGCGAGAATGCATGGAGCTCCGCGCGAATCATGCGGTAGTTGTCGGCAGGCTTCGAGCCGTCGAGCGGCGCGAGGTCCACGAGGTGGACGATCGCCTTGGTGCGCTCGATGTGGCGGAGGAAGTCGTGGCCAAGGCCCGCGCCGTCGCTCGCACCCTCGATCAGTCCGGGGATGTCCGCGAGCACGATGCGTCGGTCACCCGCGAGCTCCGCGATGCCAAGCTGCGGCTTGCGCGTGGTGAACGGATACGCGCCGACCTTCGCCGTCGCGCGGCTGGTCGCGTTGAGCAGCGTCGACTTGCCCGCGTTCGGCAGTCCGACAAAGCCGACGTCGGCGATGAGCTTGAGCTCGAGGTGCAGGTCGCGCTCGACCGCTTCCTCGCCGGGCGTGCACTCGGTCGGCGACTGGTGCGTCGAGGTCTTGAAGCGGTCGTTGCCGAGGCCGCCCTTGCCGCCCTGCGCCACGATCACCTGCTGGCCGTCGTCGACGATGTCCGCGACGATCTCGCCCGTCGCCGCGTCACGGACGACCGTTCCCAGCGGCACGCGCACGAGGAGATCCTCGCCGTCGCGACCGTGGCACTTCTTCTTCGCACCGTTCTCGCCCGGCGTCGCGAAGCGATGGGGCCGATGCTGGTATTCGATCAGCGTGTCGAGATGCAGGTCGCCCACGAGGATCACGTGCCCGCCGCGGCCACCGTCGCCGCCGTCGGGCCCGCCCTTCATGATCGACTTTTCGCGGCGGAAGGCGGTGACGCCATTGCCGCCCTTTCCGCTGCGAACATGGATGAGTGCTTCATCAACAAGCATGGTTCGAAAGCCTGACGCAGGACCGTCTGGGAAAGAAAGCCGCACGCTTGCGCGTGCGGCTTTGGAAGTTCAAACGTCTCGTTCGGTAGCCGTCTCGCCGCGCAAGTGCGACGCGATCAGGCGACCGAGCCAGCGGCGACGTACGACGGAACCGACGGATCCGCCGGAATGATGTCGACGTGCGAACCGCGGAAGCGGACGGTGCCCTCGGCGAGCGCCATCAGCGAGTCATCCTTGCCGATGTGGACAAGGTAGCCAGGCTTCCAACGCGTGCCGCACTGGCGAACGATGATCGCGCCAGCCTTCGCGGTCTGACCGCCGTAGAGCTTGATGCCACGGAACTGCGGGTTTGAATCGCGTCCGTTCTTAGTTGAGCCCTGACCCTTCTTGTGTGCCACGACGAAATCTCCAAAAGGTGCTGAGTCGGGAGAAGATACAGAACCGTTAGCGGAAAATCCACTCGCGGGCCACGATTGGGTAAGTGACGGTGCCCTTCGGCTTCGCGTCGCCCGGGACCAGATAATCGATCCGAGCGGTCTTGCGGAGGGTCACCATCGCCCCTGTCTTCGGGTTGGGCTTCTTCTCGGTCTCGCGAGAGAGGCCCTGAACCATCACGGTGAGTTCGGTCGGCTCATCGCCGTCCGCGCGGAAGACCACGAGACCGGTCTTCGCATGTTCCTTGCCCTGCAGGACCTCGCCGAGGATCTCGAACTGGTCCTGAAGGAGTTCATTCTTGAGATACGCCTTGATCTGGCGCACGACCGTGCTCGAGACGCCGTCGCCCTGCGCGAGGATGCGACCATCGTCGACGACGAGGTCGATGCGCGGCGCGAAGCGCTGGTCGACGCCGGTGTTGTTCACCACGTCGTAGGTCATGAACCAGTACTGCTTGCCCGTGTCGAGGTCCTTGAAGAGGCGCAGTTCGCTCGGCGTGAACTCGAGTTCGCGCTGCGGCGCGACCGACGACGCGAACGACGCGGGGGCGGCGACGCCCACGGCAGCGATGACCGTCGTGGCGAGCACGACAGAGGCGAGCACAGACTTGAGAAGACAGGCGTTGCGCATGAAGCTCTCCGTGAAACCCCTCGGCCGAAGCCGAGGGAAGCGGCGGATTGTAGCGAACTTCTCCGCGCAGGCAGAGTCCAAGCCGATCCTACGGTAGGCTTTTGCCGCGCCATGACCGCAGTTGAGCAACCCCGCCACATCGTCCGAGCGACTCCTGAGAGAGTCGAGGAGGCGTTGTCCGCGCTTCTGGGCGCGGGACCCGCCGCGGCGGCCCGGTTTGCGCGGCAAGCGGAGACCGCCAAGGTCGCGATCGACCGTATCTGGTGCGTCGCCGACGAGATGGGCCGCTACCGCATGGCGGTCCTGGCGGTTCCGACCCTCGGACGCACCGCGATGCTCCTGGCGACGCACGCACGGAACTCCGGCGAAGCCGCCCTGCTCGGTCGCGCCGTCGCCGCCGCCGCCGACGGCTGCACCGATTCCGCCGACATCGCCCAGGCGCTGATCGAGCCAAGCAAGCCCTTCGACATCGAGGCGTTCGAGGCGGGCGGACTCAAGCAGCTCGCGACGCTCGACTACCTCGAACGTGCGATGCCGCGCGCCGGCGTGATGGACGCGCCCACGCCACCCGCGGGCTGGACGATCGAAAGCGCCGCCGACGCCGCGATCCTGCGCGGTGACGACGCGCACGCACTCGGCGAACCCGCACGCGCGGAGCTCATCGCCGTGCTCGAGGCGAGCTACCAGCAGACGCGCGATTGCCCAGGGCTGGCGGGACTTCGTCGCACGGCCGACGTACTGGACGGTCACTTCGGTCTCGGCGCACGACTGCGCTTCTGGCTCGTCGCGCGCGAGTCTGGAACTGCACGCGGCGTGTGCCTCATGAACTGCTCTCCCGACGGCGCGACGGCGGAACTGGTCTACCTCGGCCTCGCTCCTGCCGCGCGCGGCCGGGGAATCGCCAAGGTCCTGCTCGCCGCCGGCCTGCGCGCGTGCTCGCTCGCGCGCGTCGGCTCGGTGTCGCTCGCCGTCGACTCTCACAACGAGCCCGCGCGAAAGCTCTACGAAACAAGCGGTTTTCGCCGCACCTCGTCGCGTGTCGCGCTGGTGCGTCCGCTCGCCGATCCGGCGCGCGGGTACTCGCGCGGCTGACGCGCGATGCTTCGCGCGAGACACGTAGCAGCGTTGATCGACCGCGACCCGCGTTGCTGTCAAGGCACTGACGCGCCCAACACAACCAAAATCTTTTCGCAAGTCGGTCGTGCGATTTTGTGTCGTCCGCGATTTATCCACAGAGTTTGGGAGCGACCTGCAGCGCCGCGATCGAGATTTCGCAAACCGCTATTTTCGCAGCGTTTCCGATGCACTGCGGCGCTCGTGTTCCTCCAAGCGACTTGCAGCGAACGGACCTTGGGCTAGATTGAGGACTTCCCGCAGGGACGCGGGTCTTCGCACTGAGTTTCGTGCGAAGCCGGCTGAATGAGTCTTTGGTGCCGAGGTCCCCGACGAGCGCATGCTCCGACGCGATCCCTGGCGACCCGTTCGAGTCCGGTCGGTGGCCACCACTCAATCTGCAACTCTTCATTCGAGGATGTTGGCTGGCGATCGCTTCGGGCATCGCGCGCTGTCTTGTCGTCGACGCGTGCAACCTGACCGCCAGCCCGGCACTCCTTCGCTCGAGTCGTCCCGATGCCTTCGATTTCCGCCGTCAAGCCCACCGCAGGAACCACGCGCGAACAGCGCGCCGCCGGCGAGGCGTTCAGAACCAGGCTCTCCGAGGTCATCGGCGCCCACCGCTTCGGCCTGTGGTTCGAGCATGGCACCGCCGTCTCGGTCCATTCCGATCGCGTCGACGTCCGCGCCGCCAACCCCTATGTGCGGGACTGGATCGTCAAGAACTTCCGCGCCCAGCTCGATGCGGTCACCGCCGAGTTCATCGGCGCCGGCGTCGAGTGCATCGTGTCGGTCGCCGAGTCCGAGCCCGCCACAGCCGCTCCTGCCGACCGCAGCGTCGCCCGCAGCACCCGCGCGGGCGCCCCCGAGGACACCGGCGCGCCGACCCAGGCGCCAGCCGCGAGCCCCGCGTCGTTCGCCTCCGCGACCGACGACCCCCGCCGCCGAGCGGGCAACTCCCGCAACCCGCGCCCGCTTTCCTTCCGCCGTCTCGAGGACTTCGTGGTCGGCGAGTCGAATCGGCTCGCGTTCGCGGCCAGCCAGCAGGTCGGCGACGGCTCACGCGAGGCGCCGTCGATTCTGTTCATCCACGGCGAGTGCGGCGTGGGCAAGACGCACCTGATCCAGGGTCTGTGCCGCCGCCGCGCCGAGCGCGCGCCGCGCCAGGTCATCAAGTACGTCACCGCCGAGCAGTTCACCAACGAGTACATCGCCGCGGTGCGCGACAGCTCGCTCGACGAGTTCCGCAAGCGCCTTCGCCGCGTCGACCTCCTCGCGATCGACGACGTGCACTTCTTCGCCAACAAGACGGCGACGCAGGCCGAGTTCCTCCACACGATCGATGCGATCGACCTTTCGGGCGCGCGCATCGCGCTGGTGTCGGACGAGCACCCCCGCCACATCCGCCGCTTCAGCCAGTCGCTCGTGAGCCGGTTCCTGTCGGGCATGGTGGTCAAGGTCGACCGCCCCGACCGCGGCACCCGCGTCGAGCTCGTCCGTCGCCTCGCCAATGAGCGCGGACTGCAGCTCACGACCGCGGCCGAAGAAGCCGTCGCCGGCCGCTGCACCGGCTCTATCCGCGAGATCGAGGGCGCGATCACCCGCCTTGGCGCGCTCGTCGAGCTCGATGGCCTGCGCGGCCAGGTCGGGCCGGGCACCGTCGAGCGCCTTCTCGGCGACGACCACAGCAAGAGCGTCGGCGCTGCGCCGGTTCGACTCGGGACCATCGTCGAGAGCGTGTGCGAGCGCATGCGCGTGACCCGCGAGGACCTGCTCGGCAGCGGTCGCCACGCGCGCACCGTCGTCGCCCGCGGCATGGTCGCGCACCTTTCCCGCGAGCTGACGACCCACAGCTACCCCGAGATCGCCCGCGCACTCGGCCGCGACACCCACTCGGCCGTGCACACCGCTGCGAAGCGACTCAAGCTCATGATCGAAGGCGACCTCCGCGTCGGCAACGATGGCGAACCCGTCCGCGAGCTCGTGGACCAACTCCGGCACGACATCGCGCGCGCCAGCCGCGCTCGATCCGGCTGACCCGAAGGGACGCGATCCGCGGCCCGAATGACCCCGAATGACCCCGAATGACAACGGGTTCCCGCCGCCAAAATCCAAGTCTTCCGCAGGTGTTTGGCTACACTCGCGCGGATGTCCCGTCGCCCGAATCTGTTCCTCGCGCTTGTCGCTTCGGCGGTCGGCTTCACCACCGCTGCCGCTACGACTTCCGTCGCGTGCGCGCAAACCACCACCGGCTCCTACGACGCACTCGACCCGTATCGCGACGCGGTGCAGATGCTCAAGTCGGGCATCTCGTCGACAGCCGATGGCTCGCAGCACGCGGCGCTCGTCTCGCTGCGCCAGCTGCATGACGCGTCGCTCGTTCCGTTGTTCGAACGACTGATCCGCAGCGACGACTGGTCGGTGCGCGTGGACAGCGTGCTCGGACTCGCCGAGCTCAGCCCCGACGGCAAGGTCGACATCGAGCGCATCGCGTCGCTCCCCGGCGAGACCGATCGCGACACCGCGATCACCGCGGTGCTCGCGCTCAAGCTGGCGGACGCCGAGCAGGTCCGCTCGATGCTCGATTGGAGCGACCTGCCGTCGACTTCGCGCGTGCTGCTCGCGGGCGAACTGCGACGGCTTGGCCACTCCCCCGATGCGGCGCTGCTCAATCGCCTCGCCAAGTCCAAGACGCCCGAAGTCGCCGGCCTCGCGACCGCGATCCTGATCGACATGAAGGCGAAGGATTCCGATGTGCTCGCGCAAACATGCGTCGCGCAGGTCGCTGCGCTGCCGCCGGCCTCGCGCGGCAACGCCGTCGCGCAGATCGCCGAAGCGTGCTCCGCCGACAAGCTCGCGGGCGCAGGCGCGTTCGTCGCGAGCCTGCTGAAACTCCCTGAAATCCCAGCCGATTCGCGCATGCGCGCAATCGGAAGCCTGCTCTCCGTCTCGCCGATCGATGCCTACGCGCCGCTCGCCGACGCGGTCGCCGCCGACCGTTCGCAGGTCGCGCTCGTGCGCTACGCCGTGGTGCTTCTCGCGAGCGGTGCCCGCGCGCCGGCCGAGCAGTGGGCGCAGTTCCGCAACGGCGACGCGATGCTCGATGCGATCGCCGACGCAGGAGCCGCGATCGCCAAGGGCGACAACACGCTGGCGTTCAATCAACTCGTCGCGCTCGAGCGCCGCGTGGTGCTGCGCGCTGCGCTCGACGGCGCGCGTCGGCTCGGCACCGATGCCGAGAAGGCCTTCGGCGTCGCGTGCCTCAACTTCATCCTCAAGCCAGGCAATGTGCCGGACCAGCTTCGCGAGTCGCTGATGCTGGCGATCTTCCGCCTGGCGGAAGTCGCACCCGGCGAACTCAAGGCCGCGCTTGCGTCGAACACCGTCGAGGAGTCGTTCAAGGACCAGGTCCTGCTCGCGCTCCTCAGCGCCGGCACGCCCGAGGCCACGGCCGTCGCACGCACCGTGCAAGGAAAGACGAACCGCGGCGGAGAAGGCAAGATCGCCGTGCTCGTCGCGCGCAATTCGGACACGGTCACTCCCGACGAGCTGCGTACGCTCTGGCAGGTTGCCGGCGGAGCGACCAACCTTCCCGCGCCGATTCGCACGCAGGCCGCGTGGCTCTGGCTCAAGCACTCGAAGAAGATCAACGAAGCGATCGCCGAACTCGCGCCTGCATCCGCAGCCGGCGCGAAGACCACCGCAGGAGACGCAGCACCATGAGCGAACCAATCTGGCTCGGCCCGCGCAGCCCGTCACAGGCGGAATGGCGCGAGATGCAGGAAATCGTCGGCTCGTCGCTCGGCAACTATCACACGCTCGAGGAGCGCGTCGAAGGCATGGTCGCCGACATCGTCAAGCGGCCGTTCGCCATCGCGTTCGGCTCGACGGGTTCCGCGATCGAGGCCGCGCTCGATGCGCTCGGCGTCGCGCGAAGCTCGCCCGCCGGAGTCCCCGAGATCATCGTGCCCTCGCTCGCGCCTGCCGCGCTTGGCGCCGCAGCCGTGCGCAGCGGCGCAACCGTGGTCTACGCCGATGTCGACGCGAAGACGCTCACGCTGCGCGCGAATGGCGCGGAACCGTGCATCACCCCTGCGACGCGTGCCATCGTCGGCGTCGCCACACACGGACAGCCTGCGGGCCTCGATGAACTCGCCGCACTCGCAGCGCGCAACGAGATCCCGCTGCTCGAGATCGTCAGCGGCGGACTCGGCGGCCACATCGGCCGCGATCCCGTCGGCCGCTTTGGTCGCGTTTCGGTCATCGGCCTCGGCACCCACGAGTCGACCATCGGCTCGGGCGGCGCGATCTGCGTGACCAACGACGACAGCCTCGCCAAGGTGCTGCGACTCATCCGCAACATGGGCCGTTCCGAGCCGAAGTCCGACTGGGAGCGCATGGGCGGCGTGCGTCCGCTCGAGCGCGTCGGCATCGACTCGCGCCTCAGCCCGCTGCAGGCCGCGCTCGCGGAGGTGCGGCTCCACCGCTTCGCGACCACATGCGAGACACTCGAAGGCGTGACCCACGCGTACCTGCGTCGGCTCGCGATGCATCCGGATCTCGTGCTTCCCGCGCCATGCGCCGATGGCACCGTGCGCTGGTCGCACTTCGCCGTGCGCCTCTCCGAGCGCTTCAACCGCGACGACCGCGATTCGATCATCCAGGGGCTGCTGCGCCATGACATCGCGGCAACGAGCGTGCTGTACGTGCTGCCCGCGGAGCCCGCGTTCGCGGCGACCGCGACACGCGCGGAATTCCGCATCGCGCAGCGCGCGGCGGACCGGCTCATCGCGCTGCCCTTCTCGACCGCGCTTTCCGAGCGCGACATCGATCTCATCTGCCAGACGCTGCAGGTGATGATCGAGCGGCAGACGATTCTTCGTTAGAGCGGTCGCAGCTGCGGCGTGTTCGAGCGGTCGCAGCTGCGGCTGCTTCCTTTGGTGCAGGCCACGCCAAAGCGAGCGCGCGCACGGCGCGAGCGCGAAGATACGAGCAGTCGCAGCTGCGGCTGCTTCCTCTGGTGTGGATCACGCCAAAGCGAGCCCGCGCACGGCGCGAGCGCGACGCCCCCGCGTTACTCCCACTCGATCGTCGCCGGCGGCTTCGACGA
>Ga0114980_10003100_pt1 | contig 11494 bp, 11 predicted proteins | sample S_140806_EF_Meta_FD_87018 | JGI IMG/M metagenome (GOLD analysis project Ga0114980, IMG submission 87018) | Freshwater microbial communities from Lake Simoncouche, Canada to study carbon cycling - S_140806_EF_MetaG | ecosystem: Environmental > Aquatic > Freshwater > Lake | place: Lake...
CGCCGGAATAATCGAATTCGCAAGCCTGTCCGATGATGATCGGACCCGCGCCGATAATTAGAACCGATTTGATGTCTGTACGTTTGGGCATATTTACGTCCGCGTCGAGCGCTGCTCCATCAGCTTGACGAACCGGTCGAACAGGTAATCGACGTCATGCGGTCCGGGGCTCGCCTCAGGGTGTCCCTGGAAGCAGAACGCCGGCTTGTCGGTCAGCGCAAAACCCTGCAGGCTGCCATCGAACAGCGATACATGCGTTACTTTGGCATTGGCCGGCAACGTCGCACCATCCACGGCAAACCCGTGGTTCTGACTGGTGATCATCACCCGCTTGCTGTCCAGATCCTGCACCGGATGATTCGCGCCATGGTGGCCAAATTTCATTTTCAGCGTTTTGGCGCCGCAGGCCAGCGCCAGCAACTGGTGGCCCAGACAAATGCCGAACAACGGCAGATCGGCCGCGAGGAATTCGCGGATGGCACGGACTGCGTAATCGCAGGGTTCCGGATCACCAGGGCCGTTCGACAGGAATACCCCGTCGGGTTTGAGCTTCATCACATCGGCGGCGGACGTCTGCGCCGGCACGACAGTCAGTTTGCAGCCACGCGAAGCGAGCATGCGCAGAATGTTGCGCTTGACGCCAAAATCATAGGCAACGACATGGAAACGTGCGTCACTGCGTTTGCCATAACCGGCACCCAGCGTCCACTCGGTCTCGTCGGTTTCGTAAGACTTGGCACAGGACACGACCTTGGCCAGATCCATGCCGACCAGCCCCGGGAAGTCGCGCGCCGCCTTCAGCGCTGCCTGCTCGTCAATCTTGCCAGCCATGATGCAGCCATCCTGCGCACCGTTGTCGCGTAACAGGCGCGTCAGCTTGCGGGTATCGATGTCGGCAATGGCGACGATGTTTTCGCGCTTCAGGTAATCGCTGAGATTCCAGTTTTCGCGGAAATTTGAAGACCGCAGCGGCAGGTCGCGGATCACCAGACCGGCGGCTTGGACTTTTTCGGACTCGACGTCCTCGGTGTTGGCGCCGGTATTGCCGATGTGCGGATAGGTCAGGGTCACGATCTGCCGGCAGTACGACGGATCAGTAAGTATCTCCTGATAACCGGTCAGCGCGGTGTTAAACACCACTTCGCCGGCCACGGTTCCCTCGGCGCCGATCGCGGAGCCTCGAAATACCGTGCCATCCTTGAGTACGAGAATGGCGGGCGTGCGCGATGACACAACAAGCTCCTGATTTTATTGGGTTTGATACGACAAGCGGGAGGGGTTTGGGCCCGTCCCGCTGTTCTTGAAGTCAGCATTATACGCGAGGGCATGAGACGCGACAAACCGCGAACCGCAGCCGCCTGAAAAATCAGTGACCGGGCTTCAGCCGCAGACTTACGATCCGGCTACTTCAGGCCCAAAACGTCCCACATGTCGAATTGGCCATGTGGATGCGCCATCAGGAAATGTGCGGCGCGCAGCGCGCCTTGGGCATAAGTGGCCCGACTGCTCGAGCGATGGGTGATTTCAACACGCTCGCCAGTGCCGGCAAACATGACGGTATGGTCGCCGACGATATCGCCGCCGCGTATCGTGGCAAAACCAATCGTTCCCGTCTCGCGTTCGCCGGTATGGCCCTCACGGGCATACACCGCGCAATCGGACAGTTTTTTACCCATCGCACCAGCCACCACCTCACCCATTTTCAGCGCAGTGCCGGACGGAGCATCCACCTTGTGCTTGTGATGTGCCTCAATGATCTCGATATCGTGGTCAGACCCCATCGCCTTTGCCGCCATTTCCAGCAGTTTCAGCGTGACATTGACCCCGACACTCATATTCGGCGCGAACACGATGCCAATTTCTTGCGCGGCATCGGCAATCGCCTTTTTGCCTGCGTCATCAAACCCGGTGGTGCCGATGACCATGCGCACTTTGAGCCGACGACAAATCGCAAGATGCTGCAAAGTGCCCTCTGGTCGTGTGAAATCAATCAGCACGTCACATCCGGCCAGCGCCTGCTCCGGCTTGTCGCTGATCAGCACCCCACGCTTTGCGCCGACCATTTCGCCGGCATCACGCCCGACCTGCGGGCTGCCGGCCACTTCAAGCGCCGCAGCGAGCAACGCATTCCCGTCCCGTGCTACCGCTTCAAGCAGCATGTGCCCCATGCGTCCGCCACTGCCGGCAATCGCAATTCGTGTGGGTTTATTGGTCATACCTACTTTTTCTCTGTTGTTGCCGCAGGATTAGCCGCCGGTTTTGTCTCCGCCGGGCCCGCAGCCGGTTTTGCCGCCTCTCCGGCGACAACATCCCCCCCAATACGCAGCAGCTCCTCACCACGAAAAACAATGGTGACCGCGCGCTGCTCGGTCAGCTCGCCACCCTTGCGCATCATGTAAAAATAGTCCCAGCGGTCGCTGCGGAACGGATCAACAATCAGCGGGGTTCCGAGCGCAAAACGGACCTGACTGCGTGTCATGCCGGGCTTGAGTTTTGCCAGCATCTCCTGCGTCACGTAATTGCCCTGCTGAATTTCGATCTTGTAAGGCTTGATCGGAACCATCGACATGCTGTTGCAACCCGCCAGCACCAGCGCCGTAATCGTCAGTAGTATTCTCATTTGAATTTGGTAATTTCAGCCTGTCGGCCCGTCGGACCGTTGTCATTTGGCAGTAAGCTTTGCTGCTATCATAGCCGAGAACCAGCGCGCATGAGCGCACTCTTCCCACAGGAACAGCGATGAGTTCTCCGGAGCACCTGAAGACCATCGGCCTCAAGGCCACCCTGCCGCGGTTGCGTATCCTCGAGCTGTTCGAGAAAAGTCCCGTGCGCCATCTCGCCGCCGAAGACGTTTACAAAAAGCTGGTCGAAGAAGGCACCGACACCGGCCTGGCCACGGTCTACCGGGTCCTCACACAGTTCGAACAGGCCGGACTCCTGGTGCGCCATCACTTCGAATCTGGAAAGGCGGTTTACGAACTCAACCAGGGCAGCCATCACGACCATCTGGTATGCATTCAATGCGGCCACGTTGAAGAGTTCTACGATCCTGAAATCGAGAAACGCCAGGAAAAGGTCGCAAACGACCGGGGATTTCGCATCAGCGACCACTCGCTGCACATCTACGCCGAGTGCATACGCGCCGATTGTCCGCGCAAAACCCAGAACTGAATTTCGCGCCCCACCCCGCCATTCAAAAACCGATCAGCAGCCCAGCTGGGTTGCAAGGTCCACAAAACTCGATGCATTGAACGTGAATTCCGCCTCCGGCTCGAGGTCGGGGTTGTTGTTGCGACCGTACTCATGCGGCCGCTGGATGAAAGCCGTTTTCAGACCGCACTTTGCCGCCGCACGCAGATCGTGCTTGTGCGAGGCCACCATCATCAGTTCGCCGGGCTGGACATCCAACCGATCGGCAGCACCAAGGTACATCTCAGGGTCCGGCTTGAAGTGCCCGAAGGTATCTGAGGACAGAATGCAGTCCCAGGGCAGTCCGCCGTTCTTGGCCATGTTGACCAGCAGACCGGTATTGCCGTTCGACAGTGTGGAAATGACAAACTTCGACTTCAGACGCTTCAGGCCGCGCACCGAGTCTGGCCAAGGCTTGAGCCGGTGCCAGACCCGGTTGAGATGGAATTTCTCGGCCTCGGCCAGCGTGGTCACGCGGAACTGCCGCAGCACGTCATCGAGGATCTCGCGGTGCATGACGTCGATCTTGGCAAATGCCGCTTCGCCGCTGCGCACGCGGTCCATCGCTGGACGGTAGCCGCCGCGCCAGGCACGCGCAAACTTGACGGCATTGATCCGCAGTCCTTTTTCCCCGGCCAGCACGCGCACTTCCCGCGCCACCGAGCCATGCCAGTCGACCACGGTGCCGAACACATCGAACACCAGTGCCTTGATTTCAGTCATCACTTCCCCTCCTTCTTGTTGCGCGCGCCAGCGCCGCGCCCTGAATGCTGCAGCATCTCCAGCGCATGCTGGCGGGTCGTCTCGGTGATTTTCACGCCGCCCAGCATGCGTGCGATTTCCTCAACACGGCCCTGCTCATCCAGGCCTACTACGGCTGACGAAACTTTGCCGCGAGTGGTGACTTTGCTGACCTGCCACTGTCGTTCGGCGGCAGCCGCCACCTGCGGCAAATGAGTAATGCACATTACCTGATGCCGCTCGCCGAGACCGCGCAGCATGCGACCGACGATTTCCGCAACCCTGCCACCAATACCCACATCGACCTCATCGAAAATAAGCGTTGGCACTCGGGCTACCCGGCTCAGCACCGTCTGGATCGCCAGTGAAAGGCGGGATAATTCACCACCCGATGCGGTCTTCGCAATCGGCTGCGGCGTCATGCTCTGGTGCGGCGCGACGCGAAATTCGATCTGTTCCATGCCATGCGCGGCCGGAACATCCAGTGCTTCGAGCGCCACGTCGAATACGCCGCCCTGCATCGCCAGTTCCTGCATCCCTGCGGTCACTGCTTCTGCCAGCTTTTTGGCCGATTTTCGGCGACCGGCCGTCAGTTTTTTCGCGACTTCGCGATAGGCAGCTTCTGCCTCTTTTTCACGATGACGTAACGTTTCAGGATCACCACCTGCACCCAGTTCAGCCAGTCTCTGGCGCGTGTGCTCAGCCAGATCCGGTAGCGCATCCGGCTCGACGCGATATTTGCGCGCGGCCGTATGCAGCGCATCGAGACGCTGCTCAACCTCGCGCAGCCGCTGCGGATCAAGATCGGTGCGTTCGCTGTAGTGTCGCAGCGCATTGGCACCCTCCTGCAACTGGATCTGCGCAGGCTCCAGCGCGTCGAGAATTTCCTTCAGCCGCGGATCGTGCTGCAGCAGCGGCCGCAATCGTGCCAGTACCGAATTCAATTGATCGAGCGCCGCAGCATCGCCTTCCGAAAGAATTTCCACGCTGGACTGTGCCGCCTCGATCAGGCTGGCCGCATGCGCAAGGCGTCCATGTTCGGCGCCTACTGCCGTCCACTCACCGGGCGCAACCTTCAGTGCATCAAGGTCCTGCATCTGCCACTCCAGCCGCTCACGCTCGGCATTGATTGCCGCTGCATTCCCCTCAAAGGCCAGCCTTTCCTCACGTCGTCGCTGCCAGGTGCGCCACGCTTCGGCGACCAGTTCAGCCTGGGCTTCGAGCCCGCCATACGCATCCGTCAGCGCACGCTGGGTCGAAGGGCGGCTCAGCGACTGGTGCTGGTGCTGGCCGTGGATGTCGACCAGAAAGTCGGCGGCCTCGCGCAACTGGGCTGCAGTGGTCGGATGACCATTGATAAACCCACGTGAGCGCCCGGATGACTCCACAACGCGGCGCAACAGGCAAACGCCCTCATCACCGGCGAGGTCGCTGTCCGCGAGCCACCCTGCCAGTTGACGGTTGCCCTCGATATCGAACTCTGCGGTGATATTCGCACGCGCCGCCCCCTGGCGCACGGCAATCGGCTCGGCGCGCTCTCCCAGCGTCAGCGCCAGCGCATCGATCAGGATCGACTTACCGGCGCCGGTCTCGCCGGTCAGCACGGTAAATCCGGAACTGAACTCAAGCTCGAGGCGCTCGACAATCACAAAATCCGCTATGGTCAGACGACGCAGCATGAGTTGGACTTAAACCGCAGCAGTCAGTCGCGGTTCCAGTGCAGCTTTTCACGCAGCATCGCGTAATAGCTGTGACCGACCGGATGAAGCAGCTTGATCTGGTGCGGATAACGTCGCACCACAACGCGATCACCTTCGCGCAGGTCGAAGTGTGAATGGCTGTCGAAATGCGCACGCGGATCATCTGCGCTGCGAACGACAATCTCGACAACACTGTCGGCGCTGATGACGATAGGCCGGTTGGACAGCGTATGCGGTGATACCGGCACCAGCGACATCACTGACAGCGACGGATGCACGATCGGCCCGCCCGATGACAGCGCATAGGCCGTGGATCCCGTGGGCGTCGCCACAATCAACCCGTCAGAACGCTGGTTATATATGAACTGGCCGTCGATGCGCACTTCGATATCGACCAAACCGCCCTTGAATCCCTTGGCGACCACGACATCATTGAACGCAAGCACATCAAACACGCGTTCCTGACCGCCATTGTTGCCGCTCCACACTTCGGATTCGAACAACATGCGTTCCTCGGTCACAAACTGCCCGTCGAGAATGGCAGTTATGGTCTCGAACATGGTGTCGAGCGAAATGTCCGTCAGGAACCCGAGCCGCCCCTGATTGATGCCGACCAGCGCAACGTCGTAAGGCGCGAAAGTGCGCGCGATGTTGAGCATCGTGCCGTCGCCGCCAATAACAATCGCCAGATCAGCCTCGCGACCCAGGTTCTCCAGCAGCAGGACGTCATATGGACAATTCTGGATATGCGCCGCGGTCAGACGGTCAAGCAGGACCTTGACGCCTCGCGCCTCAAGAAAACGCGCGAGCCGCATCACCGGCTCGGCGACCTCCGGAGTCTTGTATTTGCCGATCAGCGCTACAGTGGGGAATGCAACAGACATGACTGCATTAAACCACAATTCCCGTACCGTCGGCTGCGCGCAAATTCAATTAAAACAATGCATTGGCGCTCTCCCCCGATGAGTGCTGAACCGCTGCGCTTTTTGTGTAAAATGAATTTATGGCCCAAGAATTTCATGCGCTGAACGAACGCGCGCAACTGCTGCTGAAAACTCTGGTGGAGCGTTACATTGCCGACGGCCAACCCGTCGGCTCGCGTGCGCTGTCCAAATATTCAGGGCTCGACCTGTCACCCGCCAGCATCCGCAACGTAATGGCAGATCTGGAAGACATGGGCTTCATCGCCAGTCCGCACACCTCCGCCGGACGCATACCGACGCCGCGCGGTTACCGTTTTTTTGTCGACACGCTGCTCACTGTCAAGCCGCTGGACCGCATCGAGATCAACCAGATGGAAGACCATCTGCAGGTGAACAACACGCAAAAGCTGGTGACTTCGGCTTCACACGTGCTGTCCGAACTCACCCGCTTCGCCGGTGTGGTGGTCACGCCGCGGCGCAGCGGCGGCTTTCGCCATATCGAATTCCTCCGGCTCGCAGAGAAACGCACCCTGTTGATCCTGGTCACCGCCGAAGGTGATGTGCAGAACCGCATCATCCATACCGACAAAGCATATTCGCCCTCGGAACTGGTCGAAGCGGCCAACATCCTCAACCAGAACTACGCCGGCTGCAGCTTTGAAGAAATCCGCCGCCGCGTGCAGTCCGAACTCCATAAGCTGCGTGAAGACATGTCACAGCTGATGGCTGCCGCACTGGCCGCCGGCGACCAGGCTGTCAGTGAATCTGCAGAGGACGTGGTGATCTCAGGTGAGGTCAACCTGCTCGGCATCGACGACCTGTCGTCGAACATGACCAAGTTGCGTGACCTGTTCAACCTGTTCGAACACCGCACCACATTGCTGCAGTTGCTTGACCACTCAAGCCGAGCACAGGGCGTGCAAATTTTCATCGGCAGCGAAGCCGGCCTGACGCCGCTCGACGAATGCAGCGTTGTTACTGCGCCCTACGAAGTCGACGGCAAAATCGTCGGCACCGTCGGCGTCATCGGCCCGACGCGCATGGCCTACGAACGCGTGATCCCGATCGTCGATATCACCGCAAAGCTGCTGAGCAGTGCGCTGACCCAACGCTGACCGTCCGGCGCGCGCCGGTTACGGAATTCTCCATATTTTTGAAGCCAATACCAACATGGGCCATTTCCCCAAAGAACCGCAATACACGCACGGCACGGCACCTAAAATCGGCGTACTGCTGGTCAACCTCGGATCGCCGGAAGCACCAACTCCCGCCGCAGTCCGCACTTATTTGCGCGAGTTCCTGTCCGACCCCTACGTCGTCGAAATACCGCGACCAATCTGGTGGCTGATTCTTAACCTGTTCGTGCTGACGTTTCGGCCGAGGGCTTCGGCAGCGCGTTACGCACAGGTATGGACCAAAGAGGGTTCGCCGCTGAAAGTGCACACCGAACGCCAGGCCACGATGCTGCGCGGCTACCTTGGCGAAAGACTCAAGCAAGCGCATGTCGTCGACTACGCGATGCGCTACGGCAACCCGTCGATCCGATCAAAGCTCGAGTCCCTGAAAACTCAGGGCTGCGACCATATTCTGCTGTTGCCGCTGTATCCGCAGTATTCGGCGAGCACCACGGCAACAGTATTCCAGGAAGCGTTCGCCGCTATCGGCGCGATGCGCAATCAGCCGGCCATCCGTACCGTCAAACATTTCCACGATGACGAAGGCTATATCAAGGCATCGGCACAGGCGATCAATGACTATTGGGTCAAATACGGCCGCGGCGATCATCTGGTGCTGAGTTTTCACGGCGTGCCGCGACGTACGCTGACCCTCGGCGACCCCTATCACTGCGAATGTCTGAAAACCGGCCGACTGATCGCCGAACAGATCGGCCTCAAGCCCGACTTTTATTCAGTCACCTTCCAGTCCCGTTTCGGCCGTGCTGAATGGCTCAAGCCGTACACCGCGGAGGTGATCAATAGCCTGGCCAAAAAGAATATTGCCCGTGTCGACGTTGCCTGCCCGGGTTTTGTCAGCGATTGTCTGGAAACGCTGGAAGAAATCGCCATCGAAGCCAAAGGTGACTTCCTCACCCACGGCGGCAAGGAACTGCACTACATCCCCTGCCTCAATGAGCGCGACGACTGGCTGCATGCACTCACCGACATCACGCTGAACAATCTGCAGGGCTGGAACAGCGCCGCGACACCGGAAAACCTGAAAGCGTCAAAAGACCGCGCCGTCAGTCTCGGCGCAAAACACTAAATGCGATTGCAGTCCCGGCGGAACCACATGATAAGAATACCGCTCACGGTCGTTGCCTTGACCATGTTGACCGGCTGCGGCGCCGAAGTCGCCACCTCTGCGGCAACCGGCGCAGCCGTCAAAAAGAAGGAAATGGAGTCTGCGCAACAAAGCAAAGAACTCGCGCAGACCAAAATCGATCAAGCTGCCCAGGCCACGCAACAACGCGCTGAACAAGCAGGCAACGTCGACAAATAAGCGGAATCATGACCCACCGGGTTCACGCGCATCACCAACCCGTTTCCCTTGTGAGCCGCCGAGTAGCGCAGAACGGCTGGGGGCCGTCGGCGAGCACTGTCTGAGCCCTCGCGTGGTTTGCGAGGGCGAGTTGCGGAGTCGCCCGGCTTTGCGAGCAGCGCAGGGCAGTCCGAAGGACCGGTGAATCGGGGCCGCCTTCTTTTGGTTACCTTTCTTGGCGGAGCAAGAAAAGTAACTGGCCGCCGGGCCACCCCCGGCAAACCCCCATAGCACCCCAATAAATATTAATAAAAACAAATACTTATAAAATTTCAGCAATACCCTTGAAATCCCCAAGGTAAGCCCAACATGGTGTGAGCTTACTCATAACCACACTGCAAATACGCCATGACGCAGGAATCACCGGACCAGAACCCAGAGAAGACCGCCGCCGACACCAAGCCGGCGCCGGAAACCATGCCTTCGAACGAAGAGCTGCTGCGCAAGGCCGAGCTCGATGCCCAGGAGCATCACGACGCCTGGCTGCGTGCAAAGGCCGAGACCGAGAACATCCGCAAACGTGCGGTCAGCGACGTTGCCAATGCGCACAAGTATGCGGTTGAGAACTTCGCCGCCGAACTGCTGGCGGTCAAGGACAGCCTGGAGGCCGCCCTGGCAGTGGAAACAGCCACGGTCGAAACGCTCAAAAGCGGCGCCGAACTGACGCTGAAGCAACTCTCCTCGGCCTTCGAAAAATACAAGGTCATCGAGATCAATCCGGTTGGCGAAAAATTCGATCCGCATCGTCAACAGGCGATCAGCATGGTGCCGTCGGATGCCGTGCCGAACACCGTGGTCAGCGTGTTGCAGAAGGGTTACGTGCTGCACGACCGGATCATCCGCCCGGCCATGGTGGTCGTCGCCAAGGCCCCGGACGCTTGAAAACCACGGTAAAGACCCCACATTACAAAACAAGACAGCCGGCACAGTGATCGGTCAATTATTCAGCAGCATCAATAATTTACCGACCACCTAGCGCAACAAAATTTACAGCTAAGAGGCAATAGACATGGGCAAAATCATTGGTATCGACCTGGGCACCACCAACTCCTGCGTGGCCGTGATGGAAAACGGCCAGCCGAAGGTTATTGAAAACTCCGAGGGCGCGCGTACCACGCCGTCGATCGTCGCCTACATGGACGACGGCGAGATCCTCACCGGCGCGCCGGGCAAACGGCAGGCGGTGACCAATCCGAAAAACACCCTCTACGCTGTCAAACGCCTGATCGGCCGCCGCTTCGAAGAAAAAGAAGTGCAGAAGGACATCGACCTGATGCCCTACAAGATCGTCAAGGCCGACAACGGCGACGCTTGGGTGGAAGTGCGCGGCAAAAAAATTGCCTCGCAGGAAGTCTCCGCGCAGGTGCTGATCAAGATGAAAAAGACCGCCGAGGATTACCTTGGCGAGCCGGTCACCGAAGCCGTGATCACGGTGCCGGCATACTTCAATGACTCGCAGCGTCAGGCGACCAAGGACGCCGGCCGTATTGCAGGGCTCGACGTCAAGCGCATCATCAACGAACCGACCGCAGCCGCGCTCGCCTTCGGCATGGACAAGAAAAAAGGCGATCGCAAGATCGCGGTCTATGACCTAGGCGGTGGCACTTTCGACGTGTCGATCATCGAGATCGCCGAAGTCGAGGGCGAGCACCAGTTTGAAGTGCTGTCGACCAACGGTGACACCTTCCTCGGCGGCGAAGACTTCGACCAGCGCCTGATGGATTACCTGTGTGACGAGTTCAAGAAAGAATCCGGCGTTGACCTGAAGAAGGACATGCTCGCGCTGCAGCGCCTGAAAGACGCTGCGGAAAAAGCCAAGATCGAGCTGTCGTCGAGCGCACAGACCGAGATCAACCTGCCCTACATCACCGCCGACCAATCGGGCCCGAAACATCTGGCGATCAAGATCACCCGCGCCAAATTTGAGTCGCTGGTTGATGAACTGATCGCGCGCACCATCAAGCCCTGCGAAATCGCAGTCAAGGATGCCGGCGTCAAACTCTCCGACATCGAAGACGTGATCCTCGTCGGTGGCCAGACGCGCATGCCGAAAGTACAGGAAGCCGTAAAGAACTTCTTCGGCAAGGAGCCGCGCAAGGACGTCAACCCGGATGAAGCGGTCGCCGTGGGCGCAGCCATCCAGGCCGGCGTGCTCAAGGGCGACGTCAAGGATGTGCTGCTGCTTGACGTGACCCCGCTGTCGCTGGGGATTGAGACGCTGGGCAGCGTGATGACCAAGCTGATCCAGAAAAATACCACCATCCCGACCAAGGCGTCGCAGGTGTTCTCGACTGCCGAAGACAACCAGAACGCGGTGACCATCCACGTGCTGCAGGGCGAACGCGAAATGGCAAAAGCCAACAAGTCGCTCGGCCAGTTCAATCTGACCGACATTCCGCCGTC
>Ga0114980_10003111_pt1 | contig 11460 bp, 17 predicted proteins | sample S_140806_EF_Meta_FD_87018 | JGI IMG/M metagenome (GOLD analysis project Ga0114980, IMG submission 87018) | Freshwater microbial communities from Lake Simoncouche, Canada to study carbon cycling - S_140806_EF_MetaG | ecosystem: Environmental > Aquatic > Freshwater > Lake | place: Lake...
TACGAAGTTGCTAGTTCTTGACATGTTGTTCTCTTCCTTTGTAGTGTGAGAAGCAGAGCTAGATTTTTTAGACTTACCAAATAAGTTAAAAAACATTGTAGTTCCTCTTTCTCGTTAGTTAATACTGCTATCAGAACATTCCGATAACATATAAAAATATATTTTACACTAAATTTAAAATATGTCAACCGGTATTTAATATCTAGAAAAACTCTTATTTTATGCGTCTTCTTTAATTTCAGGTACATGAAAAAGATCTATGCCTTCTTCTAACAATTTGTTCACTTCTTTCTCTGAAGGAGTACCATAAAATTTATCATCACGATCACCCTTTTCTGCTCTACGCACTTCTTTTGTAAAATTATTTCCTACATTTTCAAAATTAGATATAACCTGTTTTCTAATCTCTCTTAATACATCTTTAGCTCTAGAAGCCATCATCATTTCTTTGCCCAACACTTCTTTTTTCAGTTCTTGTATATTCTTTTCTTTTATTTTGGTTTTTTTCTTAGTTTTACCAATATTAGGAGACATTATGTCACGATCCACTTTTGTGCTGTCACACATAGGACATACTATTAATTTCTTGCCCTGTTGCCGTTCAAACTCTGTTATATTAGGAAACCAACCATCAAAGATGTGATCATGGTTGCATTTTAATTGATACTTGATCATGCAAATATTTATTTGTAAACAATCCATGAGCACATTAAATATAAAGATGAAAGTAATTTTAGTTGATCAAACAAATACCGGACTGCTTTATGTAGGAAAAGAAAACAATAGGTCAAGCAGCGTAATTGCTAACATTTTAAAAAACGGTCTAGTTGATGTTAGATTGTTTGCAATAGGTGATCAAAATCCTGTCCACAACCTGTCCAATAATGATTTATACAAAGATAAAAAACACTATTCTATATCAACGAAATCATTTTTATCTAATGAATTCTTTTCTCCATTAAAAGAATCATTACAAAATGAAATTTATTTAAAACGTAGAGAATTAATAGAATTAAGAATGCCAATAGTAGAAAGATTGGCATTTCTTTCTTCCCAAGCATTGCATTTTGTTTATCAATTACCCCACTTTATTGATGTAGAAAACGATTTATATCATGCAATAAAAGAAAGTGACTCAGAACTAGAAGACTGGCACTACGGAATAAAAGAGTATGCACACACAAATCAACTCGAACCAAAACATGCTTACAGAGAAATAAAATTAGAAATAGAAACCATAAGACATATAAAAATTAAAATCTATAGTCTAATAAAACATTTTTCAGATAAAATAAATCTTTCTAATAATAAAGAGGAATTAGAAGCTATATCGAATGAAATTTTTAATAAATTCATTAAAGACAATTATATATGAGCGTAAGTTTATACTGTTATAATCCAATACGCTTCTCATCTTTTGAAAAACAAGATATAAAAACTTTTAATGAATTATATAAAATAATTAATTTTGGAGTTGCTTTTATTGATCGTACAGAAATAATAAAAACTCCTGTGAGAACAGCAATACCTTTACAATTAAAATTACCCGCATATGATTCAACATTTAATATGTCGTATGAAGAGTGTTGCCAAGCACGTGTTAGGGAGATATTAAAAAAACAAGAAGAATTAGATGTTCCTATAAATTTACTCTATTCCGGAGGCATTGATAGCAGTTTGATATTAGTCTCTTTTATAAAAGAACTGGGCATGACTGAAGCAGAAAAAAGAATTCAAATAATGTTACACACAGAAAGCATAGAAGAAAATCCATGGATGTGGCATCGTATATTAAGAAGAAGCAACTTTAAAATGATAGCCTCAGAAGAAATGTCTAATAATTGGAATAAAGAAAAATTAATAGTTGGGGGAGAATTTAATGATCAACTTATGGGATCAGAAATGATAAGAAAATTGTGCGAATGGAAGGGTGATAGAATATTACATCAGCCATGGACAGAAACACTAATGACTGAATTTCATTTATATATGAACCTATCAAAAGAAGATGCAGAACACTGGACAAAGGTATTTTTAGAACATGTTAAAAGAGCACCGTGTGCAGTAGAAACAGTTTACGAATGGTGGTGGTGGATTAATTTTACGTGCAAGTGGAGCTCAATCTATTTTCGTCTTTTAATGCATGTTAAAAATAAAGCACTCGTAACTCAAGAATATTTAGACAACTATTATTTTCAATTTTATGGAGATGAGAATTTTCAAAAATGGAGTATGGTTAATAGAACTCACAAAATAAAAGACAGTTGGCTCAGCTATAAATGGCATTCTAAAGAATTAATAGCAGAGGTTTGTGGAGAAGAATATAAGTCAAAAATAAAAAGAGGTAGCCTATGGAGATTATTATCTTATACAATAGGAGCAGAAGCAATAGATCAAAATTATAATTTTATAGAAAAAGTAAAACCAATCGATTGGTATAATTCAAATAACTCTTTTATTATCTAATATAAGTTCTAGACTTCATAGGATTGTTCTCATCTCTAGGACCATCTTCACTGTCAGGATGATAAACCATAAGACTCATATGATTGTTTCCTGCTGTTCTAAATCTATGTTTTGTATGTCTATGAAGTATAAACATTTTTCCAGGAGTTAACTCAAGCTCTTCTTCTCTGTCTCCATCTTTGATACAAGCAAAACCCCGCCCACTAGTAACATAACCAATTCTCACAGATGGATGAGTGTGCCAAGTTTGATCTATACCGGGAGGAAAGAAAAGATAATTGATACAAGGATCACCATTACGCATTGGATCCACGAGATTAGAATTTGAACAGCCATCTATATAACTCAATTGTCCTAATTGTCCGGGAGTAAAACTGGTACATTTACGCTCCATGAGTTCGAACCCAGCATTCTCAATAACAAGTGCAGGTCCCTCTATTATAATATTTTTAAATCCTCCTGCTGCCCAAGTAGAACTCTGTACTTTAATATTATCTAAAGTTGCAGAACCACCATGACTCATAACCCAAAAACTACCCAATGTCTTTAATTCTTTAGAATGATCTTTTGATATAATAACCAAACGAGATACAGATCTCTCATACAGCGTGTATTCTTGCAAATGTTCAATAAATTCCATAATTTTATTTATAAAAGTAATTGACAGCCGAAATAAATTGTATTATTATAATTGTATGGCAAAAAAAACAAAATCAGCAAGTAGCATAGAAAGAAAACACAAAGGTACCAGTGCAGGTCGTCCGGGTAATCTAACCAAAACTTCTAGCATGAACAAACAGAAGAAAAGAAGTTTTAAAGTATACAGAGGACAAGGCAGGCCCTAGATGGCTTCTCTAAAACAGAAGAAGAAACTCATCGATAAGATAGTTCACGGCAACAAGAAATACAAATTCAGCATCGGTCGCTATGGCGGAGAGACTGTGATGGGCACAATCACTCGCGAACAGTATGAGTATTGGAAGGATCGAGACAGCGATCTTGAAGAGTATGTGATGGGATTTGATAGAGAGACATACGAGCAAGAAAACAATGTTCCAGAAGAAGCTAAATTTTCAGGAGATTGGTATGAGCAGGATGATGTGGAACACATCTGTGGTGGCGAAGTGTCTAATGGTAATTATTTACAAATAGATGAGTTTGATCAAGACGGCAATCCTATCAAGAATGCCGATGGCTCATTTAAGATGTGGGAGCCTATCGCACTAGGAAGAGAGAGCAGAGACAAACACGGAATCAAAACGAATGACTATCAACAGTTTGATGAGGACCACAATGCTGTGAACAACAAATGTTATTTCTACGGACAGGTATTCAACAAAGGTGGATGGTACAACGAAGAATTAATAGAGTTGGGTGAAGAGTTGGATACTAATAAGATAACACTAAACTGTTCAGAGGTGCAAGGGTGGTTGGTGTGCAACAGTATCAGCTATGAAGGATTAAAAGAAGACATACATCTCTCAGAAGACAGCACAGGCAGTTCACAAACCTGCTGTGTAAGAGAAGGACTGCAGAACACAATCGCTGTAAAAGAGAAGAAACTTAAAAAAAAGAAGATAAAAGTTAAAGCAAAAGTTAAAGCAAAGAAAAAAAAATAAAACAGTATTTTGGTTATTTTCTTTAAAACAAAATAATATTTTATTTTTTGTGGTAAACTTCTAATTTTTCACTTTTTTATTTTGCGAATGTTGACTTTGACAAAATAACATGCTATATATTATAAAAAGGAGAAACAAATGACTATAAAAATAAATGACACAGCACCAAACTTTGTAGCCAATACCTCACAAGGCTCCATTGATTTTTACAATTATATTGGAGAAGGTTGGGCAATATTATTTTCACATCCTAAAAACTTTACACCAGTTTGTACCACCGAACTAGGAGCATTACAAAAACTTTTACCTGAATTTACAAAAAGAGGAGTTAAAGTGATTGGTTTATCTGTGGACGCAATAGGCAATCATGATCAATGGTTAAACGATATAAAAGAAACACAAGGCGCAAGACCCGAGTATCCATTAATTGCAGACGAAGATAGAAAAGTATCAACACTGTATGATATGATAAACGAGAATGCCAGTGATACCATGACTGTGAGAACCGTTTATGTAATTGGTCCTGATAAAAAAGTAAAACTTAAGATGGATTATCCTGCCAGTGCTGGTAGAAACTTTAATGAAATATTAAGAGTGGTTGACTCATTACAATTAACTTACAAACACAAAGTTGCAACACCGGCTAATTGGAAAGTGGGAGATGATCTTATACTTACTGCTGCGGTCACAGATGCAGAAGCAACATACAAATATATAAGTTTTACAAAACATAAACCATACTTGAGAACTATCAAATACACTCAAGTTCAAGGACACGATAATTAAAAATGACTAGCACGTATGGAAAAACCTGGGATGGCAAATCACGTCCTGTAGATGACACATACAGACAAAACTACGACGATATATTTGGTCCTAAAAAAGAAGACACAGGAGATCCTGAACAAGACATGTTGCTGATGGACGAACAGATACAAGAGATCAAAAGACTGCGAGCACACATAGGCAACATGCAGGTACAGATAGCAGACTATCAACAGATAGTCAATGAGCTTACTGCTCGTTTAGAAAAATTAAAGATTTCTTAAAGAATAGATCACAGCATCTTTGCGAGTGCGAAACTTGATGTATAAATCTTCATTGCTGTCCGTACCACAATACACATTCGTTCTGCCGCCGTTGTTCTGCACAAACTCCTCATCATCAAAATCCACGTAAAATTCTACATCTCGAGCAATCACAACCTTGGTCCCCCAAAACATAGGCCACCAGTAGATAGGGTTAGCACCATACTTGTCTATTATCATGGCAAAGAATCCCATTATAGGCAGAGTGACGAACAGTGTCAAAGGCTCCACCCACCACACCATGAGATTGCCCACTGCCCAATCTATCCAATGCACCACCAACCAATACACTCCCCACAGTGCCAGCAGTATGCCCAACAGCAGTGTTGTTTCTCCCTCGTCAGTTTCAAACTGGTCACGATAGTATCCGCGATGTTTTCTTCTACCAAATTGTGGAGGCAGCATATTAATTTAATTTATATTCTTTTGTTAATTTTACTAACCCATTCATGAAAAAATTATTACCTACAATCCATTTATTATCAACATTTTTATTTACATAATCTATGAATGTATGCCAACGGTCACGATTTTGATTAATCCAGTTCCAATCTCGAGAACCCATTGCAAAATAATTTACATTAGTACTCATATAAAATTGGTGTTTAAGAGAAGGATATATTAGGTCATGAAAATGATCTGGATTCAGTGTTCTCATTACATTATTTTCTTTTTTATTTTTATAAAAATTCATAATAACGTGACTTTGTTTTATAGGAATTAATGGAGCATCAGGAGACCAATAAAATCCTTCTATACCTTTGTTGTAATCTGATTCTAATTGATAGCTACCATTTAAATAAGCATGGAAATCAGAAAAGAAAAAAATCCATTTTCCATTTTGAACTTTTATATTTGGTTTGTTTACCCCAAATATAGTACCAACGTTCTTACCTAATTTTAATAATGAATCGTATTCTTTGATATATTTGTGTGATTCAATTTCAAATCTATTACTAGGACTCAACCATTTCATTAACATTTTGTATAGATAATCTTGATCATTATAAAATGTATTTTGATACGACGATAACCATTCTTTAATATCAATAACTCTAACTTTAATTTTAGGATAATTTTCTTGTATTTTTTTTAATTCAAATCTTGCAGATAGATTGTATTCATAATGTATATTACTTTTAGTTTCGCCAGAATTATAAAAAGAAAAAACTTCATCTGGATATATGTCTTGTTTAACAAAACTTTCTAACATATTATGACTATCTCTACCACCACTATAAGATAAGATTAGATAATCGTATTTTTGCCTTAATTGTTTTGCTCTTGAGTAATATAATTCTTGTAAACTGTTAGATGGTTCTAGAGTCCAATCAAAAGCACTATAGATATCATCATTATAATGCCATTCTAATTCTTGTTTATATCTTTGGCTCCATTCTATTGCTTCTAATTTAGAATACGTTTTTTTTTGACCAATAGTATAATAACCAAAAATATCAGGATGTACACAAGGTGTCATACTGTTAATTATAAAGTATTTTTAAATATAATTAATTTTGTGGATATTCCTCACCACTAACGTTTTATCGATATTAGACGCTTAGGGTGCAGTCTTAATAGGGTAATCGCCTTCGGGTTTGGCAGATTTATCACCAAATAATCTCACAGCATGATAGGTATACCATGCTCTGAACCAGCCCATACCATCTTCTAGACATAATTTTCTCATAGTAGCATCTGCTACCTTGCGGTATTTGTTAGCGTCCAGTTTGCCCATTCTCATAGATTGATACAGTGCGTCATGCACCAAAGCACCACGCATGAAATCCTTGGTGTCTATTGTGGGTCCACTGGGACCATCCCAACAATAGCCATCGTAGATGATCAGTGTGCCGTCCGTTTTGAGATCGATGTAATCCGTGTCCACTGTCTCTCCTATAATATCCACTACAACTGTGTAGTCTTTTTCTAATTGATATTTGTAGCCTTCGCTGTATGTGATCATGTGTGCTCCTACTGGTTATAACAGTATTTAACCGTTGTAAGGGTATTTTTAAGCATAGACAACCCGTATTATTGTGCTATACTATAAGTTAAATACTCATATGCAAAAGAAAACTCGCAGCATCCTGGAAGAATTAAGCTCAGTTAGGGGTAATAAAGATCCTGAAAACTTTGTTGAAAGCAGAGCGAGCCATATTATTGATTCAGCAATTAATCTCGTGAATTATATCCGAGAAAATTTTGATAACGAAACTGCATACCTATTGGAGGAAAGATTCAATGCAGCCATAAAAAATTTAGATCCAGACAAATTCAGCAGAGGAGTTACCAAAATTAAAGAACTCAAAGATGTCAAAAACAGTCTATCGTTAAAAGAGGGTGAACTCCGCGACGAGGATGAATAATGCTGATAGAAGAAGTAATAAACGAGTTTAAAAGAACTCATCTGCAACACATAGAAGATATTATTCTAACTGATGGTCACTCTGGTGGACAGGGTGTGATAGATTACTTCCAAGGCATACTGCAAACACTGCAGGGGTCAGCTGATCAACCCATCAACGTGTCAGTTAAATGGGATGGAGCTCCAGCCATAGTGTGTGGTATCAATCCTGAGAACGGCAAATGGTTTGTGGGTACTAAAGGTATATTTGCTAAAACACCCAAATTGAATTACACCAAAGAAGACATTGCTCGTAACCACGGCACAGATGATCTAGGACAAAAATTATTAAAATGTTTGGTGCATCTACAAAAATTAAACATCACGGGCATAGTGCAGGGTGACTTTATGTTTGACCGAGATACACTAACAAGACAGAACATTAGTGGAGAAAATTGTATAACTTTTAAACCCAATACCATCACATACGCAGTGCCTGAGAACAGTGACTTGGGCAAACAGATGTCTGCAGCACAGGTGGGAATCATATTCCATACCACCTACACAGGAGATACCATAGCCAATTTAAAAGCTCAGTATGGTGCTGATGTGGCTGCATTCACTCGCACATCAGATGTGTGGTTTGACAATGCCACATATAAAAATGTCAGTGGCACTGCTAATTTTACAAAAGAAGAACAACAGCAATTCACCACAGGCATAGAGCAGTTAAAATCCCTGTTGAACAGTGTGCCAAACAATCTATCAGCGATGCTGGGAGTGAACAAAGACTTCCTACCTTTCTTTATGCTATTCATCAATGATCAAATAAGACAAGGCAAAATACCCACAGATACCAACCAGTATCTAAAAGACTTTGCACAATTCTATCAAGGCAGAATGCAACAGCAGGCAGCAGGATTGAAAGCACAGAAAGCTCTGCAACTGAGACAGCAGAAGATCAAAGACATGCCTCTATTTCTAAAACAGATGCAGAAGCCATTGGCTGCCATGATGGCATTCTATAAAGAAGTTATTGCACTTAAAAATTTAACACTGGCAAAATTAAACAAAGCCACAGCTATTGGCACATTTGCACAGACAGATGCAGGATTAGAAGTGACTGATCCAGAAGGATTTGTAGCAGTGGGCACAGCAGGAGATGCAGTTAAATTGGTGGATCGATTGGGATTCAGCAGAAAGAATCTAACTGCGATCAATAAGTTTCAAAAAGAGGTTTAAAAAACTCGTCATTAATTGAATTACTTAGAGCACCTTTATTAAAAAACAAATCATAATTGTGCTGTCTAATATCCGCTGTCTCTTGATATATTTTAGATTTGTCCACCGTGCGAAGATGCTGACACAAAGACACTATCTTCTCTATTCTTTTATTTGGATTCTGTTCTAGATCATAGCTCTCATCAAACACAGAGTCAAATGTACGAAACCCCATCTCTCGTAATTTTTTTAAATATCCAAGATTACCATGCACCACAAATATCTGCTGTGCTATGATAGGTTTCCACAATTTCTCTGTGATGAATACATCATGATTATTGTCATTGGTCTCTGACACTAGATTAAAAGCACAGTCATTGAACTGTGGTTCATGTATGTCTTGATCACTGCCATATCTGGGATAATTGCTGGTATTCACCCACGGTAACTCATATGCTTGATTCAATTTAATACTGTAGGGAGGATCTAGAAAACTGATTAGACTATTGTCCAACAGAGATTGTTTTTGTAGAGCATCAAACAGTTGTTTTCTGTGTGTTCTAGACTGTTTATTTAGATAAAGAAAGTCGTATTTTTTATTGGAGTGATCGAAGTTGTATTTTTTATCTTTGTGTTTTTCATACATCAAGAACCAAAACCAATTGACACCACCGCTCCATGTGCAGTATTTCGTATCTCGAAGAAATGGTTTGTGGTATTGTATTTTTTGCAAATTTTCTTCTGACTCCCAAGGTTGTGCAATGATAAATTGAAAATCCTTTTGTTTTAAAATTTTTATCCTGCGGCTGAATTCTTCCCAATATTCTGTGCTGTTATACAGGTCTTTGTTGTTTAAACGATGATCTATCACAGCATAGAGTCTATCATACTTTGAAAGATCCATTGCGTTTAGTGTGTAATATTCTCCAGTATATGTTATACTTTCATTAGGCAAGGTGCAGAGATTAAAGAATCGCTCCACTCGAGGATGATCTCCGGTTTTCATTAGATCAGTGAGAACAAAAGTATTTTTAATTAACGATTTCATTGTATTATATGCGTATTTAATCCACACAACACAGTAATTAAAAAATCATTATAAGACAGCAGAATTTTACCAATATTGCTAATAAATACTTGCAACATGTCACCTGAGCGGTGATATGCCATTTAACAAGAGAAAACAGGAGAAAATAAAATGGCGTCAATAACAAGAACAACTGGATTAGGGCACGCACACGCGACTCTATATTCAACAGCAAACCTAGGGTTTTACTTTACAGATGCAGATGGATCAGCATCTACATTAGCAACTCAAGGTGGAATCGGTGGAGCAATAGAAGCAATAGCACAAAGATTACAACCTTTGGCTATGGATTCTGAAGGCACAGCAGGAAAAGTTAACCTAGTAGTTGACAATTCACAAAACAATGCTGCTTCATTACAAGTTAGACTAAGAGAAATGGGCACAGTGAACGGTTACAACTTCTCAGCCGGAACAGTTACAGCGGGTGGTGAGTTTATCGTATCTGCTTAATTAGAAATAGTTAAGTACGTTATCAAAACAAAAAGGGTGGACATTGTTTGTTCACCCTTTTTCTACGAATACACTTTCATTATAAGACAGCAGAATTTTACCAATATTGCTAATAAATACTTGCAACATGTCACCTGAGCGGTGATATGCCATTTAACAAGAGAAAACAGGAGAAAATAAAATGGCTACAGTAACAAATAACCAACCTAAGATTTCTTTAAATCAAGGTATTGGACCAAGAACCACAATCGTTAACCTAGCATTAACCAATATGACCAATGCTAACGTTGATACTGTGTTAAAAGCAATCGCTCAAGATGGTTTCACCATCGCCGGCGTTACAACTGCTGATGGATCAGCATTCGTATCTGGCACAACTGACAACATCCAAATCGCAGTACAAGGTACAGAAACCTTCTCAGCTGATGGTTCAGATGCTTACGGCGTAACAGGTGCAGCGACTACAGTGTTAGCAATATTTGCTTAATTAGAAATAATCAAGTAAGTTATTAAAGCAAAGGGTGGGCATTAGTTTGTTCACCCTTTCTTGTTTTGTGATTAAATAGTTTATTATATGCACACATATTGTATTACCACATTGGTAGACATCACAGAGAATGGAGTACTGCGCAATCAATTCCCATTCAAGACCAAGAGTGGAGAACTGGTACACGATGGTGCCACTTTAATCATTGCTCGCAATCAACAGGCCAATTTTACCACACTATTACAATTACTACAGATGAGAAGTAACATCGCTTGGGAAGACACTCCTAGAAAACAAATTGACTCTGTGGCCAACTGGCGCTTTGGATCTGTGTTTGAAGGTCGTCATACCATATGGCAGTTCGAATGGCAGGCAGAACAATCTGAAGTGTATGCATTCGATGGCGATCCTGTGGGCGGATTAATACAAGATTTTGATCAGATACCCATAATAAATTTCTGCAAAGAAACAGCCGCATTTCCTCGCAATGTTTTCAACACACACGACCCACGTTATATAAACACCTACTTTACAAAAGCAACGGTTTAGAATAAATAATGTTACTCAAGGCACATACAGCATTAATAGGCTCCACAGGAAGAAATGGCAAATATACAGGCTCGGTTAAGAGAAATACGTACACAGGTAACGGAAATAAAACGAGAGTTGAGAATATTAATGAGTGATTTAGAAAA
>Ga0114980_10003112_pt1 | contig 11459 bp, 10 predicted proteins | sample S_140806_EF_Meta_FD_87018 | JGI IMG/M metagenome (GOLD analysis project Ga0114980, IMG submission 87018) | Freshwater microbial communities from Lake Simoncouche, Canada to study carbon cycling - S_140806_EF_MetaG | ecosystem: Environmental > Aquatic > Freshwater > Lake | place: Lake...
AAGCGATCAATGTGACCACCACGGTGCCGATCATGGCGTTGCCAATGCCGCCACCCTCCATACCCGGGGCCGGCGGCAGTTGGGTGAACAGGCTGGGGGTGATCAGCCTGCCGCCCTGGACCAGCACGTAGAGCAACACCAGCAGCAGCGGCAGCACGGCGGTTGTGGCGAAGACCGCAGCGATGGCTGTGCAGACCGCATTGAAGCGGTTGCGACCCAGGCCGCGATCAAAGAACAGTTTTCCCCTGTCGAAGCGGGGGGGATCAACGGCTTGCAGGCTCTGGGCAGTCATGGTTGGGCTGATTCGGATTTGGCTGGTGATCAGTAGCGGAGGCTGAGGCGGCGCACAATCCACTGGGCAGCCACGTTGACCGCAAATGTGAGCAGCATCAGGATCAGGGCGGCATACATCAGGGCCGAGACTTGGATGCCATCGGCTTCACCAAACTGGTTGGCGAGCATCGAGGAAATTGTGTTGGCCGGGGCGAGCAGGGAGAGGTTGAAATTGAGCGAATTGCCAATGATCATGGTCACTGCCATCGTTTCGCCCATGGCTCGGCCTAAGGCGAGCATCACGCCGCCGATGATCGACGAGATCGCTGCCGGCAGAATGATGTTGAAGATCGCACCCCAGCGGGTAGTCCCCACCCCATATGCCCCTTGCCGTAGTTCGATCGGCACCTGGTTGAGGGCATCACGGGAGATGGCTGTGATGATCGGCAGGATCATCACCACCAGGATCAGAATCGCCGGGGCCATGCCTGGGCCCTGGGGAACGGTGTCGAAAAACGGGGTCCAACCCAGCAGGCCATGCAGACCGTTGAGCAACGGACGGATCGCCGGTTCCATCACGAAGATGGCCCAGAGGCCGAGCACCACCGAGGGAATGGCGGCCAGCAGTTCCACCATCAGGCCGATCGCTTCCCGCAGCGAGCTGGGAATGATGTCTTCGGTGATGAAGATGGCTGTGCCGACCCCAAGCGGCACGGCCAGCAGCAGGGCCAGCAGGGAGCTCACCAGGGTGCCGTAGATGGCGGTGAAGGCGCCGTACTGCTCATTGACCGGGTCCCAGGCGGAGCTGGTGAGGAAACGGGCTCCGAAGGCGGCGATCGCTTCACGGGAACCGCTGAACACCGTGATCAAAATGGCCAGCAGGATGGTGGCCACAAGGCCCGCCAGGGCCATGGTGAGGTTGCGGAAGCCGCTATCGAGGAGTTTTTCCCCGAGGGGCCGGCGCCGCAGGGTGTAGGAATCGGCCGGAGCGGCGGCCGCCGGGGATGGAGACACGGTTCTCATGCGCTGGTGGGGCGGTTAAGCGGTGCTGGCACCGGCTGGATGCGCGAGTTCCGCAAGCTACCACCAATGTAAAGAGGACCTGTCGCCTGGGGTTTAAGTACCGTTTAACGTTCCGTCAGGGCCCGGTAGCGTTGGAGTCCACCGGGAATCGGCGCCACGCCGGACCACCAGCCGAACATTCATGGGGCGCATCGTTGGCATCGATCTGGGCACCACCAATTCGGTGGTGGCCGTGCTCGAAGGCGGCCGCCCCCAGGTGATCGCCAACGCCGAAGGGGGGCGCACCACCCCTTCGGTGGTGGGTTTCAGCCGTGAGCAGGACCTGCTGGTGGGACAGCTGGCGCGGCGCCAGCTGGTGCTCAACCCTCGCAACACCTTCGCCAACCTCAAGCGCTTCGTGGGAAGGGCCTGGGATGAGCTCGATGAGGGCAGCCTGGGTGTGCCCTACATGGTGCGGGCAAACGACCAGGGCAATGTGCGGGTGGTGTGTCCCGCTACGGAGCGGGAATATGCCCCTGAGGAGCTGGTGGCCAGCATCCTGCGCAAGCTCGTGGATGATGCCGCCACCTACCTGGGTGAACCGGTGGAGGCGGCGGTGATCACGGTCCCCGCCTATTTCAACGACGCCCAGCGCCAGGCCACCCGCGATGCCGGCCGCCTGGCGGGTCTGCAGGTGGAGCGGATCCTCCACGAACCCACCGCCGCCGCCCTGGCCTACGGCTTCGATCGCAGCACCGTGAAGCGGGTGCTCGTGTTCGACCTCGGCGGTGGCACCTTTGATGTGTCGGTGCTGCGCATCGCCAATGGCGTGTTCGATGTGAAGGCCACCAGCGGTGACACCCAGCTCGGCGGCAACGACTGGGACCGGCGCATCGTCGACTGGCTGGCCGATGCCTTCCAGCAGCAGCACGGCCAGGACCTGCGCCGCGACCGCCAGGCCCTGCAGCGGCTCACTGAGGCGGCGGAGAAAGCCAAGATCGAGCTCTCGGGCGTGCGCAGCACTCCCATCTCCCTGCCCTTCATCGCCACCGGCGAGGCCGGTCCGCTCCACATCGAAACCACCCTGGAGCGGGGCACCTTCGAGGCGCTTTGCCCCGACCTGCTCGACCGCCTGCTGCGGCCTGTGCAGGGAGCCCTGCGCGATTCAGGTCTCAGCGCCGATGCGATCGACGATGTGGTGCTGGTGGGGGGCGCCACCCGGATGCCGATGGTGCAGGAGATGGTCCGCACCCTGATCCCGCGCGAACCCTGCCAGTCGGTGAATCCCGATGAGGTGGTGGCGATCGGGGCCGCCGTGCAGGCCGGCATCCTCACCGGCGAGTTGCGGGACCTGATGCTCAACGACGTGACTCCCCTCTCGTTGGGGTTGGAAACGATCGGTGGGGTGATGAAGGTGCTGATTCCGCGCAACACCCCGATTCCAGTTCGCAAGAGCGAAGTGTTCAGCACCTCCGAGGCCAACCAGAACTCGGTGGAGATCCATGTGCTCCAGGGCGAGCGGCAGATGGCCGACGGCAACAAGTCCCTGGGCCGTTTCCGCCTCTCCGGCATCCCGCCGGCGCCGCGGGGCGTGCCCCAGGTGCAGGTGTCCTTCGACATCGACGCCAACGGCCTGCTGCAGGTGTCGGCCACCGACCGCACCACCGGCCGCCAGCAGAGCGTGTCGATCCAGGGCGGCACCAACCTCAGCGAAGAGGAGATCACCCGCCTGCTGGAGGAAGCGGAGCGCAAGGCGGTGGAGGACCGCCGCAGGCGCTCCGAGATCGATCGCCGCAACCGGGCCCAGACCCTGGTCTCCCAGGCTGAGCGTCGCCTGCGGGACGCGGCCCTCGAGCTCGGCCCCTACGGCGCCGAACGCCAGCAGCGCTCGGTGGAACTGGCCCTGCGGGATGTGCAGGACCTGCTGCGCCAGGAGGAGGCCAGCGAGCTGGACCTGGCCGTGAGCCAGCTGCAGGAGGCCCTCTTCGGCCTCAACCGCCGCCTGCTCGGCGAGCGCCGCGCCGAGGCCGGTCCCCTGCAGGGCATCAAGAACACTCTGGGGTCCCTGCGGGACGAGCTCTTCGCCGACGACGACTGGGACGACTGGGACCGGGACGGCCGCTCCGATCCCTGGTCCTCGCCGCCGCGGCGGGCCGAGCGCTGGCCGGACCAGACCCCCACGGGTCTCGGCCGGGGCGGCGTGGTTCGTTACGACAGCCGCGATGCTGGTCCGGGGGAGCGCTGGGAGCGGGGCGGCGATGGCCCGCCGCGGGGCTACGGCGGCGATCGGGGCTACGGGGCTGATGGCGACGACCGGAGCGGCGGCTGGAGCAGCCCTGGCCGCTCAGCTCCAGACACCTCCTGGCGCGAAGACGATCGATTCGCCGAACCCGTGGCCGGCCGCTTCCCCGATCGCCGCTCCGCCGCCTACGGCGACGACGACCTGCCTGCCGCCGCCGCATCCCGGCCGCGCCGTGCCCCGGACACCGAGGACCCCTGGGCCGATGGCTGAAACCCTGCAGGGCGCCGATTACTGGGCCGTGCTGGGGTTGGATCCGGGCGCTGACGCCGCCAACCTCAAGCGCGCCTTCCGGGAGCAGGCCCGCCTCTGGCATCCCGACCTGAACGGCAGCGATCCTGTGGCGGAGGAGCGCTTCAAGCAGGTCAACGAGGCCTATGCGGTGCTCTCCGACCCGCGACGGCGGCGGGCCTGGGAGCGGGGCGAAAGCGGCGCTGATGGCCGCCCCGCCGAGCCGCTCGATCCCTTCGCCAACGGTTTTCCCAGCTTCGAGACCTATCTCGACCGCCTCTTCGGCCGCGAGCCGGCCCCATCTCCCTCCGAGGACTGGGAGGGGGGCCCCTCCACGGCGGCCCCTGTCGATTCCGGCCGCAGCCGCGGCGCCGAGCCGCCTGAGCGCACCGCCCGCGAGCCCCGCCAGGCCACCGAACCCGAGCCGCCGGTTGGCCGCCCGGGCCGCAGCAGCAGCGTGACTGCATCGCCACCGCCTCCGCCGCCGGTGCGGGCTGCCAGCGATGCCGAGAGCCTGGTGACGCTCACCGCCGAGCAGGCCCTGGCCGGAGCACAGGTGGAACTCGAACTCTCGAGTGGCCTGGTGGTGGAGGTCACCACCCCTCCCCTGGCCGGTGATGGCTGGCGGTTGCGGCTGGCGGGGGTCACCCCCGGCGGGGGCGACCACTTCGTGCAGCTCCGCGTCCGCACCCCGGAGGGATTGCGGATCGATGGGCTGCGGGTGCTGTATCTCCTGGAGCTGAGCCCCGCCGATGCGGCCCTCGGCTGCCAGGTCGTGGTGCCCACCCTGGAGGGGGAGGTGCGGCTTCGGGTGCCAGCCGGCTCCTCCAGCGGCCGCCTGCTGCGCCTGCGGGGCCGCGGTCTCCAGGCGGGCGAGCGCAGCGGCGACCAGTTGGTGGAGGTGAAGATCGTGGTGCCCCAGGAGCTCGACGCCGCCGAGGAGGCCCTCTACGGCCGCCTGCGCGAGCTGGCCCGCGAGCGTGACGAGGAGGATGGCGAGCCGGAGTCCGGGTGACACACTGAGCCCAGCGTTGCTGCCAGGTGGATGGCCGGGATTCCAGCCCCGATACGGGTGCATGTGCTGCTCTTCGATGCCGGCAGCGATCAGGAGGGCATCCATTCGATCGAGCTGAACGGCCGCACCGTGGTGCTGCTGTTCGAGGACCCGGATGACGCCGAGCGCTATGCGGGACTGCTGGAGGCCCAGGATTTCCCAGTGCCCAGCATCGAATCGCTCGACCGCGAGGAGCTGGAGCTGTTCTGCATCCAGGCCGGCTATGAGGCCCGCTTCGTGCCCGCCGGCTTCATGCCCCGCAGCGATGAGGAGCGCATGCTGATCGCCCCGCCGGAGCGCAACATGGATGTGAGCCAGTGGAAGGAGCTGGCTGAGCAGGGGCAGGTCCGGGGCGACGGCGAGGCCGGCGAGAGCGCCACGGCGACCGGCGATCCGGAGCTTGAGGCCTTCCGTCGCCGCCTGGAGGGCCTGCTTTGAGCGCCACACCCCAGGGAATCGATCGCGGCCACCTGCTCACCGAACAACCCCATCCCGCCAGCGAATCCCTCGACGAGCTGCCCACCGCCGAACTGGTGGCCCTCTTCTGCCAGACCGATCTGGAAGCCCAGCAGGCGGTGGCCGCGGCGGCGCCGGAGCTCACCGCGGCGGTGGAGGCGATCGCTGAACGCCTGGCCAACGGCGGGCGGCTCTTCTACCTCGGGGCTGGCACCTCCGGACGGCTCGGCGTGCTCGATGCGGCCGAGTGTCCACCCACCTTCTGCACACCTCCAGAGCTGGTGCAGGGGGTGCTGGCCGGCGGGGCCGCCGCCCTGCTGCGCAGCTCCGAAGGGCTGGAGGATCGTTTTGCTGGCGGGCCTGCCGATCTGCAGGAGCGGGGCTTCGGACCCGCCGATGCCCTGGTGGGCATCGCCGCCGGCGGCACCACCCCCTACGTGCTGGGCGGCCTGAGCCACGCCTGCTCGATCGGTGCCCTGGCCATCGCCATGGCCTGCGTGCCGGCGGAGCAGGCAGCGATGCCCTGCGCGATCGACATCCGCCTGCTCACCGGCCCCGAACTGCTCACCGGCTCCACCCGCCTCAAGGCGGGCACCGCCACCAAGATGGCCCTCAACATCCTCTCGACCGGGGTGATGGTGCGGCTGGGCAAGGTGCACGGCAACCGGATGGTGGATGTGGCGGTCACCAACGCCAAGCTGGAGGATCGGGCCCTGCGGATCCTGCGCGACATCGGCGGTGTGGACCGCGCCCGCGGCGCCGAGCTGCTGGCCGAAGCCCAGGGCTCGGTGAAGCTGGCCCTGATGATGGCGCTGACGGGACTGGATGGGGCGGCCGCGGCCGACCATATGGCGACCCATGGCCCCGCCTTACGGCAGGCCTTGGCCGCCGCCCCTCAAGCGGGCGTGCTGCCCCAGTAGGGGTCGGTGAACAGGGCGGTGCGCGCCCGGGTGGCGGGCGGCACCGCCGCCTGGGGCGTCATCAGGGCATGGCGCAGGGCCTGGTGGGCGCTGCTGGGGGGGCGCTGGGCACCGACGCGCTCGGCCGCCATGGCCACGATCTGCTGGGCCAGCTGGGCATTGCTGCGGAGGTTGTCGATCACCATCTCCACGGTCACAGCGTCGTGCTCCTCGTGCCAGCAGTCGTAGTCGGTGACCATGGCAAGGGTGCTGTAGGCCATCTCGGCCTCGCGGGCCAGCCGCGCCTCGGTGTGGTTGGTCATGCCGATCACCGAGCAGCCCCAGGAGCGATAGAGCTCCGATTCGGCGCGCGTCGAAAAGGCCGGCCCCTCCATGCAGAGGTAGGTGCCGCCGCGGTGCAGTGTGCGGCCCTCGGGCATCAGGCTTTCTCCCACATCGGCAAGGATGCGGCTCAGCACCGGGCAGAAGGGATCGGCCACGCCCACGTGGGCAACCAGCCCATCGCCGAAGAAGCTCAGCGGCCGCTGGTGGGTGCGGTCGATGAACTGATCCGGCACCAGCATGTCGAGGGGGCGGCACTGCTCCTGCAGGGAGCCCACCGCCGACACCGACAGGATCCAGCGGACGCCGAGCGAGCGCAGGGCCCAGAGGTTGGCTCGGTAGGGCACCTCCGAGGGGCTGAAGGAATGGTGGCGGCCGTGGCGGGCCAGGAACACCACCTCTAGATCGCCGATTCGGCCGAGGCGCAGCTGGTCGGAGGGGCTACCGAAGGGGGTCTCGACCGTGATCTCGCGCAGGTCCTCCAGGCCGTCCATGGCGTAGAGACCGCTCCCCCCGAGCACGCCGAGACGGGCCTGGCTGAGCTCGGAGGCCATGCTGCTGCTCATGGAGGGACGATGGGTTCGAGCGACCTGTCTACATCAGGATCCGGCCCGCCCGAGGTCGGCCGTTGCGCCCGGCTGGCAGGATTGGCACACCTTGCCGCCCCGCCATGACCACCGTGCTGATGGATACCGATGCCGGCCCCATCACCCTGCAGCTGTTCGATGCCGATGCGCCCGGCACCGTGGCCAACTTCGTGAAGCTGGCCAACGAGGGCTTCTACGACGGCTTGGCCTTCCATCGGGTGATCGATGGCTTCATGGCCCAGGGCGGTTGCCCCAACAGCCGCGAGGGCTCCCGCCGCCCCGCCGGCACCGGCGGCCCGGGCTACACGATCCCCTGCGAGATCAACCGCAACCGCCACCAGGCCGGTTCGATCTCGATGGCCCATGCCGGCCCCAACACCGGCGGCAGCCAGTTCTTCCTGTGCCATGGCCCCCAGCCGCATCTCGACGGCGTGCACACGGTGTTCGGTCAGACCGGCGATCTGGATGTGGTGCTGAAGCTGCGCAACGGCTCGAAGCTCAACAAGGTCTCCGTCCAGGCTTGAGCTTGTCCAGTTGAACCGGGTAGCGGAGCCGATGCGATCGCATTCCCGCAGACCCTTCAGCCCGCAGGAACTCCCCCTTACCGGGGCGGCCCAGGACCGATCCGGCGCGGATGCGCGCCGGGGGTGGTGGGCTCCGCCGTTCGGCGCTTGCGATCAGGTGCGCCAGCGGATGAAGGCGCCGGGGGTGAGATTCAGCAGCGGACAGCTCGCTGGGTTGGTGCTGTCCTGCAGATCGCCCAGGGGCCGCGCCTCGGGCTCCAGATCGACGCTGGGATGGCTGCGGCGGCGCACATCCGGGGTCAGCAACAGTCCAACCGCCTGGGTATTGTCCCAGCGAGCCATCACCATCAGGGGACCGGCCAGGTCGGCGGCGGTGAGCTGTTGGTCTGGGGCGGCGCTGAGCAGCAGGGCGAGGCGGGGCTGGTCCAGCAGGGCCAGCAGCCGCGGGTGATCCTCCTGCTCCAACCGCAGATCCCGCTTCTCGGCCCAGCGGCGCAGGGCCTCGATCCGCTCGGCGGCGCTGCGGCTGTCGGCTTCGCCGCACCAGGCCAGCACGGCGCTGAGCCCATGGGGTCCAGTCCCGTCCGCGCCGACGGGGGACGCCTCCATCAAATGACCGAGCTTGAGGCGTTTGGCCTGCAGGTAGGCGGCGTTGTGGGTGCCGGGGTCCATCACCAGGGGCACCCGGTCCACGACCGCCAGGCCGTAGCCCCCCAAGCCTGCGATTTTGCGCGGGTTGTTGGTGATCAGGCGCAGGCGATGGACCCCCAGGTCGCTGAGGATCTGGGCTCCCACCCCGTAATTGCGCAGATCGGCGGCGAAGCCGAGGCGCTCATTGGCCTCCACCGTGTCGAGACCGCCATCCTGGAGCGAATAGGCCCTGAGCTTGTTGATCAGCCCGATGCCGCGGCCCTCCTGGCGCAGGTAGACCACCACCCCCTCGCCGGCGGCCTCGATCATCCGCAGGGCGGCTTCGAGCTGGGGGCGGCAGTCGCAGCGGAGTGAACCGAAGGCATCGCCGGTGAGGCATTCCGAGTGAACCCGCACCAGCACCGGAGCGCTGGCCCGTTCCGGCTCCCCCTTCACGATCGCCACGTGCTCGCTGCCATCGAGCTCGTTGCGGAAGCCGATCGCCCGGAAGCTGCCGAAGGCGCTCGGCATCGCCGCCTCCGCCTGGCGGCGCACGAAGCGTTCGGTGTCGAGCCGGTAGCGGATCAGGTCGGCGATCGAGATCAGCCGCAGCCCATGCTCGCGGGCGTAGTCCACCAGCTGGGGCAGCCGCGCCATCGAACCGTCGGCGTTCTGGATTTCGCAGATCACCCCCGCCGGGTAAAGGCCGGCCAGGCGGGCCAGGTCCACGGCGGCCTCGGTGTGGCCGGCCCGCTTCAGCACCCCGCCATCGCGGGCCCGCAGCGGAAAGATGTGTCCCGGGCGGCGCAGGTCGGCGGGGCGGGTCTCCGGGTGGATCGCCACTTGGATGGTGCGGGCCCGGTCCTCGGCTGAGATGCCGGTGCTCACCCCCTGCTCCGGTCCGGCGTCCACGCTCACGGTGAAGGCGGTCTGGTTGCTGTCAGTGTTGCGATCCACCATCAGGGGCAGATCGAGGGCATCGAGCCGCTGGCCCTCCATCGCCAGGCAGATCAGGCCCCGGGCGGCGGTGGCCATGAAATTGATCTGCTGCGGCGTGGCGAACTGGGCGGCGCAGATCAGGTCGCCTTCGTTTTCTCGGTTCTCATCGTCGACCACCACGACCGAATCGCCGTTGCGGATGGCGGCCAGGCCATCGGCGATCGAATCGAACCGCACCACTCTGTCGACACCCGGCAGGGGGGCGCCATCGGCGGCCCGGGGCACCAGCGGACCCTGGGGGCTGGGGGTGGTGGGCGTCAGGACCATCGGAAGGCACGTGATCATCAGTTATAGAGCCCGGTACGATCCTCCCCTCCGAGGGCTACCCATGACAGGCACTCGCGTGGCGGTGATCGGCGCCAGCGGCTATGGCGGCCTCCAGACCCTGCGGCTGCTCCAGGGCCATCCAGCCCTAACGGTGACCTTCCTGGGGGGCGAGCGCAGCAGCGGCAAGCGCTGGAGCGAGCTGGTGCCCTTCCTGCCCCTGCCCGACGATCCGGTGGTGCGCAGCCCCGATCCGGAGGCGATCGCCGCGGCGGCGGATCTGGCGGTGCTCAGCCTCCCCAACGGTCTCGCCGCCACCCTTGTGCCCGACCTGCTCGGCCGGGGGGTGAAGGTGGTGGATCTCTCGGCCGACTACCGCTACCGCTCCTTGGCCCGCTGGCAGGAGGTGTATGCCAGTGAGGCCCGGGAGGTGCCCCGCAGCGATGGGGAGCTTTGCCAGGAGGCCGTCTACGGCCTGGTGGAGTGGGAGGAGGCGCGCATCCGCCAGGCGCGGCTTGTGGCGGCACCGGGCTGTTTCCCCACCGCCAGCCTGCTGGCCCTGCTCCCCTTCCTGCAGCAGGGCCTGATCGAGCCCGCCGGGATCGTGATCGACGCCAAGACCGGCAGCTCCGGTGGCGGGCGGGCCGCCAAGGAACACCTGCTGCTGGCGGAGGCCTCCGAGGCGGTTGCCCCCTACGGCGTGGTGGGGCATCGCCACACCAGCGAGATCGAGCAGCTCGCCTCGCAGGCCGCCGGCCAGCCGATCCAGCTCCAGTTCACCCCCCACCTGATGCCGATGGTGCGGGGCCTGCTGGCCACCGTCTATGCCCGCCTGCGCGACCCGGGCCTCACCGCCGACGACTGCAGCACCCTGCTGGCGGCGGCCTATCGCCACAGCCCCGGCGTCGTGGTGCTGCCGGTGGGCAGCTACCCCTCCACCAAATGGGTGCGCCAGACCAACCGCTGCCTGCTGTCGGTTCAGGTGGACCGCCGCACCGGCCAGCTGATCGTGATGAGCGTCATCGACAACCTGGTCAAGGGCCAGGCGGGGCAGGGGGTGCAGTGCCTCAACCTGATGGCCGGCCTGGAGGCGGGCACCGGGCTGCCGTTGCTGCCCTTTTACCCCTAGGCGACTCGCCCCTTGGCCCCATCGCCGGCCAGCCGGGCCGCCGCCAGGGCCACGGCCAGGGGCAGGATGCGGTGCTCCTGCCGGCGGATTCGCTCCGCGAGGCGGGTGGCGTCATCGCCGGGCAGCACCGGCACCGCGGCCTGGGCCAGGATCAATCCGGCATCCACCTCCTCCACCACCAGATGGGCGGTGCAGCCGCTCAGCCGCACACCGGCCGCCAGGGCCTGGCCCACCGCATCGATACCGCGGAAGCTGGGCAATAGGGACGGGTGGATGTTGATCAGGCGCTCCGAAAAGGCGCCGATCAGCACGGGCGTAACGATCCGCATCCAGCCCGCCATCACCACCAGATCCACCTGCACCTCCCGGAATTCGGCTGCCACGGCCCGATCGAGCTCCTGGCGGTCACGCAGCAGGCGGTGATCGAGCAGACGGCAGGGGATGCCGTGCCGCTCAGCCCGCTGCCGGGCGAGGCAATCGGGATTGTTCACCACCAGCTGCACCACCTGGGCGGCCAGGGGGCCCTGGCGGCAGGCGGCGACCAGGGCCTCGAAATTGCTGCCGTTGCCAGAGGCCATCACCCCGAGCCGCAGCGGTGCCAGGCCGGCGGGCCAGGCCTGCGGCCAGCGCAGGGCGGTGTCGCGCTCATCCGGTGGTTCCTGCTCCTGAGCGGGTGCGGCCTTCTGTGGCGATGGCCACGGGTTGGCCGCTCCGGGCTCGCTAGCGTCTGGCCAGGCCGCCATGGCATCCATGTCCCATCTCTCCATCCT
>Ga0114980_10003113_pt1 | contig 11458 bp, 11 predicted proteins | sample S_140806_EF_Meta_FD_87018 | JGI IMG/M metagenome (GOLD analysis project Ga0114980, IMG submission 87018) | Freshwater microbial communities from Lake Simoncouche, Canada to study carbon cycling - S_140806_EF_MetaG | ecosystem: Environmental > Aquatic > Freshwater > Lake | place: Lake...
CAAAATTTGAGAACGGCAAATCGTCCGTTTTGAGAACAATTTGATAATTTCCAATATAATATCCCTTCCTGTTCTTATCCTTTCCGATAAACGGGTATATTTTTGCTACCGCATCTATCTGATTCGGTGCTTTGGTTTCAGATGGTTCTGTATTTGTTGGGGGAATTGACATCTATAGTATAGTGATAAAATATTATTGAGTATTAAAAAATATATTTCTATATTTATTCATATATCGATCTAGAATTTGTTGCTTTTTAAACATACGAATTATGGCATTATGATTTTTAAATATTTTTGTGGGCTTTCCTGGATCCTCGATCTGACCAGTTAACATTGTAATAATAAAAAACAGTGAATACATTCCGCATTCATTTTCACCCATTTGGTGTTCAAATGGGTGATTCTCATAAAACTTAAGCGAGATTCCTGCGTCTTTTGCTTGTTTACGAATGCGCATCTGTAATTCATCAATTTCTGGTTTTATTTTTTCGCCTGCACTATCGAAATAAAAAATAAATCGGTTGTCTATGTCCACAAACATAGATACCCAATGAGAACCTCCTTGATCATGTTTGTCTAAATTAAATACAATTCCTAATTTTGTCTTTTTTTGTTGTAGCTGCCTTTCGAGAGAAAAATTACACAATTCTTCCCATACACATTGCTCATTCATATCTTTGGGTCTTGAATCAAAATCGATAGGAGTAGGACCAATTACTTTAAAATGTTTATGGGATATTTGATACTGACGGAGAACCTCAAAAATATCGTAATTCGATAACCAGGTGCTCTTATTTTTTTCCCACTCTTTGGGTTTGTCGGGTGCAAAAATATATTCATCTAATTTTTCTCTTGTTCCCGCATCTTTAATTTCGTCTAACCAACAATCTTCTTTTTGACAGGTAGATAATTTGTTTTTTAATTCTGTCCATATATGTTTTGGATCTGTTGTGTGAATTGGCGACGTCTCGTGATGTTTATTATAAGCTTCTTTTATTTGTTCGAGAACATCTGGCGTAAAACAACTTTCTGCTACCGGAGTTTTTCCTTTCACTGCGGGACTACAATTCATACGTTCGAATCGAACACGTTTAGTTTTGTTTTTTAATCCACCTATTTTTTTTCTATGTTTATTGGTTTGTTTTTGTTTCATGATATTATGTTTCAGTATATAATATCTTGATATTTTATATTCCATTAATGCGTGGTATTGCGAACTGAGAGATATCTTTATTGAAAATAGATTTCTTAGTGGATGGTTTTTTTACTACACGTTCTGCGCCCCAAAAAGAATTCATCGTTTCTTGCGTATCATTGTCCATGTGTTCATCCATTTCGCCAAACATAACATCAGAATCGTAAGACTTACCCATATGTTCTTCTTTTTCTATTTGTTCTTCTAAGTTTTTGTTTTTTAAATGACGTATAATCGCCTTTGTATATGCTTCGAAAATATCGGAAATTTCGGTGGTTATCTGTAAATTTGGGTTCTCTAATAAATCATCCGTCATCGATATGATAGACCCTCTGTATCTTTGTAAGTCTAAATGATGGGATTGAATTTCTGCATGTTTGCGTGGATCCGTCTTTTCAATGTATTTTTTATAATTCTTTTTATTCATAAATAGCTCTAGAGTAAGTTGATCAATATTGGAACTTTTTATTGTCAGGTCATCGTTCTCCATATGTTTATGTGTATATTAAGGATTGGTTTTAAATTCTGCGATTAAACTAAATGCGCCACATCCCGGTTTGTTATTTATTTTATTTACCAATGCTGCAGGTAAATCTGAAAAATTAAATATTCGCTTGGATTCGTATGTCACCAATTCATAATGGTTTCCGCTATATGTAGTTATAATATAGTATTCTGGTAAAAATGGGTTCGGCAGATTTTCGTCAGCAATTACACATTTTAAGTTATTGTCACGTTCCGACAAAACAATTATTTTAATATTTAATAAACGCTCTAATCTTGAAATCGCCAACTCGTCTGCCCAATAGTCTTTTGTTTTTATAAACCCCTTGTATTTTTCCAAGGAATCAATAGCATCAAAATTTGGTCCAAATATTTCATTTATATCGACTGTCTTGTCTGCCGCTTTTAATTCATTGTAAAGAGAACGTCTGGATGTAAAATCCTGTTCAGTGACTGAACCAGCTAACATTTCACGCAATTGTTCTTGGGTATATGTTTTTTTATCTTTGAATGCTTCAACAATGGTTGTAAAAAAACAATCTCCGTCACCAGGAATTCTCATAATATTATAATTTGAATCGCCTCCCATAAATTTTGTTATCCAATTCTCATTAGTTCCTGCAGGTAACGCAGAACCTGTTCCAGTAGCAACAATAGGTTCAGGTCTTACAACATCTGATGCAGGACCAAGAACATTTCCTATTTTTATTTCAAGAGAATCATATTGACGTATTTTTTCTTCGATTCGAGATTTTATGTGAGATAAGTTTTTATACTCATTTGTGTTTTGTGTCATAGGTTCATCGGACTTTCCATTTAATTCTTTATTTAATAAAACGGATTGAACAGTTATTGTTTTTATTTTTGCTGTTAAAGCTGGTAATAATTCACTATATTTAACTTTTTTATCCTTAATATCGTTAAGAAGCTTTGTTAATTGTTCTTTTTCCATTGAAGAAATTTTTATAAATAGCTCGTTGTATTGCCTATTTGAATTTTCGATATTGAACCGAATCATTGTCCCCTCTGTATCATTAGATTCCTTAAAAATTCTATTTGCAATTGGTACGTTTTTCAATAAAAGTTCGAAAATTTTATTTAATTCTGTTGACCCATTGATTATCTTTGGGTCGTTCTTTACTGTATAAGATTCAAACTTATTATCAACCATCAAGTTTTGAAAGGAATTTATTTCAGAAACTCCTAATATTTGAAGTAAAATATCACGATTCGGGGTTTGACTACGGTTTTTTGTTATTTTAAATACATTCATTAAAATTCCCCATTTTTCTTCTACAACAAATGGTGCCAATGGAATAAGCAAATTCTCATTTCTTTTGTTTACTTTGTCTTTATAGTTGGTTACATAACTATCTAACTTAGAAATATCAGACTTTATTTCATTAAACGATTTTGTTTCAAGGTCAGTCTTTTTAAAAAAAACAAATCCACCACGATGTTGTTTCCTACTGCGATTTGCTGTTTTGTTCGATTTTATTTTTAATGAATGTTTTCTAGTATGATTGTCAATGTGTCGCATATTATAATACATTGACAATTTTTATTTTAGGAATCTACACCTTATTTTTCTTTGTCTTCCTCGCATCCGCCTTTTCTTTGCGTAGGCGTTCTGCTTCTGCTTTCTTTGTTTGTCTCGCTCGTTCTTTTTCTTCTACCTTGCGTGCTTTTTCGTCCGCCTTTTCTTTTTGTTTGCGGGTTTTTTCATCTTCCTTAGCTTGCTGTTTACGTGCTCGTTCATCTTCTTTTGCTTGCTCTTTTTGAACAACTTGTTCTCCAACATAACCTAAATCCTTAGAAATTTTATCTTGATACTTCTCTACCAAGCCTTGTAAAAATTCGTGGTTTATTTCTTCCTTCACAAGACCTTCTTTGCGCATTGTTTTACGTAATTTCTTTTCTTCCCGCTTATCTTTCGCATTCTGCTTCTTTTCACCCATGAGTTTCTTTTTTATGGTTTTACGAATGATTTGAATATACTTCTTTTTACTTTTTTGTGAATCCTTAATCAAGTCAGCATAACCCTTTTCAGTCTTCGTAGTATCCTTCTTTTTAAGTTTTAATATTTTTGCTTGAGTAACCCGTTCTTCTTTTAATGTCATATTAATAACACTGCGTTCTAAGGGTGCTAAATCCTTACGTAGCAGTTTTTTCAAGTGATTTAAACGGTTCTTATAAGATAAAACATCCTCGTTCAAGCGTGCACGGAGTTCCATAATCTTATCTGTGTTTACTTGTATAGCCACATTGAATTTTTGTATTACTGGGTGCTCATCTACAATATCCATTAATTTTGCACGTGTTGATACACGCACAGCACACTTATTTTTAAGCGTATAGAGAGCCGAATCTTTATATTTGGCGAATTGTTCGGGGTTGATTTCTTGGTTCTTTCGGATTTCCTTTAATGCATCTTGTTGCATACCCTTGCGTTCTTTCATAAGCTCTTTTATTTCTTTTATTTGATCCCGAATGCGTTTTACTTCCTCTTTTGCCTCATTCACTAATTCCCGAATATTTTGTTTCGCTATTTTTTTACATTGTTTCTCTTCTTTGCTATCAAGAACTTCGCATGGCTCCTTCATAAAGTTAAATCGGTTCGGGTCTAGGTCACCAAGTTCCCCCCGTAAGATTTCTTGATTCTCTGCGATCTCAGCTTTAAGATCCGATACATCTGCTGCATTCATCGCCCTTACTATTTTTTTATCAAATTTTTCGATAATATCCGTATTTTTAATGATAGGTGTTGTTATCATTTGAACCTGGGGTTGTGAGAATTGGCGAGCGTCCTTTTCACGATTTAAATAACTTACATATCCAGCAATATCGTCCAAATAGCGAGCACGCCCCTTATCATTAAATTGCCCTTGTTCATTCAAATAATCTGCAGAAAAGTCGTCGAAATTTGTAGGCATTTGTTCGTTCACGGGTTTACATAAATTAATCAATTGAATAAGTTCTAAGGGATTTTGTGTAATCGGCGTGGCTGTCATTAATAATAATTTTACAGAATCTTTACCAGAGATTTGGTAAGAGTGCATCAACGCTTGATGTAAGGCTTTCATATCTGGACGTTCAATGGAAGATAAATCACCACCGCCATATAATTTATGAGCCTCGTCAATAATTAATAGTGTTTTACGTAGGGGATCAACGTCACCATTGATCTTCACAAGATCCTTATATAAATTATTTTGTTTAGATACTAAATTACTGAATTGCTTATAGGACATGGGGCGAATCTTCCAGGATTTGGATAAAAGGCGCATACGTTTATTTTGCTCTGTGGGAATATCTAAACCACCATTTTGTATCTTATGACGAATGCTTTCATTGCATACTTGGTCAAACATATTCTTCCAAATATCATTTTTAAGGGTTGTTCGAGTTACCCAAAGTATTGTGTAATTTTCTTTCTCAAAAGTATTTGTCGCCGCTGCAATTGCGCTGCAGGTCTTACCAGTTCCTACACTCCAATTGAGAAGCATACCTCGTAAGGGATTTCGAGTGGTAAAGTAATTCTTTATAAAATCTTGACTTGGTGTGTATTTAATAACCTCACCAGCTCCACCTGACTGTTTAGATGCACATAAGTTCTCCATTTTAACGGGAGGCCATTCAAATTCGCTAAAATGATCCGCAATATGTTTACGCATCTCCATGTGGTTCATCTTGTTGAATTTTATAAGATCAGGAAATTCTTCTTGTGCTTGTTCTTGCATTTTCAATTTATATTTTTGTTGCACCTTTGGACCGCCGCCTTCTATCAAATTGTTTCCTCCCATCGTATTGCTATCATCTAACGAATCAAATGAATCTTTTAAAAAGCTAGCACCAATTCCAGCCAATGCAGCAATTTCAAGCGCTTTATCTTTTTTACCACCATAAATGAATTCACCTTCCTCCCCTTCATCGCCGTCATCATCAGGCACAGCAAAACTATGGACGTTCTTATTTAATTCATGATCCACTGATCCAATGATAGTGGTCTTTTCTAAGTCGTGTGAAAAATGAAACAATCGGATATCTAAATTCATTGCCTTGACATACAAATCAAACGCAGTCTTCGTATCTAAAAATTGAGACTGTATTTGATTTGGTAATTCTAAATCATAGATAAATACATGAAGCGGCCAGCCTTGTGTAGGGTGGAAATCTAAGCCACGTTGTCCACATGTACGTGTGCCACGCCCAATAACCTGCTTTTGATCTGCACCAACAACAGAGGGTTCAAAGATATGTACGTATTTAATATCAAATAAATCAATACCCTCTTTAAACCCACTGTCCATAATAATAATGCGAGCTAAATCGCCATAAATGTTGTCTGGGCGACTATTAAAGGTTTGTAAAATAGACTTCTTCATTGCTACTGAAATAGGTTGATCATAAACGGCCACGGACGAAAGCATAAAAAAATTATTGGTAGGGTGTTTTTTAAGTCCTTCTTGAGACAAGAGCTCTATCTTTTCAAATTGTTTTTGTTTTTTTTGTTTGGGTGCACCATCACCTCCGCCCTGTTTCTTTGTTTTCGCTAAGGAAACGAGATTTAAAGTCGGACCTTCATCATCGTCATCATCACTAGATTCTTCGTCTTCGTCATCACTGGACGATTCGTTTTCAGGAGATACACTGTCTGCTTGTTTTTTAGCACCTTTTTTAGGTTTCGCCGTATAACCTAAAGTCATTCCCTTGGCAATTAAAGCAGACGCCAATAATTTAACGCCATACGTTCCAGATTTTAGGTCTGAAAAAATAAAATGTTTGAACTTTTTACCATGTTTCTTCTGATCACGAGCATCTAAAGATTCTATCTTTTTTAATAAAGTTTCTAATTTTGGTGAATGTGTAGGAATATCCTTTAGTAATTCATCGGGTTCGAATTCTAGCTTATCAAATAAATATTTATTAGATTTCTTACTCCAATTTGATTTCTTGCGAACACAATCTGGATCATAAGAAACAATACCATCTTGTCTAATAAGATTTTCTAAATGATCAATGCCTGTGTGGTTCTCCAAAAATGTATCTGATTCTTGATTCATAAAAATATATACATAACATGGATAAAATATATCCATCCTATATATATTCCAAAAAATGTCAAACACACCTTATACAGTTCCTATTCGGACGAATAAATTAACAAAAAGCACAAATTTGGGAGGTCCGTTCCAAGGATATTCTCCTCAACAAACCATAACGAATTATAAAGATAGCGAACAAGTAATGACCCGTCGTGTAGTTGTCAAATCCTGGAATGGGGATGGTGCAGTTGGTGTATCCAATGGCAAAAACCGTGTCCTTACACCCTTCCGTGCCGTCAACAATTTAGGTGATTTCTTAGGACGCATTGATTACGTTTGTGGTGGATCAAATCAAGTCAATAAGACGTTCCCTGGCCGTCAAGGACGCATGGGTTCTATTATTTCACAATGCGATAAGACTGGTGTAGCTGCGGGTGTTTGCAATGGTCGATTTGTTCCCGATTCATCGGATTATACTACATTTAAGAAGCAACGTGCGATTAACCAAAATTACAATGATTTGGCGATGGGTGGAAATAACAACAATGGCCAATATGTTGATTTAATGGCTGGCCGCAGATAAATCTTTCTAAGAATATAATATAGACCTGATATATATTATGTTCGCCTTAGCAAATTTGAATAGACCTATTATTAATATTTTAAATAATGGGCAATTGACGAGTGTTCGGGCTATGCCTCAAAAAGATAGCACAAGCGATGGTGATAGCACTTTTGAAATGGATCGTGCTACTTTTACGAGAACGTTTTATCATCATACGACAAACAGCCGTCCATCCACGTCTACTACCTATAACTGGAAAGCAAGACGTAATGTTCAGCAGGTTACTAGTTTACCAACCAGCACTACGTCAAATTACATGAATGGAAAAAAATGGTATGGAAATCGTGATGCTTCACAAGTTACTGCGAATCGTCGAACCACAGAGGTTGGAGTAGGGTCGTTAAATGCATCTAATATAAAAATGGCATTTCAAGATCACATTAATTATAATACGACAAATGATGCGCTGCGCCGTGTTCGAGCTGGCGGTGCTATTGCGCCTGCCAAAAAAGGCGCAAACCGCAATAACGCCCCGGTTCCCGGATTTGCTCCTGCTAAACCTGCCACTAATTCGTTGATTTCTGACCTTTATGGCATAAAACGCCCCGTTTTGTTCCATTAGGTTCGTAAAAATTTGTTTCTGTTTTTGATCTTGTAATTTTAGGTGCCGAAGTATATTGAGTTTGTGGGCGATTTCTTAACAGCTGCATTATGCCATTTACACTAATGTATTGTTGATTTCTGCCCATGAGAACATATGTCCATGTGTTGGGACTTAGTGTTTCCGTGGTATAATATTGAGAGAATATGCCGTTGCCTCTTACGAAAACTTCTCTCGACATGATAATTATATTTTTTGTTTATATACATAAACAAAAAATTCAATCAATTTTTTATCCCTTGAATACAAGACTAAATGCGTGTAAAAATACGGTAATTATCATTCCTGTGCAAAAAAAATACGGCATAATATCGGAATGTTCGCCTCGAAAATGATCTTTGCAATAATCATAATATAATTTATTTGCAGTTTCGTTGTTTATATTTACGAATACATTTTTATTACGATACGTACATGGACAATTTTTTGGAGTATATACAATTTTCATATATTCATTATTCAAGTGCGCCAGCTCAGTTTTTGTAAAATTATGACAAATCATATGCGAAGGCACTTTATATATTGGATCCGTTGGCTTCCGCTCGTGTGTTCTTCGAACATAACTATCTAGTAGCGGGCATAATTCATAATTAAACATCGTCTCCATATGCGAACCATAATAAAAATCAGATCGAAATGGATCTACTTCATTCGTACTCATAATCATTTGAATATGGGCAAGTTGCTGTGTTTCACTGTGTTTTCTGTTTCCAAAAAATGAAAATCCGATGGATAAAAAAATGCCCAGCACATCAAAATACATTTTGTATTTAGACAAACACCCTTTTATATTTTTTTCACATATTATGCTATAGATCTATGTACAATTATTTAGTCGAATTCTTAGGAGCCGCTTTCTTTGTTTACATCATTTTAGCTACTGGCAACCCCATTGCCATTGGTGCTGCATTAACCTTCGTAATTCTCCTTATTGGCGGTATTTCTGGCGGACACGTAAACCCTGCCGTATCTATTACTATGGCGTCTGCTGGTAAATTACCAATTGGTGATCTCGTACCTTACTGTGTTTCACAAATCTTAGGCGGCTTAGTCGCCTTAGAGATTTACAAACGCTGGAAACTCTAAACACGGGAATATTTGATAAATAATAATATGTATTTATCAAACTAGGTTTGTAATGCATAGAAACTATTGCGTGAAATCGTTTCTACAAGTAAATAGTTTTTCGATGTCAATAATTTGTGTACCTTATCCGAGTCATGATTATCTTCTACTAAGATAGTTGAAATGGGTACGGACCAATCATAGGATAATAAAACCTTATACTCGTGACCTTCTACGTCAAGTGAGAAAAAATCAATCTTCGTAAACCCACTATCCTTTATAATTGCAGTGAGTGACACGGGTTTATATTTTGTGATATGGAATTCATCACGAATTGGATTCTTTGGATTATTATAAAAAACATCCTTATATGTCATTGTTTCTAATACACCAGCCACTGCAACGTAATTAATATCGTTTTTATAATTTAAATAATTTAACTCTGTTTCTTCGTTACTTACTAAACAATTATACAACTTATTGTTGGGCCTATTTTTAACCAAATCTTGAAAAGCTTTTGGATGTGGTTCAACTAAGATTCCGGTCCAGCCTAGATATCTTTCAAAAAACAGTGTGTTTGAATATAATTTTCCATCTAATGCACCCATTTCTAAATAAATAGGATTATCAATTTTTATATGTTTTAAATATTTCTCATAAATATGTTTATCTTCTCCAACTTGGGAAAAATATTCAAATGCTAAATTTTTAGGATGGCTCAATACATGGTCATCTCCCGGACCAGGATTTTTAACATGTCTTGACCAATCTATACAGCGTGTATAACCATCAACGTTATCTGTCAATGCAGAATACATTCCTATATCTCGAAAGTAATTATTTAATGACCCCTCATCATATTTTGGCGGATAAGGGGCACCTTGTTTTTCTACTTCAACTCTACGAAGTCCAGGTTGCCAAGAGAAATATCCCCAACCATCGGGAGATGGAAAAACTAAATAATAATTTTCATTTTCCACAGGTTTCATTCTAAATCCGTAACGTTTGTTGATATCATAAAAATTATGTAACCAAACAGATGTAATCTTATTATCCTTTTTTAATATCTCTATCGATTTTTCAATAAATCCATAATTGTAAAATTCCCAATCTTCTTCTAAGTGGAAAACGAATTCTGATGTAATGTATTGCAGACCGTTCTCAATAGATTTCATCTGATATAACCGTTTGGGATTATAAATTATTTGTGTTGGATATGGCAAAATATCATATGCAAAATCATCTATTCCTGGCATTTCACAATCTTCACATATTATAACTTGGGAAATGGGATATGTATTATACTTTACAAAAGACCGTAAACATATTTCTAACATGTCTGGTCTACCACATGCAGTAATAAACAGAGTTACTGTATCCGTCATATGGTCTATAAATATAAACAATCTTTATATTTATAACGCATGTCATTTTGTCTTTTGAATAAGACGATACAACACAAATAGTCCTACAATACTAAGTGATCCTATATAAAACCGTGTTGTCATATCCATACCAAGTGAAGGTGAAGTTTTTCGAACATACTCTGTAGGTTTTTCGTCTTTTTGTTCGTCGTGATTGCCTACAAGTGTAATGTATTTGGTTAACTTTTGATCTTTAGTTGGTTTTATGACAATTGGGACTTGTTCATGATTTAATTCTAAATTGTATTTGTTTGTAGAATCAATATTATCTAAAGTGTTTTGAACGGTATCAAAACCCTCAATCATTTGATTTAAAATGAGAACATCCATCGATTTAACACCGTTTCTTTTTTGAGGAATATTGTCGATGATCTTGTATGACATGGTATAATATATAGCCATACATATTTTTATGCATTTTACAAAAAGAAAAAGAGTATAAAGATATTTTTCTGTTCTATTGCAAATGTGTGGAATTTTTGCTTTATTAAATAATGCGGAACAACTATCCTTAGATTTTATAAGCGAGCAGTTTAAAAAGGGGCAGAATCGTGGTCCCGAATTTTCAAAATTGTCCTCCGTAATGATAAATGCGTTTTTTGGCTTTCATCGTCTTGCGATAAATGGCTTAAATGATAAATCAAATCAACCTATTATTATTGGGGAAATTGGCATTATTTGCAATGGAGAAATCTATAATTATAGAGAACTTTATGCTACGATGAAGATTGAACCCACCACAGATTCGGATTGCGAAGTTATTGTTCATTTGTATAAAAAATATGGAATTGATCAAACGCTACAAATGTTAGATGGTGTATTCTCATTTATTTTAATTGATTATCGTTTTAATATGCCAGAATCTAAAATATTTATTGCTCGAGATCCTTATGGTGTTCGTCCACTATATTATTTACAACCTACTATTGTAAATAGAGAGGAAATTACAAGAGACTCCAATGTATATGGTTTTGCGAGTGAATTAAAAATGCTTAC
>Ga0114980_10003114_pt1 | contig 11455 bp, 12 predicted proteins | sample S_140806_EF_Meta_FD_87018 | JGI IMG/M metagenome (GOLD analysis project Ga0114980, IMG submission 87018) | Freshwater microbial communities from Lake Simoncouche, Canada to study carbon cycling - S_140806_EF_MetaG | ecosystem: Environmental > Aquatic > Freshwater > Lake | place: Lake...
AACGGTTGGCGGACGGCGTATGTGAACCGGGCGGAGTGCTACGAGGAGGTGCCGCAGAACTGGGGGGTGCGGCGGCGTCAGCTGAGTCGCTGGGTGATGGGACACACCGAGTGTCTGCACAACTACTGGCTGGACGTGTTCCGGGCGCGGTTCCTGAGCCGGCGGGAGAAGGCGGATGCGATTTTCCTGCTGGGGATGTACCTGACGGCGCCGGTGATGGTGATGGGGTGGATGGCGTCGCTGCTGCTGTTCTTCATTCCGGCGGCGCACGCGGTGCCGGTGCTGCCGGTGGCGATGTTGGTTATCGGCTATCTGCTGCTGTCCAACCAGGCGACGTTTGTGGAGATCGGGGTGGCAGCGCTGCTCGATGGCACGCGGGTGCGGGCGTTGATGATGCCGCTGAGCCTATTGAACTTTTTCGCCAACACCGGGGCGATTTGCAGTGCGCTGCGGAAGTTCTACTGGAACCGTTTTTGGGGCGGTGGGGGAGATGGGTGGTACAAGACGCACCGGACACGGCTGAGCGGCGAGGGGCCGGGGCCGAGAAACGGGGCGGCGGCGGCGGGGGCGGCGCGACGGTCGCTGCGGGGCTTTTACTATGCCGATAGCGAAGGGGGCAACGGTTGATCGAATGGGGTTTCTGATCTTCGGTATCGCGTTTCTCGGCCTTCTGTATCTCCATTTTTTTCTGGCGCACCGGGCGTGGATGGCCATCCGGGGGCGGCAGTCGCTTGAGGTGGATATGGGGTATGTACGAATGGAGAACTACTTTAGCCATTCGTTTCGCCGCAAGCTGAAGCAGTGGCTGGAGACGCTGCCGACGGTGCAGAGCGCGCCGGCGGGGGTGCGGGTGTACGACCACGGGCATGAACGGATTTATGTGACGGGGGAGGCGCAGTATCCGGGCGGGCGGATGGAGCGGGAGATGGTGGTGAGCGAGAGCGGGTTTACCTGCGGCGTCAACTGCGACTTCCGCAACGAGGTGATGGTGCGGGGCGACGGCGAGGTGGGCGATGGGACGTCGCTGCAGGCGATTGCGGCCGACGGAGCGCTGCGGTTGGGCGAGGGGGTAACGGTGCGGCGCTGGGCCGATGCGGTGGGGCGGTTGACGATTGGAGCGGACACGACGATCCATTCGCGGGCCACGTCGCGGACGGCGATTGAGTTTTTAGCCGGGGCGAGCGCACAGTCGCTGTTTGCGCCCGAGATTGCGACGGAGGGGCGTAACGACGATCCGAAGGAGCTTTCGTTGTGGCCGAGCGGGATGGTGCAGGTGCCGCACAGCGGAGGCGGAAGGGATCAGGAGGAGAGCGGCTACGACGCGGCGAAGCTGTTTTCGATGGGCGGGGGCACGTACCTATACGAGGGCGACCTAGTTGTGAAGGGGCCGCTGCATTTACGCGCCCCGTTGGTGGTGCGGGGGCACTTTTCCTGCGGCAAGGAGAGTTTGCTGGAGGGGGATGTGAAAGCACACGGGAAGATTACGGTGGGACCGGCATCGATGGTGAAGGGGAATCTGGTGGCGGGCGGGGATTTGATTTTATCGCCGGAGGTTTATTTTCAGGCGCTGTTGCAGGCCGGCGGGGAGATGCGGCTGTCGTTCGGGGTGCGGGGGTTGCGGGAGCGGTTGCCGGTGGCGGCGCACGCGACGCGGGTGCTGACGATGGAGAGCAACGTGGTGATATACGGCAAGGCGTCTTCGGCGGAGCGGGTGGTGGCTGTGTCGACGCCGATGGCGTGGCTGCAAGCGAGTCAGGCGAGGGCATGAGTTTTATGAGTTTGCGTATTTTCGTATGGTGGGTGCTGCTACCCGGCATTTTGGCGGGGCAGACGGGCGGCGCGCCGGTGAGGTTTGAACGGTCAGGGTATGAGAGCCCGCTGCCGGTGCTGGTGGAGGTAGGCACGTATCACAACGCGGTATCGAACGGTTATGGCTACTGGCGGGGGGCGGACGCGACGTTGTGGTTTCGGAAGATTCCGCGCTTTACGCCGGTGCTGCAGTTCAACTCGCAGACGCGGCCGGGCGTGACGCAGCAGTCCTATAGTGTGTTTAGCTTCGCCAACTGGTCGCGGAACTTTTATACGACGCAGGGCGTGAGCTATGCGGCGCCGCGGAACGGGGTTTCGCTGTTTGCGAGCCGGCGGCTGGATTTGCGCGGATTCTACAAGCTGCCGGTGCTGGAGCGGCGGCTGCTGGTGACGGCAGGGGTGTCGCAGTTCCGTTTCGCGGGTCCGGCGCGGGGGCAGATTTACAGTACGGGTTTCCTATACTACGGCAAGCGAGTGATCGTCGAAGGCAATTACTTGGTCAACCGGAATCAGCCGGGCAATAAGATAGGTCACTCCGGCAGCTTGGCGGTGCAGTACGGACAAGAGGGAAAATACTGGATCGGAACGGTACTTGGCGGGGGTAAGGAAGTTTATATGTTTATCGCGCGGACGCCGCTCGAGGTGAACTTAGACAGTGTTTCGACGCAGATTTTCCTAAGGAAATGGTTGAATCGGCATTATGGCGTGTTTGTGGCGGTGGATCAGCAGACGAAATTTGGAGCGTTCACGCGGGCCGGGGTGATCGGCCGGCTGTTCTTTGAGTTCTAGTACAAGTTCGCATAAGGGTCCGGGTACGAAAGGTCGTTTTGTACCATGCGAAAAGTTTAGCGGTATGGCTAAATTGTCATAGGTCCTTTATGTTACTCCGAGTTTTAAACCTTTTGACCGGCGCCAGCGGCTTGCTGCTGGCGCACTCTTTTACGTTTTCCGATTTCAGTTCCCCGACGAACCTGAATTTCGTAGGAGACGCGGCGCTTTCAACGAACCTGTTGCGGCTGACACCCGCGCTTGAAAACCAGAAGGGAGCGGCGTGGTATCAGCCGCTGGTAGGGGTCCAGAACGGCTTTAGCACGGATTTCACGTTTCGAATCAGCGACCGAGGCGGGTACAAGCCCGACTGGGAAGCGGGCGTGAGCAACGACGGTGCGGACGGCTTTGCGTTTGTGATTCAGGCGCAGGGCTTTAATGAGATCGGGCTCTTTGCGAGCGGGATTGGCTACTACAACCTTGCCAATAGTCTGGCGATTGAGTTCGACACGTGGGCGAACAAGCCCAGCTACTGCGAACCGAACGGGAACCATGTGGCGTTTCAGAGCCTGGGAACGTTGATGAACCGTCCGGAGCATTGTGCGGGATCGGAGTTCGACGGGACGTTTACGAACCCGAACCTGGGGATTGCGACGGTGGCCCAGGATCTGTCCGACGGTACGGCGTACAACGCCAGGGTGGTTTACGCGCCGGGGCTGCTGCAGCTCTATCTGACGGATATGTCGACGCCGCTGCTGGCGGCTAACGTTAATCTGGGAACCCTACTGAATCTGCAGGATGGCAAGAACGCCTTCATCGGATTCACGTCGTCGACGGGAGGAGCGTGGGAGAAGCACGACATCCTGAACTGGAGCTACAGCGAGGTGCCGGAGCCGGCGACGCTGCTGCTGACGGGGGTGGGCTTACTGGCCGGATGGCGGCTGCAACGGCGCGGCTAGGTGCGCTGCGTTGTCTCGATCTTAACCAGCTCTGACTTTTCCGGTTTGGTGATGGCTTTCTGGGCGAGGGTTTGCGGCGCACGCCAAAAATCGATCAGGGAGGTCATGTGGACGCAGGAGACGGTGCAATAGGGAGCGCAGCCTTTTTCGGTGAGGAATTCGCGGCGCAGGTCATTCTTGGTGTAACCGAGCAGCGGGACGCCGGGGAAGCCGCGCTGCTGCGAGCAGTAGTGCACGAGGCCGTCTTCGCAGATGTACATGTAGCGGGCGCCGGCGCGGCAGCGCCACTGGCTGGGCTGGCCGAGAGCGATGCGGTCCTGAAACTTGGCGAAACGGGCGAAACTCCGCTTGGCGAGAACCTTGAACTCCCGGTAGACGGACATTTCGGTGTCGCCGAGGGGTTTCAGTTGGCCCTGGCCGTCATGGATGATGCCGACGGTGGCGCTGAAGCCGAGTTCGAGGGCGCGGCGGCCGATGGTGACCGCGTCGGCGGGGAACTTGACGCCGCCGCCGAGCACCGAGTTGATATTGACGTGAAACAGGGCGTGCTCGCGGAGGAGTTGGAGCTTTTTATCGAGGACTTTGAGGCTTTTTTTGGAGACCTCGTCGGGCATGACGTTATCGATGCTGATCTGGAGGTGATCGAGGCCGGCCTGGTTGAGGCGCTCGATGCGAGCGGCGGTGAGGTTGTAGCCGTTGGTGATCATGCCGGCGATGATGCCGTGGTGGTGAATCCGGTTGATGAGCAGGTCGAGATCGGGATGAAGGAGGGGTTCTCCGCCGCTGATCATGATCAGCGTGGTACCGAGTTTGGCCAGATGATCGATGCGGTCAAGCATTACGTTGACGTCAACGGGCTTCGATACATCGTCGTACTCGTTGCAGTAGGTACAGGAGAGGTTACAGCGGCGCATGGGGATGATATGCGCCTGCACGATGTGATCCGTGGACCAGAGGCCTTGGCCGATCATACGCAACTCTCGCAGGCGTCGGCGGAGGGCCTTGACCGTGCGGCGGATGCGAAACCCAGTGCTGGACATAGAAACTTGATCTTCTATTAAAGCACAGGCATTCGCCTTACGCACCGCGATGGAGGGCGAATTCCGAAAAAGGAACCCTGAACAGCGAAAGTCAGGGTTTGGGCGGTTTCGGCGGCGGGGGTGTGTTCGCGGGAGGGGTCTCGACCGCGTCGCCGAAGGTGATGGTGGTGGTGGACCGGAACTGTTTATAGTCCTCGTATTTGACCTGCATTTTGAGGCCGACGGGGCCGCTGTCGAACTGGAGGGTATCATCGGCTTTGGTCAGGACGGGGAACCAGAACTTGCCGTCGATCTGTTCGCGCCAGGTTTCGAATTTGGGGAAGCGTTGGTCGTTACCCTTCTTGAGCAGGCCGGTGGCGCGACCGTAGGACTTGACGATTTGGAGGTCGAGGTCGTCGACCCAGACCTGGCCCTGGAAGTAGCGCTGGCCGGGTTCGAGTTTTTTGGGTTTGACGGCGAAGACGTAGCAGTCGATCTCGTCGAGTTTTTCTTTGCCGAGGTAGTCGACCTGGTATTTGGGTAGTTCGCTGGAGGTGAGAACGAAGGGCTGGACGCTGCGGAGGTCCTGTTCATCTTCCGGGGAGAGAGAGACGAGGACGAGGGAGGGAGAGGGGGCGCGGACGATGCGTTCGGTGCGTTTTCCTTCGGGCGAGAAGATGATGTCGGAGACGAGGTCGAAGCGGCCGCGGGCCTGGCCGCCGGCTTCGAACTCCTGGATGCGGATGGTTTGGCGGTAGGTGTAGAGTTCGCGGGCCTTCGCGAATTCGGCTTCTTTGGAGGCGAATTTTTGAATGATGCCGGCGATTTCGTCGCGGGTGGGTTCGGTTTTGCTGGCCGCGAGGGGCAGGCTGGCGGCGAGAAGGATCAGGGCTGTCGTGCGCATACGGTCTCCGTTAGTTCGGACGGCGGCCAGGACAGCTTCGTTACGACAGAATCCCCTTGGCGATGGTGATCCGCTGCATGTTGCTGGTGCCTTCGTAGATCCGGCCGATCTTTACATCACGATAATACTTTTCGACGGGGGAGTCTTTGGTGAAGCCGATGCCGCCGAAGATTTCGACAGCCTGGGAGGCGATCTCTTCGGCGACGGTGGAGGCGTAGAGCTTGGCCATGGCGGCTTCGGTGACGAAGCTCTTGCCGGCCTCGCGGAGGCGGGCGGCGTTGTAGACCATCAGGCGGGCGCCTTCGAGTTTGGTGGCCATTTCGGCGAGCTGGAACTGGACGCCCTGGAACTCGGCGATGGGCTTGCCGAACTGGCGGCGCTGCTTGGCGTAGGCGAGGGCATGCTGGTAGGCGCCGCGGGCGAGGCCGACGAGTTGGCCGCCGATGGCGATGCGGCCTTCATTGAGGGTTTCAATGGCGATTTTGTAGCCCTTGCCGGGCTGGCCGAGGACGGCGGAGCGGGGGACGCGGACGCCGTTGAGGGCGACTTCGGCGGTGGAGGAGGCGCGGATGCCGAGTTTATCCTCTTTTTTGCCGATGTGGAGGCCTTCGGATTCGCGGGGGACGAGGAAGCAGGAGATGCCGCGGTAGCCATCGGCGGCGTTCAGGGTGGCGAAGACGAGGAACAGGCCGGCTTCGTGGGCGCTGCTGATCCAGAGCTTGCGGCCGTCGAGGATATAGCTGTCGCCATCGGCGCGGGCGGTAGTGGCTAAGGCGAAGGCATCGGAGCCGGAGCCAGCTTCCGACAGCGCGTAGGCGCCAACGAGCGATTGGTTGAGCTTGGGCAGCCACGCGGCCTGCTGCTGGTCGGCGCCGTAGCGGAGCAGCGCGTTGATGACCAGGGTGTTCTGCACGTCGACAATGACGGCGACGGCGGGATCGACGGCGGCGATCTCTTCCACGCAGAGGACGGAGTGGAAAAACGTGCCGCCGGCGCCGCCGTAGAGTTCCGGCACCTCCACGCTCATCAGGCCGAGCTCGAACAGACCCTTGAGAACGTGAGTGTCGAGGGTAGCGCTTTCGTCCATGGAGCGCACGCGGGGGGCGATCTGCTCGCGCGCGAAGCGGCGCACGGAGGCCTGGAGCATGGCTTCTTCGTCGTTGAGAACGGTGAGAGGCGCCATGCCTTCGTCTACGCCGGCCGGCTGAGGCGCCCTTCGTAGGCGGCGCCGACGTCGGCGATGGGGCCGTCCATGACGAGTTGGCCGTGGTCGAGCCACAGGGCGCGATCGCAGAGTTCGCGCAAGGTGGGCGAGAAGTGGGAGACGCAGAGGATGGTCCTGCCCTGGTTGCGGATCTCGAAGATCTTCTCGGTGCACTTGGCCTGAAACTTCTGGTCGCCGACGGCGAGGACTTCGTCGATGATCAGAATCTGGGGGTCCAGATTGACGGCAACGGAGAAGGCGAGGCGGAGCATCATGCCGCTCGAGTAGGTGCGAAGGGGCTCTTTGATGAAGTCGTCGAGTTCAGAGAACTCAACAATTGAATCATAGAGGTCGTGGGCCCGGCGGCGGGAGAAGCCAAGGAGCGAGGCGTTGAGGAGGATGTTTTCGCGCCCGGTCAGGTCCGGGTGGAAGCCGGAGCCGAGATCGAGCAGGGCGGCGGCGCGGCCGTTGACGGTGACGGATCCGGACGAGGGCGGCGCGAGTCCCGTAACGAGGCTGAGCAGCGTGCTCTTACCGGCGCCGTTGGCGCCGATGACGGCCACGGATTCGCCGTCGCGCACCGAAAAGCTGACGTCCTTCAGCGCGAAGAAGAGTTGGGGGTCGGTCTTGCCCAGAATATCTTCAAGGTAGTGGCGAAGAAGCTTCTGGCCTCCCGAGCGATGGAAGGTTTTCGTGACGTTCTGCAGCTCAATTACTTTCATTTATAAGTAATCAAAAAACTGACGTTTCAGGCGGTGGAAAACATACAGCCCGAGAGCGAAGACTACGGTGGAACTGAAGGCCAACTTCAGCAGCAGCGTCGCGGAAGGCGAATCGCCGTCGATCAGAATGGTGCGGAGAGCGAGGATCAAGGCGGCCAAGGGATTGAACTGGTAGAGATTGGCGTAGCTCTGCGGGACGGAGTGGATGGCGTAGAAAACCGGCACCATCCAGAACAGCAGCGTGCAGGCGGACTCGACGACGTAACGCACGTCGCGGATGTAGACGTCGAGGGCTGAGGTCATGAGGGTGATGCCGCACACGAAGAGGATTTCGAGCCCCCAGACCGGGGGCAGCCAGAGCCAGTGCCAGTTGATGCCGCGGCCGAAAATGATCACCATCGTCAGCAGCAGACCGATCTGGATGCCGAGGTGCACACAGGTGGACAGGACCGTGGCGATGGGCACGATTTCGCGTGGTACGGGGACGCGTTTAATGAGGCCGGCGTTGTTGGCCACCGAGATGGTGCCGTTCTGCCAGGCGACCGTAAAAAAATTAAACGGAACGAGGCCGCAGAGGACAAAAATTGGAAAATTTTCGATCTGATTATTCGGAAAGACGGCCGTGAAGACAAACGTCAGGGCCGACATCATCACCAGGGGGTTTAACAAAGACCAAAAGACACCGAGCGACATATTGCGGTATCGGATCTTGAAGTCTTTTACGACCAGATTCTGCAATAAGAACAGGTAATCGCCTTTCCACATGGTTGCTATACTTGCCGCCGCAGCTTAACCGGGTGGCACCCTTATCATACCGCACCATCGGAGCACATTGAACCCGAGCAGGCCGAGGCCGATGGCCACCCAGGCGCGCCGGGAGATGCCGGCGATTGCCATGGGGCGTCCCGGGCAGAGCAGGCCCCAGGCGAGCCAGAAGAGGACGCCGGCCAGGACGAGGGGGGAGAGCGGGTGGTAGGCCATCGCCTTTTGCCACTGGCCGTGGCCCAGGGAGGCCATGGCGCGGGTCATGCCACAGAGTGGGCAGACCAGGCCGGTGAGGGAGCGGAAGGGGCAGAACAGAAGACGGGGACCGTCTTCCGGGGGATAGATGGCGCAGAAGGCGAGCGCGCCGGCGGGTAGGGCGAGGGCGGCGATGCGGTCGCGCCAGGTCATTATGCCTGGGCGCGAGCCTGGTCGATGGTCCGTTGCTCGAAGCCGAAGACTTCGTCGTAGGCCGCCACGGTGGCCGCGTGCATGACCGGCACGGCGACCAGCAGGCCAACGAAACAGGCCAATAACCCGGCGAAGGCGACCACCATCTGCAGCAGGAGGAACACCAGGTAGCCACCCCAATCCTTCTTCGCCGCTTCGAGGCTGGTCTCCATGGCGGGCCAGAAGTCCATGCCCTTGTCAAAGATCAGCAGGAAGGGGAACTGCAGGGCGGCCAAGACGAAGAGGCCGGGGATGAGGCAGAGCAGGAAGCCGACGCTCGAGAAGATCCCAACGAGGATCCCCGCCACGATGGCGGGGACCGCGAAGTTGAAGCCCTTGAAAAGGTCACCCACCTCGGTACGCCCGGCATAGGCGCGACGCATGATGGCGTACTGGAGGCCGACGGTCATGGGGCCCTGCAGAATCAGGGGCAAGGCACCGCTCACCAGAGAGAAAAGAACGGTGTGGAGAGCGAACATGGGCAGATCGCTCTTGACGACGTCCCAGCCCTGTCCGATCCACTTGGCGCCGTCGGCCTTTTCGCAGCGGATGGCTGGCCGGGGCACGAGGGCACCCGGGTTGGCGTACTGCGATGCGCCGGGAGTCTGGGGCGAGCCGCAAGCGGCGCAGTAAGGAGCTCCATCTACTACCTGAGAACCGCATCGGGAACAGAACATGATTCTTGAACGCCTATGTATCTTAAAATAGCATTGATGCACAACTGGGAGCTGATAGCGCGAGCCCGCGGAATTGATGTTTCCGCCGAAGAGATGGACCGGTTGACCGGGGTGCTGGACGCGCTCGAGGCGGCGTGGGCGCCGCTGCGGGAGATAGCGCCGCACCAGACGGAGCCGGCCATTGTCTATCGCCTTTCGCGGCAGGAGCGGGGAGCGTGACGATTCTCGAAGCCGCCGCGCAACTGCGGGGTAAGCAGACCACAGCGCGACGCCTGACCGAGGCGTGCCTGACCCGGATCGCGGAGTATGATCCGCGGGTGAACTCGTTTATCACGGTGACCGGCGAGCAGGCGCTGGCGCAGGCCGACGCGGCGGACCGGGAGTTGGCCGCGGGGCAGGACCGGGGGCCGCTGCACGGGATTCCGATTGCGCTGAAGGACGTTTACATGACGGCGGGTATCCGGACAACGGCCGGGTCGCTGCTGTTTGGCGACTATGTGCCGGAGACCGACAGCGCGGTGGGCGAGAAGCTGGCGGCGGCGGGGGCGGTGATGGTGGGCAAGACGAACCTGCACGAGCTGGCTTACGGGGTGACGTCGTCGAACCCGCATTTTGGGCCGGTGCGGAATCCTTGGGATTTGAGTTGCGTGCCGGGCGGGTCGTCGGGTGGTTCGGCGGCGGCGGTGGCGGCGCGGATGTGTTTCATGGCCACGGGGAGTGACACGGGGGCGTCGATCCGGGTGCCGGCGGCGTTCTGCAATGTGGTGGGGCTGAAGCCGACGTATGGGCGGGTGAGCCGCCGGGGCATTTTGCCGCTCGACTTTTCGCTCGACCATATGGGGCCGATCACGTTGACGGTACGGGACGCGGCGGCGTGTCTGCAGGCGATGGCGGGAGAGGATCCGCTCGATGACAGCTCGAGCCCGGAGCCGGTGGACGACTATATGCCGCCGGCGCGGGTTTCGCTCGAAGGGGTGCGGGTGGGGGTGCCGGAGAACTTCTACTTTGATGGCATCGACCCGGCAGCGCAGACGACGACGCGGCAGATGGTGCAGTTGGCGGCCGGGATGGGGGCACAGGTGGAGGTGATCCGGGTGCCGGACATGATGGCGTTGAACACGGCGGCCCGGGTGATTCTGCTGAGCGAGGCCTCGGCGGTGATGGAGCGGTTCCGGCACCGGCGGGCGGAGATTGGCGACGACGTGCAGGCGATGTTCGACCAGGGGCGCTTTCTGGCGGCGACGGACTACATCAACGCGCAGCGGGCGCGGCGGGTGTTCCGGGACGAGTTCCTGGCGATCTTCCGGCGGGTGGACGTGCTGTTCACGCCGATGAGTCCGACGGCGGCGCAGCCGATTGGGCAGAAGACGGTGCGGATTGGCGGTGTGGACGAAGACTTCCGGCTGGCGGCGACGCGGTTTGCGCGGGCGATCAACCTGCTCGGCTTCCCTGCCCTCTCGCTGCCGTGCGGGTTTGACGCGCGGCGGATGCCGCTGGGGCTGCAGATTATCGCGGGGCCGTTTGCAGAAAAGCGGCTGCTGGCGGTGGCGGCGGCGCTTGAAGACGAGACCGCGTTCTATCAGCAGGAGCCGCCGCTGTAACCGCCGGGGGCAGTTACAAACTTCGCTCCGGATGCGCCCGCTCTGCCTGCTCTTTGTGCTTACCACGCACTTGACCGCGCAGGACAGCGACGCCGTGCTGAAGAACCCCTGCAACGCCTCGGACGACGGATGGGAGCGACGGCGGGGTGCTGACGATGGCGAGCGATGTGCGGTTCACGGGCAACCGGGAGGGGCATTTCTTTGCGCTTGCCGCCAGGACGGGGTAGTTGCTGTGGCGCCGGTACCTGGGCGGACAGATGGTGGCGTCGCCGGTGACGTATGAGGCGGGCGGGCGGCAGATGGTGTCGGCTGCGATCGGGCACTCGTTGTTTCCATTTGGTCTGCGGGAGTAGGCTGGGTTGATGCTGCAGGGAAAGACGGCGATAGTGACCGGGGCGAGCCGGGGGATTGGGCGGGCGATTGCGGAACGGCTGGGGCGGGAGGGCGCGAACGTGCTGCTGCTGGCGCGGGACGCGGCGGCGCTGGCGGAGGTAGCGGGGGGGATAGGGCGGGGGGCAGCGTGGCTGGCGGTGGACCTGCGCGAGGCTACGGCCGCGGCGGCGGGCGTGGCGCGGGCGGC
>Ga0114980_10003116_pt1 | contig 11452 bp, 13 predicted proteins | sample S_140806_EF_Meta_FD_87018 | JGI IMG/M metagenome (GOLD analysis project Ga0114980, IMG submission 87018) | Freshwater microbial communities from Lake Simoncouche, Canada to study carbon cycling - S_140806_EF_MetaG | ecosystem: Environmental > Aquatic > Freshwater > Lake | place: Lake...
CATATTAACCTGAATGACAAAAGCATTGAAGGCGTACGGGTAAAAAATAAAAAAGCCTTTTCCGTTCAGTACCATCCCGAAGCATCTCCCGGACCACACGACAGCCGCTACCTCTTCGATCTGTTTGTGGGTATGATGGAGTAGGTGGGGGAATTCAGCCTCAGCCACCCATGAGCCTAGTAAAGGAGTCAAGACTCCTAATTTTCCGCGACCTTTTTTCAAGAGAGGTTTTTGTGAGGGCATGTGGTGAGTTTTTTTAATGATAAATAGTATTTAAATGCAATAATTTGTCCATTTACTTAACATTGTGCCTTTATTTTTAAATATTATCCTACCCTCACTCTTCCCATTCCCAAAGCGCATAATGCGAGGCGGTCATACCTGTTTTGGCATAGACTTGCATGGCTGAGGTATTGTTTTGATCTACGTAGAGACGAATGACAGGTACTTTATTTTCGGAGGCTAATTTTTTAACTGTTTCGAACAAGGATTTGTACACCCCTTTACCACGATAATCAGGTTTAACATATACACTTTGAATCCACCAGATCCAGGCGTTGCGCCAGTCGCTCCATTCTTGCGTAATCATCAGGCTTCCAGCTATTTGGTGCATGTGTTTTACAACAAGATAAAATCCTTTATTTGAATCTTCTAAAACTGCCTGAACACCTTTTTGTACCAACTCCGGGTTCAGAGCCAGGTTTTCAGTTTCCAATGCCATAGCTATATTGTGGTGAACAAGGGTAAAAAGTTCCTCTTCCTTACCAATTTCAACAGAAAACTCGTTTTGCATACTGCAAAGGTAGCGTGCTGGAAATACTACATTTCACCAAAACATTTGTGTGCCAGGTGGGAGGTTTAAAAAACAGGAGTCCTTACCTTTGTTTTCGAAAACGATTATGAGCTTTATTGAAGAAATTATTGCCCGCGAGATTCTCGATTCCAGAGGCAATCCAACCGTAGAAGTTGAAGTAATTACCGAAGAAGGGTATTTTGGTCGTGCGGCCGTGCCTTCCGGAGCTTCTACTGGTATGCATGAAGCTGCAGAATTAAGGGATGGAGATCCGGGAAGATATTTGGGAAAAGGCGTTTTGAAGGCCGTTGCCAATATTGAAGAAATTATTGCTCCGGAACTGGAGGGCATGGACATTTTCGATCAGGCGGCAATTGACCGTTTTATGATTGAACTGGATGGTACAGAAAATAAATCAAATCTGGGAGCCAATGCGATTTTAGCGGTATCCCTTGCCGTAGCAAAAGCAGCAGCAGAAACTGCAGGACTTCCCCTTTATAAATATGTTGGAGGCGTAAATGCCAATGTATTGCCAGTGCCATTAATGAATATTTTAAATGGCGGAGCACATGCTGATAATTCTATTGATTTCCAGGAATTTATGATTGTTCCTTTGGGAGCAGGCTCTTTCAGGGAAGCATTGCGTATGGGTACAGAAGTGTTTCACAGTCTGAAAGCGGTATTGAAGTCTTCAGGCATGAGCACCAATGTAGGAGACGAAGGCGGTTTTGCACCGAATCTTCCATCCAATGAAGCAGGTATTCAAACCGTTTTGCAGGCAATTGAAAAAGCAGGGTATAAACCCGGCCAGGATATTTTCATAGCCATGGATGCGGCTTCCTCAGAGTTTTATGATGCAGCAACAGGCACTTACAGATTCAAAAAATCAGATGGTAGCACTCGTACTTCCGAAGAAATGATAGCATTTTGGGCAGACTGGTGTTCCAAATATCCTATTGTTTCTATTGAAGACGGACTTGCTGAAGAAGATTGGGCCGGATGGGAGAAACTTACAGCAAAACTGGGCGACAAAGTGCAACTGGTTGGCGATGATTTGTTTGTCACCAATGTGAAATTTCTTGCCAAAGGAATTGAAACCCAGGCAGCAAATTCCATTTTAGTTAAGTTAAATCAGATTGGCACACTAACCGAAACGATTGACACTGTTCGTTTGGCGACAATGAACAAGTACACTTCAATTATGAGTCACCGAAGCGGAGAGACCGAAGACACGACCATTGCAGATATGGCGGTTGCATTAACTACCGGACAAATCAAAACAGGTTCTGCTTCCAGAAGTGACAGGATTGCAAAGTACAATCAGTTGTTGAGAATTGAAGAAGAGCTGGGAGGCATGGCAGTATTTGGCAATCAGTTTTTTCCTTTTATATGATTTCTAAAGCCAAACTGATTGGATTGTTTCATAAACTAAGAAACAAATACATCATTTCCCTGATTTCCTTTACAGTTTGGATGGCTTTTTTCGATCAGTTTAATTGGTTTTACACCTATAAATTATACGAAAAGGAAAAAGCACTGAAGGAAGACATGGCCTTTTATTCCAATGAAATTGCCAGGCTTCAGCATGAGAAATTTATGATTGAAACAGATATCCGAACAGTGGAGCGATTTGCCAGAGAAAAATACCTGATGAAAAAGCCGAACGAAGATTTGTTCATCGTTTCCGGCAACTAATCGCCTGTGCTGAATATTCATGCCCATAAGGATGAATGGCCTCCCGATTTAGAAACAGTGTATTCATTTACTCCAGAATCTTTTGAGTATCAGTATGGGAAATTCAAAACAGCTGGAATCCATCCCTGGTATATTCAGGAAGATTGGAAACAACAATTACTGATTTTAGAGCAATTATGCGTTTCTAAAGCAGTAATTGGAATTGGAGAAAGTGGTCTGGACCGTATTCAGGGACCCAAAATAGACATTCAAAAAACGGTGTTTGAAGCTCAGATTCAGTTGGCTGCAACCTATGATTTACCTGTAATTATTCATGCTGTCAGAACCTACGCTGACCTTGCATTTTATTTGAAAAAATATCAGGATAAGGTTCGCTTCGTCTTACATGGATATTCCGGCTCCAAAGAACAAACTGAACAATTGCTCACCCTAAACGCATGGTTTTCATTTGGTAAGGCCTTGGAAGATAAACCAGAACTTCAACAAATATTTGCTACTTTACCTGCGGATAAGATTTTTTTAGAAACGGATACTGCTCCAAGATCTTTACTTCCTGAGTTATATACTTTGGCAGCCTCTGTTCGTGGATTGGATTTAGAATCATTTAAAAGCCTGTTGTTCCGTAATTTCACCCTTTGTTTTAAACAGACCCACGAGTGATGATTCCTTATTGGATGTCGCGCACCGAACTCTTGTTTGGTTCAGAATCCATTCAAACGCTAATGAAATCCCATGTTCTTGTTGTAGGACTCGGAGGAGTAGGCGCTATCGCTGCAGAAATGATTTGCCGTGCTGGCGTTGGCAAATTAACCATTGTGGACGCCGATGTCGTGGAAGCCAGCAACAGAAACCGTCAAGTACCCGCTTTGTTAGAAACGGAAGGCAGAGAGAAAGCGGAAGTAATGGCAGAAAGGCTGCGAGCTATTAATCCTGAAGTTCAGGTAAATGTGGTGAAACAATATATCCGAGACGAAGCCATTCCACAATTGCTGGACGATATCAAACCAGATTATGTACTGGATGCTATTGATACTTTGTCACCAAAGGTTTTTCTGATTCTAAATTGTCTCCAGAAAAAAATACCCATTATCAGTTCTATGGGAGCTGGAGGAAAGTGTGATCCATCAAAGGTAAAAATTGCAGATATTTCAGCTTCAAGAAACTGTAAATTAGCCAGATACGTCAGGAAACGACTGCATAAGTTTAATATTTTCAACGGACTAACCGTAGTATATTCAGAAGAAAAAATCGAAAAGGAAAGAGTTATTGTTACGCCTGAAGACGACCGAAAGAAATCCGTTATTGGCACTGTTTCCTTTTTACCTGCCATATTTGGTTGTTTTTGTGCCTCAGTAATTATCCGGGATTTAACCGGTCGTTTCGAAAAACCAAGGCGAAAATTGTTGCCACGTCTATAAAAGAAAAGTCAAATCATTAGTTTTAACCCATGAAATATCATCTCGTATCCGGAGGCTGTGGTTTTGTTGGCCGTAATATGGTTAAACGCCTAATTCGGAATGGTGGCAGTAAAATCATTGTAGTTGATGATTTGTCCACAGGCATTTCACCGGCACAATGGTTAGGAACCTGTAAAAGGGTTTTGCCTGCAGGAATCGAAGTGTATGGAGAACAGGAAGAAGTTCTTTTCTGGAAGGGAGATTTCAGGAAATTCCTTCAGCATTTAATTGAAGATGATCATTTTATCTCCCTGAATTTCGGATTACAATTCCCCACTTTCGATGATGTGTACCATTTTGCAGCGATAGTAGGAGGAAGGTCTAAAATTGATGGCGACCCTATGTTGGTCGCTTTGGATTTGGCAATTGATGCGGAGTTTTTTTATTGGGTATGTAGGAAAAAACCAGTTCGGGTTATGTATCCAAGTTCCAGCGCAGCCTATCCGGTGGATCTACAAACCGAATCAGGAGCTGTTTCCCTTGCTGAAAGGGACATTAATTTCGGAAGCAACCTCGGACAACCAGATATGACTTACGGCTGGTCGAAACTTACAGGAGAATATCTGGCGCAAATTGCAGCTAAATATTATGGTGTTTCTGTAGCGTGTATACGTCCCTTTTCAGGATATGGTGAAGATCAGGACTTGTCCTATCCGATTCCGGCAATTGCTGCCAGAGCTGCCAAAAAAGAAGATCCCTTTGAAGTTTGGGGGAGTGGTAAACAAGGAAGGGATTTTGTTCATATAGACGATTGCATTGATTGTATTGAATTGGCAATGAATAATATCCATGATGGAACAGCCATTAATATTGGTAGCGGAAAGCTTACTTCTTTCCTGGAAATTATTGAGTTAATGACCTCCTTTGCAGGATATAATCCAACAATCAAGCCTTTATTGGATAAACCAGTTGGCGTTCATTCCAGATATGCCAATATGGATTATGTATCCGAGAAATTCGGTTGGAAGCCCCAAGTTTCTACGCCAGAAGGCATGAGAAGAGTGTACGAAGCAGCCATTCATAAATACGCCTAATTCATTGTCAACTGCTAAAACAATTGTTTGTTTTGGTCCTGGTCCAAAATTCAAAGGCGGGATTTCAAACTACAACACCTCGCTGGCAAAAGCATTGCAGGCACAAGGTCATAAGGTTCATATCTTATCCTGGATACAACAATATCCTGCCATTATTCCGAGAGATTTTATTGACCGCAAAAGTAGGCAAGATCTCCTTCAGGGAACTGGCATTCCAGTAACGTATATAACAGATTACAACAATCCTTTTACCTGGAAACAAACAGCGAAGGCTATTGCTGATTTAAAACCAGAAAAGGTAATATTCCAATGGGCCATTTCAATTCAGGGATTACCCTTAGGAAGTATTGCCAGAACACTTAAAAAGTTGGCACCACAAATCGAAATAATATTTGATTGTCATCTAGTAGTTCAAAAGGAAGTTTCGGCATTGGATATTAAAGCAACAAAATTTGGCCTTAAAGTAGCGGATACTTACATTGTCCATGCGCAAAAAACATTAGATGAGTTAAAGAAACTGTTTCCGGAAAAATCCTTTTCGGTAAGTAAGGATGGGAATATTCCTGTTGAACAAGGTAAAGCAAGAGTATTGCATTTATATCATCCGGTATATGATATGTTCAGGGAGAATCCTGATCTGGATATTGAAGCAGAGAAGCAAAAACTTGGTTTAAACACCCATGTTTTTCTCTTTTTTGGTTTTATCCGAAAATACAAAGGATTACATCAGGCAATAGAAGCTTTTGCCCTACTTAATGAAAAACGTAAGGATTGCAGTTTGCTGATAGTAGGAGAATCCTTTTGGAACACCTTAGATTCGAATAAGTTAAGTACAAGAATTAAAAAAATACTATTTGGATCTGCAAAGAAACTGTTTTTGAATAATTCTGATAATGAAGAAGACTATAAGCCTTTGGAATTAATACAAAAACTAAACCTAGAAAAACAGGTTGTGGTTTTCAATGAATTTATTCCAAATGAAGAGGTACATCGTTATTTTCAGGTAAGCGATGCCCTGATTTTGTTCTATCTTACAGCAACACCTTCAGGAGTAGAATCTATTGGATATAATTTTAAAATGCCAATTCTTGCTACAAAAGTTGGACATTTTGCAGAAACAGTAATTCCTGGATATAACGGATATTTAGCCAATGCTGAAGATGTAAATGACATGGCACGGATTATGGAATTGTCGATTTCAAATCCAATTGATCGTAACAATGTGGTAGAAACTGCTAAAAATATGAGTTGGAACAGGTATGCATCTGCGGTTGCGAAATAGTTAACTTAACATTCAGTTAAAATACATAACAGATTATTCATAATTAAACTTTTTTAATTTATTCACTAGCGTAAAAAATTAGTCTAAATTAGCATTGTCTTTGGAATAATTTTTAACCCTCTTTTATGGCTGCTGTTATAGTTGGTAACGGTTTGACTGGTATTGCGTTGTCTTTAGCTTTTACCAGACATAAGATACCATTTACATACTTGGAGACCAGTGCTTTTTTTCCTTTTACCAATCACATTCTGTGGGTACCAGCATCTGCATCTCTGTTTTTTAAGAAATATGGAATTTGGGAAGATTTTTTAAACAAATCCGAATGCCTGAATGAGTATCTTTTGTTAAATGGGCTTGGAGAGAAACTTCAATCTGTGGAGCATACACAGGAATTGATTTATGCTATCAGGATTCAGGATTTAATCAATTTGATTTTGAAGGAAGTTCCACAGGAAAATGTTTTAAGAAATCAGCGAATTGAACATATTTCTGAAAAGCTGGAATCCGTGGAAGTCAAAACAAATTCAGGTGTTTTTTCCGGAGAAATCATGATTGGTGCGGATGGCTTGCACTCCGTTGTACGGAATAAAATTTTTAAATCTTATACTGACTTTACGTATTCCGGTTTTAGTTCCTGGAGAGGGTATTCTGATTTTACATTAGGAAGTCAGTATAAAAATAAGTTTGTTGAGATTTGGGGTCAAGGCACTGGGTTTTATTTCTCAGAAATACCTGGTGGCCAGGTAGCCTGGTCATTGTATCGATATACCGATCAAGGTCGCGTTGATAAGTTTGGTGATGTTCGTAGAAAATTAATTACTCATGCCGAAAAACTCCCAAACATAGCAAAGCAGATACTTGCAGAATCACAATCTTCAGAAATCAACCGAACGGATTTGCATCTGATGGAAGAATTTACTTCTTGGGTTTCTAAAAATATTGTTTTAATTGGCGATGCTGCACATGCCAATTTCCTGTCCATAACATTGGATATTAAAGAAACCTTTAAAGACATTACCGATTTGGCAGAAATATTAAGTTCTGATTTAGCCAAGGAACCTGCTCTGCAAGGCTTTGAAAAGAAACGAAAAGCAGAAATCCATGAATCGCGATCTATTTTTAGAAAAAAACAAGGTAAAATCGCCACAAGAGGAGCCATTCAATCTTATTTCAGAGATAAAGTTGCAAAACAAAAATCTCAGGTACAGATTGAAAAGGATATGGAAAAAATCGGCGAGATAAGTTTTTAACAAAAAATGCCGCGAGTTGCGGCATTTTTTGTTGATTATTTTAAGTCTTAGAGGGCTCCCAATTTACGAAGCACTTCCAGATTAGAATCCATTAATGATGCACTGATGCCTTTAGAAGCACCATGAATTTTCATTTTCTGCTTGCGTAGTGTAGCCACAACGCGATTTTTCATCTTTTTCCTTTGTAGTTTCTTTCCCATTTCCCAACTTGAGTGTGCAAAAGTACACATTTCTCTTTTTCTGCCAAATATTTTTTAATGAATCCTTCCCGCTATTTCCTATTCAATGGTAAGATTATCGAAGGAGACTCCTTTCAAGTGGAATTTTCTGACCGCGCATTTTTCTACGGCGATGGCGTTTTTGAAACCATCCGGGTAATGAATACCAGAGCTTCTTTCCTTGAGTATCATTTAGATAGATTATTTAATGCAATGAAATTTTTCGGGATGGATACCACTCATTTAATTAAAAATGAATTAATCCACTTGATTTCTGAGTTAATCTCTTTTAACCTTATTACCAGTGGCAGGATAAGACTACAAGTATGGCGCAAAGGTTCAGGATATTATCTACCTGAAAATCAAGAAATAGGTTGGTTAGCAACAATTGTTAAACTGGACGATAACCAATATCAATCACTTCCTGCGGTAAGAGTAAAGGTTTCGGAGTATCCCCATTCTAGCAAGGATCCGTTAAATGGTTTTAAAACACTTTCCTCGTTAAGAAATATTTATGAAGCCCAAAAAACAAAAGATGAAGGATACTTCGAAACACTGAGACACAATGAATTTGGAAATATAACCGAAACTAGCGCCTGGAATTTTTTTGGAAAAATTGGAAACCAAATATTAACTCCTCCCTTAGGAGATGGCATACTTCCTGGAATAATAAGACAAGAACTACTAACCGTTCCAAAGAGTTTAGGATATAAAGTCATTGAAAAATCCATATCAAAATTTATTATGCTACAGTTGGAAAGTGCTTTTTTAACAAATGTTGTATATGGAATTCGTGAAATAGAAAGCATCAATCAGGAAGGTAGAATTATCCAATTAAAACGCTTAAATAACCTCCAACTTCTTATTGATTTTTTAAATCAAAATGCTATTGAATAGTTTTTTTCTTGAAAAAAATAGTCAAACCAATTAATTAGGTGTTTTTGTGTATTTTTTAAAAAACCATAACAAGGTAATTTTGAAAAAATTCAAAATGAAAAAACTAAACTTGGTTGCTGCAGTTTTTTGCTGCTTAATGACCTTGAGCCTTTCTGCTCAAAAACTTGAAAAATTTGGAGCTGATATGGCGAAAAAAGAGGTAATGGGAAAAGAAATCCGTGTGCCTTACACTGACATGTTAAGCTATTATGGCTACATTAAGCCGGGAGCTGCTCCTGACGAAGAACGTGATGGTAAAAAATACTATTACATCTATGTTTGGATTCCTGCTGCAGCACCAGAAATCGGCGTACGTATGGTATCTCCGGTTCCTGATAAAATGACACCAGAAGAAAAAGATATTGTTACTCAAGCATATAAAGATAATACTGCTGATAAAACTTCCTATTTTGACACCTGGGTTTCTTTCGAAAGAGCTGCAGATGTTCTTAAATTGGAGGATGCTGCAACCAAAGGAAAAACCAGCAAATGGATTTCTTATGGTCAAAACGACGACAGCAGTGAATTGCCTGCTCAGCCTTCTGGCAGCAAATACAATTCAGTATTAAGAGTTACCAGCGATGTTTCAAATCCAACCAAAGCTTTGGTTATGGGATTATACCGTATTGGTTTCACAACCTACAAAAGAGGAGAAGTTCAAGGTTCTTTCCTTGCTCAGGTTGGATCCCCAATTAAACTTCCAGGAGTAAAAATGTCCAACACTTTGGATGGAATTAAATAATTTCTGGTGAGTAAAAATTAAAAAAGGGACGCATAATTGCGTCCCTTTTTTTTGATACCGGAGTTCCGGTTTATTAGTGCACCCGTAGGGAGTCGAACCCCAAACCTTCTGATCCGTAGTCAGATGCTCTATCCAATTGAGCTACGGGTGCAAGGGAGTGCAAAATTAGGGAAGTTTATTAAACCTGACAACCCTTTAAATGGGGATATTTTTCAGCAGGCGTTGAACAAATTCCAGACTGGTAAAACCATCAGCCTCTGCTTCATAGTTTAACAAGATTCTGTGATTTAACACATCCGGAGCCACTGCTTTAACATCTTCCGGCAAAACAAACCCTCTATTATTAAACAATGCATGGGCTCGGGATGCCATATTTAATGCTATCGATGCTCTTGGAGAAGCACCATATGCCAGGTAATTCTGGATTTCATTGATTTTATAGGATGCCGGATTCCGAGTAGCCATAATTAAATCAATAATATAATCCTCCAGCCTTTCATCCATATAAACCTTATCAATCATACCTCTGATTGAAAAAATGTCGGAAGTAGTCAAAACAGGTTGTATTTCTTTTTTACCCGAAGCGCTTGCCATTCTTTGCATAATGGACTTTTCCTCTGATTTAGAAGGATAACCAACATAAACCTTCATCATAAAACGGTCGACCTGAGCTTCTGGCAGGGGATAGGTACCCTCCTGTTCAATAGGATTCTGGGTTGCCATTACCAAAAAAGGAAGTTCCAACTTAAAAGTTTGATCCCCAATGGTAACTTGTTTTTCTTGCATAGCCTCCAAAAGTGCACTTTGAACTTTAGCAGGGGCTCTATTTATTTCATCCGCCAGAACAAGGTTAGCAAATAAAGGACCTTTTCTTACTTCGAAAGTAAAGTCACGCTGATTATATATCTGGGTACCAATAAGGTCAGCTGGCAATAAATCAGGGGTAAATTGAATTCGTTTAAATTTAAGACTAAGTGCTTGAGCAAGAGAGCTTACAGTTAAAGTTTTAGCAAGCCCGGGTAAGCCTTCTAAAAGGATATGACCATTGGTAAACAACCCTATTAAGAGGCGTTCAACCAAGTGCTCCTGTCCAACAATAACTTTGGATAACTCGGTTTTAACTGCATTCAGTTTATTGCTGGTTAAAGCAATATCTTCTTCCGGCAGTTGCGGGTGGTTTAAAGTTAATTCTTGGGATAACATCGCCACAAAAATAATCTTGTTTTGAAGTATTGAAAAAAAGTTTTAATTTTAAAAAAAATTAGTCAATCAGAATTAATTAAGTATCCCATCTCTAGCCCACAGCGGGCATTTTCATGAAAAACAAACTTTTTGTCAGCAACATCAATTTCAACACACCGTTGGAGAAGCTAGTGACGCTTTTTGGTGAGTACGGTGAAGTACAGGAAAATTATCGTCCGGAAGGTAAAGGATTTGCCTTCCTAACTATGTCCTCAGAAGAAGAGGCTCAGAAGGTTATCGACGAATTAAACGGCGTTATGTTGGACGGCCGTGAACTAAGAATCAGTGTCGCTTTACCAAAAGAACAGCGCCCAGCCTCCGAAGGTGGCGGTGGTGATCGTCGTTCAGGCGGTGGCGGCGGATACGGTGGCGGCGGTGATCGTCGTTCAGGTGGTGGCGGTGGTTACGGCGGCGGCGGTGGAAACCGTGGCGGCGGTGGCGGTGATCGTCGTTCAGGTGGAGGCGGTGGAAATCGTTTCTCCAGTGGTGGATCTAGTGGAGGATACTCCAGTGGTGGTAACCGTTTCTCCAGCAGTGGAGGATCTGGCGGTGGATATAGCAGCGGTGGTGGTGGTGGAAGACCTTTTACTGGCGGTAACTCCGGTGGTGGAAGCAGACCTTCTTCAACTGGTCCTGGAAAAAAACCAGGATTTGGCTCTCCAAAACCTAACAATCAGGATGATGATCTCAGAGGCGGTGGTAATAACCGTCGTTGGGAAGACATGGATTCCTCAGACGAATAAATAAATTTATTTCCCTAAAATAACCCCTGCCGGAATTGTTCCTGCAGGGGTTTTGTTTTA
>Ga0114980_10003117_pt1 | contig 11450 bp, 10 predicted proteins | sample S_140806_EF_Meta_FD_87018 | JGI IMG/M metagenome (GOLD analysis project Ga0114980, IMG submission 87018) | Freshwater microbial communities from Lake Simoncouche, Canada to study carbon cycling - S_140806_EF_MetaG | ecosystem: Environmental > Aquatic > Freshwater > Lake | place: Lake...
CTCTCTGCGATCTGGATCGCTGGTGGTTTAGCCAAGGGCGCGCAAATGGATCAGTTAATAGAACGTTGCAAATCAAGAATTAAGGCGGCAATTTTGATCGGAACCGATCGCGAGTTAATTGCAACTGAACTTCGTCGCCAAGTGCCAGAGGTTGAAATAGTTTATATAGAAACCGATTCCGACTATGTAAAAGGTGGAGCCAGCAATTCATTAATGGAGGCAGTTGTCTCTGCGGCAAAATCGCGGGCAATTGCGGGGGACACAGTATTGCTAGCACCGGCATGTGCATCAATGGATCAATTCATTTCCTATGCCGATCGGGGCGATCGTTTTGCCTCAGCTGTAATGAAGGAGAACGCATGAGCAAAACAGGAGAAAAGTTTCTAACTAAGCCGGTCAATAATTTTTACATTCTTGCGATAAGCGCCCTCTCGCTTTCAGTAATTGGTCTAGTGATGGTCTTTTCAGCTTCCTCGATACATGCCCTTGATACCAGAGGAAACGCTGTGGCCATCGTCTCGCGTCAGTTCGCCTTCTTTGTAATCTCTATTCCAGTTGCAATATTTTTGTCACAACGCTCATTAGCGCAATGGCGTTTGGTGGCCAGGTTTGGGCTATTGATCTCGGCAATTATTCTCTTGCTCCTGCAAATTCCAGGTGTAGGCAAAACTGTAAATGGAAATACCAACTGGATTGCTCTGCCTTTCGTTGACGTACAACCAAGTGAACTGGCCAAATTCTTATTAATTCTTTGGGCTGGCTACATGTTGTCCATCGAAGAGCGCTCCGGAAAATCGCGCGTGAATGTCTTCGGGCTCATTGGTCCTGGATTCGCACTCGTTATGTTGTTGGTAATGCTCGGCCGCGACTTGGGCACAACCTGTGTAATCGCAGCAATTCTTGGTGGAATGCTATTTGTATCGGGAATTGAGCTTCGTGTCTTCGGAACCTTGATCGCAATCGGAGCGGTGGCTTTTGCCGTCTTAATTGCAACTGCTAGTTATCGCATTGATCGCTTTCTCGTTGTTCTAGATCCATTTGCAGCTGAGGATTATAAGAATGCTGGTTGGCAACCGGCCCATAGTTTATTGGGCTTAGCAACGGGTGGAATTTTCGGCGTTGGTTTAGGTGGCAGCCGACAAAAATGGGGCAACTTAGCAGAGGCACATACCGACTTTATCTTCGCTGTTATCGGCGAAGAGTTAGGGCTGCTCGGAACACTGGTAGTTCTCTCACTTTTGGCTGCAATTATTTATTCAATCTTTAAGATTGCACTTCGTTGCAAAGATCCAATGTCACGTTATGTCGGTTCAGGAATTGGATGCTGGATAGCAATTCAAACTATTCTCAATGTTGGGTCTGCAACCAGCCTTCTGCCAGTAGTTGGAGTGACACTGCCCTTTGTCTCCTATGGAGGATCAGCGTTGATTTCACTTTATCTTGGTTTGGGATATGTATTTGGAAGCGCACTGCGCGATCCAGAAGTGAAAGTTGAACTACAAAAGGCTATTGAACGGCGTAGATTACGCACATCATGAAAATAGTCTTTGCTGGCGGCGGAACTGCAGGCCATATAGAACCTGCACTCGCGGTGGCGCGGCTCTGGCGAGAAAACCACCCCGACGATGAACTGCAATTTATTGGAACAACTAGCGGGTTGGAAAATCAATTAGTACCAGCGGCAGGATTTAGATTAGTTCACATTCCTAAGGTGGTAATTCCTAGAAAATTATCCCTTAAATTACTCAAAGTCCCCTTTACGTTATCTAGTTCATTTTTTGCAGCGCGCAAAATATTAAAGGGCGCCGATCTATTAATTGGCTTTGGGGGATATGTTTCAGCACCGGCCTACCTAGCCGCCAAATCTCTTGGTGTTTCTTTTGTGGTTCATGAAGCGAATGCCAAACCAGGGTTTGCAAATCGTTTAGGTTCTCGCCTTAGCCCATATTGCGCAGTCGCCCAGCCAGTTCAAGATGGTGCACTACAAAGCGCCCTGGTAACAGGGATCCCTCTGCGCCAAGATGTTGCTAACGCATTGGTGAAGAGTGCAGACGACTGGACCAGTGCGCGTGCCCAGGCAAAGCGCGATCTAGGATTTTTGGCGACCGACCCTTTGGTCTTCGCCTTCTTTGGTTCTCAAGGTTCAGTTGCGTTAAATAACGTAATTGCACAATCTCTTCCGTCACTGCTGACCAACGGAACTCAACTACTGCATGCGGTCGGTAAGTTGAATTCTCTTCCAGCCATGCAGGAGCGATACAAATCCACGTCATATATTGAAGATATGGCAACGGCGTATTTAGCTGCTGATTTGATTATTAGTCGAAGTGGCGCAATTTCATGTTCGGAGATAAATGCTCTTGGAAAATACGCTTTATTTATCCCACTGCCAATTGGCAACGGTGAACAGTCATTCAATGCCAAGTCATTGGTATCGCAAGGCAGAGCCGAAGTTCTCCAACAGAACAAATTCACGTCGGCATGGCTGAACTCAAATATAAACCGCCTGTTAAGTCTTGCTGGGTCAGCTGCAGATACCGGATCAGATAGTGATGTGCTAGCGACTGAAAAAATCGTTAATTACATGCAACATGCCTTGAAAAGTCGGGTGCGCTAATGCCCACAAAAGTCAGCCCTCTAAATAATTGGATTGGCAAACGTCTGCACTTCATAGGAATTGGTGGAGCTGGGATGAGCGGGCTAGCTCGCATAGCCTTATCTCACGGGATAACCGTTACTGGTTCAGATGCTAAAGATTCAACTGTGTTAAGTGCACTGCAAGCCCTTGGTGCAGAAGTACATGCCGCGCACAAGGGCGAACAAGTAGATGGCGCTGATTTTGTTGTCTTCTCAACTGCAATTAGCGCAACAAATGTCGAACTAGTTCGGGCTCGGGAATTGAATTTGCCGATCCTCACTCGCGCACAGGCGCTGGCGACATTGATGTCGGATTCGCGAAGCATTGCAGTAGCAGGAACGCATGGAAAGACGACCACATCTTCAATGCTGACAGTGGCGCTGCAAGCATGTGGGCTCGATCCTTCCTTTGCTATCGGTGGCACGCTGACATCCTCGGGCTCAAATGCGCACCGCGGAACGGGTGATTTATTTATAGCCGAAGCTGATGAATCTGATGGTTCATTTATCGAATATCACCCATTTGCAGCGATTGTCACCAATGTTGAACATGATCATGTTGATTTCTTTGCAACGGCCGCCGATGTGACCAGGGCCTTTTCTGAATTTGTAGATTCAATTTCGCGGGATGGATATCTCGTTTATTGCGCTGACGATTCTGGCTCTGCGCGTTTAGCCGCATCTGTCACTGAAATAATGACGATTTCTTATGGCACGACAGAGGGCTCAGAGTTATTTATTGATTCCATTAACTTACTTCCGATGGGGTCAACCTCGCGCGTTATTTGGCGCGGTCGAACCATTGGCACAATGTCACTTCAGGTCCCCGGCCTACACAATGTTTTAAATGCTGCCGCAGCGCTAGCTATGGCCTTAGCACTTGGAGCTCCTGCCGCAGAAGTGCTTAGCGGTTTAGGAAGTTTCCATGGCACGGGCCGTCGATTTGAATTAAAGGCAACTGTCCATGGAATTCGAGTTATTGATGATTACGGACACCACCCAACTGAGATTGATGTAACCCTAACTGCAGCCAAGCGCTACGCCGGTGATGGTCGGGTTCTTGTTGTTTTCCAACCACATCGTTATTCACGGACAAAAGCATTTATGAATGAATTTGCCCTAGCCTTATCTATTGCAGACGAGGTTGTACTACTCGAAATATATGCGGCTAGTGAAGCACCGATTACAGGAATTACATCCGAGACCATTGCCACGCAGATGGACCATGGACGCTTCATACCAAATTTCCTGGATGCATCTGATTGGGTAATTGATAACGCCAAACCTGGAGATGTGATCATCACTCTCGGCGCTGGCGATGTTAATTCGCTCGCGCCAATAATTAGTGACGGACTGGCTCGCCGTTTTAATTGACGGTGCAACCCATGAAAGTTAAGCCACAACCGACTCTGATCGCGGCAGCGACGGCGCTTTTAATCTTTGGAGGGGGCTCCTACTTACTTGGTTGGTCAAACCTTTTAACTGTGCGCAGTATCGAAATCACCGGTGCGCCTAGTGAGCAAGCTAAAGAGTTAATTGTTCGCTCACTTGATCTACAGACCGGGGCGAAATTAGCGCGGATAGATCCACGTTCTATCTCTGCAAGATTGGCTACAAATAATTGGATTCAAACTTCACAAGTATCACGCAATTGGTTAAATGGAAAAGTTGAAATAACCGTTATCCCTCGAACCCCTGTGGCGCTTTACACCGAACCAGGTCAACCTCAAGTGGCACTTGATGCTTCTGGAAAGACATTTGATCTACCCGCAAATCTGCCAGATGGGCTTCCGAAAGTTACTGCGACTTCAGTTGCCAGCGGATTAGCTGCGATAAAAGTCTTCACTGAATTGCCAACAGAATTTAGCGCCAACATTGATCGCCTCAGTGCCGCTCGGCCAAGTAACCTCTTAATTTACGGTGTATTTTCAGGACGAGATTTGCGAATAATTTGGGGCGATGGCTCAGATACGGATTTGAAAATAAAAGTAATCACTGCACTGCTTGATCAACCCGAAAATAAATCGATTCGCATGATTGATGTGACCGCTCCACATGCACCAGTCGTCAAGTAAATTTGAGTAAATTAGAGATAAAAGTTTCGTTAATAATTTAAATAAATAGTTTGAGTCGGTCTTTGCTTTCGTGCACCGAACGCCATACGTTGCCGTCATTAAAGAGAGTAGAAATGTAATTCTCAAGTAGAGGTTTACAGTTCTAAAGGAGGAACTCGTGGCTGCACCACAGAATTATTTAGCCGTTATCAAAGTTGTTGGAATTGGTGGCGGAGGAGTTAACGCAATCAATCGCATGATTGATGTCGGGCTAAAAGGCGTTGAGTTCATTGCTATTAATACTGATGCACAACATTTGTTAATGAGTGACGCCGATGTGAAATTAGATATCGGTCGCGCATCAACAAAAGGTCTCGGTGCTGGTGCTGCTCCCGAAAAAGGACGCCAAGCTGCAATTGATCACACAGAAGATATTGAAGAAATTTTGCGTGGTGCAGATATGGTTTTTGTTACCGCTGGCGAAGGTGGCGGTACCGGAACAGGTGGCGCGCCAATTGTTGCAAAGATTGCGCGCGATCTCGGAGCTTTAACTATCGGCGTCGTAACTCGTCCATTCTCATTTGAAGGAAAAATTAGATCAGCACAAGCAGATGAAGGAATCGAACTGCTACGTGCAGAAGTAGACACTCTTATAGTTATTCCTAATGACCGCCTTCTTGCAATTTCAGATCGCAGCATCACAGCAGTAGATGCCTTCAAGAGTGCGGATCAGGTTTTGCTTTCCGGCGTTCAGGGCATCACCGAAATCATTACCCAGCCCGGCTTAATCAACCTTGACTTTGCAGATGTAAAAACTGTTATGACAGATGCTGGTTCGGCCTTAATGGGTATCGGATCTGCGCGCGGAGATAATCGCGCCACTCGCGCGGCTGAGTTAGCAATCTCAAGTCCGCTTCTTGAAGCATCAATTGATGGAGCAATGGGCGTTCTGCTATCGGTTGCAGGTGGTTCGGATCTTGGACTATTTGAAATTAACGAAGCGTGTGAGCTTGTCCAAGCGGCTGCTCATCCTGATGCGCGCATCATCTTTGGAACAACAATTGATGACGCCCTAGGTGATGAAGTTCGCGTAACCGTTATCGCTGCTGGTTTTCATGGCGGAGAACCCAAGAAGGTCTCTGTTCCCGTAATCGATAAATCAACGCTGACCGGTATTGCAGATCCGATTCCTGCCAACGATCCAATTTCAGTGGCGCTAGAACTTGATGGTTCCTCACCTCGCAAGCGAGTCACCTTTGAAGAGCTAATCGCTGAAGATGAGATCGACGTTCCTGACTTCATGAAGTAAATGTGACGCACTCCGTTTGTGAGTGAGTAACCAAATAACTATGTTGGCAACTTTTACGGATCGATCAGGCGGGGTTAGCAAAGGTGCTTTTACCTCTTTTAATTTGGGCGACCATGTAAGTGATGATCCGGCGGATGTGCAGTCAAACCGCGCACACCTTGCTAGCAAATTTGGTCCAGTGCAATTTATGAACCAAGTTCATGGCAGCCGAATAGTGATTATTGAAAGCGTTACTGAGGAAGCCCCTACCGCTGATGCGCTCGTCACCGGAATCGCTGGGATCACACTTGCGGTAATGGTGGCTGATTGCATTCCATTGCTACTTACCTCAGCAGAGGTGGTTGCAGCTGTTCATGTGGGTCGTCGTGGACTATTAAATGGCGTGGCCGTTAAGACCGTCGAACTAATGCGCGAGATGGGTGCAAGAAAAATAAGTGCGGTATTGGGGCCTGCTATTTGCGGCCGTTGTTATGAAGTCTCACAGGAAGTACATGATGAGGTCGTTGCACTTTATCCTCTTGCCAGTGCGCGGACTGTGACAGGTACGCCAGCGCTAGACCTTCCGAAGGCGCTCAAAGATTCACTCGCGGCAGACGGCATCTCTGACACTAGCGATCTGCAAATCTGTACCGTTGAAAGCGTTGATCATTTTTCTTATCGGCGAGATGGCCTTACGGGACGTCAGGTTGGATTGGTCAGTCTATGAATTCGCGTGCGCAAGAGATCTCTGCGGCTTTAGCAAATGTGGAAGATCGCGTGTCAAAGGCTGCAGCAAAAGCAGGTCGCAATCGCAGCGAGTTAACTTTGATAGCGGTCACGAAGACATATCCAGCAAGTGATGTCCAAATTTTGGCTGACCTGGGAGTCAGCAACTTCGGTGAGAATCGCAGCGATGAAGGTTCAGAAAAATCACAGCTCATTTCGGCAACCTGGCATTTTCAAGGCCAAGTTCAAGGGCGAAAATTAAAAGATATCGCGAGCTGGGCGACATATGTTCACTCAATAGATTCCGCTGATCACATCACAAAATTGTCTCGAATCTGCTCGGAGACAGATCGCAAAATTTCAATCTTTTTACAACTCTCACTCGATGGTGCACCAGATCGCGGGGGAGTTCTTGAAGATCAATTAGGACAGTTAGCCGCGCAAGTTGCGGCCGATTCCAATCTGCAATTAGCGGGCCTCATGTGTGTGCCACCAGTTGAATATGAATTTGATCGTGCTTTCAGTGAAATCGCAAAAGTGCATAACGCCTTTAAAACGGGCTTCCCAGCTGCCGTCGGGCTATCTGCCGGAATGAGTTCTGACTTTGAGGTGGCGATTGCTTATGGTGCGACACATCTGCGCGTAGGCAGTGAAATCCTCGGTTCGCGCGCTTATCACCCCTAAACTTTATCTATGTCAGCACTTAACAAAATGATGGGCTACCTCGGTCTCGTAGATACCGATGAGCAAGCCCAAGGTGAAGCAACTCCTGTGCGCACGAACGATCGTCCTGCTCGCGATGTATCACGTATGTCACGTGATCGCGCAGGTGTAACAGTCGTTGGCTCAACAGTTGCAGTCGCACAATCAACACAGACAGATGCGAATTACCATATTGTTACTTTGCAACCGCGCTCATACAGTGAAGCGCGCAAAATGGGCGAGCATTATCGCGAAGGCAATCCAGTAATCATCAATCTTGATGACATGGAAGAGTCAGAGCGCAAGCGTTTGGTTGACTTCGCTAGCGGTTTAGTTTTTGGTCTTCACGGACGCATTGAACGTGTAAGTCATAAAGTATTTCTATTATCTCCTGCGAACATTGATGTCAGTAGCGAAGATAAGACCGCGGCTGCGCAAGCCAGCTTCTTTAACCAGAGCTGATTTAATACGTAGGTCGTGAGAAAACTATGATTACAAACCTGCTCTTAACACTTCTTGATCTCTTTAAGTACGCACTCTTTATTCGTTTGATTATCGATTATGTCCGCATCTTTGCTCGTAACTGGCGGCCAAATTCATTCTTGATCGCAGTATTCGAATTCATTTATACAGTCACTGATCCACCGATGAAGTTTGTAGGTCGTTTTGTGCCACCACTGCGCTTAGGTGGCGTCTCACTAGATTTGTCTTTTATCGTTCTTCTAATTGCTATTGGATTAGCCAAGAGCCTCGTCGTCGTTCTGTTTTAAGCTTTCTCTAGGACTGCACTAATCGCGAGATCGTTATCTTCTGCAGGAATGCTTGGGTCGTGAGTAAATTCCAAAGCTAAAACTTCATCACTGATATGGCTAGCTGCAGATGAAATCGCTGTAACGATCGCCGGATCAGTATTCCAACGCACCTTAATGCGATCAGAAATTTCAAAGCCATCACTCTTACGACGTTCTTGAATAAAGCGGATTACTTCACGAACATTTCCTGCATCAATTAGCGCTTGCGAAAGCGCCAAATCAAGGGCCACAGATTCACCCTCATGGCTTGCCACCATCCAGCCACTCTTTGGAACTTCAGTGATCACAAGATCTTCCAATTCGATATCCCACGCTGCAACCTTGGTCGCACCGTTGGCACGAAGAGTCTTAACAAGTGCTGTCGCATCGGTAGACGCGATTGCTTTGGCAATATCTTGAACTTCCTTGCCGTACTTAGCTCCAAGTGATTTGAAATTAGCCTTTATTGAGATATTTACTAAATCTCCATCGGCGTCGGCGATATCGGCAAGGTCAATCACATTTAGTTCATCAGAGATCTGATCCTTCATATCCTTCGGCAACTTAGACCAGCCATTTGCCGAGATCAGAGCGCGTTGCAGTGGTTGGCGAATCTTGATCGATGATTCGGCGCGAGCGGCGCGACCGAGCTCAACAACGCGACGAGTCATTGCAACTTGTGCATTTAACTCAAGATTTATCAGGGAAGTATCTGCGACTGGAAAGTTAGTTAAGTGAACTGAGTCCGCAGCAGTTGGGTCAGCAACTTTGACCAACTCTTGCCAGACATGTTCGGTGATAAATGGAACCATCGGAGCCAGTAGTTGCGTCAGCGTGACTAGACATTCGTGCAATGTGCCAAGGGCCGCTACATCCCCATCCCAGAAGCGTCGACGTGAGCGACGTACATACCAATTAGAGAGATCATCGATGAAACGGGCCAGCGCTTTTCCAGCAACTTGTGAATCAAATTCTTCATAAGCAACATCAACTTCTTGGATTAACGCGTTAAGTTCGCTCAAAATCCAACGATCCATCATGGAGCGATCTTTAACCGCTGGAATCTGTGAAATTTCGAAGTTCGATGACTGCGCGTAAAGAGTATGGAATGAGATGGTGTTCCAGTAAGTAAGTAAGGTCTTGCGAACAACATCGCTGATCGCATCGTGGCCCACGCGACGTGCTGACCATGGGGAACCTGCGGCCAACATGTACCAACGCACAGCATCGGCACCATGTTGATCCATCAACGCAATTGGCTCAAGTACGTTGCCCACGTGCTTGCTCATCTTGCGACCATCTTTATCCAAAATATGGCCCAAGCAGAGCACGCTCTTATATGAGCCTTTATCAAATACCAAAGTACCGATAGCCATCAAGGTATAGAACCAACCGCGAGTTTGATCAATTGCTTCGCAGATAAAATCAGCAGGGTAGGCGGCTTCAAATTTTTCAACCGAACCGGGCTTATGCGGATAACCCCACTGCGCAAATGGCATCGCGCCAGAGTCATACCAACAATCAATTACTTCGGGAACACGTGTCATTGTTTTGCCACAGCTAGCGCATGGAAAGTTGATGTCATCTACAAAGGGACGGTGTGGATCTAAGTTAGAAAGTTCTTGCCCGGCCAGTGCACCTAATTCAGCAAGTGAATCAACGCAGATTTCATGCTTTTCTTCACAACGCCAAATTGGGAGAGGAGTACCCCAATAGCGATTTCTAGATAGCGCCCAATCAATGTTGTTATTTAGCCAGTCGCCATAACGACCAGTCTTAATCGTTTCAGGATGCCAATCGGTCTGATTATTTTCACGGATCAACGCATCCTTAATTGATGTCGTGCGGATATACCAAGATGGTTGTGCGTAATAAATCAAGGCAGTATGGCAGCGCCAGCAATGCGGATAAGGGTGCTCAAATGGTTGGTGCTTATATAAAACACCTCGGGATTTAAGTTCTTTAACTAATATTTTGTCGGCATCCTTAAAGAAAATTCCACCAACTAGAGGCACATCGCTTAAGAATGTGCCGTCAGGCGCGATTGGATTTACAACCGGAAGTCCATAACCACGACAGACTGCTAAGTCATCGGCGCCAAAGGCGGGGGATTGATGGACTAAACCTGTTCCATCTTCGGTTGTGACATAAGTGGCCAGGACTACAAAATGTGAGTCAGGGATTTCAACTAGATCAAGAGGACGCTGATATTTGGTGTGCTCTAGATCTTTACCTTTAATCGTCTTAAGTACTTTAACTTCGCCAGTTAGCGCCGAGATAAGTGGTTCGGCAACGACTAGTACTTCTCGGCTCTCTTCAACAATTACTTCAGCGACTACATAATCAACTTCAGGATGAACTGCGATTGCAGTATTTGAAACCAGCGTCCAAGGAGTAGTTGTCCAAACTAAGAGCGCTGCGCCAAGATCTGCAAGTTCACCAGATGTGATGGGAAAGCGCACATAAACTGAAGGATCCGTGACTGTCTCATAGCCTTGCGCAAGTTCATGGTCTGAAAGCCCAGTGCCACAACGCGGACAATAAGGAGCAACGCGATGATCTTGAACCAAGAGACCTTTCTTCCAGATCTCTTTAAGGCTCCACCAAACACTTTCGACATATTCGGGAGCCATAGTCCAATAGGCTTGATCAAAATCAACCCAGAAACCCATGCGGTTTGTCATGGTTGTAAAAGCGCCAACGTGTCGCGTTACAGACTCGCGACACATCTCATTAAAGGCAGCGATTCCATATTTTTCGATGTCGCCCTTGCCAGAAAATCCGAGCTCTTTTTCAACAGCAATTTCAACGGGTAAACCGTGGCAGTCCCAACCTGCTTTGCGGGTTACATATTTACCCTTCATCGTTTGATAACGCGGAAATACATCTTTAAAGACGCGCGCTTCAATATGGTGGGTGCCAGGCATACCGTTAGCTGTTGGCGGGCCTTCATAGAAGGTCCAAGGCTGGGCACCATTTCGCGCCGCAGTACTTGCTTCGAAGATTGAATGCGTGCGCCAGAAATCCAAAATCGAACGCTCCATTGCAGGAAGGTCAATTTGAGCAGAAATTGGACGCATAGTCATGAGAGGGAGAGTCTAATCCCTCACCCTGATTTACATGATCACTCTAATTAAAAGGTAAGAATTCACGCCGTCCTTGAGTGGCAAAGTTGGTCGTGCGCTAAAAAGAGCATAGGGTGCGCGGCGTGCCAGCAAAAAAGAAAGCCCCTGCCAAAAAGGTAGCTAAGAA
>Ga0114980_10003119_pt1 | contig 11446 bp, 7 predicted proteins | sample S_140806_EF_Meta_FD_87018 | JGI IMG/M metagenome (GOLD analysis project Ga0114980, IMG submission 87018) | Freshwater microbial communities from Lake Simoncouche, Canada to study carbon cycling - S_140806_EF_MetaG | ecosystem: Environmental > Aquatic > Freshwater > Lake | place: Lake...
ACAAAAAAGTCCATTCCACCATGACCAGCACCAGTGGCATCTGCCTCATAACGCTTCCATAATGGATGGTCATGCTGCTTTAAATAGGCTTCTGGGTTTTCCCATTGGTGCGCTTTGGGAGAAAGTCCTTCTATATAGATATGTCCCGCTGAAAATTGACCAGCAGCAAAATCCTGCCAAAGACCCTGAGTACCTTGAACCCTAAAGCCCAGATTATAAGGACGGGGAGAATTGGTGTCATGTGTTAATAAAATCGTCTCTCCATTATAGGTCTGAATACTCGTTGTTACAATATCTCCTAATTTAAAATTTAATTTTGCATTAGGGTGATTTTCACCACCTTGTAGATGGTTAACTATATATTTATGTAAACCTCTTGCCTTAGTAGCAACAGAAGATAGTCTTGTTAATTGATTGCCTCTATTGATATCGGTCATCATAGCCACGGGTCCTAGTCCATGAGTAGGATACAATTCACCATTCCTATATAAGGAGTGGTTTGTTCTCCATTTTGCTTCACTATAACCTTTATCCCCAAATTCAGCCCCTGAATTATAAGCTGTAACTCCATTATTGAACTTAACGCCCCTTAAATCGTGCTCGTAACCTCCTTGTAAGTGTAATAATTCCCCAAATAGGCCTTTTCTAACCATATTATAGACTGCCAATACATCACGACGATAACATACATTCTCTAAACACATCACTGGTATATTGTACTTTTCACTTGCATTCACCACATCCCAACATTCCTTTAAATTGATAGCACCACAGACTTCTACACCTGGAATGATCCCATTTTGAATGGCTTCTACCGCCTGAGGGATATGCCATTCCCAAGGCGTAGCAATGATTACCGCGTCAATATCTGTTCTTTTAAGTAGGTTTTTATAATCCTCCTTGCCATTTTTATACTCTACAGCAGCTATTTTTCCAGCCTTTTTGAGGATGTTTTGGGCGTCCGCTAACATCTTTTCATCCGGATCTGCAAATGCAACAAGCACCACATCTGGGCGCTGAACCAATAATTCAATATGATTTTGACCTCTAAATCCAGTACCAATGACACCAATTTTGATGATGTCTTTTTTAGCACTGGATTGTGCTTTAATAAACTGTGGACTTAAACTTAAAGCGATAGATGCTAAACCAGCGTCTTGTACAAATTTTCTTCTTGAAGGATGTAATGGCATAGTAGATGATTGTATAGGATGTTTATCGTACAAAATACAACCTATTTTCAATACAACAAACAGTCAACAGATCGAATTAAACCTATATAAATTGCTTATAATTAACATTATGTTAAATAACATACTCAAGATAGTACCCTGTTAGTCCCTTAACCTGATATTAACCAGATGCATCCATTATTATCTTAGTTCATATAAGCAACAAAAAAACCTACCCATTTGGGAAGGCTTTTAATGTGTATTCGTTTTTTGGGTTAGACAAATTGCTTAGATACTATTGGTATTTATCGTGAAGCAAATCATACTTGGTAAATTTCGCATCTAACTCATCATATAGCTTTTGGTTAGCTCTATTTTTATCTCTTTTTGCTGCGTACAAAGTCGCTAAGAAATCCACTGATCTAGAAGCAACATTCTTCTCATTTTTAACTAATGTTGCTTTATCCTTAATTATATTAAAGGCATTTTCGATCCACTCAATGGCTTGGTCCACTTTAGCCTTCATTGGTGCATCTAAGGCTAGATTTAATTTTTTGATAGAATCCTGCTGTGCTTTAAAGGCAGCATCAAAAGCCAATTTCTTCTTTGGATCTTTAGGCGCAACTGGCTTATTCGCATTTAATTGTTGTAAAGCTCTGATATTGTTACCAACTTGATCGTCTAATACGGTGTATTGGTTGTAATAACTAATACCCACATTGAATGCGGCTGCAAAGTTTTGAGTATTCAATTTGTACGCTCTCATGTAAGCATCTGCTGCTTTATCTAAATAATAATTTGCCTTATCATCAGATAAACCATCTACGTTTCTGGAAGCCATGAACATGTCACCATACATTTGACATTCTGTTTCATTGATGGTTTTGGCTGCAATTTGTGCTTCATAAGCAGCTACTTTTTCCTCTGCAGATAAGTTTTTATCGATATAATCTGCTCTAAATTCAAACCATTTTTCTTCTGGATATCCTTTTTCAGCAAAAACATAATACTTATCAAATTGAGCTTTTTTTAGTTCTTTATTTTTAGTGTAAACAGTATCAATGTATTGGATTAAAACATATTTATACATATCTAACAGATCAGGCGCTGTCATATTTGCCTCTATCATTCTTTGGTAGTACTTCAGAGTTAAATCTACATTACCTGCATTTTGGTTTGAATAACCTGCATACATCAATGTTGTTGTATCAAATGGTTGCTTATTCGTAGACCAACCTTTTGAGAAAATGATATCACTTAAAACCACTCCTCTATCAAAATTAGCAGCAGCATCTTTCCATTTTTTTTCTCCAAAAGCAGCTACGCCATCTTTAAAACTTTTAATATACACTTCAAAAAATGGCTCTTGACCACTTTTTGCAGCAAAAGTGAATTCAGGATCCGCCTTGATATAGTCTTCTAAACTTTTGTATAATTTATCAGCAGCATCTGGATATTTAGCAGCTGGATCCTTAGATAAACCTGCATAAATTTTTGATTTCCAGTAATACCCTTCTGCAGTTGTTTCTAAGCTCGCTTTTTTAGCAACAGCTTTTTCGTATTCTGTCTTGGCAACCTCAAAATTATTTAATAATAAGCCTGTCTCCACTTTTTTAAAGTCTTGAGAGAAAGCTGTTTGCATCAATGTCATCATAAACATTGCACCAATCCATTTTTTCATAATCATTATTTTAAAGTTCTAAGTTAATTAATTTATGCTTCGGGCGTATCGTCCCCTTCATTATTAATAGTATCATCAAACTCAGCAGGTTCATCATCCCCTACATTATTGTCTATTTTTATTGAAGTATCTGTTGTAACTAATTCTATTTCAGCAATTTCGCCTTCTTCTGTTATGTCCTGTTCTTCGATCTTAGAAGTGGCAGCAATTTCATCGTTTTCGTCTAAACGAATCAATTTAACACCCTGTGTTGCTCTACCCGCTTCTCTAATATCAGCAATACTAGTTCGAATGGTTACACCAGATTTACAAGTAATAATTAAGTCTTCTTTTTCTAACACATCCATCAAGCCAACCAAGGATCCCGTTTTTTCGGTCACATTGATTGTTTTAACACCCTTACCACCACGGTTGGTGATACGGTAGTCATCAATTGGAGTTCGCTTACCATATCCTTGTTGACTCACTACTAAAATGGTGCGGTCTTTGTCTTCTCTACTTACACAAACTAGTCCAACCACTTCGTCTGTTTCATCGTCCACTTCGATACCGGCAACACCAATCGCGCCTCTACCTGTTGGTCTTACTTTTTCTTCTGGGAAACGAATGGCACGACCAGACTTCACAGCCATCATCACTTCATTATTACCATCCGTTAAACGTGCTGCTAATAATTCATCGCCTTCGTTGATGGTAATAGCGTTTACACCATTGACTCTTGGACGACTAAATTCTTCCAAACATGTTTTCTTGATGATACCCTTCTTAGTACATAAGATGATATAATGATTGTTCACATAATCCTTATCAGCCAAATTACGCACTTCGATAATTGCTTTTACTTTATCGTCTTGTGGAAGTTGAATTAAGTTTTGGATCGCTCTACCCTTACTTGTTTTTTCACCTTCTGGAATTTCATACACACGCATCCAGAAACATCTTCCTTTTTCTGTAAAGAACAACATGGTATCGTGGGTAGATGCAATAAATAAATGCTCTACATAATCTTCTTCTCTTGTCTTAGAACCAATGGCACCGCGACCTCCACGTTTTTGTTGACGATATTCAGTGGCAGATGTACGCTTAATATATCCTAAATGAGAAATGGTAATCACCACATCTTCTTCTTCGATTAAATCTTCGATACGCATTTCATCTGCCAAGTATTGGATCTCAGATTTACGCTCATCACCAAATTTTTCTTTCACTTCTAATAATTCTGTTTTGATCAATTCAAAACGTAAATGTTCACTGCCTAATAATGCTTTTAAAGAAGTAATCAATTTCATCAATTGATCAAATTCTTCTTTAATTTTTTCACGCTCCATGCCCGTTAAACGCTGTAATCTTAATTCTAAAATTGCTTTCGCTTGGATCTCTGAAATACCCCATCCTGCTGTGATTAAAGCTTCCTTAGCTGCTTCAGGATTTGGAGAATTCCTGATCAAACGAATCACTTCGTCTAGGTGATCTAAGGCAATTAAATAGCCTTCTAAAATATGTGCACGCTCCTCCGCTTTTCTTAATTCAAATTTAGCACGACGAATCACGACTTCCATTCTAAAATCTACGAACTCTAAGATTAACTCTCTTAAGTTCAAAATTCTAGGACGACCTTTTACCAAAGCCACATTGTTGATACCATAACTGGTTTGCAATTCTGTGAATTTGAATAATTGGTTGATGATCACCTGTGCAACTGCATCTTTACGTAATTCAATGACAATACGAGTTCCCTCGCGCTTATTACTTTCATTGTTAACATGCGTAATCCCTTCAACCACTTTATCTACTACCAACTGACCAATACGATCTGTTAAATGATCCCGATTCACTTGGTAAGGAATCTCATTGATCACGATCATCTCACGACCGTTGGCTTTCGTTTCTACATTACACTTTCCGCGCAACACCACACGACCACGACCTGTCATCAAACCTTGCTTCACGCCTTCCATGCCATAAATCACGCCACCAGTAGGAAAATCGGGCGCTTTTACAATGGAAACTAATTCTTCGATCGTGATATCTTTATTGTTGATGTAAGCGATACATCCATCCACTACTTCATTCAAATTATGTGGCAACATATTCGTCGCCATACCCACCGCAATACCAGAAGATCCATTCACTAAAAGCTGTGGAATCCTCGTAGGGAGTACACTTGGCTCAGACAAGCTATCATCAAAGTTCAATTGATAATCCACCGTATCTTTCTCCAAATCATCTAACATCGCTTCGGAAATCTTTTGTAAACGGGCTTCCGTATAACGCATCGCTGCCGGTGGATCACCATCTTGGTTTCCAAAATTACCCTGTCCATCCACCAATCTATAACGCATGGTCCACTCCTGTGCCATACGCACCAAAGTGTCATAAATAGCTGTGTCACCGTGTGGGTGAAATTTACCCATTACTTCTCCAACAATACGAGCGGATTTTTTATATGCTTTATTGCTATTATTACCTAACTCATGCATCGCAAACAAAACACGACGGTGAACAGGTTTAAATCCGTCACGTACATCTGGCAAAGCTCGGCCTACAATCACAGACATAGAATAGTCAATGTAAGAGGTTTTCATTTGCTCTTCGATGTTGACTCTAATCACTCGATCATTGTCTTGGGTCTGTTCTAGACCTAAATTTTCACCTAAATTTTCTTCCATATTTTTTGTTTCTTATAGTCAGTTTCCTATGCCCAAAAAGGCCTAGGATACGTACCTTAACGAAGATACCTTTTTGACCTCTTTTTTATGCTTAAAATCAGTATTAATTTACACAATTTTATCCACAGTTTTTGGTAATAAATACTAACTTTAACCCATACATTTTTAACCACTTATACATTCAAAAATGGGCCAAAAAATTCTCATTATTGGAGCTGGCAAATCTGCCACAGTTTTAATCCAATATTTACAACAAAAAGCGGTTGAAAATGACTGGTATATTGTACTAGCAGACGGAGATGAAGCAACAGCTAAAAATAAGTGGAATAATGCCCCTAATGGAACTGCGCTTGGTATTGACATCAAAAATGAAATAGATCGTCAAAATTTGGTTCAAAAAGCAGATATCGTGGTCTCCATGCTGCCTGCTCAACTACATTTTTTAGTAGCTAAAGATTGCTTGCATTTTGAGAAACCATTGTTCACCGCCTCTTATGTAGACGATAATATGCGTTCCATAGCTGAAGCAATTGAAGCTAAACAACTTTTATTCCTATGTGAAATGGGTTTAGATCCCGGAATTGACCATATGAGCGCGATGGCTATCATAGATGAGATTCATGAAAAAGGAGGCAAAATTACCAGCTTTAAATCGCATTGTGGCGGATTGATTGCACCAGAAAGTGATGACAATCCTTGGCATTATAAAATCAGTTGGAACCCTAGAAACATCATTTTAGCAGGAAAAGCAGGCGCCATTTATGTAGAAAATGGTGCTACAGTGACAAAAAAATATCCTGAAATATTTGATCATGCCCCACTAGTGCATTTACCTGGTATTGGCAATTTGGCTTATTATCCAAATAGAAATTCATTGTCTTATATCGACACGTATCATTTACATGGCGTGCACAATTTTGTGCGCACTACCCTACGCTATCCAGCATATTGTACTGGCTGGAATGCCATAGTACAATTGGATTTAACAGATGAGGTAGACATACAATTAGCACCAAATACCACTATTAAAGATTGGTTTAATAGTCATATCCAAAAAAATAAATTAGAGCAAGTCTTAACCAAATTTAATCAAGATCCAACCATTAAAGCACAACTTGAATTCATTGGATTGTACGAGTCTACTTCAATTCCAGCTCAATTTAATTCCAATGCAAGCATCTTACAATGGTTATTAGAAGATAAATGGAAACTTGCAGATACAGACAAAGATTTGGTGGTCATGTTACATGAAATTGAATACAGCATTGGTGATCGTCGATTTAAATTGGATAGCAGCATGGTACTAACTGGAAAAGATGCCATCCATACAGCCATGGCCACCACAGTGGGTTTACCATTGGCAATGGGTGTATGCGCCTATTTAAAAGGGGAGATTCAAATGACAGGATTGCACATTCCAATTGATGCAAGAATCTACCAGCCCATCTTAAAATGCTTAGCAGAGGAAGGGATTATTTTTGAAGAAACCTTGACAGCTTATTAATTACTAATCAATCTTTTTTATTTAGCATTCCATTCACTTCCCATTCAAAATCCAATTGGCGTTTGTCCAAATTGGCTGCTGCTACTTTAACCACCACTTTATCCCCCATATTGAATTTACGACCCGACCTTGAACCCACTAAAGCATAATCTGCTTCAACCAATTTAAAGTCATCAAATTTAGACAAGCTTGCAATAGACACTAAGCCTTCGCATTTATGCTCCACTGTTTCCACAAAGAAGCCGAAACTTGCAACTCCACTAATGATGCCTTCGAAACTATGTCCCAAATAATCACGCATGAATTCAACTTGTTTGTATTTGTTGGCAGCACGCTCTGCTTCCATTGCTGCTCTTTCGCGCATGCTACAATGTGTACATTTTTCTTCTAATCCTTCGTCATTCATGGCGTTGCCCATTAACACACTTTGCACGATTCTATGCACAAGCACATCAGGATACCTGCGGATTGGAGAAGTGAAATGACAATAGTGCTCAAAGCCTAGTCCATAGTGGCCAATATTGTTGGTGGTGTACACCGCTTTGGCCATGGTGCGGATACCCAATTGCTCCAATACATGTTGCTCAGGTTTGCCTTTAGAAGCCAACATTAAATTATTAAAGCTATGTGCAATATGTTCAGGAGAATCAATATTAAAAGGATATCCATGCTTTTTAGCGAATACCACAAAAGGGTTTAATTTATCTTCATTCGGTTGATCATGCACACGATAAGGAAAAGGCAAGACTTCTTTTTTTACTTTCACAGTACCCATTTTTTCTGCAATCAATTGATTGGCTTTTAACATCAATTCTTCGATCAATTGATGCGATGCTTTACTTTCTTTTACAGTGATGCCTATTGGTTTTCCAGTGGCGTCTAAAGTGAAACGAACTTCTTGTGATGAGAAATTAATGGCTCCATTTTCAAAACGTTTTTTTCTCAAATTTTGAGTATAGTCATGCAACCATAAAATCTCTGCTTTATGGTCTCCTTCTTTTGATTCAATAATTTCTTGTACATCTTCATAGGTAAATCGACGATCAGAATAGATCACTGTTTTCCCATACCAAGTATGCACAATCTTTCCTGCAGCATCCACTTCAAATGTGGCTGAGAAAGTTAATTTTTCTTCCTTAGGTCTTAATGAACACAATTCATTCGAGATTCTTTCTGGTAGCATTGGATACACACGATCAGGTAAGTAGACCGATGTAGCCCTTTCATAAGCCGCTTTATCCACTGCGGTACCTGATTGCACAAAATGACTTACGTCGGCAATATGTACCCCAATTTCAATATGTCCATTGTCTAAATGTTGGAAAGAAATGGCATCATCAAAATCCTTTGCATCCACTGGATCAATCGTAAATGTCAATACTTTTCGGTAGTCTTTTCTTTTTGCAATTTCATCGGGTGAAATTTTATCGGATAGTGTTTTAGCAAAAGCCAAAACTTCTCCATCAAAAACTAAAGGAAATCCTGATTCAGCCACAATCGATTTCATGGCCATATCATTCTCTTTCTCTGGTGTAAATATTTCTAGTACTTCTCCTTCTGGTTTTTTATTTGAGTTTTCCCATTTAGTCAACTGTACAATCACTTTATCCCCTGTCTTAGCCCCTTTTAATTTATCCATTGGGATATAAATATCTGGCATTGGATGGATGGTATTGGGTAAAAAGAAAGCATGGTGTTGCATGATCTGCATGGTGCCAGAAAATGAAACTTGTTTTCTTTTTACAATCTCCATCACCTTACCTTCTTTTTTACCAGAGCCTTGTCTTATTTTGGTGATTTTAACACGGACTTCGTCTCCTTTAAGTGCGGTATTAAAATCGGTTGGAAAAACTAATATGTCTTGTTCTAAACCTTGTACGATGATAAAACCCATGCCTGATTTAGCAATGTCTAATACCCCTTTATACGTTGTCGTTAAATGGGTTTGTTTTGTAGTTGTTTTTGACTTCTTCTTGTCTTTTTTACTGTTCATTTGTTTGTTGATGATATTGTGCTACAAAATCAATGACCAATTGATTAAATTCAGTTGCTTGATTAAAAAGAAAAAAAGGTTTGATAGGAAGGACATACAATGGCATATCATTTAATTCATTGGAATACTTCACCAATCTAACCGCATCTTTTTCTGTGGTAAGGATAAGCTTACTCTTTGCGTTAATCTGTTCAAATTTATTGCGCATCTCATTTAAATCCTCAATAGAGAAAATATGATGATCGCTGTAACTTAATTGATAATAAGTGTGTGTGTGTTCGTGTATATAATTTTTTAAAGGAATAGGGTTGGCAATACCGCAAACCAATAAGACCTCATCTCGCATGGTCAATACCCATTGGTCAGATGGGTTGTAAATATGATAAGGTGTCTCATAAGCGATGGCTGTGAAAAATACAGATTGATGTTGCGCTGGATACAACTTTTCCAATACGGCTGCTTTGTCATCCTCAGTCATATCCAAAGGACATTTGGTCACAACAATGATATTGGCTCGTTTGGCTGATTTTCTTTCATCTCTTAAATCTCCTGTTGGGAAAAAGAAATCATCACAATACAGGTTATCGTATTCGGTTAAAAGAATGCTAAAATGCGCATCAATCTCACGATGCTGAAAAGCATCATCCAATATAATGGTTTGCAAATCTGGAATATCCTGAACCAATTGTGGGATGGCTTCTATGCGACGCTCTCCTACTGCAACTGCTACATCTGGGAATTTCAAATGAAACTGCATCGGCTCATCCCCAATTTCTAAAGCAGTGGACTGCTCCCCCGCTAATGCATAGCCTTTTGTTTTTCGTTTGTACCCTCTACTTAATGTAGCTGTTTTGTAATCGTTAGAAAGAATGGATAATAAATGCTCTACCATGGGTGACTTTCCAGTGCCACCTAAAGAAAGATTGCCAACACAAATAATAGGCAGGTTAAAATGAACTGATTTTAAATATTTTTTAGCGTACATCCAATTGCGCAATGCCACAATCCAACCATATACAATAGCAAAAGGTAAGAGTAGTACTCTAAAAGATTTTAAAAAAAGATTATTCAAATTCATAGGTATTCCACGGCGTGATACAACTAGATAAAGGTACGTCAAATTCGTTGGTATCAGTGAAATTGTCCATCGGCTCAAAGTAAGAAACACCTATTTTTTGCATCCCTTTACTTGCTTTTGCTAAGTAGCGATCGTAGTACCCCTTACCATAGCCTACACGATGTCCTTTTTGATCAACCCCCAATAAAGGGACTAACATTGTATCAATACTTTCTGGAGCTACTTGGTTAAAAGGTAAAGGTTCTTGAATTCCATATGCATTCAATTGTAGGGTCTCGGTTTCAAAATAAAAATCCATTTGATGTTCTTTGCTATTAACAATTGGATAACAGAACTTAATAAACGGGTACAAAGTCTTGATGTATTTTTCGAATAATAAGGTGTTGGGTTCGTTCTTATGCGCTAAAGGATAAAAGCTAGCAAGGATTTCGGTGCTAGACCAATTAATACGCTGCAATTGAATCAGTAATAAGTCATCCAATTTCATGCATTCAGATTCTGTCAATGCAGCTCTTTTTTGGGATAATATGGTACGCGCTTCGGCTTTAGTTATATGCATTCAAAAAAACTAAATATGGTGGCACCATAATTTCTTTGAAAACTATAGCCTTCAAATGTTTTATAGTCGTTACGAGGGGTATGCTCCAATATAAAATAACCCTTAGGACTGATCAATTTTTTTTCAACAATGATTTTTGGCAAATCGTCAATCGTATTTAATGCATAAGGTGGCCCTGCAAAAATGATATCATATTGTTGATTGCAGGTAGCTAAAAATTGAAACACATCCATTTGTATGGTCATTGCATTTTCAATCTTTAAAAAATCAATATTTTTTTTAATGAAATCAAGCATTGTTTTATCTTTTTCCACAATGGTCAATTGTTCCGCGCCTCTGGAAGCCAATTCGTAACTAATACACCCCGTTCCTCCAAATAAGTCCAAGGTGGTCGCCCCATCCATCGCTACTCTATTATGTAAAATATTGAATAAGCCCTCTTTCGCAATATCAGTGGTGGGTCTTGTATGTGGCATATTGGTAGGTGGATGAATCCTTCTGCCTCCATATTTTCCTGAAATAATTCTCATAATTACGACTTAAAAAATAAAATAAGGCGCGTAATGATGATTTGGATAATCTGCATTTAAAGAAGCTCCAATACCTGTTTCTGGTGCATGTTGCATTTGTGCGCTTGCAAAATAACTAGCCAATTCCTGCATCCATACATCTCTTTCGGCACTATACCCTATCACATTTAAATTGGAATCCTTAGGTTGGATATTTGCTTGAACACAAGCGTTCAATACAAGGTATTGATTCTGTTCGTCACCACTCCTATTGAAATAAT
>Ga0114980_10003120_pt1 | contig 11444 bp, 27 predicted proteins | sample S_140806_EF_Meta_FD_87018 | JGI IMG/M metagenome (GOLD analysis project Ga0114980, IMG submission 87018) | Freshwater microbial communities from Lake Simoncouche, Canada to study carbon cycling - S_140806_EF_MetaG | ecosystem: Environmental > Aquatic > Freshwater > Lake | place: Lake...
AGCCGCTATCTATGGCTTGCATCCTTTCGTAAAGAAAGACCACTATGCAGCCGAACAACTATCAGGTGTGGCACCTAGCCCCATCACCCCTAATGCGGCGATGGAGACGGGCAACCGCCTTGAAGATACCGTTATCACATGGGCAGGCGACAGGCTCGGTGTTGAATTTGAAACACCAAAGGAACTGTTTTGTTACGACACAGACAAGGGCTGTCATCTCATCTCTACCCTTGACGGATGGAACGAGGAGACACGCCACATCCTTGAGGTCAAGACCACGAGCCGTGAATACTCAGGCACATTGCCAGACTATTGGCGCATACAGGGAATCACGCAATACATTTGTTCTGATGCGAAGCGTGTCACTTGGGCAATCTTTGACAACACCTTGCGTCTCACATTGGTTGAGCAGGTCATCACCGAGGAAGAAGTTGCTGAACATATTGAAGCAGTGACCGAGTGGCTTAACAGTATTGAGTTAGGCATGACACCAGCAGGTGTTAAGTGGTCTTACGAAACCATGCAGACTAGGTATCAGCGTCCCGTGTCACGCACCGTTGAGTTGCCTAGTGAAACTGCTGACTTAATACAGAGGTTGCGTCATGTACGCAATGAACTTGCATCATACAAGCAGTTAGAAGATGAATTAAAAGCAGAGGTTTGTGAGTTGCTAGGCGACGCAGACACCGCTATATTGAATGGTGCAACCGTTGCTACTTGGAAGGGGCAGAAGCGTGAGTCATTTGATTCTAAATCATTCCGTGCTGCATACCCCGACCTTGCTAGAGAGTTCACCAAAGAAGTACAAACCCGTACATTTCTCTTGAAGGGAGAAAAATAATGGAAAAGAAAACAATCGGACTTGATGAAGTCCTCACTAAATACGGGGTACCTGACCCCAAAATTATTGGCAAGTTACCAAAGGGCGGTCAGCAGTTGTCCTTTGTCGGGCATGCCGATGTTAATAAAATGCTATTGGAAGTTGACGAGTCTTGGACATTGGAACCAGTAGCCTTTGACTCTGACGGTTTACCTGCCTACCGTGTTGAGAATGGCATGGCACACATGGCTGCATGGATGACAGTGCATGGTGTGCGCCGTCTTGGTATTGGCTCATGCCTACCCAACAAGCCCGATTTGCTCAAGGAACTTATGAGTGATGCCATCAGAAACTGCGGTATGCGATTCGGATTTTGTCTCAGCCTTTGGACTAAGCAGGAATGGGAAGACCTGGAACATAGCCCAGCCCCATCTAAGCCACGCCCTATATCCCTCGTAAACCCCCCTGAGCAGGCTCCTAAGCAGGCTAAACCCAAGACCCTAACCCCACTGTCACAGGCACAGATTGACCAGTTCAACACCGCCTGTGAAGCCAAAGGAATCACACCCAAGGCTGTAGCCCTCAACGCAGGCATCCCCGAAGGTACCCCTTGGATGGAGTCACACCTCCCAGCCCTACGGTCAGCGTTCAAAGAACTTGCATCATTTAAGGACGGCGAGTGATGGCTAACAAAAGAACCGTAGACCCAACCGCTAGTGAAGCATCAGCCCACATCATCGGCTTACGGGTAACACCATCACAGTTAGAACAGATTGCTTTCTTATGTAAGCAACGAGAAACAAAACGGTCACAACTATTTCGTGATTTAATCCGCCAGGAACTTGAACGAGAACTTGCTAAGTAATGTCCAGTTACGAGGAACTCCTTGACAACATGGAAGAACGAAACAAACTGTTGAGTGAACAACTTAAACAAACCAAGGCAGAGGTGCAGGAGTGGAGGCGCATAGCCAATGCGTTAGCCCACTCCAGTGCCCTGTCAGTGGACAAGCACACACCACTGTTGGCGCATGAGCATTACCGCAAGTGGGAGCAGAAGAACAGGGCGTGGTGGAATGTCTAAAGCAAAACAAAAAGGAACATCGGCTGAGACAGCCGTAGTTAACTGGCTTAAGACAGAAGGTTGGCTGTACGCAGAGAGGCGTGCCCTTCAAGGCAATCTTGACAAGGGTGACATCAACATGGGGGCACCTGTGGTCATTGAGGTTAAGAACTGCAAGACCATTACGCTCTCTGAGTGGCTTAAAGAATTAAAGGTTGAGATGGATAACGCTGGTGTCAGTGTTGGTTCGGTCATCGCTAAGAAGCGAGGCACTACCAATGTTGGCGAGTGGTATGCAGTGATGCCAGCCAGCGTTCTTGCTGTCTTACTTAAGGAAGCAGGATACCAATGAGCGACTACATACACAAGGACGATGCGTACGAATGGCTCCGTGACAAAGAGATTGAGTTCGCAGAGCAAGACTTCGCCAAGGTACAAGCCGAGCGTGACGAACTAAAACTTAAAGTGCATGAACTATACACAGAGGTTGAACGCCTATCAAGGGAACTTGCTCGTGGGTGATATGTCAATCGGGGGTTACGACCCTCGGTTTGATTTCAAGACTGACTTAAGTTACGGACATCAGGGTGAACAAAACCTTATTGATTTCTTCCATGCACTCAACGATGGCACTGTTGAAGTGAAGGCTGACCGCTACCGCAACGGACGCATGGCTGTGGAAACAGAGCAACGCCCTCACGGTGGAGAGTGGAAACCTTCAGGTATTAATGTGACACAGGCGAAATGGTGGGCGTACAGGTTTGCACCTGACTCCTATGTTCTTGTATCGGTGGAACGCTTAAAGAATTATTTGCGTTACAACTATGCGCTGTTGAACAAGCGTGACTTTGCTTCTGGCTCTGACAATCCAGCACGAGGGTTCTTGTTGTTCCCTCCACAAGTGCAGGATTTACAGACCAGTGAGTTGTATGACTGCTAAACTATTCCAATCCGTTTAACACTTAAGACAGGAGACCTATGCACCCTAACTGACACATCACTTTACGAAAGGATAACCATGCGCAAACGCATCCTCACCTCTATCATCGCCCTATCCCTACTATCAGCGTCTCCAGTGCACGCATCCACAACGGACAAACACACACACCGCAAATATCACGGTCTTATGTCAGACTATTTTTATGACAGACTCGCCTTATGCGAGACGAATAGTAACTGGCAACACTCAACCCACTCCTACACAGGAGGGCTTGGGATAGCAAGGGGAACATGGCAACGCTGGAGCAACAGCACCAGTGCCAAAGGTAAAACACCTGCATACCAAGTGCAAGTAGCCGACAACATTGCTTTCCTAGGACACACCAAAGATGGGGTATACAAATATCCCGTTGGTGTCTACGGCTGGGGCTGTGTACGCAACACACCCGAACTACGACGGCTCATCTGCCAGTCAAAGAACCCAAAAGTATACCGCAAAAGGAGAAACTGCTAAGGTAAAAGTGACACGCATAGGGGTAAACCTGTGGACACAGCAACATACAAAGACAGCCAACGCTTCTGGCGCAAAGTAACCATCGGTACACCTGACGAATGTTGGGAATGGCAAGGGTCACGCCGAGGTGACAACTACGGACAACTGTATGTAGCCCACAAACACCGAGCCGCTCACCGCTTCTCATTCTTTCTAGCCCACTGTTACTACCCACCTGTCGTAAGACACAAGTGCGACAACAGGGTATGTGTCAATCCCCACCACCTAGAAGGCGGGACACAGACAGACAACATGAGAGATGTAGTAGAGAGAGGCAGGCACTTCTATGCAAACAAAACCCATTGCCCAAGAGGACATGAATACACCAAAGAGAACACCTACACCCGACCCAAGGGAAGCCGAGAATGTCGGGCGTGTAGGAAAGAAAGAAAGAACACGCTGGTCTTGCACAAGTTGTAAGACATCAGTAACATTGTTTGTCGCAGTAAAATATGCGCCAACACACACCTGCCTTAAGAAAGCAGGACGGATAACACCATTAAAGAAAGAAGAAGCGGAACCAAATGAGTAACCACATCACAATCAACGGCAAGGTAGGGCAAGAGCCTGAACTGCGCTACACCCAAGGAGGCATGGCAGTCTTAACATTCTCCGTTGCTGACACATACGGCAAAGATGACAAGAAGAAAACAACATGGCACAATGTCACCGTGTTCTCTAAACTTGCAGAGAATGTAGCCAACACCATCGCCAAAGGTTCAACCGTCATAGTCGTAGGTCGCTACGAACAAGACGAGTTCACCAAGAAAGATGGAACCAAAGGCAAGAGCCTGAAGTTAATCGCTGATGAAGTCGGTGCATCATGTCGTTGGAACTCATGGGTTCAAGACAACACCGAAGCAACGATGCAACAAATCGGACAGGTATTTCCTACCGCCTCACAGGTATCAGAAGACGAGTTCTTCTAATGTCTGACCCACTATCAATGTCATTTGATATGTGGATGGAAGTTGGCTTAAGACAGGGGTGGGTAACACCACCTCTGTGCCACACCCACGATGGGGTAGCCACCACACCTGATGAAGACCAAGCCTTTGAGGACGGTGACGACATCTGTATCCACATCATGCGTCTCTATGCAAACCCACAAGAGAAAGCAGATTGTGAAGAGAACCACTCGCCAACGGTATGGCGCAATCCATTCCCCGAACTTAGACCCATACCCTGACCAGAAATCCTGTGACCATTGCGGGACAGTAGCCCGTGCCCTCACCCTGTGGGAACCTAAACAGACAGCCGACTGCGGTTGCGCTTGCCATTGGGCAAGGCGACATGACTCAACGAAGAAGAAGAACAAGTGAAACACTGGCAAGATGATGCGCATTGTAAAGGGTTAGATACCAACATCTTTTTCCCCGAAGTATTCGGTGACCAACAGAACGGCATGATATGGGAGCAGGCTAAAAGAATCTGTCGTGCTTGCCCTGTCACCGATGAATGTCTTAAGTCCGAACTTGCCTTTGAGCAGGTGAGTGGACGGCGCAACGGTATGTGGGGTGGGCTTACACCCAAGGAACGGGAGCAGTATGCCCGTAACCCCATGAACATACGCATGAAGAAGCCCTAGCCATCGGGAAGGGGAACCGACGACTAGGGCAAATCAAGTGTATCAGATTATTGTTTTCCAATTTCCATTATTCTATACGCAGACTGGTAGTAAACGGAACATTGCGTTGCAGAATATTCTGCTGTCTTACGACTTGGAAATACCTCAGCCATTGACTGCTTAGTTGTCCACCGCCACACCTCATACGGGCAGTACCGTAGGTACTTGTATGGTGTTCCACCATCACAGGTAGCCAACGCTATGACCCAGCCATGTTCTCTGTCTTGTGGTTTGCGAACATTCGGTAGCGACCAGCGTGAGAGCAACGACCTGACCTTGAACCATTCTCTGAAGGTGTTAGCCCATAGTTTCCAGCGCATTAGAACGGTTCGGCTGTCCAGTAGTTGAGGTCACGCCCGCTACACACAGGACATAAGTCAGCAGGTGACCCATGCAGGGTGTCGTAGAACCAGCCGTACTTAAACTCGCTCACTCGTGCGTCCGTTAGTGTGCCGTAGTGGTCTAGTGATGAGATGCCGTTGCACTTGTCGCATTGCAACTTGATGATTGCGCTCATCGTGTGTACTCGTTGACTGAACTAATCCAGCACCAGCCAGCCACACCCATGAGGGTGATGCTTAGAAGGAACGAGGTGTCTAGTGTGAACAACGAACCGAGACAAAACATGAAGCCAGAGAATGTCCGTGCCTTGTAGTTCATCTGGCGTGGTGCGTGACCGAGCCTGTCTCTCACCGCTTGGGTGCGGGTGCGTATGTCTAGTGGTTTGTCCCATGATTTTACTGCGGGGTGGTTAGGTGAATAGCGTTTCATTCTACTTCCTCAATCATTGTGTCAATTACTGCGTCAGAAATCCATTCGGATACCTCTGCACCAGCGTTGTCCCAATTATCAAATTGGTCACACACCTTGCTCCATTGGATATCGGTGATGGGTTGGTACGCATCATCAAATGTTTCTTGTGTCCACCACAAGGCGCACACTTCCGCATCGGGGTCTAGTTCCTGCATTGTCTTGATTAGTTCTGATGCTTTCATGACTTAAGTCCTTTGTTCTTGTGCTTGGTTTCAATGGTTACTGCCACGCACCAACGCTCGCTGTCGCTGGCATCTTCCACATCACGCCAGTCATCATCTGACCAGTTTGTCGTGACGATGCGTATGAGTTTCTTTGCTGAACCATACGACCCATCTTCCGTGAAGTAATGTACTTCTCTGTCTTTCATTTTGTATTCCCCTTCTAGGATTACCTACTGCACACCCCTTCGGTGTTGCATGGTGGGTGGTCAGGACTTGCACCTGACTGTCTGCTAGTCACCCTGTCTTAAGTTCTAAATGCAGAACTCAATTCCATCTAAGAACCTTAACTGAACTGGCTCGCCAGTCTTGGTATCTATGCCCTCTACTCTTACCGTACCCATTGCTTTGTGATGTGTCACCTTGGTGACTGTCATCGCATCGTCTCCGAATACTTCTGTCTTGATTACCATTCCGATGGGCAGTTCTGCCACCGATATCTTTTCTCTTGTCATGACTTAAGACTCTGCCTTTATCTTTAGCACTTGCTGTGCCATATCCCTAATGCTTCTGTTGTATTCCTGACGGCGAGCAAACGCTTCGCTCCCATCATCGTCCCATTTTGCTGTGTATAAGCACTCACAAGCATCTTTGTATGTGTCGTTGGCTATCGCCTTGACCCAGTTGTACTGCTCCCTCGTGAATATAACCGTTACGGTATCTTCCATTGCTTCCCTTACTTTCTTCAAGTCATTCAACTTGATATCTCAACTGTAACACAGTTCATGTTACTTGTCAAGTCTTTTATTTTCCTTGCCCCGTAAGGCTTAGATTGTTTGCACACTACAACTATAATTTATAGGTAGTCACACCATCAGGCTTAAGTCAGGACGGACAACCCGTTCCAATCTGACATCTTGATAGCCGTCCGAGATGAACTCGCCTGCTATCGTGACCGCCTCTGACCATGAGAGGTAGAAGTCATTGACCTCTAAACCCCCAACCCACACCGTGTACTTCTGTGTACTCATGAGTGCTTGCTCCCCATCTGAATTAACTGTGCGAGCCGAGCCATGTCTGCCTCGCTGATAGTTATTTTGGCTTGGTCAAAACCAATCGCTACATGGTAGTCAATACCTGCCCAGTCAAGAGCGTCCTCTAATTGTTTCTTATCCATCAGCCGTACACAACCTCTCCGAGAAGAATGAACTGAACCACGCTGTCAGCGTTGATGCAATCCCAATCGTCAAAGGCATCGTCTAGCCCGTGATACATAGAGAGGAGAGCCTTCAATGTGGTGTTGTTTAACTGACCGTGTTCAGGTGTCTGACTTAAGTCAAGGTCACCCTTGCCTACCTTCGTGATGAAGTCGGCAATCATTTCGCTGTCAATGTAGAGAGGCTTACCGAACTTAAGCCAAGCACCACCGTACCCGTCAAAACCTTTGGTTTCCATGCCGTACTCGGGGTCGTCCTGCCCCACCTCTTCTAAGTCCTCTTCCTCGTAGAGCGTGACGCTTGCGTGAGTACCCATCTTGCCAAGTTCGTAGTCCTTGCCATCGTTCGCCCACTTGTAGGTGCCATTGGCTACCGCCCATGATGCGATACCGCACGACCCCCCTTCGTATGCGTCAATAAGGATAGAGCAAGCGTTGTCTATGAGTTGTTCCCGTGTTGCTAACATCACAAGTCCTCTCCGTCTTGGTCTTGATAGATAAGACCAGCCTTGTAACCAAAGTCATCTTCTGCCATTACCGAGATACATTCAAGAACATCGTCAAGTGTAATCTCCATGTCGTCATCATCGCCTACACGATTGTCGTCTAGTAGTTGCTGTACTACTCCCTGCACATCGTAAGTGATTAGGTGCATCACATTGACACGGGTCACGGGTGCGCCGTCTGCGTTGGTTATTGCTAACATCTCACACCCCCACCATCTGTGTCATTGCTGACTTAAGTACGGAGACGAGGCGTTCCATCTGTGCTTGGTTGAAGTCAAGATGAATGTCACGGTGTTGCCATTGGTCGGTCAGTCTTTCCGTTTTGTCAATCAAGTCAAGATTGAACAATAGGTTCGCTAACTCAGCACGGGTGGCTACGAACTGTTCACGCTCTTCGGTCTGCCTGTCTGCCTCACGCTGGTTCCGTTCTTGTGTCTCAATAAAATCGGCAAGCATACCCGCCTCAGTTTTCTCTGACTTAAGTACGAGACGGGTAGGCATTGACTCAACACTCCCGTAACTAACGAAGCACCGTTCTGCTATCGGGCGGGTATCGTAAATCCACTCGCCTTTCTCATCTTCAAGGTACTTGCTACCATCTTCTGTCTTAAGGCGGTTTTCTCGGTTGAAGTACACGCCTTTAACTCTGACATAAGACTTGTCATGAGCCATGCCTATTACTTGGTACCATCTCGGGTACTCGCTGTATTTTCCCGCAACCATGTTGCCGTTGGTGAATATCGCTTGCGGATTGCTCACGATAATCTCTAGTATGTCTTGTCTTTTCATGTTACTTATCCCCTTCTAGGATTCGTCTACTGCTTCGGCACTTTGCCTTGGCATGGTGAGCGGGTAGGACTTGCACCTATCTGTCTGCTGGTCGCTCGTTGTATGTACTCCGTTGGTTTGTTATGTGTAACCCTACTGTACTGTTGAACAGTTGTCAAGGGTATTCAGGTGTGAACTTTGTCACACCTCTGACTTAAGACTTGCCAACTCCTCCACCATGTAGATAATCAGGGTGCGCAAGTCTGTTGCCAGTCGGGTACGCCCACCGTGTAGGTCTACCTCTACTTCTAAGTCTGCCTCTAACATTCTTAGGTACGCCTCTAGTTCTTCTCTCATGACTTAAGACCTATCTTCCATCTCGGCTAAGGCACGCTCGCCTGCGAACTCATCGCTTGACTTAAGTCCTGACTTGTTCCACTCAACCCACTCGCCCTCTATCGGCAAGTTCACCCTGTCGGCATACTCACGAGTGAAGGCAGTAGCAGTACGCAAACTTCCCCACCCGTCAGCGTTGCTCCAATAGAGCAAGCGGTCAGTTTCGTTACGGATTAAATACATCATGACTTAAGACCTACCGATTCACCCGACACCCAACGACTACCCGAGCCAGCGACAGGGACGACGAGATAATCCACCGCACCCCACCGCAATCGGCTATCGGTAATCTTGACATCGTACTTAAGTCCCGACCCGTCACCCCACTCGGCTATCTTGCCGATGTTCTGCATTAGTTCTAGTGTTGTCATGAGATAGTCACCACCTCTCCCGATTGAAGCCACCCTCTAGCCGTGTCTGACTTAAGTAAGGTCGTCACCTTGTATGTGTACTTACTTGGTAGCACCGCCCTCTGATGGTTTGTTATCCATTCCAGTACGGTCTGTGAAGTTGGTTGCCACGCTGTATGTGTAGCGTCTAGGTGAAGGCTATGCTTCGCTTCTATTTCGTAATAGCGTTTCATGACTTAAGTCCTAACCGTGAATCTCTGAAACGAATACTGCCACCGCACCATTGTGGGTGGTTGCTACTTTCCAGATACCCCGCCACTTGGCACCGTCTAGGTATGTTTGTACCGCTTGCTCGTAGTTTCCACTAATGCCGAGAGCGTAATTCCACGCCACCGTAATCTTGTGCGGGTCTTTGCCATATGTCGGCGAGTCGTTGCGCTGTACCGTGATACGGGTGCCTCGGTGATTGGTTACGGGTAGGTACTTACAGATGAGTGAGACCCTTCCCGATTCTTGGGCGAGTGCTGTGCGCTCGCTCCATGTTGTTGCTGATGTTGTCATATTTCCCCCTCGGGATTGTTTGGTGGAGTCCTTGTGGCTCCCTCGGACGCACCACCTAAGCGATGCACCCGAGGCAACCCCCCGCCCGTAGGCGGGGAGTGCTCCTGTCTTAAGTCCCTACCCCTCTGCCTCTTCGCTGTCCTGAGCCACAAACAACTCTTCGCACTCTTCGCACCTGATTCCCTTGGCGAGACGCTTGGCACTTGCTCGGGTCTTGTTGTCGTCCTCGCATGAGCACACACCGACTAGAAGGTTCTTGTTCCTTTTCTTTTCCTTGTCTCCTGTCTTAAGTACGCAAGACACTAGAGAGATAGCCTTGTCTAGGCGGGTAATCATGTCGCCCCAAGTCTCCGCACACTCGGCAGACACCTCGGTATGTGACCAACCTCGGGAACCGTCCTCGGTGATAGTGAGACCGAACACACCTTCGGCGGTGTTCTTGAAGAACTTATTATGTCGTCCGTTGCTATCGCAATCTTTGGTGCCTTTTGCAATGTTCACGGCGTGTGCCATTTCATGAAGGAGAGTGCCTGCCGTTTCTCTTCCGCCTCGGCGTAGACCTTCGCCCGTGAGCACTATCTCGTGGAAGCCCTCGCCCGAGTCTGTTGCCCAAGCGGGAGCGGTGGTGATGTGTCCATACTTGACGCTCCCTGCCTTGCTTGTCGTGTCTCGGTCAATCACAATGATGACATTCGGAAGGGTGACCCCTGTCTTAAGTCTCACAATCTCGGCGGTCTCATAATAAAGAGCCGTGACCTCGTCAATAAGCGGGGCAAGCGTGAGACGCTCTAGTGTCTCGCCCACCTCGGTTGGTGTTGTGACCTTCTTGGTCTTGGTTGGTGTTGCCATGATTCCCCCTCGGGATATGCTCGGCGGAAATGCCGATATGAATATCTTATCAACTGTGCAACGGATTACTAGGGGTAAACCAAGATTATTTTTATTTCTTTATTAGCACCACTGCTAACTATTGCAAGCACATAATAATGTCATGACGATAATCCCAAGCCCTACCCCCTTACTCGGGGGGTTACTCGCCAGTATCAACCGTATAACGCCAATGGTGACATTCCCACAATATGAGACAGAACAGAGGACTTAAGACAGGACAGAGAGCAACTGAGGAACGAAGGCGCTAGCAGTTGCAAGCACTAGGCGGTACTGTTGTTAGCAGACGAGAAGCCCGTGTCAGTTTTGTAGAGGGACTTAGTAGATGCTCGGTGGCTCTGCCTACCTTCTGGTAGGTAGTTGTGGTGGAAATTAACTGTTTGGTTAGTTGTGGTGTGCAAGTTTTTTGTGAACTGGGGCTGTGCCGAGCCTGTGCCCCCCTGGTACATTGAGTATTGAGACAAATACAGAACCACTCTTTTACTGGGTGGCTGGTTGGGTGTCACTGTGAGTAGGCACTCATCACTCTGGGTGGTGTTAAACGGTTGGGGGAGGAGGGAGGAGGAGTTTCCAAACTGGAAGGTCACCTGCTTAAGTTGGCAAGGAAAGAAAAAAAGAAATCCACCGACTTGGAGGTTGGACCTAGACTTTGGTGTTGCTTCTTTGCAAACAACCCGATGCGTAGCGAGGGGCGTTAGCCGCTTTAGCGGAACCTGATGGCTGGCAGTCTGGGTTTAGCCTCCCCCACGGTTTAGATACCAAACTGATACCAAGGTCGCCGTAG
>Ga0114980_10003122_pt1 | contig 11440 bp, 10 predicted proteins | sample S_140806_EF_Meta_FD_87018 | JGI IMG/M metagenome (GOLD analysis project Ga0114980, IMG submission 87018) | Freshwater microbial communities from Lake Simoncouche, Canada to study carbon cycling - S_140806_EF_MetaG | ecosystem: Environmental > Aquatic > Freshwater > Lake | place: Lake...
GCCATGGTACATCATTTAAGCGAGAAACATAGTTTAATGAGCAATTGGATTGCTGAATTAAGAGATGTAACTGTTCAAAATGACAGAATGCGTTTTAGAAGAAACTTAGAAAGAATTGGTGAGGTAGCCGCTTATGAAATGAGTAAGCTAATGCCTTCCAAAATACAGGCTACTAAAACTCCATTAGGCACACATGAATCAAAAGTATTAGAAGAGCAGCCTGTATTAGCCACTATATTAAGAGCTGGACTACCCTTACACCAAGGCATGTTGAACTATTTTGATAAAGCCGATAATGCTTTTATATCGGCCTATCGCAAACACCATGATAACGGAAGTTTTGAAATAAGTATTGAATATTTAAGTTGCCCCGATTTGAATAATAGAATTGTTATTGTTTCAGACCCCATGTTAGCCACCGGTGCTTCTTTGATTCAAACCATTCATGCACTTACTAAAATATACAAACCCAAGGAACTACATATTGTAGTAGCTATTGCTAGCAAAGAAGGTATTGAGAAAGTAGAAACTGCACTTGGAAAAGAGATTCCTATTTGGTGTGGAGATATAGACGATACCCTGAACGATAAAAGCTATATTATTCCTGGCTTAGGCGATGCAGGCGATCTTGCTTACGGCACTAAAATGCAATCCTAAAATCATGCCAATTGCTTAAAGAACTCATTTTAGCTATTCGTGCTTATTTTACAGCACACCGCTTTATTCTTCAACATAAGTTGTGGAAATGGATGATCATACCCGGTATTATTTATGCCTATTTGTTTTTAGTAGGCATGAACTATTTTAGTCAATATTCCAGTTTATTTATTGAGTCAATCATTTTAAGAACTGGATTAAAATCTTGGGTAGATAATTTAAGTAGTGATTTAATTGGCTTTTTTATAACCATGGGTAGTTTCTGGCTATCGTTTACCTTACTGTTGTTTTATTTTGCCTTATTTAAATATTTATTTTTGTTTTTATTTGCTCCATACTTCTCCTATTTTCATTTACGCATCGAAGCCATTAATAAAAATGAAGTTTTTGTGTTTAATGCAAAGGCATATCAAAAATTATTGCTAAGGGCTTGGTTATTAAATGCCACTAATTTATTATGGCAAACGGTATACCTTATTCCAATTGTAATTATCTGTACTTTACCTATTGTAGGATGGTTCACTCCATTTCTTACCATTATTTTAGAATGTTATTTCTTTGGTTATGCTATGCTTGATTATGGATTAGCCACAGAAAAACAAAATAAAGTGGCCACGGCTAGCTATGTTAATAGCCATAAGGGATTGCCCATTGGTAACGGACTTATATTTTATATGATGCACTTAGTCCCTATTATAGGTTGGATAACTGCACCCTTTTATTCACTTATAGCAGCGCAATTAAATACCCAAGAACTTAAAGACAAAGAACTATGAGCCAAGGAAAAGTTTTTTTACTACCCATGATTTTACATGAAGAAGGCTGGGAAGCATTGCCAACTGATATAGTAAAATGGATTGAGGGGTGTGACGCCTTCTTTGTAGAAGAAGAAAAAACAGCAAGGCGCTTTTTCAAAAAGTTATGGAAGGAAATGGTCATTGATAATTATAGTTGGTATCCCATTCATAAAGTGGAGGCCGAACAAATAAAGGCCTTTAAGGATTTACTAAAGCAAGGAAAAAATATTGGTATTATTTCTGAAGCAGGTTGTGCAGGTATTGCCGACCCTGGGCAAATACTAGTAGCTGCAGCGCAGGAAATGGGCATTACAGTAAAACCCTACACAGGACCCTCTTCTATTTTATTGTCTTTAATGGCCAGTGGCATGAATGGTAATTTATTTCAGTTTCATGGCTATTTACCCATTGATGTTACAGAGAGAAAGAAAAAAATTCAAGCATTAGAGGCCGATGCCATTCAAAGAAATTGCACTCAGTTATTTATAGAAACCCCTTATCGTAATAATCAATTACTAGAAACTATTTTAACAACTTGTAAGCCCCAAACAAAATTATGTATTGGCGTGGATATTACAGGACCTACTGAATCTATTATTACAGCTACCATTGCTGACTGGAAAGCAAAGTTGCCAGCGCTACATAAAAAATTAGTTATTTTTTTAATAGGGACTTAGGCTATCCCTATTTCTTTCCTACATATACAAAGGTATTTACCGCATCTAAAGCATTGAAAAAATAGCTTAGTATGCTGGATGGAAAAATCTCATAGGCATTTCAGAGCAGCTCATCCCCTATTATTTATATCAATCATTCTATTAGCTGGACTTATTTTTGCAAAATTATTTGTGCAAGAGCTACTGATATTAAGCATTAGCGAGGCTACTTATTTATTATTGTTTTCACTGGTTCTTTTACAATTCATTATTACTCGTTCGCCTATTTATCCAAATACCCATGCTAATATTCATTCTTATGCATTTTCAATGTCCAGCTATATTGAAGGCCTTTCGGTATACCTTATACTATTTAGCTGGGGTATTTTATTATTTTTTCTAACTAAAGAAAAAAACTTATTTCAAATTCCCTATCCGGAAGCATTTATTACCCATTGTAGAAATGCGGTCATAAATAAACTAAATGCCTGCATTCTTTCAACGCAGGCCAATGCATTTGCAAAATCATTATTATTGGGCGTCAAGACCGATGCTAATAAAGAACTACTAAATGCCTACAAACAACTAGGTATTATCCATATAGTAGCCATTAGCGGTATGCACCTTGAAATTATTTTTAAAAATGTCTTACGCATTACCAGCTGGCTGCCTCGAAAAAAATTATTAATGACAATTGAGCTATTCATTGTACTAGCCAGTGTTTGGACCTATACCCTTATGGCTTTCGCAAGCCCTTCCATTGTAAGAGCCGCCCTATTTTTTAGTATTTATTATATAGGTAAATTTAGAGGGGCTAGTTCTTTTACTTTAAATGTGATTGCAGGGGGCATTTTAATTTTTCTTTTGTTTGATATAAAAAATGTAGAAAATATTGGCTTGCAACTATCTTATGCTGCCGTACTAGGCATTCATTTATTATATCCTTTATTGAATAAAATGATGCCCATGGATAATCCTATCCTAGCTTTTTTATGGAGTAATTTATGCATTAGTATAGCGGCTCAATTAACCACCCTGCCTATTTTACTTTATTATTTTCATCAACTAGCTTCCATGGTACTCATTAGTAATTTTATCATGGTACCTTTAAGCACCCTTCTTTTATATGCATTAGCCCTCTTAGTCATTACCCCAAATTGGATGGGGCTTCCAACATTAATGGGGCAAATAATAGAAAAATATATAACTGGTATGAATAAAGCCATTAGCTATTTAGAGGCCCTGCCCATGAATCGTCCCCTATTTATTTCATTTAGACTAGAACAAGTGATTTTATTTTACCTGGCACTACTACTAATGTATGCTTGGCTGTATACAAAGCGGGTTCATTGGCTACTGTATTTAGCAGGCCTGTTTTGCTGCTATTCGATCATAAAGTTATTCAGTAGAGGCTAATTATTGTGGAAAAGCTAAAGGAAGCAAAAAAATGGAAGGGCTTACCTTTGCGTATGGAAAAGAAAATACAATCAGCCTTAATTTCAGTTTTTTACAAAGAGGGTTTAGCCCCTTTAGCTAAAACCTTACACGCCTTAAATATTACTATTTATTCTACCGGTGGTACTCAACAATTCATCGAAGAATTAGGCATTCCTTGTATAGGAGTAGAAACCGTAACTGGCTACCCTTCTATTTTAGGAGGAAGAGTGAAAACATTACACCCTTCTATTTTTGGAGGTATTTTAGGTAGAAGATATGAAGACCAAGACCTAAAAGAAATGGAGCAGTATAAAATACCTACTTTGGATTTAGTCATTGTAGACTTATACCCTTTTGAAGAAACATTAAAAAATACCGACGAAGAAAAATTAATCATAGAAAAAATTGATATTGGGGGGCCTTCTATGATTAGAGCAGCTGGTAAGAATTTTAGAGACTTAGTAGTCATTGCTGCTAAAGACGATTATTCAAAATTGAACCAAATACTTATTGATCAAAAAGGAACCACAACCATTGAACAAAGAAAATCCTTTGCAGCTAAAGCTTTTGAGGTAGTCATGCATTATGATATAGCCATTAGTAATTATTTTAACCCAGCTAACGGTAAGGTTTTAAGATATGGAGAGAACCCACATCAGGTAGCTACTTTTTATGGCAAATTAGAAAATTGGTTTACACAATTACATGGCAAGGAATTATCTTATAATAATTTAGTAGATGTAGATGCGGCCATTGCTTTAATAGCAGACTTACCACTAATTAGTTTCGCTATTATTAAACATACCAATGTATGCGGTGTGGCTAAAAGAAATACTGTTTTTGAGAGTTGGCAGGCAGCCCTAGCGGGCGATCCGGAAAGTGCTTTTGGTGGTGTACTCGTTACCAACGCAATCATTGATGTAGCTACCGCAGAAGCAATTCAAGAAATATTTTTTGAAGTATTAATAGCCCCTGGATTTAATCCTGCTGCTTTAGTCATTTTATCAGCTAAGAAAAATAGAATTATATTAGCATTAAAAAATGAAATAAGTTTTAACCCCACACAAAAAAAATCAATCCTTAATGGCATTTTAGAACAAGGATTAGACAATGGTAATTATAGTAAGTGGGAAGAAGTAGGCGCAAGACCAAGTACTGAAAAAGAAAAAGAAGATTTAATTTTTGGAAATATTATTTGTAAGCATTTAAAAAGCAATGCCATTGCTTTAATTAAAAACAATCAATTAGTAGGTAAGGGTTGTGGTCAAACCAGTAGAGTAGATGCGCTTCGACATGCGATTGAAAAAGCCAAGCAATTTAAATTTGATTTAAAGGGCGCTAGCCTAGCTTCCGACGCCTTTTTCCCTTTTGATGATTGCGTTAGAATTGCACATGAAGAAGGTATTGAGGCTTTTATTCAGCCAGGAGGATCGGTTAGAGATAAAGACAGCGTTGCTTATTGCCAAGCAGGTGGACTTGCCATGGTGATGACAGAACAAAGACATTTCAAACATTAAGCGAAGCCTCATGGCTAATCAAAAAAAAGCATATTTAGCCTTAAGCGTTACAAGTATAGTTTGGGGAACCACCTGGGTGGCAAGTAAAATGGGTGTATCGCATATGCCCGCTTTTGAACTAGCCAGTATTCGTCAGTTTTTAGGAGGCAGTATTTATGTAAGCTTTTTTTTATTAAGAGGTGAAGGCTTCCCTTCTTTCAAACAATTCCTTTGGTTAATCCCCATGGCTTTTTTAATGTTTGTATCCTCTAATGGTATTGCCACTTATGGTTTACAATTTATTACCAGTGGACTTGCGGCCTTAATTGCCGCATTGTATCCTTTATCAGTGGTGCTCATTGAAAGATTTTATTTTAAGGCCATTAAAATTACATCGCAAACTATGATTGGCCTTCTATTAGGTCTTCTAGGTATTGTTTTTATTTTTTATAAGGATAGTTTATTGGTGCACGGAACAAATTATGCATTAGGCGTGGGCTTATCCTTCTTTGCAATGATTACTTGGAGTGTGGGTTCAATTATTATAGCAAGAAATAAAATTGATATGAATGCTTATTATTCCATTGGATGGCAAATGCTTATAAGTGCTGTCACCATGGGCTTATTTACTTTGTATACCGGTAATTATATTGCACTACATGAAATACCTGCTATTTCTTGGGGTGTTATAATATATATGGTCATTGGGGGTTCGGTATTTGCCTTTATTTCATTTATCTATAGCATGAAACATTTAAATCCTGCTATTGCTTCTTTATATGCTTATATAAATCCCATTGTTGCTATTTGGGTAGGCTCTTTACTCTTGAATGAAAAAATGAGTTTCACTAGTATTGTAGGAACTATCTGTACCCTAATTGGTGTGTACTTAGTGAATAGAAGTTTGAAAAATCAGAAGGATCCTGTGGAAGCTATCTCCGATGCAGATGGCATGTAAGAATGTATTTGAAGTAAAATCTTAGATTTGAAATACCATCCTGTCGCTGAAATATAATATTACAATTGAAGTGTAATTTTACTTCTTATGCCCTTCCTTCCAAAGTTGATTAAATGTTTTGGTAGGAAATTCAAGAGGGGCTCTTTGATTGGACCAGCCCTTAAACATTTTATTAATGACCCAATTTTTTATGGGGGCTGTACCTTGATTCATTAAAGTTCGGTTCATAGAAGTTTGTTTCCAAGCTTTCCATGCAAATTTTTCAGCAAAACTAGCTTCCCCTAAATCCACTGCTTCTTTTCTATTCTCCAACAACAACTCGTGTAAATTTATTTTAACGGGGCATACTTCTGTACAGTTACCGCATAAACTAGAAGCATAACTCAAATGCTTATAATCGTGCATGCCTCTTAAATGCGGTGTAATGACACTACCAATAGGTCCACTATAAGTAGTATCGTAAGCGTGGCCTCCAATATTTTTATAAATGGGACAAGCGTTTAAACAAGCACCACATCTTATGCAATAAAGAGCTTCTCTACTTTTTGCATTCGCTAGTAAGTCGGTGCGTCCGTTGTCAAGTAAAATAACATACATCTCTTCAGGACCATCCGTTTCTTCCTTTTGTCTTGGACCTGAGATAATACTATTATAAACGGTTACTTGTTGCCCAGTACCATAAGTGGCTAATAAGGGCCAAAATAAACCAAGGTCATTAATGGAAGGAATCATTTTTTCAATGCCCACAATGACTATATGTGTTTTAGGCCAGGCTGCTGATAATCTTGCATTCCCCTCATTCTCAGTCACTGCAATGGCACCTACATCGGCAATAATAAAATTAGCACCCGTTACGCCTATTTCTGCCTGTACGTATTTTTCTCTTAAATTTTTTCTCGCCACCAGGGTTAATTGTTCTGGTGTTAAATTAATATCGGTTCCTAATTTTTCATTAAATAATTTAGCCACATCCTCCTTGCTTTTATGCATGGCAGGTGTCACAATATGATAAGGCGCTTCTCCATCCATTTGCTGAATGTATTCTCCTAAATCGGTCTCCACACTTTCAATACCTACCGATTCTAAATAATTATTTAAATGAATTTCTTCAGTGACCATGCTCTTGCTTTTCACAACAGATTTACAATTCTTCTGTTCGCAAATTTCTCCGATAAATTTTAAAGCTTGCTCGCTGTCTTCCGCCCATAATACCTTGGCCCCTCTTTTAGTAATTTGCTCTTCGAATTGATTAAGATATATATCTAAATGCTCAATGGCTTCCCATCTTTTATTCTTGGCTAATTCTTTAACGCGATTTAAATCAGTGAATTGTTCTTTGCCTTTAGGTACCACAGCATTGTACTTGCCAATATTAAAATTAATTTTTTTATAGTGCGTTTTATCAAGCGCTTTGGCGGTGCTTTTTTCAAAAAAGGAGGCTGCATAAATACTTTCCATGAAGACAAAAATAGCTATTTATTTTTAAGATGCTTCGCTGTGGCATCCAAGGTCTCATAAAATGTTTCCCCATACTTTCTAACAATGGATTCCTTTAAAAACTGGTAGGCGGGCACTTTTAATTTCACACCCAGAGAACAGCCCGATTTACATAAGTCCTCGCGGGGCTCGTAGTTCACATATTCAACTTTTGGATCCTGCTTGCTTTTCTGAATTTTAATGGGAAACAAATGGCAGCTAAGAGGCTTTTTCCAAGGAATCTTGCCATCATTATAGGCTTGCTCGAAGGCACATTTGATGACGCCTTTTTCTTTATAGCCATAAGCACATATAGCACCATTCACAGTAGGTGTTACCCAGCCAAATTCACGGTCATATAAATAAGGACCTACTTCTTTTACTTCTTGAATACCCTCCTTGGTCATATAAGGTTTTACCTTTTCATAAAACTCCTTCACATACTCTTTTTCTTTATTTTCAAGTGGTGCGCCAGCATCGCCATCTTCACAACAGGCCCCCTTGCATTTAGATAAGTCGCATACAAACTGCTCTTCCACTAGTAAGTCACTCACTAAGACATTGTCAATAATAATCATTAGAAAAATTTATAGGATAAAGATATCATTTTTTCCATCTAAATGAATTCAAAATATGCTTTATGTCTTCTAGCAAAAAAGCATTCACCGGTGCTAAGGAATCCTGATTGGGCGTGGTATCGTAATACAAAGCCCCTCTAAAAAAATGATGGGTAGAATCGGTTACAAAAAACTGATACGGTGTGGCTACTTCACCACCGATGGTAAAAAAAATGCCTTCCACTCCTTGCTTGTTTTGAAAAACCGAATCGGCAATAGAGCTAGCCCTATTATTATGGTTATTGGCAAAAGTATAGGCATCCCTGATTAAAGTATCTAGCTGTTTTGCTTGCATGGCTATATAACTTATATAAATAGTAGCTTCTTGACCTGGGAATCGAATATTCAACCACTTGCCTTTTTGAAGCCCTGTTCTTTGCTCATTTACATTTTCATCTATAAGGGCATAACTAGGATATTCAAAACTATAGGGAGCAGCAGTTTGATTAAAAGCTTGATAAGACTTTGCAGGAAAAGAAAGTTTCGAGTAACCTTTATTTTTGATGGTATAAGGGCTATTACAAGCCGCTAAAAATAATAATATACAAGAAAAAAAAGTAGTAAGTACTGCGCCAGTTCGTTTAGCCATTTTCAATATTTTGAGTAGGCAAAGGCGTGATAATTAATTGAATTTTATGAATTCTATTTTTTTGAATTTCAAGTACTGTAAAACTAAATTGTTTGAACTTAACCACTTGCTGTATGGAAGGGAAGGCACCTGCTAATTCTAAGAATAAGCCTGCCACTGTATCACTTTCTCCTTTTACAGTATCAAAATAGTTGGTGGCAATTTCAATAAAATTACAAAAGTCAATTATGGTTGACTTTCCTTCAATGATATAATGGTATTCATCTATTTTTTTAATCATAGATTCTTCCTCATCAAATTCGTCTTTAATATCCCCTACTATTTCTTCTAATATATCCTCTAATGTAATAATACCGCTGGTTCCACCGAATTCATCTACCACAATGGCAAAGTGAATACGCTTTGATTGAAACTCTTTTAATAAATCTTCAATCATTTTTTGCTCATGTACAAAAAAAGCAGGGCGTATTAATGGCTTCCAATCATAGTCTGCATTTTCACTAATATGCGGAATGATGTCCTTGGTATGAATAATACCCGCAATAGTGTCTAAGTCTTCTTTGTAAATAGGAAAGCGGCTATAATTATGTTCTTTAATGTGTGCTAATAAATCATTAAAAGAAATAGAGGCGTCTACACCACAAACGTCTAATCTTGTTTTCATGATTTGTTTAACAGAAATATTTCCAAACTTAACAATGCCTTTTAAAATACTTTTTTCATTGGCTTGATTATTGGGAGAAGTGGTTAATTCAATGGCATGGTCTAATTCTTCCATGCTATAAGAACTACCTGCTCTTTTTTGTTCTAATTTTTTTTCAATCTTATTGGTATACTTAACCAATAAGCCACTAGGTTTTGAAAAAATTAGATATACTACTTGAATAATGAAACCAAAGTCTTGAGCAAAACGAATATTATTTTGAGTAGCCATTACCTTCGGTAAAATTTCACCAAAAAATAAAAGTAGTAAAGTAACGGCGACCACTTTAATGATAAATTCTAAGCCAGGAAAAGAAAAGCTATCAAAAATAAAAAAATGATTAATTAAAGTATTGGCAATTAAAATAATACAAATATTAATAAAGCTATTGGCAATAAGCATAGAGCTCAATAACTTTTTAGGCTCTTCTAATAAAGTAACAATTCTTTGAAAGGGCTTATAATTTTTTGTTTTTAAAACTTGAATGTCTTTATAAGACAAAGAAAAGAAGGCCACTTCAGATCCTGCTATGACGAAGGATAAAAATAATAAAATAAACATTAAAATAAATAAGCCACTCTCTTGTTGAAGACTGGCCGTATTGGCTGTAAGTAAATTAAATAAAGGTCCCGAGTGATATTCCAATGTGGATGAATTTATGACGGAAAGTTACCATTTTTACAAAGAAAAACCCGATTTCCCCTTAGCCAGGGCTATTTTTAAAAAATCGTTAACGATTTTAGGAAAAGGATATTTCTTAAACCCTTCTTTCTTAACCCATAAGGCCTTGGCAAAAAGAGCTGGTTTCTTGTCTAAGTGTATAATGATGAACCTTGCCTCTATTTGTTGGTGGGTAAGTGTCTGTTTATAAACAGTAGAGGGCAGTAGGGAAATAATATTTTTTGTAGCAATCGCTAAAGGCTCCAAAATAAATTTTTGAATATATTTTTTATCAATGGTTGCGACTCTTTCATTTTCAATCAAATAAAATTGAAACAGGTTGGACCAGATATCGCCCGCCCCTCTTTTTTGAATTAAGAATTGGTCTTCGTATTTAATAATGAAAAAGTCAAAGAACCTGTTTTTCTTTTGAATACTTTTTAATTTAACGGGTAATAAGTTTACTTGGTTTCGTGTAAAGGCCATGCATTTTTTTTGCATGATACAGCTAGGACATTGAGCTGCCATGGGTTTACAAATGGTAGCACCAAAATCCATGAGGGCTTGATTATAGATACCCGCTTGCGTTTTGGATAAATTTTCTGCTGCAATTTTATTAAATATTTCAATGCCTTCTTTGGTATCAATGGGTGTAGCAATCCCATAAAATCTTGAAAAAACCCTGAACACATTTCCATCCACCACTGCATGCGGTAAATTATAAGCAAAGGAAGCGATGGCCGATGCCGTATAGGGTCCTACTCCTTTTAATAATAATAAACCTTCATAGCTATTTGGAAATTTTCCTTTAAACTCTTTTACAATATGCCTTGCTGTAAACAATAAATTTTTACAACGATTATAATACCCCAATCCTTCCCAGAGTTTAAATACTTTTTCATCCTTGGCTGCTGCTAATTGAAAGATGGTGGGAAAGTTTTTTAGGAACTTTTCATAGTAAGCCCAGCCTTGTTCGACCCTGGTTTGCTGTAAAATAATCTCACTTAGCCATATTTTATACGGATCTTTCTCCCCTTTCCAAGGCATGGGTCGATGATTTTCATCTCGATTCCAGTTTAAAAGCAAATGGGTAAAGGGGCTAGGCATGAGGACAAAAATGGATTAAAATTGGGAAAATACGTTGAAATTAGACAGAAATTCAGCTATTACACATTTATATAATATTATATATAAACTATTTATATGTATATAAGCTTAGAATTATGGGCTAAAATGGATAAAAATATTGGAATATAGTTGCAGAAAGGTAAAATTTAATTTATTTTTAATACTGAACACCAAAATTTAAACTTCATGAGAAAGTCTGATCTTATCAATCAAATTTCTGAAAAAACTGGAATCCCTAAAGTGGACGTATTAGTTACTTTAGAAAC
>Ga0114980_10003123_pt1 | contig 11437 bp, 11 predicted proteins | sample S_140806_EF_Meta_FD_87018 | JGI IMG/M metagenome (GOLD analysis project Ga0114980, IMG submission 87018) | Freshwater microbial communities from Lake Simoncouche, Canada to study carbon cycling - S_140806_EF_MetaG | ecosystem: Environmental > Aquatic > Freshwater > Lake | place: Lake...
ATTGAAATAACAATACTGTCTTCTTTAGGATATAATTTACTCAAGGCAGCCACCAAAGCCAGTCGATCATTCCCTAAGGTTTCAGGAGAGCCATAGGCATTTAAAAAAGGCAATCTAGTTTTTGAATCTAATAAAACAAATTTGGTATTGGCTTCAAGTAATGCAACTATTTCTGTAGAATGCGAAATATTAGAAGATAAAATAGCATGTTGAGGTTTGTGCATTTCTATGATTTTTCCAATCGTAAAAATGGCTTCTTCTTGTGTGAAAATAATTTTATCGGTCATTTTATCTCCTAAAAACAACGCTGCTTTTAAGTTTGTATTTCCAAAATCTAGACAAAGTGAAACCGGTAACATTTAATTTTTTATAATTGGCTAAAATAACAATTTAAAATTTAATTTATCATTTTTTTGGGATTAATATTTAAGAATAAGAGGTTAAATTTATTCATTGACTGACAATTTCCTAAAATGGCCATTTAAAAGTATTCGTTCTTTTAAATTTTGAAGTTCAATGGTCGTTTGAATTATTTTTTTCAATTGATTGAAAACAAATTCTTGTCGTTGCTCCTCATTGAATAAAGTAAGCAGTGTATACTCCTCTTGTAAAGATAAACCAATATGGTGTGCGATGTCATATGAACACAGATCTATATCTATTTTTTTATATTTTTTTTCTACCTCTATCAATTCATGAAAAAGGCGCAATTCTTTTAAAATAATATTCATTTTAGAGTTGGTCACTATTTCATTGTTATGCGGAAAATTGACAATAGCTCCTTTATATAACTTATTAGGGATGTCATCAACAGTTTCTAAAATTCTAAATACAGATTCTCCTACTGTTTTAATATCCATTTCACCATTTTCGTTTTCATTTTCAATCGATAGGATTTTTACCGTGGTTCCTAATTCAGAAATACCCGATTGAAGCACGGAAGGAATGCCAAAAGGTTTATTTTCTGTAATACAGTCTTTAATAAGCTGAATATAACGGGGTTCAAAAATATGTAGGTTTAAATTTTCACCCGGATATACTACAATGTTTAAAGGGAAAATGGGTATAAATTTCGTCATGTTAAGTTTAAATTATATATCTAGGTCTAAAAAATCATCTAAATCTCTGCGTTGTAATTTGGTTGGACGACCCACTTTGCTTAATCTTTTACCGGTGTAGAAACTACTCACCAAAGGTTTGTCTTTGTTTCGGTCTTCATCGGGTGTTAGATCGATGTAGTTTTTAATGGCTACTTCATAACTCACTCTGTTGGCTATTATTCCAGTTACCTTAATTCTTAATTTCCCGGCTTCATTCTTTACTTCATATTCTTCATTCAAAATGACTGACTTTGAAGGCTTTATGTTCTCTCCTTTCCATTTTACTTTACCACTGTCACAAGCTTCTGTAGCAATACTTCTTGTTTTATATAAACGAATAGACCATAAATATTTATCTATTCTAACTTTTTCACTCATTTTATTTTCTTTTTAATCTACTAGTTTTCAATAATTACATATGCAGTGGCCAGCGAATCGGTATGTGAAATACTGAGATGAATCTTGGTATATTTTTTTTCTTCAAATTCATTCAAGGCTTTACCATTTAATTTAATAAAGGGTTTGCCATATTGATTGTGAAGTGTTTCTATTTCTGTTAAATGATGATTTCCTATAAATTTTAAACCATATGCTTTCAAATAAGCTTCTTTTACAGCCCAACGGGCGGCATAATGAATAAAAGGTTTTTTTTGTTTTTCGCAATATGCTATTTCGTTTTCTGAAAAAACATGTGTTTTAAAAAAATCACTGCGATGAATTTTTTCCTCTATTCGAGAAACTTCTACAATATCTGTTCCTATACCAACAATCATTCTTGCAATGTATATATTTTTTTAGAATTCCAGGAGATTCTATTTTAAAAATCAATTATTTAATAATAGAAATTATTTAAAACAAATAAAATAAGAATATCCTAACGAACATATACAATTCCTTGAAATTATATAATTTGATATTTTTAATCCATTTTATTACATTTGATAGATTTAAAAAAATTATAAATAAAATATTGCTTTAGTTTTTTGAATTTTTAATTTCGGTAAAAAAAACAAAAATTATAGCATAAACCCCAATATCAAAAAATAAAAAATAACGTTGTTTTTAACATAGTCAGTCATGCAATTATTAGACGGGAAATTAGTATCAGCACACATTAAAGAAGAAATAAAAAAGCAAGTTCAAGAAATTACTGCTGCCGGAAAACGGGCTCCTCACTTAGTGGCCATTTTAGTTGGTGAAAATCCAGCAAGCCAAGCTTATGTGGCTTCAAAAGTAAAAAACTGTGGTGAGTTGGGTTTTGAATCTACTTTAGTAAAATATGATGCTGATGTTGCTGAAGACGTTCTCTTAAATAAAATTAAAGAATTTAATCAAAATCAATTAGTGGATGGTATTTTGGTTCGATTGCCATTACCCAAACATATTTCGGAAGATAAAGTTATTGAAACCATACACCCATCAAAAGATGTAGATGGTTTTCACCCGGTGAATTTAGGTAAAATGATGTTGAGTTTGCCTACCTTCATTCCTGCAACGCCTTATGGCATTTTATTGATGTTGCAACATTATGGAATCAAAACTACAGGTATGAATTGTGTAGTCATTGGTCGAAGCAATATTGTAGGTACTCCAATGAGTTTGTTGCTCAGCCGAAATGCAGAACCTGGCAATTGTACTGTCACTTTATGTCACTCTAAGACTAAAAACATGAAAGAAATTTGCCAAGCTGCAGACATCATTATTGCTGCCATTGGCCAACCCAAATTCGTTACCGTAGACATGGTTAAACCAGGTGCCATCATCGTGGATGTTGGGATCAATCGAGTTGAAAGTTCAGAAACAAAATCAGGGTTTCGTTTAGTAGGCGATGTTGATTTTGAAAATGTAAAAGATAGCTGCAGTTTCATTACGCCTGTTCCTGGTGGTGTAGGCCTTATGACGATTTGTGCTTTGATGAAAAATACTTTATTAGCTAATTTAAACAATCAATAATTTTTTATGTACATCAATCAACTTCCGGTAATGGAAACTTTTTATTCTATTCAAGGAGAAGGAAGTTACCAAGGGCATGCTGCATTTTTTATTCGCTTGGGTGGATGTGATGTCGGCTGTGTTTGGTGTGATGTAAAAGATAGTTGGGATGCGGAGGCACATCCGAAAATGTCGGTAGAAGAGTTAGTCAATGAAGTAAAATTATCTAAAACAGAAATAGTAATCATTACGGGCGGTGAACCCCTTTTATATGATTGTTCCGAACTAACCGAAGCCTTACAAAAAGAAAATTTTAAAACGCATATTGAAACGAGTGGTTCTTCTCCTCTATCAGGAAGTTGGGATTGGATATGCCTTTCTCCTAAAAAATTCAAAGCCCCACTCGATGCTGTTTTAGCGAAAGCAAATGAATTGAAAGTAGTCGTATTCAATAAATCAGATTTTGAATGGGCAAAACAACATGCTGAAAAAGTAGGCCCTCATTGCATCCTTTATTTGCAACCCGAATGGAGTAAGGAAAAAGAAATGCTTCCATTGATTACAGAATTTATTCAAAATAATCCTCAATGGAAATTGTCCTTACAAATACATAAATACATGAATGTGCGTTAGTATTTTATTTTTTAATAAATTCTATCATAACCTCATGCCCTAGTCTAGGTGCAATTGAAAATAAACAAGGTTCCATTTTTTTTATTTCAAAATGAGTTGAAAAAAGTGCAATGTATTCTTCTGTATTTCCACCAAATGGAGGACCTCCTTCAAAACTTCGATTAAATAAAACACCCATTAATATTCCTTTTTCATTTAAGGTTGCATGCATTTTTTCTACATATTTTTTTCGCAAGGAAGGATCGATGGCACAAAAAAATGTTTGCTCTAAAATAATATCAAATTTCATTTCTTGTTCAAAAAAATCACCTAATATAATTTTTATAGCGGGATTGTCTCTGTATTTTTCTTTTAATTTTGTCACAACCGATGGGGCAATATCCATGATGGTAATATGGGTAAAACCTGCTGATAGTAAATAGTCGGCTTCGTAAGCATTGCCAGCTCCAGGAACTAAAATGGCCGCATTTTTATTGCTTATTTGATCAATGCAATTTTTTAAGGGAGGCGATACATGTCCTATATCCCACCCTATATTATTTTCTTGGTAGCGATCATCCCAATAGGTTTGACTCAATATATTCTCCATATGATATTATAAAATAATAATTTTATTTCGTCCTAATTGAAGGATCTCATCTTCTTCTAATTTTTTCAATAACCTGCTCACTACTACCCTTGCTGTAGCCAACTCATTGGCTAATTGTTCATGAGAAACAATAAGTGTTTTGCTGTTTGTCAGCTCTACTTTTTTGTGTAATAGAGACAACAATCTTTCATCTACTTTTTTAAAGGCCACTTCATTGACAACTTCCAGCAATTCTTCAAATCGTTTGTGATAAAGTTTAAAAATATACGCTAACCACTGTGGAAATTCTTTGATAAATAAGGTTAATTTATCGACTGGTAAAAACAAAACTTCTGCATCTTCTTCTACAACTGCTTTTACTTTGCTAACCTCTTGGTGCATACCTCCTAAAAAAGACATGATGCAACTTTCCCCTTCTTTAATGTAATAGAGTAAAATTTCTCTTCCATCATCATCGGTGCGCATTACTTTAATACTTCCTGTAAGCACAATTGGAATAGCACGAATGATGCTACTTTCATTTAAAATAACATCACCATGTTTGAAATTTTTCACCATACTATTCGAATATAATTTTTCTAATAGTTCTGGGTTTGATTTCAAGTTTTCGAAACTGTTGATTGAATCCATTGTACAAAAGTAGTTGAATTAAATAGACGATATAAAAATTTATCAAGACTGAAATAAATTAATAATCATCTTGTTTAAAAAAAATGGCCATCCTAAAAGAATAGCCATCATTGTATTTTTTATATTCGCTAGGAATTATTTTCTATATTCAATTTCCTCAACCATACGAGTGATGATTTCAGCAATTTCAAATACCCCTTGGTCGCCTTTGCCTTGAATACGCAATGCTGCAGATTGAGCATTCATCTCTTTCTCCCCTATTACCAGCATATAGGGAACATGTGCAATTTCAGTATCCCTGATTTTCTTGCCTATTTTTTCAGCTCTGTCATCTATTTCAACACGGATCCCTTTTTTCTTCAATTGTTTTTGAACGTCTTTGCAGTAGTCCATAAACTTATCCGAAATTGGAAGAATTTTCACTTGTAATGGAGCCAACCACAATGGGAATTTACCAGCATAATGTTCCAACAAGAAACCAATAAAACGCTCATGCGTTCCCAAAGGTGCTCTGTGAATGATTAATGGAATTTCTGGTTTATTATCGGTGCTGTTATAACTTAAATTAAAGCGTCGACCTTGTGCAAAATCCACTTGATTGGTAGCCAATGTAAATTCACGACCAATGGCACTCCAAATTTGAATATCAATTTTAGGACCATAAAAAGCAGCCTCATCTTGCACTTCTATAAATGGAATACCACTTTCTATCAATACATTGCGAACCATGGTTTCTGTTTGTTGCCATAATTCCGGTTCATTGATATATTTTTGACCCAATTTTGCAGGATCATGTAAGCTCAAACGCATTACATATTTGTCGATTCCAAAAATATTGAAATATTTCAAATACATATCATTCACCGCTCTAAATTCATCGCCAAATTGATCTTTTGTACAATAGATATGCGCATCATTCATGTGCAAACAACGAACCCTCATCAAGCCCATCAACTCACCACTTTGCTCATAACGATAGCAAGTACCATATTCTGCTAAACGCAAGGGCATATCTTTGTAGCTACGAGGTTCTGCATCAAATATTTTATGATGATGCGGACAATTCATCGCTTTTAAATAATATTTTGTGCCATCCAATTCCATAGGAGGAAACATACTTTCGGCGTAATACGGCAAATGCCCACTCGTTAAGTACATGCTTTCCTTCGCAATGTGTGGCGTCACCACTCGTTTGTAACCTGCTTCCTCTTCCGATTCTTTGGCTAATTTTTCAAGTTCTTCTATAATGATGGTACCATTAGGCATCCATAAAGGCAAGCCCTGACCCACATCATCATCGAAGCAAAAAATGCCCATGTCTTTCCCTATTTTACGATGATCTCTGCGTTTTGCTTCTTCAATCATTTCCAAATAAGCTGTCAATTGTTTGTTGTCGGGGAAAGTAATCCCGTATAAACGAGTTAATTGTTTATTTTTTTCATCTCCTTTCCAATACGCACCCGCAATATTGGTAATTTTGATCGCTTTAATATGTCCGGTAGTTGGTATGTGTGGCCCTCGGCACAAATCAGTAAAATTACCTTGCTTATACAATGTAATTCCACCATCGGAAAGGTTATGCAACAAATCCAATTTGTACTCATCGTTTTTATCAAAGAAATAAGCAACGGCATCTTTTTTAGAAATTTCTTGGCGTTCGTAAGCATTGTTTTGCTTCGCCAATTCATTCATTTTAGATTCTATCTTTTCAATATCCTCTTCAGTAATTTTTCGGTCGCCTAAATCCATGTCATAGTAAAAACCTTGGTCTAAAGCAGGCCCTACCCAAAATTTTACCCCTGGAAAAATAGCTTCCACGGCCTCCGCCATTAAGTGAGCTGATGAATGCCAAAAGGTATTCTTGCCCGTAGCATCGTCCCAGGTTAATAATTTAAATGTAGCATCATTGTCAATTGGTCGAGATAAATCCCATACCTCCCCATTTACTTCTGCAACCAACACCTTTCGTGCCAGTCCTTCACTGATTGACTTTGCAATATCCATACCCGAAGTACCCTTCGCATATTGTTTTATTTGTCCGTCTGGTAATGTTATATGAATCATAAGATTGCAAATATAGTAATTTGTTGTGAGTGCTTATCGCTTTCGCAATAAGTAATTTTTTTTTAATGTCGAAAGTGAATATGGGTGTCAGATAATTAGAAAAAGTAATTCCCTAGTCGAAAAAAAAAGGAGATTATAGTTTTTGGCAACACGCAGTTTACAACTAATTTATAATTGCCAACGATTCAATAATTATTTCCGTCTTAATAAAAATAGGGATGCCGAAAACTACATAGAGTAGGCAAAAATAATCTACTACTAAATAATGAAAAAGTTACAAAAAAAATTTACAGTCATCTTGAGCCTTTTAACAATTTGGGGCTCAACAAACGCTCAAATCAACTACACAAACATTAATCCAGATTGTGAAAGTACCATGAGCTCAACAATAGGTGCGGCTTCTAATTTATGCCCCATTGACTTTGACAACAACGCTACCATTGAATATAAATTTCGTTGGGATGATTGGTCTGCTGCCTGGTTTATGCACATGACCTATGGCACTAATTGTGAAATTGCATTGAATGGAACTACAACCAATTTATATGGGGGTAGATTTATTAAACCCTTGCAACTGAATGATGTGATCAATAGTTCACTTACTTGGGGCGTAAGTACACCTGAACCATTCATAGGAGAAACGACAGTCAGCCAAAACTTTTTAAATTTAGGCGATCGATATGTGGGTGTCAAATTTAAAATAGGAACGAATGTACATTATGGCTGGGTGCTTGTTAATTTCCAAAGTATAGTAAATACGAGAAAAATAATCGTGAAATCGTATGCTTATCATGCGACTCCCAATACACAAATTTTAGCAGGTCAAACTACTGCGACTCCCAATTCAAATCAAGAAATAGTTACAAAGTCAATCCAGATTTTCCCTAATCCGATTTCAGATAGGATGCAAATTGAAGGATTGGATGGCAATCCATTTAGTTGTACGATTTTCAATAGCTTCGGTCAGGTTGTGTTTCAAAATGAAAACAGTTCGAATACCCTTCATCTAGAACATTTACCTACAGGAGTCTATTCTATACAAATCATTGCCAACAATGGAATGACTTTCAATAAGAAAATTGTAAAACAATAATTTTTAGGGCTGTTTTTTATGTTTGATGTGGGTAATTCATTTGATTTTACTTGGCATCAATAGTCTGAAAATTAAAGGGTGCGGAGTAGTTCGCTAGGCAAGCTTAGCAACTACTTTGCATTCGTGTAATCAATAAACGATGAAATATGAAAAAAACACTTTTAACAATTCTTGCATTGATTTACGTATCTATTATCAATGCACAAACAGGGAATGTATTTTTTGGAGATGCGATCCTTCATGAAATCAGATTTGACAATATAGATACTGCAACCTTTTTTTTATCTACCAATAAAGGAATGTATTCTGCTTGTAAAATAAGTATAGACGGAACTGTGATAGATAGTATAGGAGCTACTACAAAAGGGAATATATCATGGAGTTATCCAAATAATAAAAAACCTTTGAAAGTAGACTTGAATCAATTTGTGAGTGGAAAAAAATATGATGGTATCAAGAAATTTTATTTACACAATAGCTATGAAGACCCCTCTCTTATGAGAGAAAAACTGACCTATGATATATGCAAACTAATGGGACTGCATTCTCTGCGAACAGCATTTTCAAAAGTATATATCAACAATGTATACTGGGGTTTGTATACATTAATAGAAGCAAAAGATGAGCTATATAAAAGAGATTTTGGTAATAAAGACTCAGAAGTATATGAAACATTTGATCTAGGGTCACCCTGTGTTTTTAATCAATCCCCAGTTTACTGGTCGGTTGATAATGGCAATCCAGCACCCACTTGGCCTCACTTGCAAATACTAACAGAAAAATTAACGAATACACCTGTAAATCAATATCTTGATACCATACCAAACTATATCAATATCTCTGATTTTTTTAAATATCAAGCCATGAACACTTATTTGTTGAATTTTGATTCTTATTTACAATACAATGGCAATCAACTCTATCTTTTTGATAGCTTATTGGAAAAAAGGTTCCAAATAATTCCTTGGGATTTTAATGCTTCTTTTGGTTTATGGGGAACAAGCAATTACAATCCAAATACGCTAGAGATAATTCCTTCTTTAATTTCTACTAAATGCCCTTTTGACAAATTAAATGACATACCCCAACTTAAAAAAACGTACTTAGATGCGATGTGTTTACTTAAAAATGTGTATTGTGATACCTTAACCCTAAACAATAAAATTGGCTTTTTTTATAATCAAATAAAAACGGCTGTTTATGCAGATAACAGAAAGATGCCAACGAACGCTCAATTTGATGCAGGGGTGCAGTATGGATATCAAATATTTGGTGGAAGTTTTGACAATGTACCTGGTCTGAAAACATTTGTAAAAGAACGTTGGTTAAAAATAAATTCAGATCTTCAATCATTGTCTTATAATTGTACAACCGGAATTGTACCATACAATCCAGCATCATGGCTTATTTATCCGAATCCAACAAGAGATATTTTTTATATCAAAGGAGGAAAAGTGGGTACGAAAATAAGTTTGGTAAATGTATTCGGACAAAATCAACTTTCGGCTAGCATAGACTCCCCGAATAATTTTGAAGTCAATATCACTAGATTACAAACCGGATTATATTACCTGATTATTACCGATATTGATGGCAAGCTTACTGTTCATAAAATAATGAAAATAGAATAAATAATACATCCATTAGATATAAAAAATAGTGTAGAATTTTTAAAAAGAACGTTGACTACAATACAAAAAAACATCTCTGTTGAGATGTTTTTTTTTAAATTACTCCAACATCCTCATTTCATCCATACTACTACCAGAAATTCCTTTTATACTTCCTAAGAAATTATTGGCATTGATGATGATGCTGTTGGCAATTTGTTCTTGTTCTGCCAATGTAGTATTATAAAATATTCGCTGTTTATCGATCGATTTCTTCATGTTGCCAAAGCCGATCAAAATTGCTTCCCATTTTTGTTTGAAATCATTTCCATTTAAATAATCATACAACTGAATCATTTTATCGCCTTTGTTTTCTTGGCTTTGTTTTGATTCGAACACTGCAATGACTGCTTCTCTGAGCATGGCTGCTACCCCTTCAAACTCCGCATAACTGCAAATCCAGATAGATTTTTCTTTGCCAATATTTTTAATATGTTTTGGCAAAACTTGCGAAATCAATACCCCCATATCTGCTTTTTGTTCTCTCACATCTCCTTGTAATTTTTCGGCCCATTCATTGCTCCAGTTTTTGGTATTTTTACTTTCATAAATGATTTGACCGCAAACAACTCCATTACTGTTTCTGATGGTTTGAATGATATCGGCTCCTTTTTTACCTTTAGCTACATCTGTAATTTCATCAAAAGGAAACAAGGAAGTCAGTTTTTCTTTCACCATATTTTCTTGTATTTCGCCTTGTTGCTCCATACTACCCTGCTCCATTTTACGTTTTTGTTCGTCAATTAATTTGGTTTGTTGCGAAAGTTTTTGCTCTAACTCTTTTAATTTGAATTCATATTTTTGTTCCGCAGTTTTTTGCAAATCTTCTGTAATCTTATCCCTCAATTGAATTTCTAATTCAAATTTTTGTTTGTCTAACAAATGAACGGTTGCTGCTTCTTGATCTTTCAACAATTTATTTAATTTCAAAACTTCCAGTTCTTTGTTTTGCAAAGATTTTAGCTTTTCTTCATTTTCAGCTTGTTGTTTGGCATAAAAGTCCATTTTAGCTTTTTGCTCATCTTCCATTTTTTTACGGATTTCTATTTCCATTGTTTGTTGAGCCAGTGCTGTTGCTTTGTCTAAACGCTCTTTAAACAAATCATTTTCTTTCTTCTTATTATCCTCAAACTTTTTTTGTTCAATGGCAAAAGCCTCTTCTTTTAATTTTAACTGAGCTACTAACTCTTTGTTTTGATTTTCATATTTCTCCTTAATTGATTTTTCTACATCTTCGGTTAATACCTCTTCTAAGTTAAATTTTGTTTTACAGGTTGGACAAGTAATTGGTGTGCTCATATTATATCTGCTTTTATTAATCAAATGTAACGAGAAGGAGTTTGTATTGTATGAAGAACGATAAATTTTTATTAAAAAATTTTCAGATTATAATTATTCCATATATTTGAGTAATTCAAAAAATGAAATTTTCACGAGCATTTAATTTTGTAAAATACTATTGGCAGTTTATGCCATTCAAAATTAATTTTCTATTGTTAATGCTCATGCTCGCCTTGGCGAGTCAATGGTTGAAATCATTAAAAACAGATACAAGTTCCTATATTGGTTTGGTTTTCTTGATGTCAAAAATAGCAACTGTTTTTGCCTTGTTTTTAGTGATGATTACATTTTGCTCTACCCTATTTTGTTGGATTTATTTTTTAATCAAAAAAAAAGATACATCACAAGAAGCCATCAGCATCCAATTAGATAAATCAGCCATTGA
>Ga0114980_10003128_pt1 | contig 11434 bp, 9 predicted proteins | sample S_140806_EF_Meta_FD_87018 | JGI IMG/M metagenome (GOLD analysis project Ga0114980, IMG submission 87018) | Freshwater microbial communities from Lake Simoncouche, Canada to study carbon cycling - S_140806_EF_MetaG | ecosystem: Environmental > Aquatic > Freshwater > Lake | place: Lake...
CGCGTTGGTAGTACTGTGCTGTGAACTGCACCAATTGTCGCCAATGCGTGCTCAAAGGCGCGACCCCCTCTAAGACAGCCATCACTTGCCGCAATGACGAGGTGCTTAGGTCTTCGGGCGCTGTAGCATGCACGCCCCACACCACGCCTAAGACCTCTCGCGTTCCAAAAGGCACCCTGACCAAATGGCCCACTTCTACCTGCAATTCGGTGACATAGGTCAGCAAGCCGCCCACTTGGCTGTGTGCGGGTGCCGAAACTGCGACGTCAAGCCACTTTTGCATTCAAAACCTTGTGATCAAGTGTCAACATGAAGTTGACATGGCATTTTGTCAGTTTCTTGCTCATAAAAATTCTTGAAACAAGATGTAAGTTGTTGTTTTTCATGATTTTTAGAAGGTGTCCCAATAAACTGTGGATAACTTTGTTGAAAACTCTGCATGACCGCCCGCAAAGCCTTGAAAAATAAGGCTTTGCTTGGATTGCCCGCGAACTGAGCAGTTTCATAAAAGTTAATAAAAACAACAACTTAGAAAGGTTTAGGGAATGTCACTTGGGCCGTGCTTGTGATCGAAATCTTTAAATCTACCAAAAGAACTTTTGTGCATAAGTCAATAGAAAAAACCCAAAAATTTAAATATTTTTGGGTCTTTTTTCAAGATTTTTTGCAGTAGCAAATGCTTTTTTCTGAATCAGCGCCGCAGGGCTCTCGAATGCGTATGAACCGCTTCAACCAAAGCCGACACATGTTCTGGTGGCGTGTATTGGCTAATGCCATGGCCTAAATTGAAGATGTGCGTTGGGCCAGTGGTGCTTTTGTCGGTGTGCGGCTTGCCAAAGCTGTCTAACACCCGAACCACTTCCTTTTGAATTTGCGCTGGGGGAGCAAACAGCACATTGGGATCGATGTTGCCCTGCAAGGCTTTACCAGGGCCATTGACTGCACCGCCTACCATCTGGCGGGCGCGGCCCAAGTTCATGGTCCAGTCAAGGCCAAGAACTTCGCAATCTAATGGACCCATTTCATCAAGCCACAAGCCACCGCCTTTGGTAAACACAAGGCGAGGGATGGTGGCGCCGTTGTGCTCCTTTTTGAGCAGCGCCAATACTTTGGCGGTGTAGGCCAGGCTGAATTCTTGGAAGGCGCCGTCGGCCATTACTCCGCCCCAGCTGTCAAAAATCATGACGGCTTGGGCACCGGCTTCAATTTGGGTATTCAAATAACTGGCCACAGACTGGGCATTGATGTCCAAAATGCGGTGCATCAGATCGGGACGGCTGTAGAGCATGGACTTCACCAAGCGGTAGTCGTCAGAGCCTTTGCCCTCCACCATGTAGCAGGCCAAAGTCCAGGGGCTGCCCGAAAAGCCAATCAAGGGCACGCGGCCATTCAAAGCTTTGCGAATGGATGTGACAGCATCAAACACATACCGCAATTTGTTCATGTCGGGCACTGAAAGCTCGGCCACGGCGGCCTCGTCGCGCACAGATTTGGCAAAGCGGGGGCCCTCACCAAGCGCAAAGCTCAAACCTAGGCCCATTGCATCGGGTACGGTCAAGATGTCGCTGAACAAAATGGCCGCATCCAAAGGATAACGTTCAAGGGGTTGCAGGGTCACTTCGGTGGCAAATTCCACATTGGTGGCCAAGCCCATAAAGCTACCAGCTTTGGCACGTGTGGCGCAATACTCTGGCAAATAACGACCTGCTTGGCGCATGAGCCAAACAGGCGTGTGGTCGGTTGCTTGACGCAAACAGGCTCGCAAAAAAGTATCGTTGGACAGAGGAGCAAAACTGGCTGTGGTCATATAAATTCAGAAAATTTTTGTGCTTTTCAATCGAAAACTTGTGCATTCTCGCAGACTTGACTTCAAGTCAGTGCGCTATGGCCGAAACGCCGCTCATTGAGCAGGAGCCTTCCACTGATTGAGAACCTCTTGTATTTCGCTCACTGATGGCAATTCAGACAGCAAACGCACAGGTTGCTGAGGGGCATACCATGCATAGACAGGCACACCGTTGCGGCCGAGTTCATTCAGAGCCGCAGTGATGTTGGGGTCGTAGCGGGTCCAGTCTGCTCGCAACAGCAAAACATTTCGGTTGGCAAATTCGGACAACAAACTGACGTCAGAGAAAGTTGTTTTTTTGTTGAACTGGCACGACACGCACCAAGCCGCGGTGAAGTCCACAAAGACAGGTCGTCCATCTTTGAGTGCCGCCGCCACTTTTTCAGTCGACCAAGCCTCCCATTGGCCAAGCTTGGTGGGTTTTGCGTTAGGTGCAGCATTGGCTGTTTGGGCCTCTCCCTTCGTCCAGGTGGGGCCCCATTGCCAGACCGACAAGCCTAAGACTAACAAGGCCAAAGCCACCATGGTGTTTTTGACTTTGCCCTTCAGTGTCAGGGCCCAGAGCAACATGGCCAAGCACAACAAGCAGGCCAAAAATGCGGAGACGCCGTCCAAGCCCACCTGTTGCCCCAAAACCCACACCAACCAAATGACGGTGGCGTACATGGGAAAGGCCATGAACTGTCGAAACGTCTGCATCCATGCCCCAGGCCGAGGCAAGTACTTGACCCAAGCGGTGCTGAAAGAAAGCGCTATGAAGGGAAGCGACATACCAAGGCCCATGGCCAGAAAAACGGGCAAGGCCTGCCAAGCTGGCAATCCAATGGCCAGTCCCAATGAGGCCCCCATAAATGGCGCGGTACAGGGCGATGCAATGATCACGGCAAACACACCCGACCACAGTGAGTTGGTCATGGGGTTGGCCCATTGGAGGCCAGCCAATGAACTGGGCACAAAAGAGCCAAATTCAAACATGCCCGACAGGTTCAGGCCAATCACGGCAAACAACATGGCAAGGGCGGCGACCACCCAAGGCGATTGCAACTGAAAGCCCCAGCCCATTTGCGATCCGGCAGTTCGAAGTGCCAGCATGAGTGCACCTAAAACCAAGAAAGAAATGAGGACGCCTGCAGTAAATGCCCAAGCCGAGCTTTTCATGTCTCTGGGCCGGTCTGCAAGTTGTGTGATGCTTAGGAGTTTGATGGCCAACACGGGAAAAACACAGGGCATCAAATTCAACAAAATGCCGCCCAACAATGCGCCCAGCATGGCCAAGACCCAAGTGGCCCACGGCGCAGCGGCAAGACTGGTGGGTGCTAGTTTGAGCATGCCGCTTGTCGCTTTGCCTTCAATGTTTGGAGGGTCTGAAAAAGTTTGCCACTGACCTTGAATGGGGGTATCGACCGTCCATTGCTTGCCTGTTGGTGCATTGGCCTTTCCCTGTACCAACAACCATGTCATGTGCTGAGGGCTGTCCATGCGCTCACTCGAAACTTGCAAGCTCACTTTGGTCACTGCGCCCGCTTCTGCGTTGCCCTGTTTGGCTGCTGCTGGCTGAACAACTGGGACTGCGTTGTTTTGCATCACATTGGCTGTTTGTGGAAATACCGTCCAGTCGCCCTGAAGGAGGTCTGGTGGCAATTGCGCCAAGCTGAGGTCAAGGGTTCGACCGTCTTGGGAAATGTGGGCCTGGTGCTTTCCCTTCAAAGGCTGAGCTTGCAGTTGCAAAGCTTTTTCAAATGCGCTTTGAGCCATCGATGTGCCGCTTTGAAGGGGCAGCTTTAAACTGAAATCTCCTTCTTGGGGAATACATTCTTTTTGACATACTAGCCAGCTGGCATGCAGTTCAATTTGCACGGAGCTTTCAGGGCCTTTTGGCTTGAAGGACTTGCTCATTTGAATGGGCGTGACCAGCAGCAACGTGTCTTCATAACCAAAATTGGCCAGCGTACCAATTGGAATTTGACGAGGAACGGGCCAAATTAAATTGCCGGCCACCATGCCATCTGGTAATTTCCATTGCAGTTCTGTGGGCAGACCCGAATCGCCTGGGTTGCGCCAATAGGTGTGCCAATGGGGTTGGTGCACCAGCTCTAAACCTAGCCAAAATATTTTGCCAGCTTCGATGCCCTGCGGTGCGTAGGCAAGCAAGGAGGCCTTCACTTGGGGTGTTTGTACGGTGTGTGTCTGAGGCCTTGAACCCAAAAGCTGCGTTTGTGCTTGAGCGTTGAGTGACACAATCAGCAGCAAAGCCATGCTGGCCAACGAGAAGCGAAGGCCGAAAAGCAACTGATGCAAGCGATAGAACGACGAAGGCAAGAACATAAAGCGTTGTCTGGAATCGGCAGCCACAAAGCTTTGCCGAAGAATGGTCAAAAACAAGAGCCCAACTCTACACCTCAAATTGATAACCTTAAATCCTGTGCCTCCATTAAACTGCACGGATCGAAAAAACGCTTACCCATGTCACATCACATTCTTTTTTGGTCCGACTTGACCACCCAAGACTTTGAACGCCTTGATGCTTCTAGAACCATTGCCGTGTTGCCTTTGGCAGCCACTGAGCAGCATGGCCCTCATTTGCCATTGTCTGTCGATGTCGACATCGTCAATGGTGTGGTGCATCAAGCCATGTCCTGTTTGAATGCGAGCGCCCAAGCCAATCCAGCCCAGCTCAGCCCCAAGGACTTGTCTATTTTGGTTCTTCCAACTCAAAGCGTCGGTTTAAGCCCTGAGCATGCTGCTTTTGCTGGCACGCTCACCTTAAAGCCTGAGACACTCATGCGGCTTTGGACCGACATCGCAGAGTCTGTGGCAGCGGCAGGCATTCACAAATTGGTGCTTTTCAATGCGCATGGCGGTCATGTCGGCGCCATGGATGTGGTGGCCCGCGATTTGCGCGCCCGGTTAGGCATGTTGGTTTACAGCGTCAATTGGTACCAGTTGCCCTTGCTGGATGAAAAGGGGCACAACGCCAACGCGCTTTTCACAGACCATGAACACCGCTTTGGCGTCCATGCTGGTGAGGTCGAAACCTCTGTCATGTTGGCGCTCAAACCACAGCTTGTAAAAATGAGCGAAGCCCAAAACTTTCGATCAAGCTCTGAAGACCGAGCGCTCGATTTTCCCATCCTGGGAAACAGCCGCAGCGCCAAGTTGGCTTGGCAAATGCAAGACTACAACCCTGCCGGGGCGGCCGGCAATGCCGCAGCAGCGACCGCACTCAAAGGTCAGGTTTTGTTAGATGCAGCCGGCCGCGCCTTGGCCGATTTGCTCCTAGAAATAGACCGATTGCCAACCAACACCCTTCAAGCACGATAGTTTCGTGGCAGACAAAGTTCGCGGAGCCAGAGCAAGTTTGTGAGGCCAGTGGCTAGACCTGAGGCAATATCAATTCAATGTCAGGTGGAAAAATTTGCTTAGGGCGCTCACGCGTGGCATCTAAGCAACCGCCCGCTGCATACACGCCCTTGGGGTCGCGAATGCACATCATTTTCTGCAAGATGTGTTGCACTTTGTCCGGATCTTGCATCGTCGCATGCACGCAAGCCTCCACCACAGTTTCGTCAAGCCACATGTCACCCGAGGCGTTGGTTTTGACGCCATCCCGCCAATGGAAAATTTCAATGCATTTGCTTTCCAGTGTGAAGGGTTGTTCGCGTTTCCAGAAGTTGCTAAACAGTCCGCTGCCCACATAAATGACCCAAGAGCCTTCATAGCCCGTCACATCCGATGAGCGCTCATCGGGGTTTCTGAACCAGACTCTATCTCCCGGCACATAAAAACCAGCGGGCAAAGGCGCTTCTAGCGATCCGTACTCGTGCAAAAAAACTTCATGGAACAAGCCAGATCGAATGGCGTACTTTTCGTTCACATGCTGCAACTGCGCCAGTAAGCCAGGGTTGTGCAGTGCAGATTCTTGTGCCAATCCCAGCAAAATGACATATTCAGTTGCGCGATAACAAGAAAAATCGTACAGCTTGCCGGTGGCCTCCGGTTGAGTGGCGCTGATCAAGGCGTCAATCAAACATGTGTGGGGTTGTAGAATAAATCCGGCACCTTCTTCATACCGCCAAAATTCGCTGGGGCGCTCTGCTGCATCTGTTTTAAATGCCAAGGCTGTTTTTCTGGCATCCAACACAATGTTTTCTCGAACCCGCACAGCGCTGCCAAGGGCCTCTAAATCATTGAATTGAAATGGATGTGGCGAAACAAGCAAAGCCCAAAGAATCTCTTGTTTTAAATCTTTGGCATGCTGGTGCAAAGAGAGTGTGTTGAGGGCAGGTGTATGCAATTGCATCCAAGCATCACTCATTCGACACCACAAGGTGTTAGCCGTTGAGCTTAAGTCCAAGCCATCCCTGATGCCGTGAGCATCAAAAAAGGCACGACAAGCAGGCAGATCGCAATGCGAGACTCGAATGCCAGCAGCTTGTGGTGTTTGCGAAGTTGCTTGATGCGAATTCTGCATGCATGTCATTTTGACAAGAAAGGGCCTCAATCCCTATCGGGAAAAACACTATCAAGCGAAAGTGACCCAGCCTCGATGGTCAGGGTGGTCCAAATGCGGTAAGTTGTTGTAAGACAGGAGCATGTGACGCGAAGGTGTGAACACAAACTCAGTGAGCGCTGTATTTCTAATTCGCAAATTCAACTCAATGGAGGTCTCTGCTGGGGCTTGAAGCACTTGCCCGACAGCCGTCGAGATGGGGCCGCCGCTCGATACCACCAAAACGCGGCCTTGGTGGTTTTCTCGAATGTGCTTTAAAACAGCCTGGATGCCAGCAGCAAACTCTGCATAGTGGGGCATGCCTTTCGGCTGTGTTTCTCCAGCCATCCATTTCTTCAACGCCGTTCTCAGCAACCGAAAGTGATGCTTGTACATTTCCGGCGTGTCGGGTTTGGGAAGCGGCTCGGGGTGAATGGTTTCAATGAGGGCATGACTGTCATACTCATTGAGTTCGGGCCAAACTTCAGGGGCATTTTGCAATTGCGCGCCTTGTGCAATGCCTTCCCACGTTTGGCGGTGTCTTTTCAGGCTGCCCATTAAAACTGCTTCAAACTTCAGTACGTCGCCAAATTGTTCTGTGGCCGTTTGATGCAAATACTGGCCCAAGCGAATACTTTGCCGCTGGCCCAGTTCGCTGAGTTGGTCGTAATCGTCGGCGCCGAAAGAAGCCTGACCATGGCGCACTAAATAGAGTTGTCCCATGCACTTAGTCTAAAGCCACTTGACCCTCAATGCAGAGGACGGTGTCGCCTCCGACCCACACTTGATCCCTTGCATCTTTGTGAATGTGAACACGGCCTTGCCTTCCCAGCGCATGGCCTTGCCCGGCCACATACTGGCGGGGCATGAAGTTTTCTTCAATGAGCCACTGAGCAAGCGAGGCATTCAGGCTGCCTGTCACGGGATCTTCGGAGATCCCGATGGCGGCTGCAAAAGCTCGAACTTCCAGCTGAAATTCAGAAGCCTTTGTTTCACCATGGCTGTTTGCATAGGCATGCCCATGGGCATGGGTCGAAGTCTGAAAGGCTCGGGACTCCCGATTGCTTCGGGCAATGAGCAAAGACGGCCCATCAGAAGGATGGTCATCGGCCGCTAGAGTTGGCTCAATAACCGCAGCAACGCCAAGCTTGACGCCCGAATTTTTCAATGCCAGATGGTCGGGCTTGAGTTGTTGGACGGTGTCTGCAGAGTCCAGTAAAAAGCAGCACCACTCCGGGCCATTGTTCAAAACTTGGCTGGCGCGCACCTGATCTGAACGCAGACCTAGGGCCTTCAAAATGACAGGCAACAATTGGGTGGGAACGGCCCTTTTTTGCGAGGGCGGCGCTGCAAAGGCCCATCGACCCTTGTGTTTTTCAAGTCGAACCAAGCCTACACCGCACTCTTGAACCAGCACGCCCTCTTGGTGCGCCTGACCTCCCCCCTCTAGCCAAGCGCGCGCGCTGCCAAGCGTGGGGTGACCCGCAAAAGGCAGCTCGCCGCCTGGTGTGAAAATTCTCAATCGGTAATCGGCGCCGTCTGCTCGTCCTTGGGCGGTGGGTGGCAAGATGAACGTTGTCTCGCTTAACTGAGTCCATCTTGCAAAGCGCTGCATGGTGAGATCACTCAGCCCCGTGCCATCCAGAACCACTGCAACGGGATTGCCCCAATAAGCTTTGTCCGTAAAGACGTCGACCTGTTTGAATTTTCTAAAAGTCATTGTGCAAGCATCCAAACAGCTGTTAAAACCAAGACCAAAGACATGCAGCGATTGAAAGCCAGCAGTCTGCTGCCTTTCAAAAGCCAATCACGCAGCAAACTACCCATGACCGCATAGCTTAAGTTGCTGACAAAACCAAACAACATCATGAGTGGCAGCAGCACCAAGCAACGTTCGAGCACATCGTCCTTGCCTGCAATCCATCCTGCCACCAATGACAACGCCAGCATCCATGCCTTGATGTTCAGAAATTGAAGAGCAACGCCTTGAAAGAAAGTGATCTGCAGTCGGCTCTCATCGGCCGTTGCCAGATCGCGCGTGCGCCATAGTTTGCTGGCCAACCAAAACAAATACAAAGTGCCCCCCAGCAAGATGACCCACCGAAGTGCCGGAACTGCCAACACCAAGTTGCCTAGACCGGCCATGCAAATGGCCAACAACAAGCCCCAGCCTACAGGCACAGCCACAATGAACTTCAACGCAGAACGCACGCCCTGGTTGGCAGCCAAAGCGGTAGACAGGGTGGTGTTGGGCCCAGGCGTGAAGCTGGCTGCAGTAGACAGCACCAGCAATGCCGTGAACTCTTCGGGGCTGAAAACAAAGTTCATACAAGTGCTTTAAAAGCGCTCATGCCTGAGTGCGGTTAGCTTAACAGCCGTCATGGGTTGAATGCCTCATCAAGGAGCGCCTTCATAGGCTTTAGGTTGCTGACAAGGCTTCCCATCGCTCTAAGGCCTTAATCAGTTCGGTGTCTATTTGAGCATCTCGGGCAAACAAGGCTGCCGCCTTGGCGGCGTCTTTGGCAAACAAGCTGCTGTCCGATAGGGCTGCTCGAACTTCGCGCTGTTCTTTTTCCAAGCCTTCAATCAATGCAGGCAAGCCGTCCAATTCACGCTGTTCTTTGTAGCTCAACTTTTGTACAGTTTTGACGGCAGACTTGGGCTTTAAGCTTGGCGCTTCAGGGCTTTTGTTAGGCGACGATGTGCCGCTTTTGGCGCCTGAATTTGCATTTGACTGAGCTGCTGCTTTGGCCGCCGCTGCCTTATTTTGTGCTTGTATGGTTTGGCTCCGCTGTGATTGGGTTAGCCAATCTTGGACAGAGCCTTCGTACTCCCGCCAAAAACCCGGGTTCTCTGGCGTTGCTTCGCAGGCAATGATGCTGGTCACCACGTTGTCCATAAAGGCTCTGTCGTGACTCACCAAAAATACGGTGCCTGGGTAATCTTGCAGCAGCTCTTCCAACAGCTCCAGTGTTTCAATGTCCAAGTCGTTGGTGGGTTCGTCCAATACCAGCACATTGGCTGGGCGAGCAAACAAGCGCGCAAGCAACAAGCGATTGCGCTCGCCACCGGACAAAGATTTGACGGGCGAGGTGGCGCGTGCTGGGGAGAATAAAAAATCACCCAAATAACTCTTCACGTGTTGACGCTTATTGCCAATTTCGATCCACTCACTGCCCGGGCTGATGAAGTCTTCCAAAGAGGCTTCCAAGTCAAGCGCATTGCGCATTTGATCAAAGTATGCCACTTGCAAATTAGCGCCTTGTCGCACTTTGCCACTGTCTGCTTCGAGCTCTCCCAAGATCATTTTTAAGAGGGTTGTTTTCCCAGCGCCATTGGGGCCAAGCAGGCCAATCTTGTCGCCACGCAACAGGGTGGCTGTGAAGTCTTTCAAAATAACTTTCACATGGCCTTCAGACGATGTGAACGATTTGCAGACATCGGTTAACTCGGCCACCAGTTTGCCAGTAGGGGCACCAGAGGCAACTTCCATGCGAACGCGGCCAACTTGTTCTCTGCGTGCACTGCGTGTGGCGCGCAAAGTTTCAAGCCGTGCAATGCGGCTTTGACTTCTGGTTCTGCGTGCTTCCACGCCTTTCCTAATCCAAACCTCTTCTTGTGCCAACAGCTTGTCGGCTTTCGCACTGATCACTGCCTCCTGCGCCAACTGCTCTTCTTTGTTGATTTGATATTGCGCAAAGTTACCTGGATAACTGCGCAGGCGACCACGGTCGAGCTCCACAATGCAGGTTGCAATGCGATCTAAAAATGCGCGGTCGTGCGTGATGGCAACCACGCTGCCTTTGAAGTCAATCAGAAGTTGCTCAAGCCAAGCAATTGAATCCAAGTCAAGGTGGTTGGTTGGTTCGTCTAACAGCAACACATCGGGATGCGTGACCAAGGCTTGGGCCAGAGCAACGCGTTTGCGATTGCCACCCGACAAGGTGGCCACCTTGGCGTTTGGGTCTAGGTGCAGTCGATGCAATGTTTCGTCGACGCGCTGCTCCCAGCCCCAGCCATCAAGCGATTCAATTTGACTTTGCAGCACATCCAAATCACCGACGCAATTGCTGTAGTCATCAATGAGTTTCATCACTGGGGCTAGACCGCGCTGAACAGATTCAAAGATGGTGTCTTCCGAATCAAGTGATGGCTCTTGCGCCACATAGGCGATGCGAACACCCTGTTGAACATGCATATTGCCGTCATCAGCATGCTCCATGCCCGCCAAAATTTTAAGAAAGGATGATTTGCCAGTGCCGTTGCGACCAATCAAACCAATGCGCTCAGAGGTTTCGAGGGCAAAGTCTGCATGATCGAGGAGTGCCACGTGGCCAAAGGCCAGTGACGCGTCAAGTAAAGTAATAAGAGCCATGTGCTGATTATCAATGGCAAAACAAAATAGCGATGAAAGACTTGCAGATCATTAAATTTCTGTGCTATATTCGATCTCTCGCTGAAAACGTAATGTTCAAAGCAAGTCGGTAAAGCTAATAAGACCTCAAAAGTAAAATAGCAAAAGCCACCGAGCAGTTCTCAAGGTTTGTAAAAACTTTGAGAAAAGTGAAAAAAACTAAAAATTTTTTCACCCGGCACTAAAAACCGTGCTAGACTGCAAGGCTTCGCTGAAAAGAACTGAAGCTTCAAAAAGTTTTGGAACTGACAGCAAATCGGACCAAGCCCCGAGCAGCAAGAAACGTTGCAAACAGTTTAAAAAGTTTTTTGAAATTTTTTAAATTAGTTGCAAAAGCACTGAAAACGGTGTTACACTGCAAGGCTTCGCTGATCGCAGCGCAGTGCAACAAAACGACAATCATTGTTGGTTTGTTCCACTAAAGATCTTTAAAAATATACAGCCGATAAGCGTGGGCGTTTGATGGCGATTGCCAAGTTCTACGGAACTAAGACTTAATTGTCTTACAAACGCTCATGAAGATAGAAGTGAAGTTCACTTCAATTCCGTTTTTATGAGTTGCTCGAAAGAGCGAAAAATTATCAAGATCGAACTATAGAGTTTGATCCTGGCTCAGATTGAACGCTGGCGGAATGCTTTACACATGCAAGTCGAACGGTAGAGGGGGCAACCCCTTGAGAGTGGC
>Ga0114980_10003130_pt1 | contig 11423 bp, 19 predicted proteins | sample S_140806_EF_Meta_FD_87018 | JGI IMG/M metagenome (GOLD analysis project Ga0114980, IMG submission 87018) | Freshwater microbial communities from Lake Simoncouche, Canada to study carbon cycling - S_140806_EF_MetaG | ecosystem: Environmental > Aquatic > Freshwater > Lake | place: Lake...
CTTTGGTTCAACTGCTGGGTTAAGACTACGAAAACGTAAATCAACTACACCTGTCTTAGTAATATACGGTATAGATAATCTTCCAAGGAATTGTTCGTGTCCAACCTCAGGCTCCGCGACTACGCCTAATCGAGCCAGACGTGCTACTTCTATTGTTATACCCCTGCTTTGCAGGTAATCTTCTGCCTGATAGATGGCGTCCTGATACTTGCGGACTGCTAACTCCAGTAATTCCTTCTGCGAATCTCGCTGCTTCACGTATGTCGCACCTTTCTTGTTGAGCAATAAGTTGTAAACTATTTCCCTGCACTCCACACGCAAAGCAAACGAATACATTGTCATCTAAGTTAGCTGTTCCAGACTGATGACTATCGCCGTGGAACGGACACTTTAAGTTTACTTGACCGTGGTCTCGGCGTATGGTTGCACCGTAATGTTCAAGCACTGCCTTGACTGAAGGCAAATCATTCGCCAAAGATATCACCTAGTCTAAAGACCAGATACGACTCTGATATGGGCTTTCCCCTTGCTTTAATGATGAGTGCAGCGAGGACCGCTTCTTGTGGTAGTCCTCTTGCTGTTGCGTAATGGTTGGCTTCGACTTGAGCTTCTTTGGACCAGCCACTGAGGTCGATGGAGTTTCCTGCGCCAGGAGCTTTGCACTCGATAACACCAATGCTTCCAAGGAAGTTGCTGCGGACTGCAACATCTCCTTCGTCTCTTGCACCAGTTCTTGCAAGTCGTTCAGCATCGTATCCATTTGTTCTAAACCAATCTCTGATGTCTGTTTCAAAACTAGCACCCCTTTGCTTATGTGATTTTCGTGTTGTCAAGATGCACTCTTATCCTTGTTCAGGATACGAACTGCCCAATCCAATCCCTGATTTAATCCGATAGACCATTCATCTTTCTCTGCAATCTTAGATGATTCAATCTTATCAATAAACTTCTTAACTTCTTTTGCTGTCTCTAACATAACAAGAGCACGTATCTCTTGAGTCATATCATCTTCTTCTTGAATCATACTGTCTCCTTAAACATTCTCTGGTATGTCATCTATAAACATATACTCTGGATTAAATGCAACCCAAGTCATTAAGGTTCCTCCAGCGTCTGCTCTCCCGTATCTGTTCTTAACTGGCGCGACACCCATAGAAGTGCCAACAACACCAAGGGTGCATATAAGAGCAGGTAATTGAGCGACCTTACCTTGAATCGCTGAGCGCGGTTGGCACGGTGTGCCTTGGACCGCTTCGCTTGTGTGGTGAAGGACAACAACTGCAGCATTCGTTGCACGGGCAAGGTACTTCAGCTCCTTCATAATCGCACGCATTGATGCGAACTCTTCGCCACCATCAGTGGCTACATCCATTAAGTTATCTACTACAATAAGAGTTGGTGGACAACCCCATAATTCTTCGAAGGCTTGCACCTCTTCATCAATATCTTGAAGTGATGGTGCTGATTCGAATGACCAAACAATATGACTTCCTTTTGCTAACGTAGCCTTGGTCCAGCCTACATCTGATGTTAGCATATGTTCTACATCTGATTGTGATTTACCTGAAATCATTGAGGCTAAACGCATAGCCATAGTATGTGCGTTGGTATCTGCTGAGATATAAAGCGTTGGAACTTTCATCTTCAAAGCAAGTGCAAGTGCTAGTGTTGACTTACCTACCCCTGGTGCTGCTGCAAACATTGAGACTTCAGAACGACGTATGATAATCTTGTTGTTCTCGAAAGCTTTAAAGCAACTCGGGAGTGGTTCCCCACCAATACTGGGACGACCAACTGAGCGGACAAGTGTGCGCATCCTGATTCATTCCCTTCTCTAAAGAGAGAACGTAGCCACCTTTCATTAGATGTTGGGTAGCTACGCTCCATCATATTTAATTTAGTTTACTGGTTTACATTGGTCGGGCGTTCCCTGCGGTGTCGGGCAAGCCCAGAAAGCGTAAGGCTTCCCAGTTGTCTTGCTTGTTCCGCTTCGGAATATCCTTGCTCCGTGTGTGCAGGTCGGGCTCGCTTGCCCTGTTGGTGTCACTGCGCTTGGTGGTGGTGTAAACAATGGACCCTGACCCTGGCTGGGAGCGGAGAATCCAGATGGCGCGGTGCTTGGAGTTGAAGCTACTGTCCCCAAAGGGGCAGCATTGTATGCACCAACGACCAGACGTTGCACTGCTGCAACTTGCGCAGAGTAATCACCAATACCTTCTAGCAATACACTTAACTCGTCAGCGGTATGAGCTCTGATGTTAATCATATCACCAGCGGGTGTCTTATACGATACTTGCAGTTTCCATTCTTCCATTTGTTATCCTATCTTCGTTGAGAACTGACAGTGTGCTGTCAATCCACATTTATATTGGCAGTTGTTTGTATTAGGTAAAAAGATTCCAGCCTTGCGAGCCTTATCAAAACCACTCACAAGATATTCTAACTTCTCTTCGGTGTATGACTCAAGACTTACTAAGTCGGATACACCATTCTGACGTGCCATCCAATATGTCCCCCACTTAACATCTATGCCGAAGACTTTTTGTAAGCCTACTTTATAGAAGCCAAGTTGTAATGTATTGGCAGGTGTTTGTTGAGAGGTTTTCAAATCAACTATGACCAACTCACCGTTGACTTCAAACACTCGGTCAAGTATCATCTTGACAGGCACGCCAGCAAACTCAGGCATCATAGCCAGTTCAATAGCAGGAGCACCAGCAGGTGTCCGCCATATCTTCCAAGAAGGATTCGCGTTCCGCCAGTCAATGTAGGCTTGGACCCATCGAGGCCCAGTCTTATGCCAGAAGGTAACGTCTTCCTTGTTTGGGTGTTCTTTTGTTTTCTTGCCACCAACTCTTGCGTTGGTTAAATCTTTATCTCCGAGCTCTTCAGCCCAGGCTCTAATCCATAAGTCATCCTGCATTTTCTAAGTCCCACAATTCTGTTGCTCGGTGGAAAGCTGAGCCTCCGACGGACCAGACTGATGGCTCCTCGGGTAACTGCATCAGTCGACCTAAATAGTATTGATACCCACAGTCAATATAAGTGGTAAAGGCTGAGTAACTTATGTGCTCAGGTAATACGTAGTCTCCTAGTTGTATGCTCATTGGTGTAATTATACACGGATTCTTTTCTTTGTCAAACTAAATTTGTTTTGCAAGTATAAAAATCTTGTGTATAATTAGATATAATATATACTATATAAGAACCCCGCAGGGGTTCTATATAATACATATAACTATAATATATTATATAGGAGAAAATACAATGTTGCAAACTTTCTTGCTAGCTTTGCTAGCACTAGCTGTTCGTGATATATTCTATGAAGTTGTTGAATGGATTCAACGATGGCGATTTAATAGAGCATTAGCTAAGTTACCCCAATGGGCATTCGCTGACGATGAAGAATGGGAAGACTTTTTGGATGAAGTTAACCCCTAAGAAATGACAAAAGACCCCCTCGCCCTAGTAGAGATACTAAGGTAAGGGGGTTTTGTCGTTCTATTGGGCATTACAGCCCGTTTAAAGGGCTACTTAGAGCCCACTCCGAATGCTGTTTCTTTAGGGTCGATAGCCTTTAGGACTGGACCTGCCACTGCAGCCACAAAAGCCACAAGTAGATTCTTCGGATTAGTCTCGCCCGCTAGGTAGAGAGCAATCACTGAGGCAATAGCAGCACGTAAGTATGTGGATGCGATAGCCTTTAGTTTATCCTTGTTCATTATTTCTCCTTTAGTCTTTGAATTTAGGGGTGCCAAAGCCTACAATAAACGGAGAAAGTCCACGCTTATTCTTTTCCTTGAACGCCCTAACTCTGATAGCAACTTCTCCGCCGTTGGCTTGTGAGCCAGTTTTCTTTTTCTCGGAAGAAGTATTACCTTCGATTGTGGTTACAGTTCCATCGCCATTGTCTTTGACAACAATACCAACGTGTTCAACTGCTGCTCCACCTGGGGCAAAGTCAAAGAACACAATGTCTCCTGGCTTGGGGTTAGCAGTTGCTGCATTACTCCAAGTGCCTAAGCCCTGGAAACTTGACTTTCCTGCTGGGGTGTATACGCAGTTAGGAATCTTTAATCCTGCTTGCTTTGCAACCCACATAACAAATGAACCACACCAAGGTTGGAAGTCCATCTTAGTAAACTTACCATACTTAGTTTCATTTTCTTTTGGTCCCTCAGCAGTGCCTACTTCAGCTTGTGCTACCTCTAAGAATTTTGCTACTTGGCTCATAGTTATTCCTTCTTTGCTCGTTTGTCCACAGAAGCAAATGCTTCATTGATTTCTGTTGCCGTTAGTTTGCCATCATCAAGGAATGCACGGGCTAGTTTTTCGACGACTGTTGCTACGCCTAATGTTCCAGCAAGGATTACTGCCTTGGCTGTGCTGATACCAACAACTGCTCCAGCACCAATAACTGATAGACCAGAGGCAGCAAAGACTGCCACTATTCTCATAAGTATGTTGTTAATATTTTTCATTCATCATCCTTTGGATTACGTAACCAATAAGTTGCTGACCACATAACCATTGTGAATACAATGGCATAGCCGACAACTGTTTTGGCTGAACCGTCAAGGACAACCCAAGCCACGAACATTCCTAGCAGGGTCCAAGCCTGACCTAAGAAGTCTGATAACCAATGTTTCATTGTGGTTTTCTCCTATATCCTACGGTCCCCGCTGATGCTGCTACAGTTAAGGCTGACTGAGTGGCTATGCCACCTACGATTACTGCTGCAACGATTGTCTTTTCTGATTCTTTACGCTCTTCTGTTGACATATCAGCACCAATACTTCCTAATGCTAGGAGTGCTTGGGCTGGGTCTGTAAAGATTGCTTTAACTAATTCTGCTGGATTCTCTAGCACTACAAGTGCTGCTGCTATTTCAGCGGTAATAATAATTTCGTTACCGTTCTCATCCTCACGAACTTGAACGGGCGTCTCTGGTGGTAGGTCAGCATATGTAAGACCTGCTTCTGCTATTGCTTCTGCAGTTACTGCTTGCCCATCTGCTGCTTCAATCAAAGCCTCAGCAATAATTTCTTTTTCTTCTTCAGTAGAGTTTTCATCTGCCACTAAAGGTGGCTCTTCTTCTACTGCAGGTGGCTCTTCTTGCACCACTGGTGGTTCTTCTACTACCGCTGGAGGTTCTTCAGCCTCAACTGGTGGTTCCTCAACCACTACTGGCGGTTCATCTACTACTATTGGTGGTTCTTCAACAGGTGTTGGTGGCTCAGGCTCCACTACTGGAGGCTCTGGCTCTTCAATGGGTGGCTCAGGTTCAACCACAGGGGATTCTGGTTCAACCACAGGGGATTCTGGTTCCACCACAGGTGGTTCTGGTTCCACCACAGGTGGTTCTGGTTCCACCACAGGTGGTTCATAAGTAGGTGGTTCAGGAATAGGTGGCGGGTCAGGAATAACAACAGGAGGTTCTGGAGGGGGAGGTGGTGGAGTAACTGGTTCCACTACGGGTGGTTCTACCACAGGAGGTGGCTCCACAGGAGGTGAGACAACTGGGTCTATCACAATTGCAGGAGGTGCTGGTGGAATTAAGTTGCTATACAGAACGTAACTACCAGTTGGATTACCAGCACCAATTCTGTTTAAGTATGAGGTAGCGCGGATTGTATATGTGCCAGCATCAATAGTTCCAGTTATCTTAGAGGCGTAATCATTGACACCAGTAACGTGGTTACTATCATCATCTGCTCTAAGAATTGTTTCTCCTTGGCGTAGTTCAACCCAAGAGTCAAGCCATCCAGCAGTTGTTACTGTGCTTCCATCAACTGATGTTGTAAATCTAGGACCAGTAAAAGTTTGGATTACATACTCACTTGTTGCTACAACCTCAACGGTTGTATCTATATAAGCAACCTCTTGAGTTAATTCAATTACTATATCATCTGCTCTTGCCATATTCGGCACGAAGAGTAGACTTGTGAATGTTAAAAATAATACTAATAATAGACGGCTATTCTTTCTCGCAAAGAAGGACGTAAATTTGGTCAACACGGGTTTCCAATCGGTTCACTTGGTCTTTGACTGAACTGCCCCCATTTATTTTAAGTTCACTTAGGTAATGCTTTACAAGCCATCTAACTGAACCTACAAAACTTGCTACTATGGTTGTAACTGCGACTGCTATTCCAGCCCACTCTACTGCTGTCATTATACGGTCCTTACAACTATGTCAATAACCCCACCAAAACCATCAAAGCGTTTATCGGGCGGAGTCATACGAGTGAATGTAACTTGTTCTATTACTGCTTGTCTTGATTCTCCTGTTGTTAGGTCTTGCCAAGTCAGAACATCGCCTGTCTTTTCAATCTCTTCTAACAATTGTATACGAGCATATGCTCTACCTTCGTAACCAACTACAGTATTAAATCTATCTGTCTCTATATCAAAACAATAGACAGGAAACTTAATGACTCTATTACGTGGTGTAGCAATAGTTGCCTTAGCCTGATAGCCTTTGAATGTAGGACCAGTAGTTGTATCTGTTGTATCACGGCTAAATGTAAACTTGTAGGCAAGAAATTCTTGTGCTACTTCAGGTTTAGATGTAGTTACTTCTACTGCATTTACACCTGAATTATAACTAATGTGGTCATATTGTGTATCAAGACCATTAGTGCCAGTAGCCAGAGATGAAAGAGTAAAGTCACCAGAAGTAAAAGAACCGCGTGCAATAAGACGCTTATAGTTCTTAGGTTCTAAGGTAGAGAATCTAATCTTACCTGTAGTTATAGAGCCAGATGTAGATAAAACTGTAGCAGATTGAATGGCTATGCCATTGCTAGTTGATGTAGTAAATGCTATCTGGTCAGTATTTCCTACAAAATCTACGCTAGTAGCATAGCCAGTAGTAGTATTTAAGTAAGCATCTTTAGCATAAGCAAAGCGTAGCGGTTCAATCTCTGTGCCTAAGTCAATACGATATAAACCAGGATAACCATTTACTGTGCCAGTAGCCCAAACAAATCTATCGCGGAATGCAAAGTCACGGACACCATTGGTGTCTTCAAATATCAATGGACCATATGACAAGTCGCCAGTTGTATCTGAAATAGTAGCCACACGCATACCTTTATTAGTTCCTATCATTAGATAGCCAAGGTAGGACTCAATCTTGTAGACAATCTCCCCTATTGGCAGTTGTGCTGCTACAATCCCTGATGTCAGGGTAGGCATTACACCAGCAGTAGATAAAACAAACTTATAGATAGCAGAGTTACCGCCAAGGTAACCAGCAGCATAGATAGCAGAGCCACCTTCAGAGATAGATGACCATACCCAATCAGTATTAGGGTGTGTGTATGTAGCCGTAGGTAATGCGTGAGACGAACCCTTAGCATTAGTTAGTTCATAAATAGATGCACCAATACCAGCAACAAGACGTTGCTTTACCCAAGACATTACTACTCGTTCACTACCAGTATTGTAATACTCGGTGTATCCAGATGCAGGTGTATCAATTTCACCTGTATAAATGTGGTCATTGTCAGCAACAAAAAGATGTGCACCATCAGTTGCAATTGCAAGTGTGGCTGTATCAAGACCAGCAGTAACTACATCACTGTAAGTAACGGCAGTTCCACCAGCAGTATAATTTTTAATAGTTGTATTTGCTGGTGTCCAAGCAACAACTTTATTAGTTGTGCTATCCATTACAGAAATAAGTTTATAAATACCAGTAGTAACACCAGACATATTGGCTGTCTCTTTGAGTAGAGTTACCTGTCCTTTAGTCCAAACATCTACATTGTCTGAGTCAGCAAAACGATAGTTAACACTCTCACCTGCAGATGGGTCATAAAACTTAATGCCTGTGCCATTATGGAAAGAAGACTGACTTCGTAGCCAGAAACCAGTAAGTGATTGCTCACCTGGTTCTGCTCCAATGTCTGATTGTTCTTTACGGAACGGGGCAGTCTGACGAATATATGGACGTGCATCACTGATAGCGTAGAAGAATGGCAAGCCACCTACTGCAACATCATATGACTCATTGGTGTTCTGCCAGACAGAAGTAGATGAAACAATACCTAAGTCAACTGCAATAGCACGACCAACGTTAGCGGTTGCGGAGCCTCTACCTTCGGTTATGTCACGATTTGCCACGTATGCTCCTTAAATTATTGATGCTTCAACTGCATCTACTGCGTCATCTATTGTCCGATGCATATCGGATGTTTTGTAAATCATTTATTCAATAGGTTTAGGAAGTTCACTAAGAACTCCTATTGAAAATAAGTATTCTGGTGTAGGTGGAGTAAAAGTAGTTCCATCATAAGTAGACCACTTAGCAGGAACTGGTTTAGTATTTAACCAGATAAACCCATCGTAATTATTTTCAAGACAGATACGTTCTGCTAAATTATTATCTGCTTCAACAAATACAAGTGTATTTTCTACAACACCATCTTTAATAAATGTATAATGTTTTTCCATAATTAACTCCAATAGGTAACGCGACAATAACCTGAACCACCAGCACCACCAGAGTTAGTGCTTCCAGAGCCAGAACCACCACCGCCGCTACCTGTGTTTGCGGTTGCATCTGAACCATTTGTTCCAGTAGTTCCACCTGCACCACCGCCACAACTTGCCATACCGCCCATAGTTGCCGAAACAGAACCGCCTCCGCCGCCGCCCGCAATACCATTAATTCCTATGCCACCGTTTCCGCCAGTACCTGCTGCTTGAGAACCTGCAGAACCTGCTCCACCTTGAGAACCGCTGCCACCCCTACTATTACCTGCTTGAGAGGTAATGTTATAAACTCCAACTCCTCCAGCACCACCACCACCACCACCTACACCAGTAGTAGTTCCACCTCCACCACCTCCGCCACATCCACCATTTGCTCCAGGACTAGTGGTTTGGTTTATAGCGGGTCCACCGCCACCGCCGCCATTTGCAGTTGCAAGAGCGCCAAAAGTTGTATTACTACCATTGCTACCAATTGTATTAGCAGCACCACCTGCGCCAAGAGCGCCAATAGTTACTGTGTAAGAAGTAGAAGGAACAACAGTAATTGTTTTCCAAACTATTCCACCAGCACCTCCAGCGCCACCAGCGCCACCATTATTTCCACCACCACCTCCGCCACCGCCAACCATAAATAGTTCTACAGTTGTTACGTTAGATGGTGTAGTAAATGTTCCAGTTGCTGTAAATTCTTGAACCTTTTGAGTTAGTGTTGTAGCACTAGCCGCAGGAAATGTTGCTATACCCATTTAGTTTTTCTCCACTCTTACAAAGGTTCCAGCCTTAGGTGCTGCAGGTTCAGATGTTTCAGGTTCTGTTTTGTCCTCTGTTGTTGAGGAACCATCATCAGCAAAAACTGTTTCAGAAACTAATTTAAGTTCTGTATCACACTTGCTGCAATTTGAAAAGTATTGTGCTTCTTCTGCTTTGCGTTGTTCAATGTATGTATTACTACAAGCAGAGCATTTATATTCGTATCTAATTGTCATATTATTCTCCTAAGAATTAGTAGTAAAGAAGGATGCAACCGCCGCCACCTGCACCGCCAGCAATGCTTCCAGTTCCAAATCCGCCACCACCGCCACCACCGCCTGAGCCACCCGCTCCACCAGCAGAAGTTGATGAAGCAGCGCCATTTGCTAAATAACCAGCACCACCTGAACCACCAGTTGAAGTTCGGGCACCACCAGAAAATAAAGAAGTAGAACCACCTGCACCGCCAGTGCCAGAAGTTCCTGCAGCACCACCGCCACCTGCTACTAATAGTCCAGTTCCTCCAGCGGCACCGTTACCTGCATCTGTTCCACCACCACCGCCGCCACTACTCATTCCCCCACCACCTATACCACCAGCGCCTGCGGTGTTTCTACCTCCACCCCCGCCACCACCGTAAGCAAATACTCCATTGCCACCGCTTGAAGTTCCACCTGTGCTAGCAATAACTGTTCCTACTGGATAACCAGAAGAACCATTTGCTCCAGCGCCAAAGGAACCACCATTACCAGCGGAACCAAAACCACTTGAAGTAGAACCACCGCCACCGCCACCAGCAATTAATGTTCCATAAGTTGTGTTTCCACCAAAGTTGCCAGAACCTGAAGCCGTTGTGCCACCCGCTCCAATAGCACATACAGTTGATGCTAAAGTCCAACCAATTGTAATACCACCTGCACCACCACCAGCGCCGCCACAAGTAGAGCCACCAACGCTTCCCGTGCCACCACCTGCGCCTCCACCAACAACAACAGCCCACACCCAAGTAATGCCAGCAGGAATAGTTACAGATGTGCCTGATGTGATTGTTTGTTGAAGTGTTACTTTAGTTTGGTCAAAGCCAGCCGCTGCTGCAGGAAATATACCAATAGCCATTTTGTATTCTCCTTAGGAAATTTCTACTCCGCTAATATGGAATGATACTGTGACAGCAGATGCTCCGCCAGTAATAGTGTTAGTTGTTGCTAACACTTGCTTAAGGTCAATGTATACAGTTGTATTTGCCGCAATAGCAGTTGTTGTATGTAATGCAACTTGTCCTGCTGATGGTCCCATACCAAGGGTAAATGTTGCAGCAGTTGCTGCTGTATTAGTTACTGCTATATTGCTTACTACTGTAGTAGTAGAAGCAGGAACAGTATAAAGAACCGTTGTTGTTGTGAGTGATGCTGCTGTTCTAGCCAGCACTTTAGTTGTTGTAGCCATTAGTTACTACCTTTCGTTGTTAGAGGGCACCCATTAGGGCTAGTGTTTGATAATCTTTAAGGCTTCCAAATGCTCCAGATGCAGATAGAGTAATATCACCTGATGCTGTTACTGTTCCAGTTAAGGTTGGTGCTGCTGCAAATACTAAAGCACCAGAGCCAGTCTCATCAGAGATAACTCCTGCTAGTTGAGCAGAGGTTGTGGCAGCAAGAACTGCCAAAGTATCTGTAGTTACTACTAAAGTTTTAGTAGATGGAATAGAAGTTCCATTGATGCTAGTTGCTGTTGCTACACCTAATACTGGAGTAACAAGAGTTGGGCTAGTATCTACTACAAATTTAGTTCCAGTTCCAGTCTGTGATGCTATAGATGTTGCAGCACCTACTGATGTAATTGGACCAGTTAGGTTGCCAGGTGCGGTTGCTACAATAGAATCAGCATAGGCTTTAGTTGCAGCATCTGTAGATACAGTAGGTGTACCTAGTCCTGTAATTTTATTAGTACCCATTGCTATAGCACCAGTCATAGTGCCACCAGCAAGAGGTAACTTACCAGCAAGGGCAGTAGTTATTGTTGTTGAGTAACTAGCATCATTAGCAAGTGCTGCTGCTAATTCGTTAAGAGTATCAAGAGAACCAGGTGCACCACCAATAAGGTCGGTTAGTTCTGTTTGAACATAAGCAGTTGTAGCAATTTGAGTTGTATTAGTGTTGGCTGCAGCCGTA
>Ga0114980_10003131_pt1 | contig 11423 bp, 10 predicted proteins | sample S_140806_EF_Meta_FD_87018 | JGI IMG/M metagenome (GOLD analysis project Ga0114980, IMG submission 87018) | Freshwater microbial communities from Lake Simoncouche, Canada to study carbon cycling - S_140806_EF_MetaG | ecosystem: Environmental > Aquatic > Freshwater > Lake | place: Lake...
AAATATCTTATTTAAAATTGATGACACTATTCAAAAAGGAAGTGTAATTATTGAATTAGAATCTTCTACTGAAAAGGCCCAATGGGAGCAAGCCATCAATAGAAAAGCTACGCAGGAATCCATGATAGAAAATGCTCGTGCTGAATTGGCTACTCGGGAAATAAAACTTACACAAGCCACTCGAGAATTCAATCGAAATCAACAACTCGTTAAATCAGGCGGGGCTACTACAAAAAGTTTAGAAGATAGCCAATCGCAAATGGAGCAGACCCAAGCTGAGGTTAAGGCCGGGAAAGCTATGGTTAACCAACAAGTTGCTAAACTAAAAGAATTAAGCAGTGATATACAATACTACTTTAGTTTATTGGAAAGAAAATTAATTCGTGCCCCATTATCAGGCAAACTATTGTCCATGGAAGTTAAACCTGGTGAATATGCTACAAGTCAGGATGCCCTGTGCGATTTTGCACCAGATGGACCTTGGGTAGCTACCACCGAAATTGATGAAGTATTTGCAGATAAAATTCAAAAGGGATACAAGGCATTTATTAGAACCCAAGGGGGTAGAGATACCCTAGGAACAGGTACAGTTTGGTTAACTTCCCCTTACCTAAGGAAAAAAACATTGTTCTCCGATCAGGCTGCAAATCTTGAAGATAGAAGAGTTAGGGAAGTAAGGGTATTGTTAGATCCACCTGTAAAAGCCTTACTGGGAAGCAGAGTGGAATGTGTCATTTTATTGCCTTAACCCAATGTTATTTAAAACAGCCCTAAGGTTTATTTTATTTGATAAACCCAAATCTATCGGAGCATTGGCAGGAACTGTAATTTCTGTTTTTCTAATTGGTCAACAATCTGGAATATTTATTTTCCTAACCAATGCCATGGCTAGTTTGGTGCAAAATAATTCCGAATATGTTTGGGTAGTAGATGACCGTACTACCAATGTAAATGCATTAGCCCAATTAAATCAAAGAATTGGTCGGGAACTCGAAAGTATTGAAGGTGTTCAACAAGTGTATCCTTTAGTAGTAAGTCCCGCATCTGCCAGATTTAAAAATGGCAAGTCAGCGGGTATCACCTTAATTGGCGTTCAATATCCGCAATGTGCTGGGGGGCCTTGGAGATTATTTAAAGGAGATACCAAAGATTTAATTACCGACGGAGCTGTATTTACAGATTATTTTGATAAAAATGCGCTGGGGGGATTAGAACCTGATGAATTCTTTGAAATAAATGGTAAACAAGTTTATAATGCAGGATTAACCAAAGGGGTAAGAGCTTTTGGAGGGGGTACTTATACTTTTACCACTATTGAAAGAGCACGTTATTTAGGTAAATTTCCGAATGATAAAGTAAGTGCATTTCTAGTTAAAATATCTGACCCCAACCAAGAATTATTAGTTATTAATCGAATTAATGCAACACTACCCGGAATTAAAGCTTGGAATGCAGAAGAATTTCGTAAAGCCTCTATTCTTACGGTACTTAAAACTTCAGGAATCGCAATATCTTTCGGTACCTTAATTGTATTTGCTTTAATTGTTGGTTTTGTAATTATTGGATTAACCCTTTATTCTTCAGCCATTGATAGAATTAGAGATTATGGTACGTTGAAAGCGATAGGAGCCAATAATAATTTTATTCGCAGATTAATTATTACCCAAGCAATAATTATAGGTGTTACAGGATTTATTCTAGGTTCCCTTTTAGTGGAAGGATTTAGAGCAGGACTAGCTTCTGCAGGAACGTTATTTGATTTCCCTATTTGGTTGAGATTAATATTCCTGTTTGTTACCTTATTTATCGCATTCTTTGGAAGTGCCTTTGCCATCAACAGAATTACCCGATTAGAACCAGCACAAGTTTTTAGAGGTTAAAATAGCAGTATGTTAAAATCATTTATTATCTCATTCTTGACCATTTGGATTAGTTTCCAATTTCCAAATTATTTATTCGCTCAATCAGCAATCAGTTTATCTTCTGCTCAACAATTGGCGCTTCAAAATAAAGAGGAATTAAAAATTAGTAAATACCAAACGGATATAGCTAAAACAGAAAAAGAAAAAATAAATACCAATTACCTGCCTACAATATCTAGTGAGGTTGACTTCAGATATAATTCACAACTGCAAAGTAATATTTTACCAGGCATCGCATTTGGCCCCCAAGGAACACCCGACCGAAGAATTACCTTAGGAACACCATATCAATCCTGGGCAGGAATTAGTTTAAGTCAACCTTTATTTAAACCCGAATTTTCAGCAGACAAAGCCATAGCAAAAGAACTAATAACATGGCAAGTATTACAAGAAAAAAAAACGTCAACTGAAATAATTGAATCGGCAAGTTTGTCCTATTTACAATCGTTATGGGAAAATGAAAAAGTAAAAATTGCGAACTTCAATTTAAATCGAACACTTACTATTTATCAAACTGCACAATCGCAATATGCGCAAGGGATAATTACAGAAAATCAACTCAATAAATACAAGCTCGATCAAGTCCAAGCCAAAGCAGAAGTAGATAAATGTACGCGTAATTTGATGCTAGCCTTGTCGGATTTATCTTGGAAAACAGGAACTACTATCCAACAAATAAATCAATTAATAGACAGTCTGCCAGCCCTATTAGCGCAAACCCCTACTGAATTATCCCAAGGATTTGAAATTATCAATAGACCAGAACTAGCCATGGAAAAATCTACCTTAGCCCAACAACTATTAAAAACTAGAAAAATCAAAAAAAGCTACCTACCGACAGTATCTTTGTATGCACAATATACTGCGCAATATTTAAATAAAAATGCCAATTATTTTGAAAAAGCAACTTGGTTTCCTTATAACTATATTGGAATTAAAGCAAATTTTATAATTTGGGATGGAGGCATTAAACAAAAAAATATTAATACTTACCAACTTCAATCTGAAATTTCAAGATTAAAATACAATAGCTTAGAAAAAGAATATCAACAAGATTTAAGAACTGCAATTACCAAACATAAAAATGCTAAGCAGGAAGTGGATATTCAAAAATCTAACCGTCAATTATCAGAGGACATATGGAAAACTACTTCTTTGCAACTATCCTCAGGAATTGCCTTACCCCAAGAAACACTTACCGCGTATTATTCAGTATTACAGCAACAACAATTATATTTAAATGCAATTTATGATTATTTAAATGCCTGGGTTGCCTACCAGAAAATAACTGGATTTGCAGGGAAATAAATATGAACTCCGTACCCAATTTAACAGTTAAATTAGTTACCCAATGGGGAAAATTCGAAGCAGAACATCCTAACGCCACCTTAGAAGAATTTTATAAATTTCAATTATATCAATTAAAAAATACTCGCACTAAAAAATCTACCCTACCCGACAAAAATATTATTCAAGAACCTAGAATCAGAATTGGAATTCTTTTAAGTAGAATATCCAAATTAATGACTTTTTTTATGGAAATGGCCATGCAAAAAATACCATTAAAGCAATTTGAGGAATTTTTAATTCTTACTAGCATCAACCATCTTGGTGAACCCAAAAAGACTGAAGTGATACATCATATTATGATGGAACTAACCACAGGTCTTAATCTAATAAAGCAATTAGATAATCAGGGTCTATTAACTGAATATAATGACCCTGGAGACAAAAGATCCCGTAGATTAAAACTTACGAACAAAGGAAAAAAAATACTAGAGAAATGTTATTTACATTTCGGCTCAGCCAATACAGAATTTTTTAGGGTAATGCCTGAACAAGAGGTAGAATTAGCGATTCAACTCTTAAGTGGAGTTGAAATACAAGCTTCAAAAGATTGGGAAAAGCAGAGAAAAACAAGAAAAATACAACTGAGTTGACTCCGTCGAACATGTTTATGACAAATTATGGTTATTGTTAGATCAGAAATTCAAAATAGCCGAAATAAAATTATTATTATTAATAAATAATAAGAATAATAGAAAAATTAACCATAACTATATAAGATAAGCAAAATCTAATTTACCACCTTTGTATTGTAATAATTCTATTACAAGTTAAAAAAAAAAGAATATGAATTCTATAGAAGCTAAAGGAAACTGGAATGTTCAAAAAGGCAAATTAATGCAAAAATTTGCAATGCTTACCGATCAAGATTTGATGTTTGTTGACGGGAAAAAAGAGGAAATGTTAGGAAGACTTCAAATTAAATTAGGAAAAACAAAAGAAGAATTATTATCCATTATATCAGCTCTCTGATTTAATATTATAATAATCGTTAGTAAATTAACCTTTATTGATTTTAGTTAAACCCATTCAAATACAAAATACATGAAACTTAAATTACTAAAAACAGGCTCCTTATTTACTATAAGTCTGTTATTGTTACAGACGCTCTTTATAGGATGTGAATCTCCTTCTGAAAAAGTAAAGGATGCCCAAAATAATGTATCTGATGCCAAAAAAGACTTATCTATTGCTGAAGACGAATATTTGGCTGAAGTAACGGCCTTTAAAAGAGAGTCTGAAGCAAAAATTACCGAAAACGATAAGAATATTGCCATAGTTAAATCAAAGGTAGCCACTGTAAAAAAAGAGGTTAAAGAATCGTATGAAAAGCAAGTAGCGGAACTAGAACAAAAGAATACTAAATTAAAAAAGAAACTTGCTGAATATAAAGAAGAAGGAAAAGAAAATTGGCAATCCTTCAAAAGTGAGTTTAATCATGATATGGATGAATTAGGTCAGTCACTAAAAGACTTTACTGTAAATAATAAGAAATAATACCTATAATAAATATCCTACTTAATCTTGGGATAAGGTATTAAAAAATTAATACTTTATCCCAGATTTTTGTAGGGGTTAGTTAACAACATTAATAATCACTTTCAACACAATATATGGGAAATTTGCTATACTTTGTTGCAGTAATTCTGGTACTTGGATGGGCCGTAGGATTTTTTGTCTATTCTGCAGGTGCTATTATACACCTTCTATTAATCATTGCAGTGATCTCAGTATTATTCAGAATAATCTCTGGAAGAAAATTATAGTTTTGGGAAGATAGCCAGCCAAAACCTATACATAGTATTGTCTATATTAATATCTTTTGTAACTATTCAATAAAGGATATAACTTTATTTAAAAATTACAAAAACATACTTGGATTCAAAAAAACATCCTTTTGGAATTATAAATTCAACCTTATTCCTAATTATGGGAGTGATGTTGTTGGTAAATTTCAACCTTCATTGGAGTAAAGATGCTTGGAATGGAGTAATTGAATCCGATGCCAAAGGTTACTATGCTTGGTTACCTGCCGTATTTATCTACCAAGATCTTCAGTGGGATTTTTTTGAAAAGATTGAAAAGCAAAAATATTATGATGTTCACCACTATTACGATTATCGTGAAGGTTGGAAAGGAAAACCGATAAATAAATATTTTGCTGGTGTGGCAGTATTGGAATTGCCTTTTTTTTTAGTTGCCCATATATGGTCGCTGGCGTCAGGGCAGGAAGCCGATGGATTTTCAAAATCATATCCACTTGCCATTTCCTTAGGAACATTGTTTTGGTTAGGAATAGGTTTATGGTATTCGGCAAAACTAGGAGAAATATATGGGTTTAAGCCCTTATCCATTTCCCTAGCCTTGCTCATCTTTACGTTTGGAACCAACTTATTTTATTATGCCCTAATTGAACCTGGAATGTCGCATATTTATTCCTTTTGTTTATTTGCAGCCATCGCTTATTACTTTCATAATTGGACCCTAAACCCAAAAGATAAATATTTATATTTTGTTGCAGTACTTTCTGGACTAGCATTGATGGTTAGACCGGTAAATTGCATATTTATATTTGCTCTACCCTTTTTAACTGGAAATTGGAAAACACTAATATCCCTACAGGCTCAGTTGAAGTCGAAAAAAATCATAATCATATCTTTATTATTGATTATACTATTTCCCTGCCTTCAGTCCTTATTGTTTTATCTGGAGACAGGTGACTTTATAATTTACTCGTATGGAAAAGAATCGTTTAATTTTGCTGATCCTCATTTTTGGGATATACTCTTCAGTTATAAAAAGGGATTGTTTTTATACACTCCAATGTATGGTGTTGCCCTAATCTTAGCCTCAGTTATATATACTTATAAAAAAGATTATTTTAGATTACTATCGTTAGCGTTATTTTTTATATTAATAACCTATATATTATCCTCCTGGTGGAGCTGGTGGTATGGGGGTAGTTTCTCAGGAAGGCCATTTGTAGATTTTGGAATTATATTTCTGATCCTACTTATGTCTGTATTGAATCATCTAAAAGGAATAAAACTTTATTTAACTTCTATTCTATTAATAGCTTTAGTTGCCCTCTGCCAAATCCAGACATACCAATATAGATATTATCTAATCCATTGGGAGGATATGACCAAAGAAAAATATTGGGAAGTATTCCTTAAAATTCCGTAAACTAAATTTAACTTATGTTTATAAAATCAAGACCTCAATAATCATTGGCAAAGAAGGTATATCTATGAATTATAATATTTAAAAAACAAGAGGGAATAATTTAATAATCCCCATTATTCATAACCACTTTTAATAACCGTTAAGATCATTTTAAAGCGACCATCTTGTTTAATATAATTTGATGAATGTGCAGGAATAATGATTCCCATACCAGTTTCTAATAAATGACTCACTTTATCTATAACGATTTCAGCCTTGCCTTCTATAATTTGGGCAAAACTATCGAAAGGCGAAGTTTTTTCAGCTAACCCCTCCCCGGTGTCAAAGGATAATACACTTATATTACCGGTTGATTTTCGGATAATGGTTTTAGAAACCACGGAATTCGGGACATATTCTATTATTTCCACGACTATATAGGTTTTGGCTGCATCAATTTCACCTTGAATATTTTGGTTGTGACTGGAGTTCGTGCTCATAATAATTAAGGTAAAACGTTAAATAAAATTTATTTAACTAAATAATAAATATATTAGCTAAAAATCTGCGGAAAATTACACTTTATTAAAAAAGTATTTATTGCGCTACAGTAAATAATAGTTTCAAAATTCACACATTATCCAACATAGTCCTTCTCTTATTTTTCAAAGTCTTAAAATGGCTTGGCGTAAGTCCGGTAATTTTTTTAAACTGAGTAGACAAATGGGAAACACTACTATAATGGAGTAGGTCGGAAATTTCGGATAAAGTCAATTCATTATATACTAATAACTCTTTAGCCCGCTCGATCTTATGCAAAATGATAAACTTTTCGATAGTAGTTCCTTGTACTTCAGAAAAAAGATTAGCCAAGTAGGTATAGTCATAATTAAGCTTATCACTTAAGAATGCGGAAAAATTAATGCGTAGTGGTTCTTCAGAATAATGAATCAACTCGATGATTACATTTTTGATCTTTTGGATTAAAATGCTTTTTTTATCATCCATTAGCTCTAATCCTGAACGAAGCAGGGATTCCTTTAATAAGACTAGTTTCTCTGTTGGAATATTATCAATTAGGTTAATCTCCCCCAATTCTACATAAGTATAAGGCAACTCCAATCGCTCAAGGTCTGCTTTAACAACCATCTTACATCGAATGCAAACCATATTTTTAACATAAAGCTTCATATAAATAAGAAAGGATTCAAAAAATCAGTGTTATAACCTCTACTTAATATTTATTGCGATATTTTAAAAAAAATAAACGTATTAATCAAAAGTGACAAATATCACTATTTAAAATAAAATGTTCAAGATTATCAAAATTATTCAACATAATCCTCAATTTAAGAAAATTAATTAAGATAAAAAATAAATATTCATACTATAATTATAAAACAAAAAAACAGAATTAAATAACACACATTACATTGATTAGATCCAATTTTGTGGGGTGAAAAAAATTTCACCTTGAAACAAAACTCTTATGCAAACCACCGTAAAAAATCCAACAGCCGGAAAAGAAGAAACTAAAGACGCTACTCCAAGTAAAGCCGTTAATAGTGCAGAAACTCATAAACTGGCTGCAAAACACCATACAGAAGCTGCTAAACACAATTTAGACGCTGCTAAACATCATGAAGCTGGAAATCATGAAAAAGCACACCAAAGTGCCGTTTTGGCTACTGGTCATTCCTTGATCGCTAGTAATCATTTGAATGAAGATGCGAAACAACACGCAACTAGTGCAAAATAAACAGTGATTTAATAAGCTATCCTACATATTTAGGATAGCTTATTATTATTTTATAATATAGAAAACAAAATTCCTAATCAGGGGAAAGAGAATTCTACATGCCCATGTATTGAAATATTTATTCAAGAATAAATGAGTTAATGCTAAACAGCTATTGGTAAACAAATAAAATGGTTTACAAATGTCGTTTCGGACATTTAAACAATTAGCAATCCAAATACTTTCAAATCCGAAAGTGAAACCAAGCTAAATTTTACTAACCCAAAAATAGCTCGTAGTAAAGAATTACACAACCGTTTAAGGAAAACAATCCATAAACAAAGATTTGATTTAAATTAATAAAACAGCAAACAAAGGAATGATAGAAGTAAAAAAAGAAGGGGTTTTGTTAGTAAAAACAGACTTTGCATTTGAGAATGAAGGAGTATTAAATCCAGGAGCTATTGAAGTAAATGGGATTATACACATATTTTATAGAGCGGTACATAAAGGAAACTTTTCAAGCATTGGCCATTGCAGACTATTTAATCCCTTAAGTGTATTAGATCGAAGCGAAATCCCAGTATTAATACCTCAATTTGAATATGAATCCCATGGCATTGAAGATCCCAGGATTGTAAAAATAGAGGATTTATATTATCTAACGTATACAGCCTATGATGGACTAAATGCATTAGGCGCATTAGCCCTATCCTCGGATCTTATTCATTTTGAGAAAAAGGGAATTATGGTACCTCAAATAAGTTATGACGAGTTTAAACAACTTACCGGATCAAAATATGAAATAAATAAAAAGTACATTCGATATAATGATAATCATGGAAATACTGAACATTATGGTAAAAAAATTCTTATATGGGATAAAAATGTAATTTTTTTTCCTGAAAGAATAAACGGAAAATTATATTTTTTACATAGAATAAAGCCTGAAATACAAATCGCTAGTATTAATGAAATAAGTGATTTAACACATGAATATTGGTCTGATTATTTACTTCACTTTGATGAACATATTCTGCTTACTTCCAAATATAGCCATGAAATCAGTTATATCGGTGGCGGTTGCCCCCCTATCAAAACAGAAAAGGGGTGGCTATTAATTTATCACAGCGTTCATGATACTTTGGGAGGATATGTATATTCAGCCTGTGCAGCGTTATTAGATTTAGAAAATCCATGTATTGAAGTTGCCAGACTACCTTATCCATTATTTTCGCCCGACCGTAAATGGGAATTAATAGGAGAAGTTAATAATGTATGCTTTCCGACAGGAGCTATTGTTCAAGACGAAATATTATATATATATTATGGTGCAGCGGACGAACAAATAGCCTGCGCATCGATCCATCTTGAGTCTCTTTTAAATGAATTATTATTAAATCCAGCAAAACATGCTTAGCCTCAAAATTAGTATTTCTCCCTTAGAGAATTCAGATAATAAAAACGGCAATTTGGCGGATAATAACCTATACAACCCCTTACCAGAAATAATTTGTGTTTCCACCTACCCCCCCAGAGAATGTGGAATAGCAACCTTTTCAAGAGATTTAATAGATGCATTAAATAATAAATTCTACGGCTCTTTTAAAATAACTGTATGTGCCCTAGAGTCTTCAACCGAAAAACATATATATACAGACGAAGTAAAATATATCTTAAATACGGATGACTCATTATCCTTTAATTCCTTAGCAAAGGAAATTAACAATAATGAAAACATAAAAATTGTTTTATTTCAACATGAGTTTGGATTATTTTCGAACAATGAAAGAAAATTTGTAGAATTATTAATAAAAATTAATAAACCTATATTAATTGTATTCCATACGATTTTGCCTAACCCATCGAAAGAATTAAGTGCAAAAGTAAAAAAAATAGCGTCCTTAGCTCAGGGTATCATCGTAATGACAAATACTTCAGCCGAAATATTAGATCAGCAATATAAAATATCCCCTCAAAAAATAACAGTGATTCCCCATGGTACACATTTAGTATCGCACATAAATAAATCAACTTTAAAAGCAAAATATGGGTTAGAAAACAGAAAAGTGCTATCCACATTTGGTTTATTAAGTTCCGGAAAAAGTTTAGAAACAACCTTAGAGGCTTTGCCAGCAATTATAAAAAAAGAGCCCAGTGTTTTATTTCTTATCATCGGAAAAACACATCCATCTATTATCAAAAACGAAGGGGAGATTTATCGGGAAATGTTAAAATCAAGAGTAGAAGAATTAGGTATCGAACATCATGTTAAATTTATCAATCAATTTTTGCCTTTACCCTCGCTTTTAGAATATTTACAGCTTACGGATACTTATTTATTTACTTCTAAAGACCCTCACCAGGCTGTAAGTGGGACATTTTCTTATGCAATTAGTTCGGGTTGCCCAATTATTTCAACTCCTATTCCACATGCCAAAGAAGTATTGCAAAATGATACTGGAATTATTATAGATTTTAACAATTCGATACAACTATCGGAAGCAGTAATTAGTGTTTTAGGGAATGATGCAAAAAGGGAACAAATGATACTCAATGGTGTCCATAGAATTGCGCCAACTGCCTGGGAAAATGTTGCACTTGCTTATGCTCGTTTATTTAAAAAAACTGTCATAACCCCCCTTCAATTATCCTATAACATTCCCCCAATTAATATTAATCATCTTCAGGCAATGACTACTGAATTTGGTATGATTCAATTCTCAAAATTAAATACCCCGGACATAAACTCCGGATATACCTTAGACGATAATTCCAGAGCATTAATCGCTATGTGCCAATATTATGAAATAACAAAAGATTCAGATGCCTTACTACAAATAAGAATATATTTAACCTTTCTTCAATATTGCCAACAAAATACAGGAGAGCTATTAAATTATGTAAATGAGAAAAAGGAATTTACTGATCAGAATACAGAAACCAATTTAGAAGATTCGAATGGCAGAGCGATTTGGGCATTAGGATATTTTATCTCCTTAAAAGAGCTTTTGCCTGAATCTTGGGTAAATGAGGCAACTTCCATCCTTACTAAATATATACCGAATATAGATAAGATTCATTCAACCCGAGCAATGGCCTTTATTATAAAAGGACTATATTATTTTACTCTACAAGAAAATAAAAATAATGCTAAAGAATTAATTATTGTTTTGGGTGATCGCTTAGTACAAATGTACAAACATGAGACTAGTTCAAACTGGCAATGGTTTGAAGGGTATTTAACCTAT
>Ga0114980_10003133_pt1 | contig 11415 bp, 12 predicted proteins | sample S_140806_EF_Meta_FD_87018 | JGI IMG/M metagenome (GOLD analysis project Ga0114980, IMG submission 87018) | Freshwater microbial communities from Lake Simoncouche, Canada to study carbon cycling - S_140806_EF_MetaG | ecosystem: Environmental > Aquatic > Freshwater > Lake | place: Lake...
CCAGCGTGCTCATGTCGCCCAAGGGCAACAGCCGCGAGCCCAGCACCATGCATTTCTTGAGTCACGACTTATACACGTTCATCAAGCATACAGAGGTGGAGGAGAAGAAGTCCGATGAAGATGGCTACCTCGAACCGAAGTCGGCGATTGTCGATTTGCAAACCGACATACGCCTCACCGAAATCATCAGCATGCGTATCGACAGTTTGGTGGAGATCGATTCGTTGCCGGAGAACCTTCCGGCAGGACTGATAGGCAAAAAGGCATTTGCCGTTATCACCGATGGTAAGCAAGTTGAGAATGTGATGATACCGATGATTTGGTTACAAGATTCTGTTCCGTTTACGTATCCTGTCGAGAGCAAGCAGTTCAAAATGTTGTTTGCGCTCAATCAGAAGCCGGAAGGTCTTGAGCTCACGGTGCAGAAGCACAGTTCATCGGAGCGCGACATGCTCATACTCACCGCCGAAGTCTTCCCACAAATCAATGTGCTTTGGATTGGCTGCTTGGTGATGGTGATTGGAACGGTGATGGCGATACGGCACAGGTATAAGATTTCGAAGGGAGATGTGCGAGGGGCGAAGGGCGAAGTTGGCTAGCGTTCTCATTCCGATGCTGATTGTGATTCTGTTTCTGGATTTTTTTGAACCGCGGAGTCGCAAAGAGTTCTCTCCGCGTCTTTGCGGTTAAAAACATCAAAGCTGAAGGTTGGCTAGCGTTCTCATTCTGATGCTGATAGTGTTTCTGTTTCTGGATTTTTTTGAACCGCTGAGTCGCAAAGAATCGCCAAGTTTATGCAGTATTTTCTCTGCTACCTCGGCGTCTTTGCGGTTAAAAACATGAAGGTTGAAGGTTGGCTGGCGTTCTCATTCTGATGCTGATAGTGTTTCGCTTTCTGGATTTTTTTGAACCGCTGAGTCGCAAAGAGTTCTCTCCGCGTCAATGCGGTCAAAAACGATCATTTGATAATTAGGTCTCGAGCCAATTGGCTGAAGGCGTTCTACCATTTACATTTGGTGTTTATACATATCACTAGCTATGAAAATCGTACTCACTGCCATTGCTCTGCACATTGCGTCTTGTGGCTTCGCTCAATTATCAGGATGGAATAATACGGGTGGTAATTCCCGCTTGAATGGCTATGTCGATGTGGCTGGTCCGATGGAGGATAGTCTCCTTTGGCAGGTGCAGTCGCAAGGATTTTTCGGCACGCCTTTATTCATTGAAGACAATTTTGTAGTGACTATGCGCTTCATGAGTTTAACCAACGCGCCGCTAGAATGTTATGATTTGATGTCCGGAGAGTTACTCTGGAGCCGCGATGTAACCAACAATGCCGGACGCTCCCTTCCGGTTGGACTGCGTGACGGTCGTTTATTTGCGGTGCGCCTCACGGAGAGTCCTAATGATACGCTTTATGCTCTTGACGTCAACGATGGTTCGTTGCTCTATACTGCTCCCTTCACAGTCATGCCATATATAACTGAGACAGCGGTGTTTGATACCTTGGGCAGTATGTATATCGGGGGTAATCAGGTGACTTACAAAATGGATCCGGCAACTGGTGAATTGATATGGGAAACACCGACGGTGGAGATGTCTTCGGGAAGTGGCGAGATGGCAATAAACAATGAGAACAACACGGGGTATACCGTTGAATCGCTTAACGGTTTGTCATATCTATGGGCCACCGATCTCTCCAACGGACTAAAGAAGTATGAGCATCTGGTGGAGGATCTGCAGCCGGGCGGCAATGTCCCCCAGTCTGCTCTAATGGTAGGGAACAATGGGATTATATATGTACACCTGACTCAGGATAATGTTGCAGCTTTTACAGATGACGGGACACAGCTGAATTTGCTGTGGCAAACGGAAATTACAGGCAACTCGCCATTCAGTTTGTTGTGTGCAGGTGAAGACGGTTCGGTGTATGCACCTAGCGAGGGGCGCATCATTCGACTCAATGGCCTCACCGGGGAAATCATGAACGAATCTGAGTCAATCACGCAGGGCGGTTTTTTCTCTCCACGATTAACGGCTGCAAACAATGGGATTATTTATGCGACCAATGGTGAAAACTATGTTTATGCTTTCGACTCCGAATTGAATATCCTTTGGTCTGATTATGTGCCTAACAACAACACATCCGGTGTGTGTATTGCTCCCAACGGGGTAGCTGTAGTGGGCGGTCAGAATAGTATACAAGCCTATGTTCCGTCACAGGTAAATTCGGTTGTTGATGTCATGGACAGTTCTTTTGAAGTGTATCCTAATCCTACCAAATCGGTGCTTTTTGTAAAATGCAGCGCAAAACAAGTGGGCAAGGAATATAGTATTCGCGATTGCACAGGAAGAATTGTTCATGCGGGATTATTGCAGCAACTGGTCAGCGCCATACAACTGCCTCAGCTTTCACCCGGTGTTTACTTGCTCAACGCCGATGCTCAAGCACAAGGTGTGCGATTCGTTGTAGAATAGCCTAAGCGACTGGAACCACTCGCCACTCACCACTCGCCATTCGCCACTAGTCACTCGCCACTCGCCATTCGCCACTAGTCACTACGTCTTCTGCTTCTCCCTTTTCGCCGCCGGAAAAAGAATATTATTCAAGATGAGGCGATACCCCGGTGATGTAGGGTGGAGGTTCAGGTCCGTTGGCGGGTCACCCACGAGGTGGCGATAGTCTTCCGGGTCGTGGCCGCCGTAGTAGGTCCATTGACCTTGTCCGAGCTCTCCGTGTATATACTTGGCGCTGTTTACACTCTTGGTTTCTCCCATGATGGTGACATTGCTGCGAATGAATTTATCGCGAAACGACGTCGTTTGTCCCATGAAGCCTTTGATGACCTGCGTGTGATTCTGTGTGAGTATCGTTGGAACGATGTCCCACTTAGCCGAGAAATCGAACAACGTGAAGAAATCGTTTAACTCTGTAAGCTTGCCATGATCTTCGGTGCCGTCGATATCGGAAAACTCGTAGATGTTCGGATCCTTGTCCAAGCGATAGTTTTGAAATGCAAAACCTGACTGGTAGTTAAGCTTACTCTGCGATGCCGGATCGCTTGGGTCGCCGTCGAATACACTTTCTACGATGTCAACGTTTTCGGCAGCCAGTGCAATGTCGAATGAATCGGTGCCGCTGCACATGGTAAACAAGAAACCGCCGCCCATCACGAAGTTGCGAATGTTCAACGCTACCTGGCGCTTCATCTCCGACACTTTCGCAAAGCCCAGCGATGATGCCATAGCTTCCTGCGAACGCACTTCTTCTTGATACCAAGCAGCGTTCTTAAAGCTGCGGTAAAACTTTCCGTACTGCCCAGTGAAGTCTTCGTGGTGTAGGTGCAGCCAGTCGTACTTCGGTAGTTCGTTGCGAATAATTTCGGGGTCGTAGATAATGGTGTAGGGAATCTCGGCATAGGTGAGCACCAACGTAACCGCATCATCCCACGGTAATTTTCCCGGAGGAGAGTACACTGCAATCTTGGGCGCTACTTCCAACTTCACACGTTCCATATTCACTTCGGGGTCGGCTATCTCCGAATAAATCTGATTGGCTTGCACATCGGCAATCACTTGATAACTCACGCCGCGTATTCCGCATTCTTTGGCAATGTCGGGGTAGTTGTCGACCAGAAAACTTCCGCCTCGGTAATTGAGCAGCCATTCCATCGGAATCTTGTTTTCCAAAATCCAATAGGCAATGCCATATGCTTTCAAATGATTCGATTGCGACTCATCCATCTGAATGAGAATCTTCGATGCCTGTGTGGTTTGCACCGAAAAGAGCACGCATAGAATAAGAAGGATTTTTTTCATAAATAGAAACGTCGCAAGATGCTGAACAAAAATAGCATGCTTGCGACGCCAATGGTCTCTTAAATTCTGTTTAACGTGCATGTGCGAGGACGCAAAGCACGGAGTCTCTAATCTTCGTATACGTCTAGAAGCATCAACGCTTCTGACAATTCACCCAAGGTCTTCATGTCGTTTTGCTTGCGCGCAACCGACTTGCCTGATTTGTATACTTCAACTGCTTCTTCCACTTTATTGCGCTCTTCCAACATCTTTCCGAGTTGGTAATAGCTAGCCAAATATTCTGGATCGTTCTTAATGATCTTCTGTATGATTTTAATTGCCGAGGTGATTTCGCCGTTCTTCTGGTGCTCGAGTGCAGCAGCGTAATGAAGAAAACTATCCTTCGGATTGGTTTCGAGCATCGTTTCGATCATTTTTAGTCTGTCTTGCATCATATGCTTGGTATTAAGGTTGGTTTGTTCCAGACAAATGTATCCGACCAACGTACCTTAAAAGGTCGTTTGAAAAAATCGAAAACGGGTTTTATCAACACGGTTCTTTACAATGAATAATGGCGAGTGATGAATGGCGAGTGGCGAATTAGACACCACTCGCCACTCGCCATTCGCCACTCGTCACTCGCCACTCGCCACTAATCAACCCATCATCGGAACTTCAAGCAACAGGATCCTCGCCTGGTCACTGTCGGCTGTGATATTCAGCTCATTCAACTTCCACAACCCATAACCATCTCGCTTGTTCAGCGCCTGTCCGTTGATGGTAAAGTCGCCTTCCACGATGAACGCGTATACACCATTCGTGGCAGGGCGCTTCAGTGAATACTGAATGCTCTTGCCTTTATCAAAAGTGCCCAAATGAAACCAAGCGTCTTGATGTATCCACACGCCGGCATCGTCGGGACTTGGTGATAGGATTTGATTCAGCTCGTTTTTCTTTTCGAGTGGCAAAGGCATCTGGTCATAACGCGGCGTCACATTCGCCTTGTTGGGAAACACCCAGATTTGAAAGAGTCGCAAATCGACGTCCTTCAAATGATTAAACTCACTATGCTGAATGCCTGTGCCGGCGCTCATTACTTGCACTTCGCCGGCAGTGATGGTGCCAGAGTTGCCCATGCTGTCTTTGTGTGCAACAACGCCTTGCAACGGTATGGTGATAATCTCCATGTTGTCGTGTGGATGGGTGTTGAAACCCATTCCCGCAGCAATAAAGTCGTCGTTCAAAACGCGCAGAGCACCGAAGTTCATGCGGTCCGGATTGTAATAATTGGCAAACGAAAAAGAATAGTTCGTTTTGAGCCAGCCATAGTCGGCGCCGCCGCGCGTCTGGGCTTTGTGCAGTACAGTGTTGTCGTTCATAACGGTAGCGTGTCCGGGGTGATGGTTAAATCCTACTTGTTTACTCATATCAATGGGCTTCAGCTCATCGATGTCATTTTTAATGACTGCTGCAACTGCTCCTCCTGCGGCAATTACGCCGGCTCCTGTCAGTGCTTTTTTGAGAAAGTTTTTTCTGTCCATGTAGGAAAGGATTTATACCGCAAATTTGACACAACTCAAAGATAAACACATTGATCTACATCTATGCTTTTCTCTTCTTCTTGGTAGCCCTTGTTTACAGTGCTGCCGGTTTTGGCGGCGGCAGCATGTATCTCGCAATTCTTGCTCAAACTTCGATGTCGGTAGAGGCGTTGCGCATGGCTGCACTCAGTTGCAACACCATCGTAACAGCCAATGGCACCTGGCAATTTCACAAGGCCAACTGGATTGTATGGCGCGGTGTGCTCGCTCTTTTAGCGTGTAGTGTTCCGCCATGTCTTTTCACTTCCAGTTTGCAGCTTTCGGAAAAGACCTATTTTATTTCACTTGCCGTTGCTTTGTTGGTTGCTGCCGGGGCAATGATCATACGGCGTGAACCAACCGAACAGCTTACTGTGCAGCCGTTGCGTTGGTGGATGTTTCCGCTCGCTTTTGTAATTGGCGGAGTTTCCGGCATAACCGGCATAGGAGGTGGTATTTATTTAGCTCCTTTCCTTTACCTATCACGATGGGGAAGCCCCAAACAAATTGCCGGTGCTTCGAGTGTATTCATCTTGGTGAACTCTCTCGCCGGTTTGGGTATGCAAATCAACGTGAACGGATGGCAATTGGAGTTGGAACTTATGCCCCTGTTTATTGCTGTTTTTTTAGGCGGTTTGCTCGGCTCATTTTGGAGCAGCGCCCGATTTACACACCGCATTGTTCGTTGGATGACGGTGGTTGTTATCATCTTTGCTGCAATTCGAACGCTTTCCAAATACGTATGAAAATCACTGTTCTTTTTTTCGGTGTTGCGCACGACATCGCCGGCATTCGTCAAATGCCACTGGAGTTGCCCGAGGGGGCCTCTGCGAGTGATCTTCGCAATGCATTGGCCAGCCGTTTTTCAGGTCTCGATGAAGGCCTGGCGTATGCTCTTGCTGTGAACGAGAAACTTTGCGCCGAAAACCTCGTGCTTTGTGATGGTGATGTGGCTGCTGTGCTACCTCCGATGAGTGGTGGTTAAATGCAAATGAAAATGGAGAGTCCAAACAACTTCTTTCAACTTACGCTGCGAACGCTGTCTGAATCGGAAGCTCGCGCCGACCTGCACAACCTCTCGTGTGGTGCGCATGTTCTGTTTGTCGGCACGGTGCGCAATGGTTCGAAAGGCGAGGGGGTGACGCATCTCGAATTCGAAGCCTATGAACCGATGGTGCATCGCGTATTGACTGAAATAGCTGCCGATTTGAGAAAGGAGTTTGGTGTAACTGGGGTATTGCTGCACCACCGAATAGGGCGTGTTGAAGCAGGCGAACCTGCAGTAATTGCAGGCATTTCAGCACCGCATCGAGCAGAGGCTTTCCATGCATGTGAGGCACTCATGAACAGATTAAAGCAATCGGTGCCTATTTGGAAAAAGGAGTTCACAGCATCGGGTGCTGTTTGGGTTTCACCAACCCCTTAACGAATCATTCCAGCGGCTCAAAAGGCACTTGCCCTTCCATGCGCATTTCATAGTCGAGCAGGTGGCGTTGCGCATCCTCATCGTTTGGATTATCCAATGCGTACAGCAACAATTCACGGTAATAGACATCATCGAAACGCCAACTAAGTCGAGTGGATAAAGGGGTAACGACGTAAAAGGTCAATAGGATGCTGAGCACACTTGAGCGAAATAGAATGCCCCGATTGAGTTTTGGTTGGTCTACTTCCAGCAGGCGCATCGAGAAGAACATTACAACGGTTAGCAGCGCCACTCCAGAAATTGCAACGGAGATGAAATGCCGAACGAACAGCTCATTGAATGCAATGGCGAGTATGCTAAAGGAAAAGACGATGCCCGAGGCGGTTTTCATGATGAGCGACGGGCGCATTTCGGGTGATGTGTGCTTCCATGCTGCGGGTAGAAATGTGTTGCGTGTAAGACCGATTCCCGTAACCAAATAGAAAAGTACATTGATACCCGATGCCACTAGTATGATTGGATGGGCAGCCGTCATGCCGTTATAGGCCATCAAAATGGAGAGCCCAAGGAGTACAAAGCAAAGCAGTTCTATGCGCTTCATCAAATGTTGATGTTGATGCCTACCGGGCAGTGGTCGCTGCCTTCCACTTCATTCAATATGAAAGCATCAGATATGGCTGGTAGCATGTTATTGGAAACGATGAAGTAGTCGATGCGCCAGCCTACGTTTTTGGCGCGTGAGTTAAAGCGCGCACTCCACCAGCTGTACTTTACGGTGTCCGGATGAAAATGACGGAACGTATCGGTATAGCCGGCCTGTAGTATGCTCGTCAGTCCGTCGATTTCTTGCTGGGTGTAGCCTGCCGACTTGTTGTAGTTCGATTTAGGGTTGGCCAAATCAATGGCCTGATGAGCCACATTCATGTCGCCACACCAAACTACAGGCTTCTTCTTCTCCAGGTTTTGAAGGTGGGCCAGCATTGCTACATCCCACGTCTGACGGTAGTCGAGTTTCACCAATTCAGCTCCGCTGTTGGGTACATAAGTGTTCACCAAGTAGAATTTCTCGAACTCAGCTGTGATCGTTCGTCCTTGTGTGTCGTGATCCGCAATGCCAAAACCATAGCTTACACTCAACGGCTTTGTTTTGGTCAGTATGGCAGTGCCGCTATAACCGGCCTTCTCAGCCGCGCTGGAAAACACCTCATATCCTTCCAAACCAAAAAGGGCTTCGCGAACCTGATCATTGTTGGCTTTGGTTTCTTGCAAACACAACACATCCGGATCCATCTTCGCGATGGATTCGAAAAGACCTTTTTTTACAATGGCGCGAACTCCGTTGACATTGAATGATACGATTTTCATAGATTATATTTGAGCGTTCAAAGAAAGAAAGAAAAGTCTAGATTCGGGTGTATGCTGAAAAGATTAATTCTCTGTTGTTTGTTGTGGGTTTTCCTTGTTGCGGAAGCTCTTGCCGATGCATCCTTAGCCAAATCGATTCGCATTTTTCCAGATATCCAAAGCCACTGGTTTTTGGATGGTACCATGGAATTTGGCTGTGAGGTTACCTACGCCAATGGAGGAAAACGAAGAACTTCGGGTTATCTCAATGGCAACCTGCCGTGGAAAGAATTGGTGTGCAACAGCGACCAGGCTTTATTCGATGGCGATCGACTGATAGTAGATCTTTTCAAGGTACGGCAAAACAATAACACCTTGCTAATAAGCGTATCCATGCGCGACTTTTCGCTTGTCAAATCGGTGTTTGAAATAAAAATTCCGCCGCTTGAGTCGATACAAATTCTGTTGCATGAGCATGTGAAGCCACGATATTCATCTACCCTCGAACCTTATATTCGGTTGGAATGGGTCAACGGGGTTTCCATCACCTACAAGGCCTCCGACCATAAATCTCCGGTGCCTGCAGACAGTGTTGAACTCTACTTCAATAACCAACGTGTATACGGAGGAAAAGTGATCCTTCCTGCGTTTGAAATGCTTGAGCCACACAGCTTCTCCCTTTCTGTGTTGTGGTCGAGTAAGCCGTGGTTAAACGATACTCAGATTTTTCCATTTATCGGCAGCGATCATCGCGTTTGGAAATTCGCTGCGGCCAACGGAGCCAATGCACGTAAACAAGCCATTGCGCAAAAGGGTATGGATGGGGCAGAGGGTTTTCATGGTCAGCCCGGAGGCGATGCGCCTGAAGTGACCGTGAACCTGTTTCTAAACGCCGATAAAAGCAAACTAATCGTGGAGGCAACCAACGGCGTGAATGCCTACCGGAATGAGTTTTCTCCCCAAGATTTTTCGCTGGAAATTATTGCTCATGGTGGCAATGGTGGCAACGGCGGAAAGGGTGGGGATGGAGGTGCTGCTCCTTACGACGATCCATACCGGGCAGGCATTGGAGGTAACGGCGGCAGAGGTGGTAAGGGCGGAAAGGGGGCCGTAATCAACATTCAAAGCACCCCCGAAACGGAAGCATTTATCCCCAGTATAATCGTTGACAATGCAGAGGGCAAATCGGGAAGACCCGGCCCTGGAGGAAGAGGTGGCACATTCTCTAGCGGGTATGGCGTTCCCACCTTATTGGAAATGATCTTCCCCTCGCGCAATTACGATGGTTTGCCGGGTGAAGATTGACGGCCCAATCGCATAAAGTACTTTTCGAAATACTCATACACAAAGTAGGACAGCACCAACGTGACGGCTATTGGTGTGAGGAGCTTCACTGCCCAAGGCAGCATATGATTGCTTTGCTCCAACCAATGAAAGATGAATGCCCAGACTGTAAATACCAAGGGATGTAAGAGATAGAGCGAGTAGCTGCCCTCGCCCAGCATTTTGAAAACGGTGTGCAGTGACCCGGGCAATCGCACCGAAAGCTTATAGGCTCCAAGGCATATCAACATGCAGGCCGAGGTAAACAACCACCTGTTGGAGTCCGTCACAAGTGATATTGTATTTCCCTCTGCTGGAATCCAGGCGAAGAGCAAGAGCCCCAACCCTACTAAAACACTTGCAGACAAGGGTTGAAAGGAGCGTGCTTTCGTCCAATAACCAATCGCACAGCCGGCAACGAAAAAGAAAATTTGGTTGAGCGGGTTTACGTAGGTGTGCCATTGGTCGGCAAGCGGCTGTTGCGCGTCGAGAAACTCAAATGCGAATAGATGGTGAAGCAGCCCGGTTAACACTAGCGCCACCAAGAGCATCCAGGGTTTTCGCATGCATATCAACAATATAAGCGGGAACGTACTGTAGAAAACCAGTTCATTTCCAATCGACCATACTCCGGTGGAGAAATAAACATCCCAACGCACAAAACCAAACAGTCCGGTGAGGTTTAAAATTACATCCGGAAGGTTGGGCATTTTGCGCGACAATACAATGGCTCCAAGTGTAACCAACCAGAGCAAGGGGAAAATTCGAAAGATCCTTTTTTTGAAAAAGTTACCGATAGAAAATCCGGTGCTTACCTGAGAGTATTCATAGACGTGGTACAACGTAAGGCCACTCAACACATAGAAAATGGCTACGCCATACACGCCAACTCTGCCCATAAACTGATCGGAGGTGAATGAACCATTCAGCCAAAAGAGGTAGTGATACACCATAATGCCGAGTGCCGATAAGCCTCTGAGATAATCGAGGGTATAGAGGCGCGTGTTCATCTGCTACGGGCGATAAACAACGCGTGCAATAGCTTCGCGAGTGGTTTCGGCCCAATCCATTTCAAACAGGGTGGAAGGTGTGGCAGAAAGTTTCGGACTGCGGCCGCTGAGGTGATACTCTGCAATATCCGGGTGATACATGGTGTCGAAGGTTTCAGGCTTTATGCCTCCGCCGGGCATAATGCGTATGCGATCATTGGCTGCTGCATGCATGGCTAGAATGGTTTCCCGCCCTTCAGGTCCGGTTCTTTTACCGCCGGAAGTGAGTATGCGTTCACATCCGCATTCTGCAATTTCACTGACTGCATGTATAAGATTGGGCGTACAGTCTACAGCTCGATGGAACGTCACAGGTATGCGGCCGCAATGCGATACCAACTCACGGGTAAGCGCAACATCGATCGTGCTATCTGCGCGCAAGCAGCCAAACACAAAGCCATCGGCCCCGGATGCTCCCAACAAGTCGATCTCGCGCTTCATTACTTCCACTTCTTCTTTGCTGTAGGTGAAATCGCCTTCACGAGGGCGTATCATAACGTAGATTGGAATAGCCACGTGTCGTTTTATCACCTCCAGCAATCCGGAACTCGGTGTAATACCGGCGGCTCCCAACGCAGAGCATAATTCAATACGGCCGGCGCCACCTAGTTCGGCTTCTACACACGAGTGAACGGTAGAGGCAACTACTTCGATTAGATAAGGATTGCGTTGCATGATTTACGATTTGCGGTCGTCTTTGCGCAGGGCGTATATGCGTTCAATAATGTCTACCACCTTCAAGCCTTCCAGTGCATTGGTTGTAATGGTAGAGTGGCCATGAATCGTATCAATCACGTTTTGAATAACGTAGTGGTGATTGTTTGCCGAACCTTTGTAATGTCCGTAATCGTTCGCCGGATTGGTAGGTGCCAGTTCCGGCATTTCATATCCGTCG
>Ga0114980_10003134_pt1 | contig 11412 bp, 10 predicted proteins | sample S_140806_EF_Meta_FD_87018 | JGI IMG/M metagenome (GOLD analysis project Ga0114980, IMG submission 87018) | Freshwater microbial communities from Lake Simoncouche, Canada to study carbon cycling - S_140806_EF_MetaG | ecosystem: Environmental > Aquatic > Freshwater > Lake | place: Lake...
CAGGTCGCCAGAGGCATTGGCAGGAAGGGGGTCTGGCAAAGAAGGAATCCATTCCCGCCGACCAAAACCAATGGTCGCAGCCCTGGCGAGCGCCCTTGTGACGGACTTTCAATCAGCCCTGCCCGGATCCGAGGTGATGGCCTGACCCTGCAGGGCAAACATCACCACGATCGTGAACAGCAGACCGTAGAGGGCCAAGGGCCCGAGGCGCGGCAGGAAGACCTGCTCATACCACCGACGTCCCTTGAGGCGCACACAGATCAGGCGGGTGAGGCCACCGGCCACCAGAGGAATCCCCAGAAAGATCAGCACCGCCCGAGCAATCTCCCCAAACGAAAAGCGCACGATTTGCGGGTCGAGCCCCAGCCAGGTGGGAAGAATCTGTAGATAGAAGGTGCCTAGCACGGCATAGAGAAGGACCTGCAGGATCGAATTGATCGCCACCAGCAGGGCGGCGGCTTCCCGGTTCCCCTGGGCCAGGTCGATCCAGATCAGCACCATGGCGATGCAAGGGGCGATGCCGATCAGGATCAGCCCGGTGCGAAAGGCGGGCTGATCGGGCAGGAACAACCAGGCCAGGGTGAACATCAGCAAGGGCCCCAGGCCCCAGGTGAGCCCGAGGGTCAGGGTTAACAGTCGCCGGTCCCGGGCCACGGCGCCGAGTTCGCCGTAACGCACCTTCGCCAGCACCGGATACATCATCAGCAGCAAGCCCAGGGCGATGGGGAGGGAGGTGTGACCCACCTGCACCGCACCCAGCAGCGCCTGCAGGCCTGGCACGAGACGTCCCATGAGGAGTCCGGCCGCGATGGCCAGCAGGATCCACACCGGCAGCAGACGGTCGAGCCAGGACAGATGGGCCAGCACCCCGCTCCCCTGGGCAGCGCGGGCGGCTTCATCGGAGCTGGGATCGGCCATGGGGCGTCAGGCACAAGGGGGAGCGGGGGACTGACAGGCGACGGCGAGCTGGCCCAGCCAGTCGCGGAGCAGCAGCAGGGTGGAGGGCTCCAGGCGGTAGTAGATCCAGCGGCCCTCCTGGCGGGCGCGGATCAGGCCGGCCTCCTTGAGCACTTTGAGATGAAACGACAGTTTCGACTGGGCCAGATCCAGGTCGCTGGTGAGGTCGCAGACGCAGCGCTCGCCGTGCTGCAGGGCCTGCACCACTTGGAGGCGAATCGGTTCGGCCAGGGATCGCAACAGTTGCTGGGCTTGATCCGGAGCCAGCGGCTCAGCTGTCGACCTTGGTGCGGTAGGGGGCACGTGATGCAGCGCACCTGTCCCATCAACCCTAATTGATCTATGGTTTCGCCGTCGGCCGGTGCTTTCGCTTCCCAGTTCATGAAAATCGGCATCAACGGCTTCGGGCGCATCGGCCGGCTTGTCTTCCGTGCCCTCTGGGGGCGGCCCGGCCTTGAGCTGGTCCACGTCAATGATCCGGCCGGCGACGCCCCCACCGCCGCCCATCTGCTGGAGTTTGACTCGGTGCACGGCCGCTGGCCCCAGGTGGTTCAGGCCCAGAGCGGTGGGTCAGGCAACGGCTCCGGTTTTGTGGTGGGTCCCACCCCAGTGAGCTATAGCCAGGAGTGGGACCCCACCGCCGTGCCCTGGCGCCAGGCCGGCGTGGAGATGGTGCTCGAATGCAGCGGCAAATTCAAAACACCGGAAACCCTCCAGCCCTACTTCGATCAGGTGGGCCTCAAACGGGTGGTGGTGGCCTGTCCCGTGAAGGGGGAGATCGCCGGCGCCGAGGCCCTGAACATCGTGTTCGGCATCAACCACCACCTCTATGACCCCGGAGTGCACCGGCTGGTGACGGCGGCCTCCTGCACCACCAACTGCCTGGCGCCGGTGGTGAAGGTGGTGCACGAGAGCTTCGGCATTGAACACGGCTCGATCACTACCCTCCACGATGTGACCAACACCCAGGTGGTGGTGGATGCCTTTAAGAGCGACCTGCGGCGGGCCCGCTCCTGCAACCAGAGCCTGATCCCCACCACCACCGGCTCGGCCAAGGCGATCGGCATGATCTTCCCGGAACTGCAAGGCAAGCTCAATGGCCATGCGGTGCGGGTGCCGCTGCTGAATGGCTCGCTCACCGATGCGGTATTCGAGCTCAAGCGCTGCGTGACCGTGGAGGAGGTGAACCGGGCCTTCGAGGAGGCCGCCCAAGGGCCCTTGGAGGGGATCCTCGGCTACGAAACCCGGCCCCTGGTGTCGGTGGATTACGTCAACGATTCCCGTAGCGCCATTGTTGATGGCCTCTCGACAATGGTGGTGAACGGCACCCAACTCAAGGTGTACGCCTGGTACGACAACGAATGGGGCTACAGCTCGCGCCTGGCCGATCTGGTGAGCCATGTGGCGCTTCTTGATGAGCGCTGAGGCGGGCCAATGAGCTCCGATTCCCGGCAGGGGCAACGGCAATCCCAACGGGCCCTGACAGCCCTGCAGCAGTACATGATCGTGACGGCCAACTACTGGGCTTTCACGCTTACTGATGGGGCGCTGCGCATGCTGGTGGTGTTTCATTTCCACCAGCTCGGTTACAGCACGCTGGAGATCGCGCTGCTGTTTCTCTTCTATGAGTTCTTTGGCATCCTTACCAACCTCTATGGCGGCTGGCTTGGCGGGCGCTTCGGCCTGCGGTTCACCCTCTGGACGGGGACCCTGCTGCAGGTGGCGGCCCTGCTGATGCTGATCCCGGTGGCGGACAGCTGGCCCAAATGGTGGAGCGTGGCCTATGTGATGGTGGCCCAGGCGCTCAGCGGTATCGCCAAGGACCTCAACAAGATGAGCGCCAAGAGTGCCATCAAGACCGTGGTGCCCGAAACGCCGGACGATCACAACAAGGGCGAGCAGCAGCTGTTCCGCTGGGTGGCGATCCTCACCGGCTCCAAGAACGCCCTCAAGGGGGTGGGCTTCTTCCTTGGCGGCGTACTGCTCACCACCATCGGCTTCAACGCCGCCGTGGCTTGGATGGCTGCGGGGCTGCTGCTGGCCTTCTGCGGCACCCTGGTGCTTCCGGCCGCGATGGGCCGCATGAAGAACAAGCCCGGCTTCAGCGCCCTGTTCTCCAAGAGCAGCGGCATCAACGTGCTGTCGCTGGCGCGCTTCTTCCTGTTCGGCGCCCGCGATGTGTGGTTTGTGGTGGCATTGCCGGTGTTCCTGGAGGCCGCCCTGGGCTGGAGGTTCTGGGAGGTGGGCGGTTTCCTTGGCCTGTGGGTGATCGGCTACGGGATCGTGCAGGGATTCGCGCCGGCCCTGCGGCGGGCCTGGGGCCAGAGCGCCCCTCCCGGTGTGGCGGCGGTGCAGTTCTGGAGCGCCGTGCTGACGGCCATTCCGGCGTTGATGGCCATCGCCCTCTGGCGGGAGGTGGGCCCTTCCGGGGTTGTCGTAGTGGCAGGTTTGGCGTTATTTGGGGTGGTGTTTGCCATGAATTCCTCGATTCACAGCTACATGATCCTCGCCTATTCCGATGCCGAAGCGGTGAGTCTTAATGTGGGCTTCTATTACATGGCCAACGCCGCTGGCCGCCTGGTGGGCACCCTGCTGTCCGGGGGGATGTTCCTGCTGGGCGGGATGCAGGCCTGCCTGTGGACCTCCTCGCTCTTCGTGGCTGCGGCCTGTTTGGTCAGCGCCCGATTGCCGCCGCCGCCGCGGGGGACCCGTCATGGGCTAGCGGAATGCCGGCCTGTTCCAGGGTCGTCACCAGGCGATGCAGCAGGGCCCGCTTAGCGGCCCATTGCTGCCCGGCCTTGGTGGTGAGCAGCACACTCACCACCAGGCCTTGGGGGGTGATCTCATCGACGCCGCGCAGGAGGGGAGGCGCCAGCAAGCAGTTGGACCATTCGGAGTCTTCGGCAAAGGCTTTCACCGTCGTGCTGATCAGATCCAAGGCGGCCTCCAGGGCCGGCATCGCGGGGGAGAGGGGGATTCGAACATCAATGCCAGAGCGCAATTTGGTGTGGTTCACCACCTGGTCAAAGCCACTGTTTTGCATCACCACCACCCGTTGGTCGGCGCAGCGCAGCTCCGTGCTCAATAACCCCACATCGGTCACGGTTCCAGACTTGCCGTGAATCTCAACGGTGTCGCCAATGGCATAGCGATCATCGAAGATCACCACCAGGCCGGCGATGAAATCCCGCAACAAGCTCTGAAACACAATCGCCAGGGCGCCCAGCAGAGCCCCACCGGCCACGACGGCCCCTGCTGAAAGCTGCCGGATTGCCGGGATGTCCCCAAGGATCCAGCTGATCCCCAGCAGGAGGGCGGCAAGGTCCACCAGCCGGCCCAACACCCGCAGCAAGCTCCCATGCCGTTGGCTGCGCCGAGCCCGGCGATCGGTGGGCACGTCGATATTGACGGCCCATTGATGCAAGATCGCTGCCAAGACTGCCCGAACCAGGGCGGTGACGCCCCAGAGCAGCACAACTTTCACGATCAAGCCGCCTGGTTGCAACAACAAATCCAAGGCAACGGGTAACTGGCCAGGCACGGCCGAATCGGCAATTCCAACCATCAACACCACCAGGACGGCGGCCACGATCAGCAGGCCCCGGCAGGCATTCTGGGCCGTATGCAGGGCCACTTGTTTGACTCGCGGCCTCTTGATCAGACCATCGGACGGGTAGCGATCAAGGCCACGCATGATCCGCAGGGCCTGACGCCAAAGCGCCAGATCAACCACCAGAAACCCGGCCAGAATGAACTCAACGATGACAACGAGGCGCAGTCGCGAGCGCAACTGGGACGGCTGCATAATTGTGCGCGCAAATCGCAAGCGGCTCTGTAATTGGGCCTGCCAACGATCAGCCAGTTGCCGGGGCGTGGTGCCATTCCAGCGGGCATCCTCTGCGGTCACCGTGAGCAAGGGCCAGGGTTCCTGGCGGCCCTTCAAGACGGCCACCAGTTCAATTGGATCGGGCGCCTGGCCCCGCACCTGCACCGAGAGGGCCTCGGGCGGTCCCGCCATGCCCACGGGATCACTCCGACAGGCAAGGTTATTTCGATGTAGAAAACCTAGATCGAGAAAGTTTTCTGCCAAGGCTTCACCTCGGCTACACAGTTGTTTGGTTTCGTACAGCCAGGCCAAATTGCCTTCAATCACCCGGGCCCGTTTCTCGGCCGGCACCCCAGCACCGCCTTGGGCCACCTCCGGGGAGGCCACCGTGAGCACGGGAACCCCCAGGATGCGCACCGTGCCCAAGTTGAGACTGCCCGTCGATTGTGTCTGGGTTGGCAGGTCAGGGCTCGGGTTGGCATCGGCCTGTTGGGCACCGGCCCCTGCGATGGGGCCCCATCCGACGCCAACCATCAGAGCGATCAGCACGCTCAACCCACCGAGGAAGAGCCGGGTTGGCCAGACATCTGGGCGCCAAATTCGCATGGTTCGAGGGGCTGGAGGGGACCTCCAGGGGTGTCGCTGCTGTTGGAGATCCGCCCATCATGCAGGGGACGTTCAAGGGAGTTGTTTGTTGTCGATCGCTTCAGGAGTTGGTTCGTCCCAGCTCACCCGTTGGCGTCTGGCCTGGTGTCCCCCCGGCTCAGTTGCCGGCGCAGGGCCCTGATCGCGTCGCGGGCGGCGCTGCCCTCGGCACCGCCCTGCTCTCGGCCCCCCGCCTTCGCGCCAAACAGCTGGTGACGCTCCGCTTCTGCGGTCAGGCCTGGGCCTTCGCCTTCCTCCGCGAGGGCCTGCAGCGCTACCCGATCGAGCACACCCGCTTCTCCAAGCCCCTGCCCGGCGAGCACGGGTGGCACCCCCCTCAGGCGCCCCATCGGCTCGAGCCCGGTAGCCCCACCGACATCCATCCCTACCCGGTGGAACTCGACCTGCCCCCCTGGACCGTGGAGCGCGACATCGACCTGCGCAACTGGCTGTTCGGCTTCGGGGCCGGGATCCGCATCCATGGGCTACTGGCGAACCACGCCAGAGAAGCCCATCACCACTGGCGGCTGATAGGGCCTGAGCTGCTGGGCCGTGGCCTCCAGGAAGGCCACCAGGATCGTGATCAGCAGGATGTAATCCCGCAGGACGGGCTCCAGGGGGCCGTGGGCCGAGGGTGGCTGGGCGGCCAGCACCGTTTCCAGAGGAGCCCAGAGGGGGTTGGTGCGGGCCTCGGCATAGATCTCGGCCAGACGGGCGCTGTGGGCAGGATCAGCCAGCGACGCCGATTCAGCGGAATGCGCAAAGGCGTTGCGCAGCTTGCGCAGGGTAGAGAGAGCCCGCTCCACCGGGGCGTCGATCAGGCCCAGACGGCGGGCAAGGGCGACCTTGGCACCGAGAGAACCCAAAGGCCGTTTCGGGAGGAAGAGGCCGTCAGCGCGGAGGGGTCCCGGGGCCAGCAGGGCCTGAAGCAGGTGCTCAAGGGCGGCATCGACCCTGGCGACGCCCACCAACACCGCACCCCGGCCGCGCTCTTGGAGCATCTGCAGGGCGATGCGGCGAGCACCGTCGGTTGCCGAAACGTCAGCCGGCTGTTGTGGGGCTTTTCCCTGGGTCGCAGGGGCCGGCGGCGGGGGTCAAGGCAGGAGATGTGCAAGCTGAAGTCTTGTACAGACCATGCCAGCCTTGCAGGGGCGTTCACCGGGAGAGTTGTGGCCTACACCAACATTGAAGCCATCCTTGATGACGGCGGAGACATCACAGTGGGGCGCGTCGCTGGCGAGTGTGTGGCAGCCGCCAGCACCAGCTACGACTGTCCGGTGATGCTGGTGCGGCGAGAAGGCGAGAGCTTCGTGGCGCTACTGAGACGGCTGGATCGCTCGATCGGCAAAGCCTGGGACAACGAAACGATCATTGATGAAGTCAATGGTTGAGAGCCAGGATGTAATCAACTTAATTCCATTCGATCAGCCTGGATCTCCAGTGTTCTTCTTGAGGTGCGCTGGGTGTGGAGGGAAGAGGAGGAAATTCGATATCACTTCGACGGCCGTGTGCACTGGAAATCACGCGAGATGCTTTGCCAGCACACAACGACCAACAAACTTGATGCCAGCCTGACTTAGTAAGATCTCGTATTTCGAGCCACGAGGGAAGCAAACTGGTCCGGAAGCCACCCAGAGCCACTTGGAAATATGCATTCCATCCTTGAGGTGGCCATTGAGTTGCTGTCTCAGTGCCCTCTTTTTGTTGATGACAGCTTGAATCTCATCGGTCTTGGCCGAGTGGGGTTCAACAGCGATGAGGTTTCTGTTTTCATGGCCAAGAAGATAATCCCAACGAGGCTCTTGATCGCGCCCAACCCTGAACGCCTCGTCAGTGTCAAGGCTGTCGGCAAACTGAGTACGAATCGAAGCGTCAATGAGCTTTTTGTCTTTGTCTTTGACGGCTCCCATACCATCCTGGACAAAAGCTGTAATCGTGGAATGAGCAGCCAAAGCCTCGCGAACAGGCGTGTGACGAGGAGTTGTTCTCATGAATCAGCAGCATTCACAGCACTGCTCACTGCGTCGGCAAATGCTGATGAGTATTGCGTCAATCCTCCCCATTCGGCCACGCGCTCATCGTCATCGAACGGATCCAAGGACGAGATGTTGGTAGAGGACACTTTGCCAGACTGATCAAAGGCGAGGAGATGCACCTTGTACGTCTTTGTCAATGCCGCTTTGGCAACCTCCATCATGGGACCAGGATCTGTACCAAATGCCTTGCAAACGAGTCTGTAGTCTGCCTGGGATTCCTTAAGACGCTGCATCATCCAAACCATGGTGAGCACATGAGGTGAGTGAGTGGACAAGACCACTCGGTAGCCGCGCCAAAGGAGATCCAGCACAAGCAGTAAGACAGCTGTGATCGCTTTGGGATGGAGGCCCATTTCAGGTTCCTCGATCACGATCCAGTTAGTCGTCTTGTGCTTTCGTTGCTTTGTTCTGGGTAGGAGATCGTAAAGCCCAAGCAGGAGCGGGGTGAATTCGCGCTGCCCCGATGTCCAGGTCATAAACGGCAGGTGCATGGCACCGTGAACCAATTGCAAGCGCTTGGCGTGCTGCGCATCCTCCTGGATACCAACTGTTCCACCATGAAAGACAGCCGCATCAATCTGGTCACGGATCTCTCTCTTTAGACGTTTCTCTACGGGGAAGAGGACCCCTGCATCCTTACTGCTGAAGCGGTCATACAAATTCTGACTGAACAAACGCGCCACGGCTGGCGTGGTTCTTGGCACTTTCTGGAAGGGCAATGCCCAGCCATCTGAGATGAGGAGCGCTCGATGCGCTGGGATAAAAAACAACTTTTCAATGCCATTGCCCACCCCTTCGAGAGATTTTGGGGTGATATTAATGCCATCGAACTGCACTTTTGTGCCGCTGTGCCAGGCTGTTGCCATCCCCTCGCCGAAGATATGCTCGATAAGAACATCTGGCTTGTCTGTTGTGTAACCAGACTGCTTGAGGACCTCAACGATCTGACGACCATCAAGGCCAAGCTTCAGCCATTGCAGCGCCAGGCTTTTGCCTGCGCCCTGGGGGCCAACCAGAATGGTGAGATCTCCAAAATCAAGATTGACGGACTGGAGGTGGGCGAAGTTCTTGATCGACAGCGAAAGCAAGCTGGAGGGCGCATGTTCGTCTGCAGCCTGATCGATCGCCTGAGGGCCTGCCTCGCTGGCGACGCTGTTTGAGCTTGATGGTGCCGTGGTTTTCATATCAGCTTCAGCATAGGTGGCCACAGGCTTCTCACCTCCCCTCAAACAATCGATCCCACGCCTCCAGCACCAGGTGCTGGGTGCGGTATTCGCAGAACTGGCGGATCTCGTTGTTTTGAGCACGCGGAGGATTATGCTGGCTCCCGCCAGGGCTGTGGTGATCCTCACCGCCGGATGATCAGGGCAGAACGTTGCAGCTCGATCGGCGAATGGCTGCTGAAGGCGTCACGCAGTGATGGCAGCCACCGAATGAGCAAGCCTTTCAACTCTGGATTCCTGATGTTGCCTGTGGCGATCACCAGAAGCTGCTTCGGCATACCCTGCAACAGATGGGGGTATCGCAGCCTTCTGCCTGCAGCAGCGGCACCAGGGATCGTGGCAACTGGGCATCCAGCAGGATCTTCATGCGGACAGCAGCTCAACGCTCTGCACGCGCGCCAGTTGTGCGGCATAGGCGAGCACGGCGCTGATGTCGGCCGCTTCCAGATCGGCGTAATCGGCGAGGATCTCCTCGCTGGTGGCGCCGGCGGCCAGGAGATCGAGCAGCATGTCCACCGGGTAGCGCAGGCTGCGGATGGTGGGTTTGCCGTGGCAAATGCCTGGATTGATGGTGATGCGATCGAGAAGGCTGTTCATGGCCCTTGGACTGTTCATGGCCCTTGGACTGTTGAGGGAACTCTAGGAAGCTGTTAGGGGTCAGGCCCCAAACAACCGATCCCACGCCTCCAGCACCAGCCGCTGGGTTCGGTACTCTCCGAACTGGCGTATCTCGTTGGTCTTGAGCACGCGGAAGGTTTCGCTGGGGTAATCGGGGCCCATCACATCGGCAGGATCGAGGATGTAGCGCAGCTCATCGCGGGTGAGGCCGTAGAGGTGGGCGTAGAAGGCATCAAGCTCGGCCCGCAGCAGAGCGCGGCGTTCGTGATCGAAGATGAAGGGCGGGCCGTCGTAGCCGAGGTCTTCGGCCCAGGGCTTGAGATCGTGGGCGGTGTAGGTGAGTTCGAGAACGCGTGGTTGGATGAAGTCGATAGCGGCTTGGGTGTAGGCGCTGGGGGGAAGGACAGGCAACTGCTTGAAGATGAAGAAATTCATATGTGTCCCACCAATTTTGTGTCTTGCGAAAAAGTCGTAGGGAATAGCCGAGAGGTTGGCTAGCAAGCAGGGAAGTAAACGATCGTCCTGATAGCCGCTGGGATGCATCAATGGCATTTGATTGCCGACGCCTGTGAGTGGAGCAACCGAAGCAATGACGGTCCTCTCGTTGGTGGCATTAGTGATGTCACGCCAGCCCATCAGCCACTGCCGATCCCATCCCTGGGCCTTGAGTCTCTCTTGCACTTCACTCTGACTCACCCAATAACGTGGCTTGATCTTAAAATTGGGATCCCGCTTCTCTTCGGGTGTTGCATCGCGACTTGAGCCATCTGGGCCGTAGGTTGCCCAGCGATGGTCATAGTGGTGGACTAACTTGGCCTCATACAAAGGCAGACGTCCATCGCCATCCTCATCAAAGAAGAGATGGCTGTCAGTATTCATCATGAACATCAGATTAAACTTGATGCCCCAGGCATTGCCTGACTCACCCATCGCTTCGTCGATCAGCACCGGAACATGGCCATAGATCTTCTTGGTCATCTCAGCATCCATCTGGCTTCGGAAGACAGGGCAGGTGCGTGTGTTTGGATTGATAAGGGCAATCTCATCAGCCGTCAGAGTGAAATGTCGCCTGTTGTCCGAAAGTTGTTGCGTAGCTGTAGCGAAGAAGACAAAGTCGGTCACCTCGGCATTGCTTCCAAAAGTAAGAAGCGCGAATTTCATTCGGCTGTCCACGGCAGGAAAGATACCCTCTCGATTCTCGAAGTCGAGGAGCGATACAACCCGTCCGTTCTCCAAGATGTGCCGGCAGAAGTATTGGGTGAATGAGTCTGTAACGATCCCTGTTGGCAGTATCATGCCAGCTCGCGATCCTTTCGAAATGAGGTTCAGCGCGTGTTCGGCAAACAGCGGCGCGAGATTGATCCTCCCAAAGCTGGTGAAGGGAAAGCGCCCAGAGCCATGAACGAATGCCTGAGATCCATCCACGCCAAGCCTCTCGATCTGAAATTCTCGGAATAATTCTGGGCGGTCATCTTCTAGCTGGGCGATGAGCCTGTTTCTCGCTGCCATGTTTGCAGCTGTGGCTATATCGGGCACACGCGCTGCAAAAAACTCCCGGGGATCCAGCTGAAGCATGTCCCACGGTGGATTCCCCAGTACACAATCAAAGCCCCCCCTTCTCCATCACCTCTCCAAAGCGCAAGTGCCAATGAAAGAAGCGGAAGTCCCTGGCGGCCTGTTCCACCGCCAGCTCCAAGTCGCCTGGGATCTCCTGGCCGCTTTGCAACAGCAGCAGGTGCTCGCTGGTGGGCACCTTGGCGCGGCTGTCTTTGGTCTTGGGCAGGAAGAAGGCCGCGGTGTAGAGATCCGCCGCGAGAGTCTGGGGATCGCTGGATCGCTCCTGCTCCCAGGCTTCGTAGGCCGCCTGCTTGGCAGCCGTTTCCGGCAAGGTGGTTTCAGGCATCGCCTCGATCTCCTGGAGCCGTTGTTGGCTGCGGCTGATCGGCGGGCTGCTCTGGAGATTGAGCGTGCCCTGCAGTGTTCCCTTCTGCCCTGCCTTGCGGAAGCTGGCGTTTTCCTTCTTCAGGCTGGTGCAGGTGGGCTTGTCGTCGCCAGTGAGCGGTTTGTACGCCTCGTCGGGGATGCCCTGCTCCAGCACCTTCGGATC
>Ga0114980_10003139_pt1 | contig 11405 bp, 11 predicted proteins | sample S_140806_EF_Meta_FD_87018 | JGI IMG/M metagenome (GOLD analysis project Ga0114980, IMG submission 87018) | Freshwater microbial communities from Lake Simoncouche, Canada to study carbon cycling - S_140806_EF_MetaG | ecosystem: Environmental > Aquatic > Freshwater > Lake | place: Lake...
ACGAGAACGGCATGCCCGTGATCGTCGCCAAGCGGCCGCGCATTCCAATCGAGTGCCTCGATCCGTCGGTCAAGAGCCTCAACTACCTCAACAACATCCTCGCCAAGGTCGAGGCGATCGAGGCCGGCGTCCACGAGGCGATCATGCTCAACCTCGACGGCGAGGTCGCCGAGTGCACGGGCGACAACATCTTCTTCATCCGCGGCTCGCGCATCGTCACGCCGCCGGTCTCGGCCGGCATCCTCAACGGCGTCACGCGCCTGTTCGTGATGAACGAGATCGCGCCCGCGTGCGGCATCGACGTCCAGGAGCGCTCGATGCGCCTCGAGGATCTCTTCACCGCCGACGAGGTGTTCCTCACGGGAACCGCCGCCGAGATCATCGGCGTGAGCTCGATCGACGGTGAGCAGATCGGCGAAGGCAAGGTCGGCCCGATCACGCGCCGCCTGAACGCCGAGTTCCGCGCGCGCATCGCGCAGGGCGCTCCGGAAAACTGAAGCCAGAAGACGAAGCCGCCGGCATGACAGACCGCCATGCGCTGCAAGCACTGCGACCATGTCCTGTGGAACCAGCCCGCGCCAGCGCCCGGCGCGCAGCGCGTGTGCAGCGAGTGCGGCGAGCCCTACCAGCCGAGTGATTTCCGGTTTGCGCGCGGCAAGGTGCGCTTCTGCTGCCCGCAATGCGACACGGGCTACTACGGAACCAGCGCCGAAGGCCATCTCGAGCCCGCCGCGTTCGACTGCGTCGGCTGCGGCCGGCATCTCACGATGAACGACTGCGTGGTCCGCGCGCATGACATGGCGCACGAGTCCGAGGCGATGCTCCAGCGCGACATGCCGTGGCTCGACGAGAGCATCGGGACGGGCGCGCGCGGATGGCTCAAGCGCTGGGCGCGCACGACGAGCCTGAGCTTTTCGAACGCGGGCAAGTTGGTCGCGCTGCTGCATCGACCGCCGCAGCCGATGCGCGCGGCGGCGTTCCTGGTGGTGAATGCGATGATCAGCGTGTTCGCGGCGGCTGCGGTCGGACTGATCCTGCCCGCGATCGGCAACCTCGGCGGCCGGGTTGGCGGGGGCGGTGTCGATGTCGAAGCGCTCCTGATCATGCTGGCGATCGCGCTCGTCGCGGTCGTCGCGCTGGTCGTGTTCGCGGCGCTTCCGGCGGTACTCGTCGGTTTGATCCCGCGGGGCGGCAAGCCCGTCGGGATGGCGCGCGCGTACGAGACCATGTGCTACTCGTCCGGCGCGTTGGTGCTCTCGCTGGTGCCGTGCTGCGGCGAGCCGGTCGCGGCGCTCTGGTGGATGGTGCAGTCGACGCAGGCGATGATGGCGCTCTTCGAGGGCGAATCGATCGGCAAGAAGACGCTCGCCGCGCTGCTCACGGTCGTCGGCTACTTCGCGGCCGTCGTTGGCACCATGATGGTGCTCATCCGGCAGTGACGCTCAGACCGTGATCTTCTCCCACGCGCCGTACTTGAAGCGCGCGAGGAACATCAGCCCGCGCACCGCGAGCTCGAGCATCAGGCCCCACCAGATGCCGACGAGTCCGTAGCCCAGGTGGATGCCGAGGTACCACGCCAGCGGCAGGCGGATCGCGTAGCAGCCGAACACGGTGATGCCGAGGATCCACTTGGTGTCGCCCACGCCGCGCAGGCCGTTGCGCACGACCATCGCCAGCGCGAAGAACACCTGGATGCAGCCCGACGCCACGAGGCACTTCGGCACCAGCTCGAGATGGACGGGATCGTCGGAGATGATCTTGGTCAGCGCGTGCCCGAACAGGATGAAGCACACGCCCATCGTGCCCATGATCGCGATGCCGATCAGCGTGCAGCGCCAGATCGCCTCGCGCGCCAGACGGATGTTGCCCGCGCCGAGGTACTGCCCCGCGAGCGCGCCCGCCGCCGTGCCCATCGCGAACCCCGGCAGGAACGAGAACGACTCCCACTGCACCGTGATGATGTGCGCGCCGACGAGGCCTTCCTTGGCGGTGGTGCCAATGCCGTTCTCCGCAGCCTGGCCGATGAAGCCGAGCACGAGGAGGTTGACCGTCCACATCGCGAGGCCTTCGACGAAGTTCGGCACGCCGACGCGCACGATGCGCCAGGTCATGCCGCGGTCGTAGCGCAGCTCGCTGGTGTCGAGGCGCAGGTCGCGCACGCCCTTGCGGAGCGCGTGCCAGGTGAGCCACGCGCCGACGAGATACGAGATCGAGCTGCCCGCGGCGATGCCGAACACGCCCCAGCGGTGCGGATCGTGCACCCACGGATTGGCGATCGTCGAGCCCCACGCATGCAGGTCCACGCCCGAGATCAGCCAGGTGAGCAGGGCGTTGACGATGTTCACCCACACCGCGATCTGGAACGGCTTGTGCGCGTCGCCCGAGCCGTGCATGCACATCGCGCCGACCATCATCACGCCGCAGAAGGGGATGCCGTATGCGAGCGTTCGCACATAGGTCACGCAGTCGCGCGTGCCCTCGGGCGAGAGATGCGCGTACTGCGCGAGCGGCTCGGCAAGCACCATCATGAGCACCGCCACGAGCAGGCCCCAGATGAACGACAGCGTCATCGACTGGCCGAGCGCGCGCTGACTCTCGCGCAGGTCGCCCGAGCCCATGCCGCGCGCGATGATCACCTGTCCGCCGACGCCGAGGCCGGTCATCGCGATGCCGATGAACCATCCGATGAAGCTGCCGATGCCGACGCCGTCCATCGCCGCACGCGCGGCATCGGCGGGCATGTTGCCAGCCACGAGCTTGTCGACAAAGCCGACGCCTGCGGCCATCGTCTGCTGCAGCAGCACGGGCATCGACAGGATCCAGATCGCCTGCGACATCGACTTGCCCGCGAGGCGGCCGGCCTTGATCGCGCCTTCGTCGTCGGGGATCGCCTCTTGCTCGAGTGCGGCGCTGGTGACCGACATCGGGTCTTCGGGCGACGCGGCGCTGTCGACGAGGATGCGCTCCTCGTCGATCTTTCGGTTGGATACGTTGCTCATCGCGTCACCTGCACCAGCACCGAGAGGACGCCCGGTTCGCCAAGCGTGGCGAGCGCCTTCGCGGCATCGGCCAGGCCGATTCGTCGGGAGATCAGCGGAGACGGATCGATCGCGCGCCGCGTGAGCCGCTCGATCGCGCCGCCGACCGGGCCAAAGCCCGAGCCGTGCAGCTCGATCTCGTCGAGCGCGATCTGCGAGAGGTCGACCGCGACTGGCGCGCGCGCCGAGATGCCTGCGACCACGACATGCCCGCGCGGCCGCACCATGCGCGCGGCGGCAGCGATCGTCTCGGCCGAACCAGTTGTGTCGATCACGAGTTCCTGATCGCCGCGGCGGCCCGTCTCGTGCAGCGCGCGATGGCGGATGCCGAACTGCTCGCCGATGCGCAGCGTCGCCTCGCTCGTCGCGACGAGTCGCGCGAGCTGGTTCTCCTCGACCGCGACCAGCGTGCAGAGCACCGCGAGCAGGTCGTCGCCGAGCACGCTGGCGAATGTCGTCTTGTCGACGCCTCCGCGGCGCACGGCTTCGAGCGCCCGCGCGAGCGCGATGGCGAACACCGCGCGCTCGTCGTCGAGTTCCTTCGGAAGCGCGATGCATGCAGCCGTGGGCACCGCGATCAGCTCGCTGAGCGCGCCGGCCGCGTCGTCGATGCCGAGGATCGTGCGCATGCCGCAGTGCATGGCGAGTCCGCCCATGCAGCGGTCGCAGCGGCCACAGGAAAACACAGGCTGAATCGCCACGCGCGAGCCACGCGGGGGAGCGTGTGCGCCGGCGCGCGACGCGTCCTCGACCACGCCCACGCACGACGATCCGAGCGCACGCACGCCGCCCGTCGCCACGCCAAGACCGCGCGCGACCTCGCGCTCGAGCGGTGTCAGCAGCGCCATGGTCGGACGCACCAGCACCATGTCCGCGCCAAGCGACGGCCGCGGGCGCGATGCGACATCGACGCGCCCCTCGGTGGCGACGACCGCGCGGATGGGACCGCTCGCTGCCGCCATCGTCATTTGTTCGTGCCCGTCGTGGCGGGCGTCGGCGTGGACTGCTCGAGTCCCGGCGTCGCGGCGGGCGTTCCGTCGGGCGCCACGTCGTTGCGCGAGCCGTCGTTCGTGCGCCGTCCGCCGATCTGCTTCATGCCGATCGGCACATCGGGCGATTCAAACACCGTCGGCGACCAGAACATCAGGTGGTCCCACATGTCGAGATCGCGCACGAACGTCGGGTAGACGAAGTTCGGCGTCTCGAGCAGCGAGTCCTTGTTGTTCGCGGTGCAGCTGGCTGCGTAGGTGATCCACGCGTTCTCGTCGATGCCGAAGTTCTGCCCGGTGATGCAGCGCAGCGAATCGACGGCGGCGACGTTGACCGCGAGATCACGCTGCGACAACGCCGCGACCAGCGCGTTGAACACGGCCGGCGTCGGATACTGCCCGAGCGCGATCGCGATCTCCGCGCGCACGTCCGAGTCCTCGTTGGGATCGATCATGCGCGTCCACATCGAGTCGGCGACGGCGGGATCGTGGAGCCGCTGGAGCGCCTTCGCCGCGGCGAGCCGCACCTGGCGGAACGGACTCGGCAGGCTCTTGGCGACAAGCACTGCGTCCTCGGGATCGCCGTGACGACCGAGCGCCTGGATCGCCGCCGCGCGCACGAGCGGATCGAGCGAGTCCTCGGCGTACAGGCGATACATGCGCAGATACGGAGTCGCGCCGCCCCACGGAGCGTTGGCGAGCAGGATCGTTCCGCGACGCGCGTTCTCGCGGTCGTTGGGATCGGCGGCCCACATCGCGGCCTGCGTCGGCGTCGGCGGCGAGAAGCTCTGCGTGAACTGGCTCATGTCCGACGAGATCGTGTCGCACCCACCGCCAAGGAGCGCCGCCGCAAGGCAGAGCAAGGAGCAGGGGAGAACCGCCGGATTTCGCATGGCGGGAGAGTAGCGAAAGCCGTGCATTCGTGGACTGCATTGATCTCCATTGGACTGCCTCGCGTCCCACGCCTCGCTACGCTGCACACATGGCTCTCGCAATCGAACGGTTTGTCCTTGGCGACTTCCAGACCAACTGCTTCGTCGTGCGCGACGACCAGGACACCACCCGCAACTGCTGGATCGTCGACTGCTCGTACAACCCCGAGCCGATGCTCGATTTCGTCGAGCGCCACGGACTCAAGCCGTCGCTGTGCATCCTCACCCATTGCCACTGCGACCACGTCGCGGGCTTGGCCAAGATGCGCCTCCGCCTCGGTCCCGTGAACACGCTCTGCCACCGCGCCGAGAAGGAGTTCAACGAGGATCCGAACCTCAACCTGAGCGCGTTCATCCCGCCGCCGGTCAGCGCGCCGCCGCCGGACGCCTGCCTCAACGGCGGCGAGATGCTCGAGCTCGGCTCGTACTACTTCCGGATCATCCACACCCCGGGCCACTCGCCGGGCGGCATCACGCTCTGGTGCCAGGAAGCGGGGGAGGCGATCGTCGGCGACACCCTGTTCGCCGGCTCGATGGGGCGCATCGACTTCCCGACCAGCAATACGGCCGACATGCGCCGTTCGTTGTGCGAGATCCTCATGTCGCTGCCTGACGAGACCCGCGTCCACCCTGGCCACGGCCCCTCGACCACCATCGGCACCGAGCGGCGGGCCAACCCGTACCTCCAGCCGGCCGCCTTCTGACCGACGCGTTCGCCCAACAACTCGCTGATCGCTTGTTTCATGCGTGCCGCAAGGCGCCAGAAGGTCTTATACTTCTCGCCCTATGCCGTACACGATCACGCCCGCAGAGGGCTTTGGTCTCGATGTCGAGAACACGGACTACCTGAAGGATCACTTCCAGGCTCCGGACCGCTGGGTGCTGAATTTCGGCCCCCAGCATCCCGCCACGCACACCACGCTCCGCCTTGTGCTCGAGCTCGATGGCGAGCGCATCGCACGCTGCACGCCGCACATCGGCTACCTGCACTCGGGCTTCGAGAAGCTCGGCGAGCACCACGACTACAACCAGTATGTCTGCACGATCAGCCGGATGGACTACATCTCGCCGATCGTGAACGACATCGCCTGGCACCACGCCGTCGAGAAGCTCTTCGGCGTCGAGCTCACGCCGCGCGCCAAGGTCGTCCGCACCATCATGTGCGAACTCGGTCGCATCCAGAACCACCTGCTCTGCGTCGGCGCGGCCGCGCTCGACCTCGGTGCGTTCACGGGCTTCCTCTACGGCTTCAACGAGCGCGAGTTCATCTACGACATCGTCGAGTACGTGTCGGGCCAGCGGTTCCACCCGGACTGGACGCGCGTCGGCGGCGCCTGGCGCGACATCCCCGACGATGAAGTCTTCAAGCGCATGGTGCGCAACTTCATCGATGTCCGCCTGCCCAAGGCGATCACGGACCTCGAGACGCTCTGCAACCGCAACCGCATCTTCGTGGACCGCCTCGACGGCGTCGGCGCGATCACCAAGGAAGAAGCGATTGCGTGGAGCGTGACCGGCCCGAACGCGCGCTGCGCGGGCGTCCGCCGCGATCTCCGCAAGGACGAGCCGTATCTCTGCTTCGCCGACAACTGGGACGGCGAGGGCGCCGACGCGGTCAAGTTCTCGATCGCGGTCGCGAGCGCGGGCTGCAGCCTGTCGCGCTACCTCGTCCGCCTCGAGGAGATCAAGCAGTCGGCCAAGATCATCGACCAGCTGATCGACAAGCTCCCCGGCGGTTCGATCAACGCGGTCGCCGACGGCAAGCTCATCGTCCCCAACAAGGCCGATGTCTACGGCTCGATCGAAGGCGTGATCCAGCTCTTCGAGCTCTACATGCACAACCGCGGCTTCGACACTCCGGTGGGCGAGGCCTACGGCGCGATCGAGAGCCCGAACGGCGAGCTCGGCTACTACATCGTGGCCGACGGATCGAAGTACCCGTTCCGCGCGCGCACGCGCCCGCCGTGCTTCATCAACTACCAGATGTTCCCCAAGATGATCGAGGGCCATCAGCTCGCCGACATCGTGGCGGTCCTCGGATCGCTCAACATCATCGCCGCCGAACTGGACCGTTAATCGAGACGCCTCCCGAGGCGTTGCGAACGCCAAGAGAACGACCATGAGCTGGACGACGAAACCTTCCGCCACCACCAAGATCCCGACCCGCGCCGAGCCGTACTGCACGCAGGCGATGAAGGACCGCTGGACCAAGGACATCCTGCCGCGCTACGCGACCAAGCAGGGCGCACTCCTCCCGATCCTCCACGAGATCCAGCACGAGTACCGCCACATCCCGTACCAGGCGATGGTCGAGATCGCGTCGTTCCTCGGCATCAAGCCGGCCGACGTGATGGACACCGTGACCTTCTACGAGGAGTTCCACACCGAGCCGGTCGGCAAGTGCGTGATCGGCATCTGCCAGTCGATCGCCTGCGAGGTGTGCGGCCACAAGAAGCTCCTTGACCACGTCCGCGTGCGCCTCGGCATCGAGCCGCACGAGACCACCGACGACGGCAAGTTCACGCTGCTCGCCCTTGAGTGCCTCGGCTCGTGCGACACCGCGCCAGTCGCGCTCTTCAACGAGAAGCTCCACGAGAACCTGACCATCGCCAAGGTCGATCAGCTGATCGACGAGGCGCAGAAGGGCGGCGGCGGAGGCGGGCACCACTGATGCCCGACCCGCGCAACAACGGTGGCAAGAAACCAGAGCCATCGCTGATGCAGAACCTCGGCGGCTTCTTCCGCGGCATCGCGGAGGGCTTCGAGGATGACGAGCAGCCAGCGCCACCCGTGCAGCCAGCACAGGCGCAGGCCGCCAACGAGCCGGCCGACGAGCGCACGCGCGAAGTCGGACGGAAAGTGCAGGAAGTGCGCCGCGGAGACTACATCTACCGCCGCACCACGATCGATGAAGTGATCTTCGACCCGGCCCCGTCGGACGAAGCCCAGGCCTGAGACGGCCCGACCCAGATGGCCCGACCCAGACGGGCTGAGAGCGAACCACCATGCCAGTCACCGAACCCATCCTGACCAAGCGCATCCCCACCCAGCCGTGGGGCGACCCGAAGACCCGCAAGACCGTCGGGGTCGATGAGTTCATCGCGACCGGCGGCTACAAGTCGCTCGAGAAGGCGCTCGACATGGCGCCCGCGGACATCGTCAACCTGATCAAGGACGCGAACCTGCGCGGCCGTGGCGGCGCGGGCTTCTCCTGCGGCCTCAAGTGGTCGTTCCTTCCGCCGCCCGATGGCGGGCGCCGCTACCTCTGCATCAACTGCGACGAGGCCGAGCCGGGCACCTTCAAGGACCGCCTGCTCTGCGACTACGACCCGCACATCATCCTCGAAGGCATCGCGATCGCGTGCCATGCGTGCCAGCTCGACACCGCGTACTTCTTCATCCGCGGCGAGTACCACCACCAGGCCAAGATCGTCGAGAAGGCGATCCAGGAGGCCTACGCGAAGGGCATCTTCGGCAAGCAGGGTCTGATGAACGGCAAGTCGAAGTTCGCCGTGGACTGCTACCTCCACCGCGGCGCCGGCGCGTACATCTGCGGCGAGGAAACCGGTCTGCTTGAGGCGATCGAAGGTCGCCGCGGCTGGCCGCGCCTCAAGCCGCCGTTCCCCGCGGTCAAGGGCCTCTTCGGCCGTCCGACCATCATCAACAACGTCGAGACGCTTGCCGCGGTCAGCCCGATCGTCGACAAGGGCCTCGCGTGGTGGAAGGGCATGGGCTGCGAGAGCAACATCGGCGGCGCGCCGAGCTACGGCCCCAAGCTCATGGGTGTCTCTGGTCACGTGAACCGCCCCGGCGTGTTCGAGTGCGACCTCGGCATCCCGCTCAAGGAGCTCGTCGAGAAGTACTGCGGCGGCATGCGCGGCGGCAAGAAGTTCAAGGGCGCGATCGCCGGCGGCGTCTCGATGGGCGTCCTCGGCACCGATCAGTACGACGCGCCGATGGACTTCGACATCGGCCGTCGCTGCGACGTCATGGGTCTCGGCACCGCCTGCCCGACGATCTTCGACGAGGACACCGACATGGTGGCCGTCGCCCGCAACATCGCGCGCTTCTTCAAGAACGAGTCGTGCGGTCAGTGCACGCCTTGCCGCGAAGGCGCTGGCTGGATCTTCAAGCTCATCACGCGCATCGAGCGCGGCGACGCGACCACCAAGGACCTCGATCTCCTGCTTGAGATCGCGGGCTCGATGGGCCTCTCGCCGGGCACGACGATCTGCGGCCTGGCCGACGGCAACAACTGGGCGATCCGCACGATCGTCAACAAGTTCCGCGGCGAGTTCGAGGCGCGCGTGAAGCCGCACTCCGTTGCCGTCGGCGGTATCCCGCTGACGGTCGTGCGTTGAGCGACCCAGGTCCCGTCGTCACGTTTCATTCCGGCGAGGGCTGCTTGCCCGCGCTCGACCGATCCCGCCTCGCGCGCGAGTTCGTGTCGTTGCTCGCCCACTTTCCCCGCAAGGTCGCGCGCGTCGACGCGCAGCTGGTCGGCGACGCGGCGATGGACGCGGCGCACCGGCGCTTCATGGACATCGCGGGTACCACCGATGTCATGAGCTTTCCGGCGCATGATGTGAGCGATCCAGCCGCTGCGGGCGAGGTTGAGGCTGAGGTAGAGGTTGAGGTCGACCTCATCATCTGCACCGATGTCGCCGCCCGCGAGGCCGCCGCGCGCGGGCACGCGATCGAGCGGGAAATCCTGCTGTACGCGGTGCATGGAACGCTCCACGCCTGCGGTTACCGCGACGACACCGACGAGTCGTTCCGCGCGATCCACGCCGAGGAGGACCGCATCCTCGCGGCGGCCGGCATGGGCGCGGTGTACGCTGCGCCCGCTCGGGAAGCAGCACAGGATCCGCAGCCGTGAATCCCTATCTCCTCCTCGTCATCACCGCGACCGTCGCAGCGACCAGCTACTTTTCGGCGCTCAACCTTGCGCTTGTCCAGGCCAGCCGCTCGGGCGTCGAGAACGATCTCGACGCGCGCGGGCTGCTCGATCAAGGACGCTGGCTGCTCGGCCAGCTGCATCGGGCGTCGCACGCGGTGGCGTTCTTCCGGACGATCGGTCGCGTGACGCTGTTCGCGTTCGTGCTCGTGGCGTTCGAGGGCTTCGGCGACGCGGCGCGCATCACGCTGTACGGGCTCGTCGGCACGGCGGTCGTTTCAGTTGCGCTCGTGTGGCTCTTCACCAGCGTGCTCTCGTCCGCGGTCGCGCGGCACGCCACGTACCCGATCATCGCGTCGAGTCTCTCGTTCATCCGCATCACGATGATCGTGGTGGGGCCGCTGCTCGCCGCGGTGGGCTTTATCGACGAGGTCGTGCGCCGTCTTTCCGGCGCGAACCTGCGCGAGGACGACACCGAGGAGGAACTCCTCCACTCGATCGAGGACCGCAAGCGCGAGGGCGAGATCGATCCCGTCGCGGCCACGCTGCTGCAGCGCGCAGTGGTGTTCGGGCAGACGACCGTCGCCAGCATCATGACGCCGCGCACTGATGTCGAGGCGATCGAGCTCACGGACGACCTCGCGGCGGTCCGCACGCAGATCACCGAGATCGGCCACTCGCGCATCCCCGTGTTCGCCGAGAGCCTCGATCAGATCGTCGGCATCCTCTACATGCGCGATCTCGTGCGCTTCTTCGGCGCGGGCAGCACGGGCTTTGAGATGCGCGCGCTGCTGCGCGAACCGCTGCGCGTGCCCGAGACCAAGCCGATCGGCGAGCTGCTGCGCGACTTCCAGAAGAGCGAGGTCCACATGGCCGTCGTCGTCGACGAGTACGGCGGCACCTCGGGCATCTGCACGATCGAGGACGTGATCGAGGAGATCGTGGGCGAGATCCACGACGAGCACGAGCCGCAGGACGAGCTTCCGCCCGAGATGGTCAAGGTCGACGGGTCGCGCTTCGAGGCGGACGGCCGGATGAACATCGCTGAGATCAACGAACGCCTCGGCATCTCGCTGCCCGAGGGCGGCGACTTCGACACGATCGCGGGGTTCCTGCTCGATCGGTTTGGCCGCGTTCCGGTCAAGGGTGAGCGCGATGAGATCCCCGAGGCGATGTTCGAGATCCTCGCGGCGAGCCCGACCAAGATCGACCGTGTCGCGATCGTGCTTCGTGAGGAGATCTCGGGCGGCGCCGCGCCCGAAGACGCGTCGTCCGGCGACGCGGTGCACTGAGAATTCGCGTCGCGTTCCTGAATTCGCGTCGCGGGTCTCATTTCGCGCCGCGGGGAAATCCCTCCCTCGCAACGCCCAACACCCGCGCCCGCCTGCGCTCGCTGCGCGTGACCCCTCCGATGGACCCGACCCAACCTCCAACTTCGACCCCGGCCACGGCACCAACGCGAGGATCAGCAGCGTCAGCTGCGCGTTCATGCACTCTCGCCCGTGGTCATCGACCAACGGCGAGGACTTTCGGAACGCCAGCCACAAGA
>Ga0114980_10003143_pt1 | contig 11403 bp, 7 predicted proteins | sample S_140806_EF_Meta_FD_87018 | JGI IMG/M metagenome (GOLD analysis project Ga0114980, IMG submission 87018) | Freshwater microbial communities from Lake Simoncouche, Canada to study carbon cycling - S_140806_EF_MetaG | ecosystem: Environmental > Aquatic > Freshwater > Lake | place: Lake...
CAACCGCATTATCAAAGTGTTCAATGCGGAGAAACAGTTCCAGCAACGCTTTGATGGGATGAACGATCAATATTTCCGTTTGATGCACCGACTCTATCGCCGCGAATATCTGAGTTCTCCTATGAGCGAGTTTATCTCGCTCATCGTTATTTCTATCTTGTTGTTTGTTGGTGGACGCATCGTTATTAGCGGTGAAATGGGAGGGGAGCTACTCATTGGCTATCTGGTGGTTTTTTCGCAAATCATCCAACCTGCTCGCGCCTTTAGCGATGCCATTTTTAAAATCAGTAAGGGCGCTGCTTCGCTAGAGCGCATCAATGAAATACTCGACGCACCGTTGACAGTGAGCGATCCGGCTTCACCGCGTGCACTCAGCGGTTTCAATCAGAAGATTGAGTTCCGTAATATCCGATTCGGTTATTACGGCGATCCTGTAATACACGACCTCTCGTTTACGATTGAAAAGGGACAAACCGTTGCGCTCGTGGGGCCAAGCGGCAGCGGAAAGAGCACGCTTGCTTCGTTGTTGGCTCGTTTCTATGATCCGCTCGCCGGCGAGGTGCTCATTGATGGTATTTCCTTGCGCGATTGCAGGGTGGCCGATGTGCGCAGCATGATGGGATTTGTATCGCAAGAGTCCATTCTCTTCAACGATTCCATTAAAAACAACATAGCGCTAGGGGATGATGCTGAAATGGATATGCAGCGCATTGTGCAAAGCGCGCGCATGGCAAATGCAGAGGAGTTTATCAATCCACTTCCTGAGCAATACGACTACAATGTTGGCGATGGTGGCAACAAACTCAGTGGTGGCCAAAAGCAACGCCTTGCCATTGCGCGTGCACTCTATAAAAATCCACCTATCCTCATCTTAGACGAAGCCACGTCGGCACTCGATACGCAAAGCGAGCAGCTGGTGCAGGAAGCCATTAATAAACTGATGGAAAACCGCACATCGCTTGTCATTGCTCACCGCCTAAGCACCATCAAGAAGGCCGATAAGATTATTGTTATTCAGGCCGGAACCATTGCAGAACAAGGCACCCATGAAGAGCTCATGTCGCAAGACGGCGTGTATAAGAGGTTGGTAGAGATGCAGAATTTTGGCTAGGACAGGATTATAGGATTGTGGGATTGTAGGATTATAGGGAACCACCCACATCGCACAACACACAGTCCGGTACCCTTCGCCCCTAGTCACTCGCCACTCGCCACTTGCCACACGCCATTCGCCACTCGCCACTCGCCACTTTTACCTCACCACCAAAATACTCCCTCGACTTCTCGACTTGCTGAGCGCCTCTTGTTGGTTATAATCGAGGGCCTCAATTTGCCAGGTATAAACACCGTTCGGCAAAAAATAGTCGGGTGCGCCGCCTGTCCATACATCATCGGGGTCATTCGTTTCCCACACCATTTGCCCAAATCGGTTGAAGATGCGAAGCGTGTAAGTTGAGAGACCATTGGCATATACCCGGAAGACGTCGTTCAAGCCGTCGCCGTCGGGAGTTATCGCGGTAGGCGCATAAATGTAGATACAGTCCACTTGCATGGTAACGGTATCGCGCACCTCGCATCCGTTGAGACTGCTGATCATGACAAGGCTTGAGGTGCGAGTTGGAGTTGGAAATGCAATCGTATCTCCTGAGGCAACCTGAATGCCGTCAATCTCCCAGTAGGTGTCATCGCCAGTACTTTGACCATATACCATGCTGTTCTCTTCGCAGTCACTGTAAAAGTCTTCTCCGGCAAATACTTCGGGGTAGGGACTGAAAAAGACCGTCACGGTGTCGGTGGTGTCGCAACTCACGAGATGTGCTGTAACGACATATATGCCGCTATTGGTAACCTGCAGCGTATCGGCAACAATACCCCCCGGCCAACTGTAGCTTACGAAGTTGCCATTTGGTATGATGTCAACGATGTCGCCCTCGCATGCCGTGTCTTTGGATGCGGTTGTTTCGATGGCCAGATCAATTGCCAGTTGCACCTGTATGGTGTCGCTGTAAATAGGGCATTCACCACTTATGGAAGCCGCGAAGTAGTAATCGCCGTTGGATGTGGCGTTGAAAATTAAGCTGGTGCCTCCGGCAACCGCAACGCCGTCGTCATACCACTGAATTACCGGGCCATTTGATACCCCCAACAATGGGTGCTCCGTAAGACAGGTAGCAAGTACGTTGTTTTCAGCATAGGTTGGCGGCGACCAAGTAGCAACTGTTGCCACAGGATGCGACGTAATCTGCACGGCATCGCTGGTGCTCGTGCAACCATTGTCTGTGGCTTCCAGAATAACTTCTGAAGCTTGTTCGTACGCTATGTTGAGCGTCGCGCTTGTGCCCGTTGGGTTGCCATTCTCATACCATTGATAGGTTTGATGTTGATTGACGGAGTTGAGCACGATATCTTCGTCGGGACACAAATCGAGCGGACCAGCCGGGGTAATCACTACCTCGGGATATGCATTTATAGTAACATCAACAGGAAGTGGGTCGCTATCGCAGCCGTTTTCAGTAACAGTAAGTTCATAGGTGTAACTGCCTGGATTGCTGGTAATCACATTGTAGTTTACCAACGTTGAAATAGTCACTCCGTTTTCGCTCCAGTTATATCCGGAGAAGCTTGGCGCGCCTTCGAGCATGAGACCCTCGTTTTCACAAACCTCGAAGTCTGTGGTTAAAATGGAAGCAACAGGCAGTGAATTGATGGTGACAACTACTGGCAGAGAAACGTTGGTGCAAACGCCGTTGTTTACAACCACTGTGTAGCTGCCGCTTGCAACTGGAATGAGGGTGTTGGTTGTTTCTCCCGTTAAATCAACACCGTCCAATCTCCATTGCAAAATACCACCCGCGTTCGCGCTGAGGGTGAGCGTTTCATCGGCGCAGAGTGTGGTAGGGCCGGAAGCACTAACGATAGGCAAGATGGGCTCGTCAACTTGAATGGTGATGGTCTCCGTATCGGCATCACCACACGAGTTTTCTACCGTAAGCGTTACGGTTTGGCTGCCGAACGTGTTGAACGTAATACCAATCGGATTTTGATCGATGGAGGTTGCGGGAGTTGCATTCGAGAAGGTCCAACTGTAGGAAAAGGCCGAGCTGGCTGCTCCGCTGAAGTTCAACGTGCCATCTTGGCAAACAATGTTGTTCGCAGCGTCAATAGCGGCGATAGGCATCTGGTCGCTGTTGGTGTTGCCAAAACTGGGGCTACCCGATGTTACCCAAGTGCCGCTGCAATCCTGCTCATTGGTTGTGCCTTCATTCACCGTTATCGATTCAAAACCGGTGTTATCAATCAGAGTGATTCCTGTTAGCGCGGTGCACCCATTGGCCGATACAGAAGAAACCAATGCCGGAAAAGTGCCTGTTCCCCAAAAAACACCCGACACTAAGTTGCCTGTGTTGTCGAGCACAAAAAGTTGTTCGGATGCGTCGGTCAGGCTTCCGGTTTGAACCAAGTTAGAACTGCAGTTGCATGTATTCCAATTCAGGTCGGGGGTAAGCCCGTTCAATCCGCTGCTAATTGTATACACTGCGCCCGGTTGAAGGATCGTACCACTTGGAATGGTGAGCGTAAAATCGCCGTCACCGATAATCATGCATCCGATATCTGCCGGTGTAGCACACGTGTTCATCAACTCAATCCATTCGCTTGTATTGGGTGGGGTGCCATCATTGCCTGTTGCATTCACCAGGATTTCATTGATAACAATGCACTGCGCCTGCATCGATGCGAAGGGCAGAAAACACAGCGGCAGAATGAATACAGAAAGACGTAGAATTCTATCCACAGATTTGCTTTAAGGTTAATTTAATTTCGGTCGGCGAATTTCGCATATTGTAGGCTTAATTGGTGCAAATGGGTGCATAAGATTTTAACGATTTGGTGACAAATGTTACCTCCAGCCATGGGTTGAGTGCTAAGTTTGCCGCATGCAAAAGGAAAAAAGTCGTTTGGCTTCGATGCTCAAGCATGAATGCCCCGTTTGTAATCAGTCATCAATCTACACAAATCCGCGGGTTTACACATTCGTAGACCTGGGTTCTATGCATAAAGAGTGTCCTGTTTGTCATACGAATTTGGTTCCCGAAACCGGGTTTTATTTCGGTGCAGCCTATGTGAGTTGGGGCCTAACCGTTGGGTTATGGGTTTCCGTGCTCGTTGCTTTGAAGGTATTGGATGCATTGGGTTGGATTGAATTCGGGTTTCTCACGCACCCGGTAACTTTCCTTTGCACGGGTATGGCGGCAACACTCGTTTTATTTCCCTACTTATTCCGATTGTCACGCAGCATCTGGGCCTACATGTTCATCAAGAAAAAGACGGAAGTGGAAGTATTGGGATAGATTTAGATTCCGGATTGACTAATAAACGCACACAACGGTGTCGTACAATGCTCCGTATCCGATGAACGCGCCTATACCACCTTCCAGATTACTCTCTAAATTGAACGGAATGGCGAAAGGACTGCCTTGGTTTCCAATTTGAGCTTCCAGGCTTCGAATGAATTTAAACGCAGCTCTGTCGATGGTGCAGCCGCGAACGACCACCGTATCACCTACCTTGAAGTAGCCGCGTTCGTCGTTCTCGTCATCAAACTTTTGAGAGTTTGATTCGATGCCTCTTGGGTAGGCAAACTCAAAACTAAGTCCATTGTAAAACTGATCATCGCCCACCGAACCAAAGGGTGCAATGAACGTCCTGTCCTTCTGCTGACCTCGCAATACAGCATCAGCAGCGGTAGGCGGATAGTGGTTAATCCGTTTTGCAAACCACCGATAGGCATTGCCAATGGTATCGGGGTCGGTGAGTTGGCCATAGAGAATTCCGAGTGTGTCCTGTACGTCAGGATTGATAATGTCGAAATACACGGTGTCGAGTTCAACCAAGGCCGGTATTTTCGTTGTTCCTGTAATGTGGTGGATGTCTTTGTGGATTTCAATTCGATACTCAGTGTTTGCTGCACCCGCAAGGGCAAACGAAGTGTAGATGCAAACATCCAACGACTGAAGTGACTCAATGCTGACGCCGAGCGCTGCGCTGGCAAGCTCCAGCTCTTCAGGACCAAGGTCTGATGAACAAAACTCCACGAGCGGAAAAGCTGTATCGTTGGCGTAGATAGTTACTGTGGCGTCGTGCACGAAAATGTTTTGTAACGACGTGATGTCCGTTGGTTCAAAATAGCCTTGCGTCCAGGTGAGAAGCACCAAAGGAAACTCGCCGGGAAGTATGGTCCCTTCCACTACAATTTTATTCTCGGCTTCCGGTAAATCAACAGTTATCTCCTTTTCACAACTAACGAGTGAAATCAGGAGGAATACTGAGAGCGAGAAGGCTGCAATTTTCATACGTTTGATAAACAGCGCGAATGTAATTGAGTTCATATTTCGCGCATCAACATTTCGAAGCCATGTTGCCAATGGTGCGGCCTTTGGGGGATATGTGATGAGGTCTGTTGTGGTTGCTTAACACAATTTTACAACGACAATGCAATCTGCTGCAGTGAACACGTTTATACATTTGAATCCGAAATTTTAATTCAACTTTTACGCAAGACTCTATGAAAAAGAACTTAGTGATGTTGGCCATGGCATTCTCCGGTGGATTGCTGGCACTTGGAACGTATCGAGTTTTTTTTGAATCAAAACAATTCCCGCAGTTCAATGAGGTCGCTGCTTCCGGTGAGGTGCAGTTTGCTTCAATGGGAGCTGAGGTAGCAGGCGATTTTAGCATGGCTGCCGAACGCACGGTAAACAGCGTTGTGCACGTAAAAACGCAAACGACTATGCAGCCGACGTTCAATCCGTGGTCAGACTTTTTTGGTTATCAGCAGCAACCGCATGTGCAAGAGGGCTCCGGCTCCGGCGTTATCATATCGGCCGATGGCTACATCATCACCAACAACCACGTGATAGAAGGCGCAGAAAAGTTGCGTGTAACACTCAACAACAACAAAGACTACGAAGCGACTGTAGTGGGCCGCGACCCGAGCACCGATATTGCTGTGATCAAGATCGAAGAAGAAGGCTTACCAGCCATCGTATGGGGCAATAGCGATGATGTGCGCATTGGTCAATGGGTTATTGCAGTGGGCAATCCGTTTGATCTTACAAGCACCGTCACGGCGGGTATTGTAAGCGCCAAGGCACGTAACATCAACTTGCTTTCACGCGAGCGCAACAATGGCGAAGAGGTTTTTCCGGTGGAGTCGTTTCTGCAAACCGACGCTGCCGTAAATCCGGGCAACAGCGGAGGAGCTTTGGTGAACACGAAAGGTGAGCTTATTGGAATCAATACTGCCATTCAGTCGCGCACAGGGGCATTTGCAGGCTATTCGTTTGCGGTTCCTTCCTCGATAGCCAAAAAAGTTTCAAGAGACATTGTAGAGTTTGGTCACGTGCAGCGCGCTTTCATTGGTGTGCGCATTGAAGAGGTCACTCAGGACGTTGCCAAGGAGAAGGGCTTGAAAGAAGTTGCAGGCGTTTTCGTGAGTTCACTTTCCGAGGGTGGCGCTGCGGCTGAGAGCGGCATCGAATCGGGCGATGTGATTCAGAAGATTGACGAGCGCCCTGTAAACAATGTGCCTCAGTTGCAGGAGCAGGTTAGCCGTTATCGCCCGGGCGACAAAGTAAAGGTTACAGTGTGGCGCGGTGGCAAGCAGCAAGTTGTGGATGTGACGCTGCGCAACCGCAGCGGGCGTGCTGAGCTGGAAGACTTCAAGGCGCAGGAAAGCGGGCCAACCGTGCAAAGTTTGGGAGCAACCTTCGGGGCACTTTCTCCGGAAGACAAATCTAAACTGCGCCTCAGTGGTGGTGCCAAGGTGCTCGAATTGCAGACGGGTAAATTCAAATCAATCGGTTTGCAAAAAGGGTTTATCATAACCCGCATCGATGGTCAAACCATCAACACACCGCAAGACCTGGAAACTGTTCTACAAACCAAGGCTGGAGCCTATGTTGAAATACGCGGGTATTATGCCAACGGCATGGAAGCCATGTATGGTTTCAGGCTGTAGTATTCAGAATAAAGACAAGGAAGGGGAGGCTCAAAAGCTTCCCCTTTTTGTTTAGTATTAGTTGATTGGATAGGCCGATTTAGCAATGCCTGTTGTAGGCGTAAAGTCTGAACCGCACAACGCCTTTGGTTGTTTTTAAGGCATGAAAACTGTTGTTATTGCCGGAGCATCCGGATTTATTGGTGAAAGTTTGAGCCCATTTTTCGCCCATAAAGGGTGGAGAGTCTACACGATAGGCCGAACCAATGCAGATGCATCTTGGAACGACCAGTCGTCTATCATTCGAGTGCTGGAGAACGCCGATGCTGTCGTAAACCTTTCAGGCAAATCAGTAAACTGCCGGTTTACCCATAAGAATATACAGGAACTAATCGATTCGCGCGTGCAAACCACGCGTGCTTTGGGTGATGCCATTGCGTTGTGTAAAAACCCGCCTGCCATTTGGGTAAATGCAAGTGGTGCATCGGTTTACCGCGATGATGTGCAGCGCGCGAATACAGAAGATTCACCACTAGATGGTTCGGGCACCATGGCCCAGGTGGCTCGTTTTTGGGAGCAAGCATTGAACGAATGCGAAACTCCCCATACGCACAAAGTTGCGCTTCGTATTTCGCTTGTGCTGGGAAGAAACGATGGTGTTTATCCAACGTTTCGCATGCTCACCCGCATGTTGCAGGGTGGACCGCAGGGGAGTGGTAATCAAATGATGAGCTGGATTCACATTACGGATTTGTCTCACCTCATTTACACCCTCGTTAATCATGATAATCCGCCCTCAGCAATCAATGCTGCGGCTCCCGAACCGCTGACAAACAAGGCATTCATGCGCGAATTTAGATCGAGTTTGCGTGTTGGCATCGGCGTTGGTGCGCCTGCCTTGTTGATTAAACTGGGGACTTCCTTGTTGGGTGTCGATAGCGAACTTGTTTTGCGCGGAATGCACGTGGTTTCAGCCAGAACACAGGCGTTGGCGTTTCAATTTGAGTATCCAACGCTGGCTTCTGCACTCAGTGATTTGGCTGACACAAAGCCGTGAGTCTAAGAAGGAAACATTTTGATTGACTGAGCGTAGAAGGTGCAAAACAATCTGCACTATGCGCATCTATGCTATTTCTATGTTGATTTTGTTGAGCTTTCACATGAACGCTCAAAAAACGAACTCTCAACAGCACATCCAACTCATGAGCGGCGAAACCATTGAAGGCAAAGAACTCATTTTCCTAGCTCCTTCGAATTCAGAGCCAATGTTTCAGCTCGATGGTGTAATGTACCCGAGTAAAGACGTCGAGTTCTTCAAGAACAATCATGGATACTTCGCCAATCTCGGTCGAATAGAGGGTTTCAACACTCCCTCGTTTGCTATGTGCATCGATAAGGGAAGAACCAATTTGTATCAACGAATAGACATAGAAGTGTATGGAGGACCGCAGCTCAAGCCCGGTTCCAACGGCGAGGGTCTTTCCGATGGCACCTCGTTTCAGTTTTATAACGTTGCTGATGAGCCGCTGCGTAAGGTGGGCTTCAGCAATATGAAGGTCGATTTGGCCGACAATTTTGGGGCAACCGCCCATTTGAAAGACTACCGAAAATTCCGCATTCTTCAATTCGGATTGATTGGGAGTGGGGCAGGTGTGCTGGCCTCCTCGCTGGCAGTGCAGGCAGGTCAAACCATTCAATTCAATCCAATGATGTTGTTGGGCGTTTTACTTTCAGGAAGCAGCTTGCTGCTGGAGTCGCCTAAGCACGATGCGCTTTGGCTTGCAGCCGATGAATACAATCGCGATAGAGGCTATGTAGCTGTTGGCGGGGGGTACTGATGCCGGCTGAAATGCGGGTTATTCGAAACCCTATTTTTGCGAGCTCAGCCCAATGTGGCAGCCCATTCTGTGATAATCTTCGAAACTTCTTTTCCCTTTTCAAAGGCCGTGAAATGACCGCTGCCTTCGAGCATGATGGCATTTTGAATTTTCGGTTGACTGAAAAGCTTGTCTTTCGTTCCTAGTATTTGAATGAAGGGAACCGGCGGTGGAGTAGTATTCTGCCATTCTAGAACAGCAGATACAGAAAAATGAAGAAATTCATGTCCATTTCCGCGAAGCATGTCATAGAACATGGCGCGTTGCTCTTCTGTTTTGAATCCCATGAATAGATCGCACAACTTCGATATGCGCATCACTTGCTTGGCATTCAAGGCGCGGTGCAACTTCATTGCGCTCAACGTTTTAAGACTTTGTGGAAATTCATGACGCCCTGTTGGCGCAGACACAAGCACCGCTCCAAGTGGGTTTATTTGCTTTGCAATTTCTACGGTAACCATTCCACCCATCGACGAGCCCACAATAATATTCCTTTCTGTGGTGATGCGCTCGGCCATGAGCGATGCATACTCCGTCAGGTTGCGACTTGCTCCATGAGGCATCCAATCAAGATGATGCACCTTTCCATTGGGTAAATTGAAATGTTGAAACAGGCGTTTGTCGGCACCCATGCCGGGTATGAGGTAGTAGTTGTACATGGTTTTCGAATAGGTACGTTGATAGGCTATTCAAAGATGGGCTATTGGCGAAGCGATTACTACCCAAAAAAAGATAAGACTATTCGACTTTCCGAGTGAACAGTACTTGCTCATTACGCCTGCGTTGGGTTTCGTAAAGATTCGACTTTAAATCATTGTGTTCGATTGCATCTGTATTGCGCTCTTGCACATCCATAATGGAGGGCTCATGCACACTGATTACCGTTTCGCTTTTCCCGTCTGATTCAATCTCGAACATGCCGTTGCATATGAAATGCATGCTTATAATTTCGCATCTGGTTTCATCCAGGAATCGCAGGATGTCTTCCTTCTGGACGAGTGTAGCGGAAGTGGTTTCATGAAACACACCATCCAAACTCCAATAAATTGATAGTTCATGAATGTGCTTAATCTCTGATATTCGAATGAATTGATCAAAAGGAATATCAATGGTGATGTAGCTTTTTACCAAGACTATTGGGGGTGTAGGTGAATGTTGTTTAGTGGCATGCCGCTAAAAGTTCTCTTTTTAACGGAACGTTTCAAATATATACGAATATCGTTACACACCACCTCGAAGAGTGAAATAAGTCATGCAGTGATAACATGAGCGTGCGGAGGTTTGAAGGGATTGGACTGATTTGACGCTTTCATTTATATAAAGCGCCCGCAGCCATAGAAGAAAAGCACAACCATTGCTGCAAGTAATAATCTTGAAATCATGAGGTGAATACAATTCGTAAGTGGTGAACTATTTGGTGATTTACATTTTATGTAAACACATCGATTAGACGTAAAAAAAAACTCCCGAAATCGGGAGTTTAGAAGTGTCACCGTAGGGAGTCGAACCCCAAACCTCTTGATCCGTAGTCAAGTGCTCTATCCAATTGAGCTACGGTGACAACTGTGTTCACTGGGAAGTAATTCCCTGCAAACGGGGCGCAAATATAGTTCGGCTTTGTAGAATTGCAAATGTTTCGTGAAATACTATTTGAGAAGCGCTTTTTCCGCTTGCTCGATAGTGGATTACTGACCCTCAGTCGCCTTGCTTTCGCAGCAGTACCAACTCCGTGAAATCGAAATCGGGATTATCCACAACTATTTTTAGTTCAACCGGTTTTCCGTCGGCATTCAGCACAAAAGTGGCCTTTCCTTTTGGCAACATCATTTGGGTGCTCCAACTTAATTCAAAGGTGTCGTAATGCCAGTGAGTGAGCTGGCCTTTGAAAAGTGCAGTGGGCGCAAAGTCAATTTTCAATCCGCCATATGGGGTCAAGGGAGTGGGGTCGATTGTGATAAGCACGTCGCCATACATTTCACTGGTATATACCCCGCAATACTCGGCAAGTGCGAGGGACATGCGTGTGCCTTTTGTGCGAGCTGCAGCATCGTCCTCGCGCGACTTCTTCGTTGCGGCTTCGTCTTCTTTCTTGAAGGTCTCGAACATGGCTACCCAATCTTCTTTCGTGCCCTTTGGTTTTCCTTTCTTATCATACTCCATCAGAAAAGCATCCAGAATCTCATAGGTGAGGCAACTTGGAAGCGAATTGATATTGTTGGTTAGAATGACAAATCCCAAGTTCTTCTCAGGGACCAACACTGTTTTTGAAATCATGCCGTCATACCCTCCGCCGTGACTTACCACCTTGCACCCGCGATATTCCATGAGCTCCCAACCCAACCCATAGCCATTGAAATGGCGGGATGGCATGTGCTCTCGCTGCCATTTGCTTACCGGTTTGGCCATGTTGTTTTCCCACATTTCCCAACTGCGGGGTTCTTTCCAGTATTGACGCCCGTTCAGCGTTCCTTTGCCCAACTGCAGGCGCATCCAGTTGGTTAGCTCTGCCACCGAGGAGTTAATACTTCC
>Ga0114980_10003145_pt1 | contig 11402 bp, 11 predicted proteins | sample S_140806_EF_Meta_FD_87018 | JGI IMG/M metagenome (GOLD analysis project Ga0114980, IMG submission 87018) | Freshwater microbial communities from Lake Simoncouche, Canada to study carbon cycling - S_140806_EF_MetaG | ecosystem: Environmental > Aquatic > Freshwater > Lake | place: Lake...
CGATTAATACTAGTATAGTTGACATTGTTAGTGTTCCTACTCAATGGAACAAAGATTGTTTTATTAATAGTGGGGTAATCAAACCTATTATAGTTGAACCGCATGTTTATGTAGATTATCCTCATAAAAATTGTGGAATATCTAATTTATTTAATAAAAGTTTATTGATATGTAAATCTGAACCGTCGATGGTAATGACGAAGATTAATTCGACGGAATTTTATAAATTTTATTGTATTGGTCAATTAATTAATAGAAAAGGTATACTTGAAACAGTAGAATCTTTTTGTAAATCGTTCGTATCAACTGATAAAGTGATTCTAATGTTAAAAACATTTAAATTAAATTACAGTGAATCCGAAAAAGTAAAATGTATTACAGAAATAACTCATATTACTAATAAATATAATCACGCTCCTATTCTTTTTATAAAAGAAAATTTAAATTACGATGAAATTAAGTCATTGCATGAAATTGGCGATTGTTATGTTCATTTAACTAAGACTGAAGGATTTTGTTTAGGTGCATTTGATGCATTTAACAATGATAAAAAGATAATTATTACTGGTTATGGTGGACATACAGAATATCTAGGTAAAGATTATGATGGTTTAGTTGATTATAAACTTAATTCATTGGCAATAGATGAAAGTGTATTTTTTCAATTTAAATTAGATGATACCTATCAATGGGCAATACCAAATAAAGAGCACGCAGTTAAATTATTACGTTCAAAATTAGATGTTGAAAAGAAAATAGAATTAATAAATTTGGGGGAAGGATTTCATTCATTAGAAAAATCAGGTGAACAATCATTTAAATGGATGAGTGATAGAAATGAAATTTATATCAATAAAGATATTGATTTTCTAACATTAGATATTATAAATGCGGTTCAATCCAATATATTCCAAGTAATTAACGATAAAGGGATAGTATCTGTAATTAATTTAAATGAAGGTAGTCAAAGTATTAAGATTTCTGTAAAAAATACAAATAAAATTGTAATTGAAAGTGGATTTTTTATACCATCAAAAACTACAAATTGTACTAACGACGATAGAAAGTTATCTTGTAAGTTATTTGATATAAAAGTTACATCTAATAATAAAGAAGTAAATATTCCTGTTAATTTAATTAATTATACCAACGAAAATGTTAGGAAAATTAATAATAACGGTAAATCGGCAACCGAATATGTTGGAGATTATGGTGAAATGTCGGTAAGAATAAAAGACAGTAATGTTTCAGGTAAGATTAATTTAGGATTACAAACATCTTTTTATTCTCATAGATCTGGTTGGGATTATGTAGTGCATAATTTATCAGAGTTTAATAATCCGAATGGAATATATTTTGATGGTTTTATTGAAAATGCTTTTAGTTGGCGTAAAAATCAATATATTGATGATGGGATAATTCCATATGAAGAAGATTGGATAGGGTTTTTACATAATCCACCTAATATGCCGTTATGGTTTAGTGATAACAATTCATATCCACAAACATTGATACACGATGAATATTTCAAAGAAAGTTTGAATTCATGTAAAGGATTGTATGTTTTATCAAATTATTATAAAAGATTTTTAAAACATTATCTTCCACAGATTCCAATAAATGTATTATATCATCCAACCGAAATACCGGATTTGAAATTTAATTTTAACAATTTCTACAAAAATAAAAATAAGAAGGTTGTTAACATTGGATGGTGGTTAAGAAAATTGAATTCTATATTTTTATTGGATGGTGGACAATATGAAAAAATCAGATTGATGCCTAACAATAAATGTAAAGATACTATATTAAGATTAACTAATATTGAACGAGATTTGTATAATTTTACATTAAGTAAAAATCAAATAAATTCGGTAAAATTTATAGATCATTTGGATAACAATGATTATGATGTATTGTTATCACAAAATATTGTATTTTTGGATTTGTATGATACTAGTGCAAATAATGCTGTTATAGAATGTATTGCAAGAGGCACTCCATTACTAATTAATAGACATCCTGCTACAATTGAATATTTAGGTGAAAAATATCCATTTTATTTTGATTCATTAAAAGAAGCTAATGAAAAATTAAATAATATTGATTTAATTAGAGATACACATCAATATTTAATGACTTTTGATAAGAGAAAACAAATAACAATTAAATATTTAAAAGAACAATTTAAAGAAACAGATATATATCAATCATTATGATTAATAAAAAAAAAAAGAACCAAAGAAGTGTTCTATAATAATACAAATTATACCGTTCCACACACTTCATTAAAACACATAGATGGATTTGATGTAATTGAAATAGAAAATGATTTATATGTATGTTGGGATGATGATATAAAAAAATGGATTAAAGCATCGGGTGATTTAATTAAAAAATATAAAAAAGTGACGTATGACAAAATAACTGGAAATTGGATACTATAAAATTATGAAAGACTTAAGCAAAAAATTTTGTGGTAGGCCTTGGGAATTTTTAGAAATTCATGATGACGGTGGGTTAAAAGTATATAATTGCTGTCCAAATTGGGTTAATCATAACGATTTAGGAAAGATGGACTATGATACTAATTTTGAAAATGTTTGGAATGGAGTTAAATCACAAGAATTCAGAAAAAGTATATTAGATGGAAGTTTTAAATATTGTAATAAAATTGAATGTCCAATGATCCAAAATGATTCATTGCCTAATAAGAACGACATTCTTGATGAAAAACATGGAGAATACTACAAAAAAATAATAGAAGATAACGTTTTAATTTCCGAAAATGCTGATTTTATTAATTTGTGTTACGATGTTAGTTGCAATTTAAAATGTCCGTCATGTAGACCAACGTTTTGGTTTTTAAATGAAAAAATTAACCCAATAGATTATAATTTAAAAAAACAATTTCAAATTAAGTTGTTAGACTATTTGTATAAATGCACTCGTCCAATCACAGTGAATATTACTGGTTCTGGAGATCCATTTGCGAGTAAATTATTCTGGGAATTTTTACAATCTATAGATGGAAAACTTAACAGTAACATTAAAATCCACTTACAAACCAATGGTGTGTTATTTACCCAAGAAAATTGGAATAAACTTCATAAATTGCATGAAAATCATATTGCAACGATTATAAGTTTAGATGCAGGAACTGAAGAAAGTTATAATTATACTAGACGAGGAGGAGATTGGAATAAATTGATGAAAAATTTAGAATTTATTTCGACTTTGTATAAAGAAAATAAATTAAAATTTGTAAGATTGGATTGTGTCGTTCAAAACAAAAATTATAAAGAAATTGGCACTTTTATAAACATAGCAAAAAATTACAATTTTCATTGTTATTTATCTAGAATAGTAAATTGGGGAAGAGGTACTTATACGGATGAAGAATTTAAAGAACATAACATTTTTGATAAAAATCATCAAAATCATTTAGATTTCATAGAAAAAATAAATCAAAATTTTAATTATGATAAAATTGATTTTGGCAATTTAAGTGAATATATAAAAATATGAAAAGATTACAAGAAATCGGACTTAAACACGGATCGGATAGATCGATTAATTTAATTGGAACTAAAACATATCATAATTATTATGAACCCATCTTTAAATTAAAAGAAATTAAAACAGCACTGGAACTTGGTGTATATTATGGAAATGGACTCTTAACATTACGAGAGTATTTGCCTGATACGGAATTGATAGGAATTGATATCTCTTTAGAATGTTGTAATACACATATAAATAATTGTAGTTTATATCAATCATCACAGACCGATACTACAAGATTAAATGAAATATTGTCGAAACATAATCCTTTAGATCTTGTCATTGATGATGCATCTCATGAAGTTGATAAATCGATTGAATCATTTAATATTATTTTTCCATATTTAAGTAGTCAAGGTATCTATATAATAGAAGATTTACAATGTTTTGATACGAAACATAATAAAAATATAGTTTCTGATTTTACATATAATAATGGTATAAATGTAAAATACAATGAGAAAGATTTTGATACTTTATTAAACTTCATTAATAAATTATCTAATGACACCATTTCAAAAAGATCATATCAAGAAATTAAAATTACAAATAATAGTATTATTATAATTAAAATATGAATAACAAATATTCAGATTATATCTGTATTCGTCCGTTTTCAGAAGCTCAAATTATGGCTAATGGAGATGTATTGGGATGTTGTCCGTCATGGGTAAATAATTACAAACTTGGCAATTTAAAAAAGAAATCTTTAAAAGAAATTTGGAATGATAAACCTGCTCAAGAATTTAGAAAAAGTATATTAGACGGCTCTTTTCGTTTTTGCAACGAAAATTCATGTCCAATGTTACAATCTAAAACAGGTGAAGTATTACATAAATCTGAATTAGAAAATGCTTGGTGGCCAGAAATTATTGATGATATCAAACATGAAAAAACAATACTTTCACACGATCCACTTCATTATCAATTAGCATATGATCGTTCATGTAATTTGTCATGTCCATCATGTAGGCCTGAATTAATATATGCAGTCGGAGACGAACGTAAAATGATTGATGCATTTCAAAAAGAAATTACATCAAACATCAAAACCGCTCGACGTATAACAGTTACACCATCAGGAGATGCATTTGCTAGTATCACTTTTAGAAATTTTTTAATAAATTTAAAAGAGTCTGATGCACCAAATTTAAACGGTATAAATATATTAACAAATGGAATATTACTAAAAAAATATTGGAATGAATTAAGTGAATATACCCGTAGTAAAATTACATGTATTAGTGTCAGTATAGATGCTACAACAAAAGAATTATATGAAAAAATCCGAAGAGGCGGTTCATTTGAAACATTAATTGAAAATTTAGAATTTATCCGAGATAATATAAAATTAGATCATTTTTGTATAAGTACAGTAATACAAAAAGACAATTACCAACAACTATCTGATTTTATTAGTTTTGCTAAAAAGTTCAAGTGTAATAAAGTTCAATATCAAATATTTGAACCTGATTTTAGAATATGGGGAGAACATTCCTACATCAATGAATGGAAAGATAAAGCAGTTCAAGAAAAGACACATCCATTACACAATGATTTTAAAAAATATGTAAATGAAATCCAATTAAATGATCAAAACATGGAAATAGATTTTGGTCCACTTTTAAAATTAAAACAAGGATTTGATATATCACAATTAGATACCGTTGAAACCGAGTATAAAAAGTATTGGTCAGATGATATTAAACAAGTATGGTATAATGATGAAGTTCATAGTGTAAAAATAAATCATTTCAAAAAAGTAGTAATAAATGAAAAAGAAACGGACTGTGTTTATTTAGATAAAATAAAAATTTATGTTTATTGGAATGATGATAAAAAACAATGGGTAGACATGAATGAAAATTAATGTTTATTATTGGAATAATGGTGTAGGAGTAGTTAATGACGTTTTACTATTATCTTCTTTGTTGTCAACTTTATTTCGTGACATAATTCGTTATGATTTATCTACTACCAATGATTATAGAAAATCGGATATTGGAATCTATATTCAAAACGTTGATAACAATACATTACAGTATAATAAAAAAAACATATTCATTGCAAATGAAGAATGGATAACTTCATATGAATTAAATTTATTTAACAATTTTGAATGTATAATCACAAAATCTACATATGCAAAATCATTATTAGATCCATATCATAAAAATGTAATTAACACTGGTTTTTTTAGTTTAGACAGATATTTTTTTCCAAAAAATACGAATGAAATATTACATTTTAAAGGCAAATCCATACAAAAAAATACAGAATTAGTAAATGGATTAAATCACGTAAAAATATTAGATTCAAATATTAACTATTTATCAGATAACGATGTAACATATAATTTAAATAATCATGACATTCATATCTGTTGTAGTTTATATGAAGCGTGGGGACACTATTTATGGGAAGCAATGAGTTGTGGTAAATTAGTCATTTGTAGTGAAATACCTGTATTTAAAGAATATTTAGATCCAGAATTAGTTAAATTTATACCGATTAAATTCATCAATGAATATGTGGTAAACTATGAATTTTTAAATACTAAAAATTATAAGTTTAGAAAAGGATATTTTGTTGACACAGTTAAATTTGACGAGTTATTAAATAACAAAGAAGAATTGTTTGAATTTCAAAAAAAGAATTGTGATAATATACGACAACATTTTTTGGATGTTAATAAAACAAACAAACAAAAATTTTTGGAAACAATTAAATTCATATTATGAAAAAAAGTGTTATATGTTATTTATCCAAATCAGACAACAGAACAATTGATAATTTAAAGTTATCATTAACAAAACTTTATAACAATTATAAATATATAATTAATAGTGATGTAATGGTGTTCGTTGAAAATGGCTTTCCGATAACTGTTATAGACGAATTAAAAAATTTATATGTTAATTTAAAATTTAAAACTATCGAATTAAAGTCATCTAAAGATTTTAGTATATATCAAGTAGAATTTGAAGATGGTAGACACGAATACAAGATAGGTTATAGACACATGTGTCAATTGTTTTTCAGTGAAGTATATTCATATATACAAGATTATGATTGGTATATGAGACTTGATACAGATTCATTCATTGAAAGTTCTATTAATTATGATTTGTTCGATTATTTGGATAAGAATAATAAAGTGTATGGATATACTGCGGAATTGGCAGAATGGCCGCCGGTTGTGATTGGAATGGGTGAATTTTTTATCAATTTGATTAGAAAACACAATGTTAAATCTACTTTCTTTGATAAATTAATAGAAAACGACAGATATAATCTTAGACAGATTTATAACAATTTTGAAATAATTAAAGTTTCCTATTTTAAGAATGAGTTGGTTCAATTATTAATCAATGAAATAAATAAAAGTGGAAATATATATAAAAAGAGATGGGGGGATTCTCCGTTGAGAACTTTTATCTTATCATTGACAGTAGAATCATCTAAAATACATAAGTTTAATGATTTTGATTATATGCATGATGCTTATAATAGAAGAAACGGTATAGAACTTTGTAGTTATATTGGTTACCAACAAAATTTATTTCAACAATGGAAAAAAGAAGGATGGTTAGATAAATGAAAAATATACTTTATATAGCAGTTTACGGAACATGTGGATATGCGATATCCGCAAAATATTTTATGTTTAACTATTTAATGAATGGTTATAATGTAACATTTATGCCTCAGTATGTAGATAATACAAAAATTGAAAACCCAGACATAATTGAAAAGGCAGTAGAAGAATGTAAAGAAAAAATGTATGATTCCTATGATTTATGTGTAATAAACTTTTTACCTGATCAAGTAGATAATATAATCATGGGGTATAAAAAACATTTTAACAATCCAAATATTAAAATAGTACTACAAACTACATGGGAAACAACAACGTTGCCTCCAGAGTGGATGTCTTTTCTTAATAGTCCTAATATACACGAAGTGTGGACATCATCTGAATTTACTAAAAAAGTATTTGAAGACAACGGGGTAACTACACCTGTAAAAGTAAATAAATACTTAAGCTATAACTTTTTTAATAAAAGGCAAAAAGATGAGTTAGATATTCTGGAATATGTTCAATATGGTAATAAAGATATCCGTCGCACATATAATTTTTATAATATTGCTACATGGAATGATAGAAAAAATAATGTAGGAACAATAAAAACATATTGTGAATCATTTACGGCTAACGATAATGTATCATTAATAATGAAAACTAATTACTATTACTATACAGACGAAAGTGTAAATATTATTAAAAAACAGATTGAAAATATAAGATCACAATATCCAAATCCACCAGATATAGTTATATTTTTTGGTAATTATTCAACTAAACAAATAAATGAAATACATAACTTAGGTGATTGTTATTATTTATTACATAGAGGTGAAGGACTTGGATATGCTGCATATGAAGCTTATTTGAATCACAAACCAGTCATAGTTACGAAATATGGAGGTCATATAAATTACTTTACAGAAAATTATCCATATATGGTTGATTATACAATGTGTGATGTATTTGGTATGGAGTTTGCACTGTTTTACCAACATAAACATCAATGGGCAGAACCAAACTACGAACACGCTAAACAACTATTATTACAAGTTTATAATAAAAATAAATGACTTATTATAGTGTAATATTAAATGACGAACTTGATTTTCTAAAATTACAATTAGAATTGAATTATCCGTATGTTGATAAGTTTATAATTACAGAGTCATCGTTTACATTTTCAAATAGACCAAAACCACTTTATTATTTTAATAATAAACATTTATTTGAAAAATACCAAGATAAAATAATTCATTTGATTGTAGATTTTAATGAATTAGATACATGGGTTACATATCCGCCAACCGTATTTAATATAGACGATTGGCGTAGAGAAAGAAAACAAAGAAATTATATATTAGAAAACATTACATTTACTGATGCCGATATTCTCATTTGTGTAGATATAGATGAAATTATATTTTTGGAAAAATGTATATCCAAAATAGATAAAAATGATGTTAACTATTTTGAACTTGACATGCGGAAATATTGTATGAATTTACAATGTACTATCAATAATCCGTGGGTTAGAGCGTTAGCATTCAATCCTAATTTTTATAAACAAGAGATACATGACTTGTGGCATTTAAGATTTTTAAGAAACAAACAAAACTCATATAAGTTAATTAGTAATGCTGGTTATCATTTTTCATGGTGTTATAATGTAGAAAATAAATTATTATCATTTGCACATCAAGAAGATAATACAATAGAAAGATATCATATAGTAAGGGACAAAATAAAAAGATTGGATGATACAAAATTAATGAACGATTTACCAGAATTTTTATATTCAAATTATTCAAAATACATTTACAAATAAACAAAACGGATAAAAAACACTATATATTAGTATGATGTATTATTCTGGAAATTCCCAAGATGAATTTGTACTAAATATTCTTAATCACATTAATAATGGGTATTTTATTGATATTGGATGTTTTTTACCAAAACAATATAATAATTCTTATGCAATGGAAACTATTGGGTGGAATGGTTTAGCATTCGATTTGATTGAATATGAACATTTTTCAACTGAAAGAAAATGTAAATTTATAATGGGTGATGCAACTTTACATAATTATGAAAAAATTTTCGTTGACGAAAAAGTTCCATTTGTTATCGATTATTTATCTATAGATATAGACCACGGAAGTTTAGAAGTATTAAAAAATATACCTTTTAAAAATTTCAAATACAAAACTATTACAATTGAACATGATTATTATAGATTTGGAGATGAACTTAGAAGAGAACAAAGAGAAATATTAAACAACAATGGTTATTTCATGTTATTTTCTGATGTTGATGCGTTTTGTAATACAAATACATATTTTGAAGATTGGTGGGTTCATCCAAATTATGTAGATGTGGGTAAATACAAACATCTAAATAGAAACATGAGATGTAATAAGGATATAATAAAAGACTTGTCTTAACTATACATGAAAAATATATGAAAACAATAAACAATTTATATAAAAAATTAATCAATTATGGCGTATGAATTTAGTTTAAGTGGAGGATTGGGAGATTGTATTAAACAATGTTATATTCATAAAGGATATGAATTATTAGATACAGATGATACTGGCATTTGTTATATAAATTCTCACAATCACTATTCAGATGAATTGGTGAAATGGCATCCATCTGTCATTTCTGGAAAATGTAAATTAATTAATTTAAGTTTTTCTGCAGAAAATCATTCAAATTTAAAATTTTGTGAACAACGAAGTTTTAAATTACCTTTAAAATTTTATGGAATTGATTATGTTAAATTAAACGAGTTAATTTTTATTAAAAAATATGTTATTTTGTCTGTAGATTCATCCTTGATATATGATAAATCATTTTCACCGAAATTAATTGAAGAAATTTTACATTCATTGAAAGATCAAACTGTATTTTTAATAGGAAATACATTAAATAATGTTGGTACAAATGTATGGAAAGAATGTTATACTAACATCTATTCAAATATTATTGATTTGAGAAACAAATTAAATGTTCCTGAAACGCTTTATATTATTCAAAATTCAAATCATATTATTACACCATGCACATCAACATTAACTATTGCATGGATTTATGATATTCCTAGAACTGTTTATATAACAAAATCATTTTATAAAATAGAATTTAGTCCAAATGGATGTGTATTTGATCAATATGTCAATTCAGATAATGCGAGATTGATTATATACTAAGAAAAGTATATGAAAAATATATGAAAAATAAATTAATTATTTTCAGTCATCATTATGTCGATGATATCGTAATTGAAAGATTTAACAATTTAAAAAATTTAAATCTTACTTGGGATGTAATTCCTATTGGATTTGAAGGATATAATTTGATTCCAAATTCATTGATCGTAAATAAAAAAAAATATCCAACAAATAAAGCAATTAATTATTATGTTCCGAATAAATTAATTGATTGGTTTGATTGTGATTTATTTGCATATGATGCTTATTTACAAATGCCAACTTACGATGAATATTTTCTTTATGAATATGATACAATCTGTAATATTCAAATTGAATCTTTTTTTAATACAAATGTAGATTTTTTTGGAAATCGTATATGTGATCCATCGTCAGAAGATTGGGAATGGATAAAATTATATAGGAAACACAATCCACATCACATTAAGTTTTCTACTTTATATTCATATGGACAATCAACTTGTGTATATTTTAAAAATTATATATTGGGCAAATGTGTGAATGAAGTTTTAACCAACAAACATTTATATGACAATATGTTTTGTGAAGTAAGATGTGGTACATTAGTAAGTCAATTTACTACACTTAAAAAAGGAAGAAAAGATATTGAAAAATATATAAGTTGGACAGCCGATGATATTAATGTTAATCTAAATCGACCACACTTTTATCATCCTGTAAAATAATATGTTATTAAAAAATAAAATTTCTATATTGTTTTTACATTATTCAAATGATAATATAACAATGCAAAATTATGAATTGTTAAAAAAATACAATCCTACAAAAAATATTTATCCAATAGGATTTGAAAATCATAATTTAATTGATGGTTCTCATGTTGTTTCTAGAAAACAATCATATCCAAAAAATAATCTTTTAAATGAAACTTGTAAAAGAGAATACTGGAGTGAAGCAGATTTATTAATCTATGATTTTTATTTAAATTATCCAAATTTACCAACTTATTTAGTGATAGAATGGGATACTTACTGTAATTGTTCATTGGAAAG
>Ga0114980_10003151_pt1 | contig 11389 bp, 13 predicted proteins | sample S_140806_EF_Meta_FD_87018 | JGI IMG/M metagenome (GOLD analysis project Ga0114980, IMG submission 87018) | Freshwater microbial communities from Lake Simoncouche, Canada to study carbon cycling - S_140806_EF_MetaG | ecosystem: Environmental > Aquatic > Freshwater > Lake | place: Lake...
CAAATTCACATCTTATACCTGGCCATCGAAAACTATCTGCGCATTGAATCAAAACTTTCTGAATCTGCGGATGTGTTCAGGGTCTCTGATGATAAGTATAATGAGAGGTTGTATCGAGTACCCGCTAAAACTAAGACTCAAACGGATGCCTGGTCACATTGGGATGATGACTTGGATAAGTGTAGGAAAAATGAATCCCTTCATGGCAATCAAATCGCAGCATTATTACAACAAAAATCCAAATTAATTCAACAATATGTGAAGGAAAAAATGGGGGGTGTCTACGGGTATCGTGGCGTGCTCCCGTCAAATACAATAATGTCTGTTCAGATTAATGGAATGGAAGGGGAATCTTTTCGCGTTCAAATCGGATACATGTCGGCGGAGGCGGCGGCGGCAACAAAAAAGAGAAACTTTGAAATATCTAGTGATGTATATTATACGCACAGAGAGTTGATTTCTTTGAGGTTTGCTCTTTTGGATTTTCTAAGATATAACGTTCGTGCTTTTAATGAATTTTATATTTTGAGGTATATTCCTGGTCGAACACTTCTAGAATTAGTACATTCTAGAATTCAGAATTATGTGGGCGGTCCGGAACTCCTTACTGCAAAATAAGGCTGGATGCTGCATAGGTATTGGGATTTTACAGTCAAAACAAGGTGTAAGAGCGCAACTCGAGCCAGAACCACGCAAAAGTTTCCTGCTCGTCAATGTGGCCGTCGAGACGGATCCGGTCCTCGTCAATGAATCCCGTGCAGATATATTTAGGTGATACTAATAAAAAAGATTATAATTTCGCCGCAAGTCGCAGGCCAAACCGCACTTATTTTTAGATGAAGTCGTGTGGTGTGGAAAATGCTCTGTGTCCCATCACATTAAACTCGTTTAGGGACATCAAGCTGCCTGTGGCGTTTTTAACGGCGCCACACCAGCCCTACGAGTGTGAGGAGCTGGTGATATGGCTGATGGAGAGGAGAGTGAATCCCATGACAAATCTGGCTGTACACTGGAACCATTCACTACTTGAAATCATAGCGCCCCTGAGAAATTGCAAAGTAGACAGAACCATCATATGCGCCTACATTGATTCAGCTACTGCTCGCTGTGATAATAGTGCACGGGCCAGTGCGCGGTGGGTGTTTGATTGGGGATTTGTGTCTACTTTTTGTTTCTTGTTATTGGTTTCTCTGCTGGGTTATTACCTTCGGTTGGGTGTTTTGGTACAAGTCAAGGTTATGATTTGGGCTGTTGCTCATTCGATATGGACAACCAAGAGTGTGGAAGGCTATATTCATTTCATGTGCGGGATCTATTTTGCTGCAGTTAGCTGTGTGGTTTTAATTTTGGGAGAAAAGCAAAGTGTGCCGATCGAGGTCGCGACTATTTTTGTTTTTTTACTCAAGATTTCGTCGCGGGTCGTCGACGTCTACGCCGCGCAAATACGACGAGCGTTGACATCTTAGCTTTTTGGTCTGCTCAATAGCTGGCGGCCTCAATCTGCTTGCCCAAATCATAACCTTGACGATGAGCGTTGACATCTTAGCTATTTGGTGGGCTCAATGGCGGACAGCCGTGAGCAAGCCCAGCTCGTCAGTGATCTTGGCCTCAATCTGCTTGACCCGATACAGGGCGGCATCGGTCTTGTTCTTGGCGGCTGTGTACTCGTCGAACTCGGCCTCGTACTTTGCGTTGATCTCGTCAATGCAGTTTTGGATGATACCAGCGTCTTCTGTTTCGACTTCCTCGTATAGAGGTTGGATCATACCAATGAGGTCTTGGTAGCGACGGATGCGAGGGGTGATGCGGGGGCGCTTCTCCAGGATTTCGGCGGTCTCCCGGGTGAGGTCGTCAAGCTGATCGCGCTTCCTGTTGATCTTGCTATGAATGGCTTCTTCCTTGGTGATGTTTTGGGGGATAGCATGCGGAGTGATGTTTTGGGGCGGAGCGCTAAACGCCTCGCAAAGAAATTCGCCGTAACCATCCTCGCCTTTGAGCATGATAATCATGTGCCTCTTGCCGGAGGAGTGCTTGCGGGCGTCAAGCACCTGGACGCCATGTAGGTTGGCGATGTTGAAAGTGGTTTCAAGCTCGCGCTGATTGTGCACAAAGAGAGTGCCGTCGCACTTGAGGAGCGTGAGCTGGTCGTTGGACTCGTCTGTGACCTCTATTTGCTTGGACTCGTCGGGAAAGCGGAAGTCGATGCAGAGGACCATGCTCTTGCTGTTGGGGCTGTTGTGCTAATGCTTATGTTTTATAGAAAATATATGCTATAATCTTATTTTAGATAAGTGTTTTTAAAATAACTGCTTTTTAGATAAGTGTTTTTAAAATAACTTATCTAAAATAAGATTATTATTGAGGTGCCCACCCCGGAAGTGTTTTGACACTGTCTAGGAGAGAGCCCATTAAAGATGGCTTGGGTCTTGATGCGTTGCTTTTCAATTGTTTTATTACTTTGTCCCTCAGCTGTTCACGCTCTTCCTTTAAGGGATCATGACTAGCCAGCACTATTTTCTCGTACTCATCTTGGTCTCTTTGCATTAATATTGCGTGCCTCTGCCTTGATTCTGCAAGTAGTGTTTCAGACATGGTTTGGCATCTTTCAAATAGTCTTTTTTCAGTTTCTTTGTCTTTTTCTATTACCTCAGGTAGTCTAGGAAATATCTCTCTTGCCATTTGCTCATACTCAGGTTTTTCAGAATCCATTGTTTCGATTAGTTGGTCGCAGGTTTTCAAGTCAAAGTTTCTCAGCCATCTTTTATTATCCTGCTCGTCATTGAGAATATTGTCTATATTTTTGACATTATCAATAAGCATGTCTTCACCTATTTCATCTAATTTTATTTTCATGCCCATGTATGTGAGGAGAAAGGCTGCTGTTTCATACGTGGACATTCTTTTATTTAACAAGATCCATCTGTACTGATTTACCCGCGTTTTTACAAAATGATAGAGCCTTATGATGTTGAATCTGAAGTTCTTGGGCATCCTGTGGTCGGCTGCTACTGCAGTGAGAGCTTGAATCATAGACTCTAACGTGGTGACTCCTCTGGCTTGGCCATTGCCGATGGATTTTACTTTCAGAAATTCGACACTTTCAAGTTGATAAATTATCAAAGGTTTCCCGAAGGAATCAATGGATGGAATTAGCCCCAAAAATGGGCGCTTGAAGTACAGCTGCTCTCGGGATGCTATGCTGACGCGCTCTAGTTTATTAAAATAATCTTCAATTATTGTCGCTTCCCATGGTCTGTCTATATAATTATTCTTGTGAAGTTCTCGTGTCTTTTCAGTAACAAAGTTTATCAATACTTCTGTGCACTTCGGATTTCCCTTATTTTCTATTAATTTCCAGGCCGCTAAACAAGGAAGCCAGATGTATTCTAAGTTATCTCTTGTTTTATTTATTTCAATTAAAACTTGACGTGTGACGGGATCGTAGTCCAATACTAAATTTGATGATTCGTCAATTACTCTACCGCTGGCAACAGCGATTCGCATGTAGTGGTTGAATTTCTCTGCCTTCGTTTTCCTATCTTTTGACATTCCTCTCACAATTGGTATATATTCCACTAATTGGGGGTCAGACTTGGATCTTGTTTCATCCTCTCCTTCAACTTTTCGTTTTGTTGCATTTCTGGCTTTGGGGACGTGGCGCGGTTGTGGTTCTTCATATCCAGGTTCACTCTCAGCTGCTACTAACGCGTCATACAGACGCTTCATACCACCTGGCATTTTAAATTCGGCAATCTGTTTTTGTGACATTTTGGATTTCAATCACGGAATACGTTTATGCGGACTTGGCCATTTATATATCTTTCACGGCCTGAACATAATAATGTTAATTTGCCTTTATTATTTTATTTTATCTTCGACAATTATAATGATGACAGCTAGGCCCAAATATTCGGCTTCAGGTAAATCAAATCCCAGTCAATTTGCCTCATGTAGTGAGAGAGTAGGCATGCGCGATGAGTTTCCGGCTCTGTTTCACCGATGTTGAGTATGTAGTAATTGGCCATGTTGTTGACGTTGAGAAAGTCTATTTCGAAGGGCATGAGCCACATGCCGACTATGACGTCTTCAGCCCACGTCTGCAAGGGGGGTATGGAAAGCTGGCCAATGAATTCCGCGACGTCCCAGGAAAGGCAGAAGCCCATCCCAAACATGTAGCTTCCAAACTGATGTATGCCATAAAGGTCCCGCAAACGCGGTTGTCGAGATAACAAAAGGTCTTTTGTTCTGGAGGGGGACTGGAGCGTGGGGCTCCGCAGCCAGCCCATGTACAGCCGGGATTGCGGTACAAGTCCTGGCGTATTTAGCATTCGAAAAAACACTTTTAGATTCAAGTATGCATCGTCTCCGCTCCGCCACACGTATTTTGCCTTGTATTTGGTGGTTATGTAGCGAAGTCCCTCGTATACCTTGCACGTTGTGGCGGATGTCCCATTGGGGTTGTCAAATTCGTCACCATAGTCTCTGCAAGGGGCATAGTAATAAATGATACCTGGGATATGGGTCACAGGGTGGGGGCTGTCCAGCTCGTATTCAAGGCGCGGGCCTGTCTTGGTTCCAATAACAAAGATTAAAATAGCCTGGGAATCATTCCACCTTTCCTTTAAAAATTGTCTCGCGACGTTTGCGCGTCGATCCTCCCACTGTCTTGGTGTTGGCACAAATACGACCACCTGAACCTCTTTTTTGTGGCCTGCAATTGTTGTGGTTGTTGATGTGATGTTTAGTTTGGGGATTGGTGGTCTGTTGGCATAGAGAGAGCGTGTGGTTCGCTGTTTTGGTGGAAGCCTTTCTGGCCAATGAAAATTGCAATTATTAAATACGAAACCCAGTATGAAACCTGTGGCAAGGCAGATGAGACACCATACAGCTAAGGTTTTTTGGTTTTGGGGGTGGTGCCGTTTGTTGAACAACAGCATGTGGTGGCTGTTGGTTGGCTGCAAAAATAGAAACATTGGAAATATATGTGGATATGGCGCGTAAAGGAGAGTGCATGTGCCTTTGGCTTGTTGCAGTAATTTTTTGGAATTTTTAATGTTTCTGTGTATTTCAAAAAATGCTAGGCTTTTACTTGGCTAAAAAAGTTGCAAGCGGACATTTTCCTTTTGATCTGTCATAATCAGTTTGGATACTTCGAAGCCCTTTGTCAGCGCTCTATTATGTAGGAGGTGGAAAACGGCCTGGTCCATTGAGGGCGTCCTGCTCAGGATCCACAGGGCACTTTTTTGCGGGTTTCCGACCATGACCCACAAGTAGTTTTCCCTATCCAGGTCAAGTATCCAGTAGCTGCCCCCCGACAGACTCCAGGGCAAAAAGGAGGAGAAGCTCACCTGCAACTTTGAGCATGTCGGGGGGTCTGTGACACGGGCCAGGCCCTCTACTGATTTGATTTGGCCATGGTATGTGCACTGATTGCGCACCCTGACCCTGACGTCGGCTATGTTGGCTGATGGTACTGCGATGGAGTAGTGTGCTGATACATTGTCACAGTCCTGCTCGAACCAGGTCGGTAGTCTGGCTATTTCAAACCACGTGCCCATGTACCTGTTGAGGTCTACGGCGAAATCTACAGTGAAGTTTGGATCATGTGTCAGCGACATTATTTTTAGTATTTACATCAGCTTACCGCTTATATATAGCGCTGTTATATAAGCAGTGATATTTGGACGAGGAAAGGTATGTCTATAGCGCGCACGGCGTATTGTCCGAATTTCGAAGGAAGTTCCTATAAGGTATGGGTGGACAGGAGAGATGTTGGCGACGAGATGGTCCCTGCGCCGAAATTTCCGCATAGCAACGGTCACGGTGGTATGAATCCGTGGGCTAGTGTTTGGGATCCCAGGCTGACAAAGATAAGGCGACGTATTAATCTGAAACACCCAGAGCGGGTTAAATTTTATACCAACGACCAAGAAATGTACGAGTCGAAATTGCATTTTCCTTTTCCTCTGTCAGATCCCAGTAACTGTTTAGAGTACACGCCTAGTGAAATGCCGCAGAACCCTGTCTGGATTAAGCGTCGCCTGATTCACAGAAATGAAGGGTTGGTGGGCAAATATGTGGATATGCAGTATAATATGTGGCCTCCCGCTCAAAAGAGTAGTCTGGCCCCACACCCCCAAAAAGAGTACGAGGACTATGATCCGGAAGATTATGTTTAGCCTGGGAGAGGCTGGGCCATTCTAGCATAATATTTGGGACCCTTCTTGCAATGTTCTGGTGTATATATGCGTGCTACGGATGCTCGCAGTTGCGTTTATGGCTTCTCAACTGCGAGATCCTGTCATAAGGCTCTCGGAAAGGTGGGATGTGTTGGAAAATGCCTTGCGAGAAATTGAACCGAGCCTCAAAGTTCATGTGTTAAGATTGGTTCAGGAAAATATGGGTTTGGTGTCTAAGATCTCAGAACAAGCTAGTACTATTCAAAATCTTCAAGTCGAAAAATCGCGACAAGCTGAAAATCTTCAACACCTTAGACTTGAACATTTAAACCTGTCTGGTGCGTTTGAAGGCCTCAAGTCTGAAAACTCTCGACTTTCTGGTTCTATTCAACTACTTACAAGTGAAAAATCACAGCTCTCTGGTTCTATTCAAGGACTTAGAAGTGAAAATTTGCAGCTCTCTAGTAACATTGACGTTCTTGGACGACGTGTTAATGAATTTGAGCCCATCCGCAGGGAGCTGCTTGCGCAAGCTGCGGCGGTTGGGGCCAGAACCCGCTAAGACATACTTAGAAGCATGCCTTGACTGAATAATATGCGCGTGTCTATATTTTGAAGTCTGCCTTTGATGAATTTTCATTAAAGCTATCTTGTTGTGTAGTTTATCATCTCCTGCGTGTATTTATGTTTGGGGATGGTGGGTGTGCGCGGTATATACCCGATGTTTGGGGGCAATGGGCTAACGCGCTTCCAGAATCTTGGGCCTGATTATGCCCAAGTTTCTGCTGCTGCTGCTGCTAGCAGCGAGAGTCAGAGTGAGATGGTAGGGCGGGTTTTGAGCATGCTGTTTGCGCTGGCGTTTGAATGCCTGGTGATTTATTCTCTTGTCGTCTCAAACACCAGCGAGGTGTCGCAGAAGTGTGGTGACTCGCTGTGGAAGTTTATGCTTGCGCGTTTGATCTTGTTTTTTTTCGAAGGCTTCTTGTTTGTGTTTTTCGGTGCGCTAGGTATGTGCATGAGCGGCGTTTGCGCGTGTTGGACTGAGGGGGTGAAGGTGTGCTTGATGCTAATTTTTCCGTTGGTTTGCCTGGTAGCGCTGCACGCGACGCTGGTGGGGGTGGGGTTCTCCATCACGCAGAAGGCTATGGCCGACTCGCTGTGCGCAAGCGCGCTCTCGTCTGTGTCGTCCACAGACTCGCCGCTGCTGGCGTTGCTGGCATACGTCTACGTTGTGCTGGATTGCCTTGTCCTTTTTTTGGTGACCTGTGGCGGTCTGTACGTCGGCTGCTTCAGTGTGGCGATGGCTCGTGGCAATAATGTGTGGGGGTGATGCTAGGGGTTAGCATATTTGCATGCCAAAACACAAAGCCTTTTGTGTGTTCATCAATATCCACCATCCGCTGCCTTGTAGGCTGCAATCTTTTTGTCTATGAGAGCAGAGCACTCCCTCCGGAACTCAGCCGCATCAACCGGCTTGAAGTTTGCCCAGTGGTTGTGAATGGCAAGCTTTTGCTGGAACGCGGCGCGGCTCGCCTCCACGAGCTTGCGCGATGCTTCTTCCTTTTGCACTTCTAGACGCTTTTTCATGCCTCTCTCCTGGTGTTCTTCCTGTATAAGGAGGGGGCTCAGCGCCGCAATCGCAGCTGAAGCTTGGTCAATGACGTTTTTGTGGTGGGCCTCCGCCGCGATGTATTTGGCGAAGTGGTTTTCCAGCATGTCCAGGCGCGTGTTAAACTCGGAGCGGTCCATAAAGTTGCGGGGAAGACCACTGGAGTTGTGATATGGGTGGGTAAGAAACTCGGCGTCTGCGCCGATCTGAGCGAGTTCATCGTTTATCCTTGTGATTTCTGCGTATAGCTCTTCGGTTTTTGGGCGGGATTTCGGCATGTTGGGTGGGTGGTGTGGGTGGTGTGCGTATATAAAGGCGTGGGCGTCGCTAATATATATTTTTAGCCCTGACAGTAGGCTGACAGTGCGTAAAAATATATTTTATCTATTTTATGCTCGCGCGCGAAATATTGTTTTTATTTGGTGTTTTGGCCTGCGAATCGGCGCTGCCCCCTGGATATCAGGACGAAATTTATTGCCCTGTCGATTCATGCTTGAGGGCCAAAAAAATGGCGGCTGGGTGGAGTGGCCCACAGCTTTCGTTTCAAGAGTGTTGGCGTGGATCAGATGGGATGATTTCGCGACCGAAGGCTTGGGGGCGAAAAGTAGACCCGCAAATCAAAGCGGATTTGCTTAGCGATGGCTGGCATACGGCGTGGTGCAGCGAGAAGAAACAGGCTCTCAATGATTGTGTGGGCGAGTGTGGGGAGAAACAAAACATGGGCGAGACCATGGCCTGGCTCTATCATGGCCCCTCTGCTGCCTTTCACTACTAGGCCTTGGGCCGATTGCCATTATCATTATCATTATCATTATTATTATCATTATCATTATTATTATTACTATTATTATTACTATTATTATTCATATTATTATTATTATTATTATGAAATTGGTATAAGTCAGCGTATATAAACAAGGCCTGGATGTGTTCCGCAAGACAGGCAAAAAGATATTTGGTCCCATGCAAAAGTTGACAAAAGCAGAAATAGCAGAAAGACGGAAGAAATCATTGGATAAATATCGTAGAAGGGAAAAAAAAGCTGCAGAAAAAGCAAGTGGCAGAGAAAAGAAAACTGAATCTTGTAGGGAAAGAAAAATCGATTTATTGAACGGCGTTGAAGTTCGAGTGGAAAATGACGATGAGGTCTACAAAGAAGATACCTATACAGTATATCACGGAGAAATTATGGTGTTGGCAGGCGGAACCTTGAATGATATGCTTAAAAAAATGAGTGAAAAAGACACCGAAACAGGGGATTATAAATATAATGACGATGAATCGTATGATATCGTGTGCGAAATTGCAGAAGGTGGATTTAAACGAGCTGAAAACAATGGTTTCACAAAGGAGCAGATACTTTGGCGCCTGTTTGCAATCATCGCCACAGCCGTGGAAATGATGGATACATATTGGGGGTTTCGGCAAGAAAAGGGGGAGGACTATTTCACAACAAATGAATACAGCACGGTAAAGGGTGATCCTCCTTGTATGTATGGGATCACGTTGAAAGGTTTAGTTTTTGATGACGTGAACCAGACGCGAGTGGAAGCGATTGAGAAGGGGCTGCAGCGGTATATCGTGGAAAATTCTTAGAGTAGTGATATGGAAAGTCTGTGCTTGCTGAAAAACGTCCACGATTAATGGTGTATTAAAATGAAGCCGCTCAAAAACAGTCTATCGCTGTTAAAACCAGCGCCGCTCGGGGGACTTGAACCCCCGACCACGCGGTTAAAAGCCGCGCGCTCTGCCGACTGAGCTAGAGCAGCTGCCGTGCTTTGTTTTTGTGTGTTTTTGGTATATGGTTGGGCTTAACTGAGGCAACACATATTGGACGAAATAATTTAATACCATTTATTAAATATATTGAATATGGAATTGGGTTGGGGGGTCGCCTCCACATGGTGGCTGTGCTCCCACGTCATGTGGTTAATGTTTCTGTGGGATTTAAGGAGCTGGGAATCGTCGACGGATGTTGAGCCCATAATTGCCAGCTTTACTGTAATGGATTTGTTTCCTGTGGCTGCGAGTAGCCGCCTCCCACCATGCGAAACTATCTCCAATATCTTTACGTTTTCGGAGGGCACTGATGCTGCCTTGGCGACTGAGGCCAGGAAGGCCTGCTGGTCTGCGCTGTTGAAGGTCTCGAGAAACGCGGTGGTGAGGACAATGACCGCGTGAATTCTCTTGGTGTACTTGCAGACGTAGCCCGCGACGCACCTGCAGTCGAGCAAAGAGGAGGAGGGGGAAGGCAGTGAAAATGTGTTGGCAGGGCAGCGGTTGCACGTGTTGGCCTTGGCGTCGCGGTAGAAGTCAGCCACGCACGCGCAGACCACAGTGTCGTTGGCGCTTCCGGGCGGGCAGCTACCGACGGAGGTCTCGCCATATGCCGTGCACGTCTTGCACCCCAGGCAAGATGATGATTGGCTGGATGAAGAGTAGGTTCCAGTCTCACATTGGCTACAGGTCGCTGAATTTGCAGAGGAAGAGTAAGTTCCTGGATAGCAAGCTGGGCATGTTGGGATGCCTGTACCTGTATCTAGGATATGTGTTCCAGCAGTGCAAAATCCGCATGAAGAGGCGCCAGGGTAGATACCGTTGGGACATGGTAAGCATGTGCTTGGGGTGAATATGCCTGTCCCTGTGCTGTAGGTTCCTATAGTGCAATTGGAGCATACAGAAACTCCTGTGTCTGTGTTGTAGGTTCCCGCGGCGCAGAGAGTGCATGCAGAGGCTTGCCCTGCCGAGTTGTATGCCCCAATGGGGCACAGGGAGCACGTGGAGGCTGTGGCAATTCCTGAACCTGTGCTGTAGGTTCCTGTAATGCAAGGGGAGCATGTGGAAGTGTTGATCCCAGAGCCCGTGTTGTAGGTCCCAGCTGCACAGAAGGAGCACGTGGAAGTTCCTGTTTTGGTGTTGTACGTTCCCGCAACACAGAGCAAGCAGATTGAGACTCCTGTAGCTGAGTTGTATGTTCCCGCTGCGCAGTTTGTGCACGCGGAAACGGTAATTCCTGAGCTTGAGCTGTAGGTCCCTGTTGAGCATAGAGAGCAGGTGGACACTGCTATTCCCGTGCCTGTGTTGTATGTTCCCTCGGCGCAGAGGGAGCACATTGAGACTCCAACAAGCGAGTTATAGGTTCCCGCAGCACAGTTTGTGCACGTGGAAACTGTGATTGCCGAGCCTGAGCTGTAGGTCCCTGTTGAGCATAGAGAGCACGTGGACACTGTGATTCCTGTGCCTGTGTTGTATGTTCCCGGCGCGCAGAGTGAGCAGGTGGAGACTGTGATTCCAGTGCCTGTGCCGTATTTTCCAGCTGCACAGAGCGCGCAGACGGAGACCCCCGTAGCCGAGTTGTAGGTTCCTGCAGCGCAGTTTGAGCATGTTGAGGTGGTGATTCCTGAGCCTGTACTGTATGTTCCCGTCCCGCAGGGGGAGCACGCGGAAACAGCGAGACCCAAGCCGGTGTTGTAGGTTCCAGGAGCGGAGGGCGCGCGCACGGATACCCCCAGGGCCGAGTTGTGGGTCCCCTCGTCGCAGAGAGAGCAGGTGGAACTTGGAAGGCCCAAGCCTGTGCTGTACGTTCCAGCGGCACAGTATG
>Ga0114980_10003161_pt1 | contig 11372 bp, 2 predicted proteins | sample S_140806_EF_Meta_FD_87018 | JGI IMG/M metagenome (GOLD analysis project Ga0114980, IMG submission 87018) | Freshwater microbial communities from Lake Simoncouche, Canada to study carbon cycling - S_140806_EF_MetaG | ecosystem: Environmental > Aquatic > Freshwater > Lake | place: Lake...
CAGATGAATTCTATTCGTCAGATCACAACAGGCTGTACTCTTAAGTTATCATCCCCCACAACTATTACAACAGATATTACAAGACCTCTTATTAAACAAACTCCTATTATATACGGGGGTGATGTATATATTGGAAGATACACTGAAAAGAATACGTTCTTCTATTTCTATGATTGGTTAATGGATCAACCTAATGGTACTGAGTTTGACTATAGATATAGATCAATGGTTACTAATCCAAGATACTGGGCAGACTTTACTAAGTTTGATACTGCTCAGTTTGTTAGTGGATTCTTTTCTAAACTAGCATCTCTACAATTTAGACATCTTCTAGATGACATGCCTTCAAATAATTTTAATTTAGACAATGATGCTGTACAAGCAATTGCTAATTTATTTAATAATACTGGTGAAGGTGGTTTTGAAGGACTTAATCCATTTCAAGCTGTTAGAGAAGCAGTCAATAGAATAGCTGGTGCAATTAAGTTCTCTAAGAAAGATGCGTATTTCTATTTATTCCAATCAGGTGTTCGTGACTTCTTTGTAGAATCTGAGATTAATGTTGATTATAGAGACTGGGGAAATGCTGCTGCAGAAAGACACTATGATCCACATGAGTATACAGATCTTAGATTACTATTTGCTCCTGATATTATTAAGTCAGGAAACTATTTTAAGTATGATATATCATTAAGTAACTCAAGAGTATTTAATAACTTCATCTCTTGGGGAGCAATGCAGCCTAGATACTACGATCCATTCTCTGCTGAAACTTGTTATGTAAAATATAATAATAGAATTATCTATTCTCTACCACAACAAGATGAAGCAGTAAAGGATAATTGGAAAGTATTCCTTGCTAATAACTATAAAGATTTTTCTTCTAGAGTTACAGCTGTTAAACCTATTAGTAGAAATGGAGCACTTATTCTTTTTGAGAATGATTCTCCTGCACAGTTCTTAGGTGTTGATACTTTAGAAACATCTTCTGGAACAAAACTTACTATTGGAGATGGTGGTTTATTCTCACAACCTATGCAGTTCCTATCTAATTCAGATAAGGAGTTTCAACACGGTGCTTGTCAGAATAGACTGTCTATCACAAATACTCCTACAGGTATTTACTACATGAGTCAATCCCAAGGTAAAGTTTTTGCAATAACAGGTAATGGGTTAGAAGAGATTTCTGCAGCAGCTATGCGCTGGTGGTTTAATAGATACCTACCTTATTTGTTGACTATAGATTTTCCTGATTTTCAATTAACGGATAATCCTGTTGCAGGTATTGGATGTCAGTCTGTATTTGATAATACAAACCAGATTTTATATTTCTGTAAGCGTGACTATAGAGTTAGAAGAGATATAACTAATACAGTTACTTACGCACCATCTATTGGTCCTAATATGTTCTTAGTAGATAATGCATTACAAGTAAAGTTGGGAGATCCTGCATACTTTGAAAACTGTAGCTGGACTATAAGTTACGATCCAAAGAATCAAATGTGGATATCATTCCATGACTGGTTTCCTGAACTAGGACTATCTAGTAAAAACTATTTCTTGACTACGCAAACGGATGCTGATAACAAAGGTGGTATATGGAGACATAATATAAGAACTGATCTCTATGCAAACTACTACGGTATTGATTATCCTTTTGAAGTTGAATACATTGCTCAGACTGGACAGAATGTAAACACGCTAAGAAGCATAGAATACAATCTAGAGTGTTATACATATGACGTTGATGGTATTGATACATATCATGTTTTAGATTTTAACTTTGATCATGCTATTGTACATAATACTGAACAGGTATCCGGAGTATTAAATCTTAATCTTAATCCTAAGAACAATCCTGTAAAAGCAATGCAGTATCCTAAGATCAATCCTAACAGTATTGATGTTATCTATTCTAAGGAAGAACAGAGGTATCGATTTAACCAGTTCTGGGATGTTACTCGAGATAGGGGAGAGTTTACATACCCTAATGTACAACAACCTATTTGGAGTACGGAACTAAATGGATTCAGACGTTTCTTAAACCCAAATAACTTAAACTATACTAAATCAGCATTTGAAAGAAAAAAGTTCAGACATTATACTTCTCACGTAGTTTTGTGGAGAAATATATCAGGACCTGTAAAAATGTTGTTTAAATTGTCTAATAATAAAGATCTATACTCTCCACGATAATGAAAAAACGTAAAGTAAAAATTACAAACACTGGTTACTTACCAGATAGTCCGGACAGACACAATGCAATGAACATTATTCCTAGTAATCAAATTACTATGGATACTGTACCGTTTCCTATAATGGGTATAGATAACTTAGGTAATCGTCAGATGATGTTACCAGGAATGGATTATACATTCCCTGGTGAATATGTTACGGAGATACCTATGGGTAAGTACCAACAAGGAGGTCGTGTCTACCTAGGTAACTACGAATTTAAAAATGGTGGTCTTGTAAAATACCAAGACAAAGGACAAGTGCAAAGCAATATTGCTGGTACTAATGAGATGTGGGTTCCTTCTGATGCAATGAGTCCAGAAGAAGCAAAACAGTGGGGAAGTTTACGTGGAGACGCTTTACCTATCATTGGTAACTATGCATCTAATAATGCTATCTATAAAGCGTACGACTATGCTAAGTCAAAAGGTATGGACTATAACCAATACTTAAATTGGTTACAAGGTAATAATCAACAAGTACGCGCTAAACAAGATGAGGTTACTAAAAATAACTTTACCGATATACCTGAGTCACAAGATGTAGATATAACTACAGGAAAAGTTACTCGTACGAACAAAGTATCTCTTTCACCAGAACTTGTAAATTATTATGCATCACTACCTAACTCACCTTTTATACAGGATGAGAAAACAGGTGAAATAGTTTATGTAGGACCATCTGATAAAAGGACCTATGAGAATGCAGACAAGTCTATTCGTTATAATTATTATAACTATGCATTTCCTAGTGACATAACTAATCTTGATGACTTAAAAAACTATGCTACATTTAGTAAAGATCAAGTTTTATCTTTGTCTTCTGACCAAGACCTACTAGATCATTATTTAAATAATGATTCTCAGTTTAAATTAGAAGACATATCTAAAATGAGAGATAAGCTCTCAAAAATGAGTTCTGATGATATGCTTCAGTATTTTTTTGATACAACAGATAAGAAGGGTGATGATATTGCAACAAAAGGTTTAAAAACTATATTAAATAGATCAATTCTTTTTAGAAATTATAATGATGATAAAAAATGGCAAAGCGGTATAACTTATAATCCTGCAACAGGAAATGATGTTCCTGCAGAATTAATGATTCGTGGTAATACTCCTGAAGAAGCGAAAGCACAAAAGTTTGCAGATGAGTATGCTTATGAAAGCATGAATACCCCATTAGCTAAATTCTTGGGTGCGCAACCTGGTAAAGTAAATCCTAATGTAGCTAAACGAGCAAAGATATACGGATATGATAAAGCTGCTGAACAAGCACTACTAGACTTAGCAGGTACTTTAGGAACAGGAACAAGTGATACAGAAGCTGTTAGACATATGCTTCAGAATCCAGAAGCTTATAAAAGACAATTACTTAACGTTCTAAACTCTCCTTTTAATTCAGGTGCCATAACATTAGATGTAACAGGATCTAATAAACTACGCACTTTAAATTTAACTAAAGAGGAAGCTCAAAAAACTCTTGATAAGCTTAATATAATAGGTAAGTCACCTATGTTTAGTTACATGTCTGAGGCAACACCTCAAGACAAGTTTATACAAGGTACAGGATTAGGTTGGTTCTTACCAACATCTGAAGCAGCAAAAGATGCAAATCTTCTAGACGCAGTATATGCACCATTTGAACTTGCTGGAAACGTAGCTGGTAATTATATAGATTCTAAAACATCTACAGATAACTTTAGTAATGAATATCCTACAGCAAAGAATAAACCGCTTGCATATAGTTTAACAGATCCAATGGGTGCTGAATTTTTAAATACTGTATATCAATCTGGTTTAGAGTCTTTGGGTACAGCAGCCGCATCTAGACTTTTAAAAGGTGCTACTAGAACTTTAGATTCATATTATAATTTACATGAAGCTGCTTTTTCCAATACTAAAGGAAAAGGTAGACTAAATATAAATACTCCAGGATCATTTGAAGGAACAGCTCAGTCATTAAAAGATTTACAAAATCTAGAAGAAGCAGGTAAATATGGTGATACATTCAATGCAAGTCCTTCATCTAATATGGCGTTTAATCGTCTGTTTGGTACAATGGATGAAATTGCAGCTAATCCCCTTAATAAGAAAGGAAAAGAATTAGTGAGACCATCTTTATCAGGAAGTAGATTAGAAGTTGCCGATTATAACGGTTTAGAAGATTTAATAAGACACAAGGACTCAGGTCTTTCTCCAGAGGAGATAGCACTATTTGATAATATACCTAATAATGGTACATTATCTACAGATCAAGTTGCAGCGTACTATAAAGCAAAATTAAATCAATATGGTACTAATAGAGTAAATCCTAAAGATCTTACATGGCAACAACGTTTGATGAATGACATACCCTTTACTAAAAAGACAAAAACTTTTTATCCAGAGTCTTACGTTAACTTTGCAAAGTCAAACAACCAAAGAGAGATGTATGACATGCTTCATGTAAATAAATACAATAGACCATTTACTGAAGAAGAGTTTAATATTCAAAAAAAGTTATTTAATTCACCTTCAGAATTTAGCAATGCTTTTGAAGGTAGAGCTTTTAATAGGTCATTAGGTTTTGATGTACAAAATATATTAGCTGATGAACGTATTAATAGACTCGGATTTAAAGATTGGGCAAATTCTGATAACACTCGAAACTTATTTAGAGCAGGTGTTGCTGGTGTAGATCTAGCACTAGGAGCTGGACTAGCGGTCTATGACCGTAATAAAAACTTTACAGGTAAGTATATTGAACCATATCTAAATCCTATTCTTAATAAATTGGGAATATCTACAGGAGGAAGTGGTGAAAATAAGAGTCAGGTAATCACATTAAATGAACCAGGATCTGAAATGACAGGTATTCGTGTAAATCAAACAGATTTACCAGAAGACTTTAACGTGATAATCGGAGGTGAGTTTATTTATGAGAATCCTAACAGTTTGCAAAAGGCAGAGTTCTATAAAAATAATCCTCAGTTTCAAGTTGGTGATAAAGGTTTTAGAGCATCTCAAAGTAAAGCTTTTTATGGTATAGAAGATGGAAAACTAAAAGCAGGTTTACCAGGTGATTTTAAACCTGAGACAACAATTCTTCCAATGATTCCTGCAAATGAAAACGATTTTCAACCTATTAAACAAGCAGGTGTTGGAGCAAATGGTTTATCATTGATTGATGGAAACGGTAATCCTATATACCAAGAAGCAGGTTCAGAAGGTAAGCTATTATTGTATTCTCCTAAAACACAAAATGCATATTTTGTATATAATGATGGAAGTGACTTTCAATTTGTTGCTGATCAGATAAATGGTTTGATTGCTAAAGACCCTGATCTAAGAAGTATTACAATTGATAATGGTAGATATTATTACTACTCAGATAAACCAGAAGGATTATCTAGAGAAGATTATGAAGATTACTATAAAGCAGACTTATCAAGAGAAGGTACTCCAGGATTCAATCTTGTTTACAAGAGACCTAAGAAAGAAAGATATGGTGGACTAGTTAAAGCACAGAAAGGTTTAGCAACAGCATCAGACTCACTAGATGTTCTTAATAGTAGTTTAGCAGCAGAAAGATTTTATCAGTCCAGAGGTTATTCGCGTGATATGTTTGGTCCATCCAAACTTAAATCTTCTGCAGATTTTCGAAATAACTTAAGTCAAGGTCAAGCAAATTATAATAGTTCTATTCGAGGAAACGGTGTTATTGATTACTCTAAGAGTGCAAATGGTAACATACATTTTGATCCTAGAGAGTATTCAAACTTTGCTTATAGCAGACCTGGAAAAAACAAACATCAGACGTATCAAAGAGAACAAGCTGCAGCTGTATTGAATCCTCAAGCACCACTGGTTCTTTATGATGATAGAATTTTACCACAAGGTTTTGCTGGATATATTGGTCCTGATCTTAATCCTACAAATCAACTTGTTGTTGACTCTGCTGGTATTTATACATATGATAAGTTAGCGACTACACCTTGGAGTAAGCTTACAACTAAACAAAAGAAACAAAGACTTCAACAATTTGGTACTAACGGTAGTCCGTATAAATCTGTAAAGGAAGGATTAAAGACATTAAGTGGTGTCACATCTAAACCAGTTCCACCAAAAGAACCGGAACTTGAGAGAATAGAACCAAGACCTATTACAAAATTATCTGTAACACAACCTAAGTTAGAACCAGTAGTTTATCCAACGGGAGTAAATGCACAAGTTAGTTCTTCTAAAACGAGACCTGTATATCAAATGAACTATGGACAACATAAAGGTCAGGTTGAAATTGGTCAAGATGTATATGATAATGAAGCAAAGAAATGGCAGCGTCGTATGTACGAACCTGAAGAGATCGAATACAACGTTAATAGAGGAAGAATTAAACAAGATGGTGGCGCTATCTATTTAGGTCAATATGAATTTAAAGACGGTGGTTTAGTAAAGTATCAATCTCAAGGTCAAGTAAATGATCCAGAGTTACAAAGACGTGCTACTGAAATGGGGTGGAACACTGCTGATGAATATAAGAATGCACTATGGGGTTATGGACCAAAGCATCCAAAAACTCTAGAATATCAAAAACAATATCCTTTAACATGGAAACTTGCACAAGGTTTAAGAAAAGTAGATAGATATAAAGATATTCCTGAAACAAAATGGATGAATATGCTAGACATGATTTCTCAAGCAGAATCTATGAATAGGAATATTCCTCAAGAAGAGGGTGGACCTGGTAGAGGTTATTATCAGTTTGAACCAGAATCTGCAGACACAGCATTAACAAGAGCTAAAGTTATACAATCTGATCTTGCTGATTTAGGTTACACTTTGAATATACCTTCAAAGTTTGATAGAGACTTTACAAAGCTTTCTAAAGATGAACAATCTTTTTATGCATTATCAAATCTAATCAAAGCAGCTAGTGCAAAACGTCAACAGAATCCTAATTATAAAATTAATTTTGATGATCCTGGTACAGCATGGTTCGATCTACATTGGGCAGGTGCAGGTAAACATCCTGAAGATGTTCCAGTACGTATCAAACATTGGAATGATACCCATCCTAATAAAGTGATTAGACGTAACTATCAAGATGGAGGTTCTAAAGAAATGCCTTTTGGTTTACCATTAAAAGAACAGAACATCTATTTACTTCCTGAGTATAACCAACCTATTAATCCATTTACCGGAGAGATTCTTCCAGATATGAGAAGACCTAACTTAGGAATGAATACCGATGCTACAGAATACAAGTACACTTATGGTAGTGATGAAGGAGACATTGATGTACCAAGTATCGTAGCAGGACAATATATTGGGGATCAAGCTTTAGATAGATATAATCTTACTGAAGAAAGATTTAAAACAATGAATGATCCTGGTTCATATAGTAAGTTCTATGACGAAATGAATAAATTAGGTCTAATGCAAGAAAGAAATGGTGGTACTGTAAAGAAAGTAAAGATCAAACGTCTCCCTAGGAAAAACCAGTAAATTTTAGTATCTTGTATATAATCACTATATTAGCACAATGATGAACAGAAAGCATAGAGGATACAAAGAAGTGTTTCCGTTTGCTATAAACTTTAAAGACTTTTTTATGTATAGTAATCCTACACAATTTACACCACGAATGAAGAAGCAAGGTGGTGAAGCTTTTCCGCAAGCTATGACTGCTTCTCAGTTCTTTAACTATGGTGCACCTACTCCTGGATATCCTCATCTATTTCAAGATGGTGGTACTATGAATGATATTCAGCAGATGACTATGCAGATTAGAAATCACTATGGTGAGATGGCTAAAGGTGGTCAAAACTTTAATCAAGGACGTCCTAATAAAGGATCTCAGTTTCTTGAAAAGATTAAACAGCTTTCTTATGATAAGGTTTCTCAGAATTTAGATGAGGAATCTTATAATGATGCAATAATGCAATTTGGTGGTAATCAAGGTAATAGCCAATTTACAGCACCAGATTTTAATAATGCTGCACAGTGGTATGATGACGCAACTCAAGATAATAATATCATGGATCGTGCATCAAACTTTGCAGGATATGGATTGTTAACTGCTGCGGAAAAACCATCTTACTATAATAAGATTGTTGGCAATAAACAAACTCCTACACAACCTATGCAACCTACAGCAGCATATGGTATGGAACTAAATGAATATCAGGATGGTCAAGAATTCAAATATGGTGTTCGTAATATTGATGTACACAAAACTCGTAGATGGGGTAATCCTGAAAATAGATTAAAGTCATATACTATTAACTATGATATCTATAATGATAAAAATCATATAATCAATCCTCAAGCAGCTACAGCAACACCTCAAGCAGGAACAACTCCTGGGACAACTGAAGGAACAGCGAATGCTGCTGCACAACAACAAGGTGCTGGAGATCCTGGAGTTAAAGGGAACTTCTTAGCAAATCTTTTTGCTAGAAAAGGAAATTATCGTGATCCACAAGAAAATGTTGCTGATGCAAATTTACCAGCACAACAACAAGCTCGTGGACAACAAAGTGCATTTGACCCAAGAGGATACAACTCTGCTTTTTCTGATTTTAGAAATCAAATGTTTCAAAATAAAAGACGACGTGTCGGTGAGCGCTTGGATGATTTATATAATAGACAGCATCAACTTCGTAGTTTGTATAATCAAGATCTTTCAGCAGGAGATGCTGAAAAAATGCAAAGACTAAATAATCGCTATAATCAAATTGGTGAGTATACGGTATTACCTTCATTTAGATCAGGTTATGATAGTCAATTAGATCCTTCAAGAAATAGATACAGAACTGTACCTAATATGAATCCGAATGCAGTATATCCTGAAGCAGGTGAACCTGGTAATTTAAATCAAATGGATTTTAATTTTGGTACGGATTACGTAGCTCCTCAATATAGAGCATATGGTGGTGGTCTAAAGCGTTTTCAAACTGCTGGTCAAAACAACTCACCATTTATTTATGAAACTGATCCTGCTGATGATGAGTTAACAACTGCTACAACTCAAGAAAATCCATTTGGAACACCTGTTGTAGGAGGTACTAATATGACACCGCAATGGTCTCAAGAATCTTCAGCACCAGAGGCACCTGAAAATATTTATAAGGGTATGAACACAGCTTCTGGAATAGAAGGTAAGTATGCAGGTGTAGGTCAATCTAAAGCAAAAGAACTTAGATCTATATCAAAAGTGGGAGAAGGTTCTGTAGACGTTAAGAACAAAAGAAAAGCAAAAAGGTTTGGTATGGACACTGCGTATGCAGCATTAAACTTCTTTGCTGCTCCTAATAAAAAAGAAGGAAATGCGAGAGATCGCTTTAGTGCAGCTAATGTCTATACTCAGAATAACGATTTAGATAAAGGTGACTGGACTGCAAACGAAGGATACTTTAGACCTAATGAAGATGTACCTGTTCAAAATACAGGATATAACTTCCAGTCTATGTATGCTAAGATGGGAGGATCATATAAAAAAGGTGGAGAATATTATTTAACTGATGAAGAGATTGATGCTATCATCAGTATGGGTGGACAAGTAGAATTCTTAGACTAAACAATTATGCTTAAAAAAGTTAGAATAAAAAACTTACCTAAGAAAAAAAACGGAGGAGTTAGTTATAATCAACTAGCTCCTATGTATATGCCTAATGGTTTAGGTTTAGATCCTACTAAGGTGAGAGGCTCATTAACAGCTGTACCAAGAGATCAAGCAAATCTAGAGGCAGAAGGTGGTGAGACAGCACTTATACCAGATGTAGATGGATTACCCGCACACTATAATATCAAGGGTAACAGACATACTCAAGGTGGTGTACCCTTAAATCTTCCAGAAGACTCTTTTATCTATAGTGATACTAGAGCAATGAAGATTAAAGACAAAGATGTGTTAGCAGAGTTTGGAGAAACTAAATCAAAGACTCCTGCACAGATTGCTAAGAAGTATGATATAAACAAATATCGTGAGATTCTTGCAGATCCTGATATGGATAAGCGTGCAAAAGATACTGCGGAACAAATGATTTCTAATTATAATCTTAAGTTATCTAAGTTAGCATTATATCAGGAAGCAATGAAAGGATTTGACAATGGTATACCGGTTCAAGGTATTCCATTTATGATGTCAAATAATATTCAACCTCAAGATATTCTTCCTCTAAAAGAAGACGAGACTCAAGGTGAGATGATGGATGAGGAAATGATGATGATGCAGGAGAATCCTACTGAAGAAGAATTAGTTGATGAGGAAACAATGCCTCTTGCTCAGTTTGGTTTATCTAATAGAAGAGCTCGTAGACAGTCTAGATTACAGGGAAGACTTGATAGATTGCGTCAACAACAACAGTTTGATCCTAGAAATGGATTGTTTATGGTGACATTACCAGATGGCAGTGTTTCATATGTTGATGCTAATAATGTACCAATGCCTGCTGGTGTAACACTTCCTCAAGATTCTGGTTTTATAACACCTGGAACAAAGGTTACAAAAACATCCGGTAAGACTGTAAAGACAAAAGCTGTAAAGAAAGAAATAGATCCTTCTTTAATTAAATCAAAAGATGATAAGAATCTAAAGATAGGTGATTATATAAAAGAAGAAGATGGTACAGTTAAACAAGTAACGTCTATAAAATATAATCCTGCTAAGAAAGATGCTTCTCTTTCAGGACCTGCAAACTATAAACCTGTATACGGTTCATTTGAAGATGATGAGAAGAAGGGTACAGAGTTGATGAAGAAGCTAGAGAAAGCTGATGCTGCTTTTTATGATGAGGATAGAAAAGGATGGGTCATTTATAAAAAAGCAAAAGATGTTTTGAGTATACAAGAAAAAGATTTCTTGACTAATTTGTTTTCTTATAATAAAGCAACTGACCCTAGTAAATTAGGTACTCCTAATATTCCAATTGTATCACAATCTCAATATAATTCAGCAAAAGATAAAACAAAGACTAGTGATGGTTTCTATGGATTTGCTGATCCTCAGATGGTTGAATTCCGTTACTGGCAAGCACAAAATCCTGATAAACCAGCAGCTGATTTTGATTCTCTTGATGATGCTACTAAGCTAGATAATAGACAACGCATGCTTAGATTCTATGGATACACTCCAGATGAAATAAAAGCATTGGG
>Ga0114980_10003162_pt1 | contig 11372 bp, 10 predicted proteins | sample S_140806_EF_Meta_FD_87018 | JGI IMG/M metagenome (GOLD analysis project Ga0114980, IMG submission 87018) | Freshwater microbial communities from Lake Simoncouche, Canada to study carbon cycling - S_140806_EF_MetaG | ecosystem: Environmental > Aquatic > Freshwater > Lake | place: Lake...
AAAGTCCTTGAGTCGCCCGAGGTGCGTGGTCACCACGGCGAGCGCACCCTTCTCGAGCAACCGCTCAAGGACTGCGTAGCCGAGAACACCACCCTCCTCGGGATCCGTGCCGGCGCCGAGTTCGTCCAGCAGAACGAGGGCTCTCGGCGAAGCGAACTCAAGGCAGCGGCCCAGGCGTCTTACGTGAGAACTGAAGGTCGAGAGGTTCTGCGAGATCCCCTGCTCGTCGCCGATGTCTGCTTGCACCGCATCCAGCCATGGGATCTGGGACCCCTCGTCCGCAGGAATCGGAAGCCCCGACAAAGCCATCAACGCGAGCAGCCCCACGGTCTTGAGGACGACCGTTTTGCCGCCAGTGTTGGGCCCTGTGACCACGAGAACGCGGCTCGGCTCCCCCAGACCTAGTTCCAGGGGGACGATCGTCGTCCTTGCACGCAGCATCAACGGATGCCGTGCCCGCCGCAGGCGCAACGGTCCGCTCTCGTTCAACTTGGGGACCGAAAACCCCTCCGCCACGGCCAGTCGCGCCGCAGCCTGCAGCAAATCGCTCGCTGCCAAGAACTCCACGGCGGCCTGAACCTCGTTGCCCACGCGCCGAAGGCCTCGCGCAATGCCCGCGAGCACGACGTTGATCTCACGGTTCTCTGCGGCGAGCGCATCGGACAGGCGGTTGGCGGCTTCGACGACCCGATCCGGCTCGATGAATAGCGTCGAGCCGGATGCGCTGCGGTCATGCAACACGCCAGGCACACGGTTGCGGTGCTCTTGCTTCACCTGCAAGACGGGACGCCCGTGGCGCCACGCAGGCTCTGGGGATTGCAGGTAGCGGCGCAGGTCCGACTCGCTGAGCACATGCTGAACTGCAGCGTCGACTCCTGCTCGAGCCGCTTCGATCTCACGGCGCACCTCCGCGAGCTTCCTCGACGCAGAGTCGAGCACTTCGCCGCGGTCGTCGATCGCGTGTTCGAGCTCCTCGACCAGGTCCTGCAGATCCGGTGCGGAAGAGGCAATCCGGCTCAGCGCCTCTCCAGCAGCACCCAGCCACTTGCGCGCGCGTTCCGCAGCGCGCAACACTCGCTTGAGGTCTGCAAGATCCCGCGCTTGCAGTTGATGCTCGCCGCCACAAAACCCAGGGAGCCAGGATCGAACTTCGATCGCTCCAGAAATCGGCAGCGACTGCCCACCGCGCAGACGGTCCGCTAGATCCGCCACGGCGCACAGGCGCTCACGCGCAGCTTCGCACGATGGCAAAGGCACCAGGGCCGCAACCGCAGTGCGCCCAAGCGGCGTCTCCAGACGCTCGAGAAGCAACGCGCGAACGGCATGGAACTCGAGGGCGTCGAGGTCGTAGGCATCAGCTCGCTGCATGGACGCGTCATGTTGCCGCGGACGGCCCGCTTGTAAACTCCGCGCCAACAACGGCTGCGCCGATGCGCGCCTTGCATACCCCATGACTCACTTGAACGACCCCTCCCTCGGCTTCGGCACCATCGCAATCCATGCCGGCCAGCAGCCGGACCCGACCACTGGCGCGATCATGACGCCGGTCTACCTGACGAGCACCTACGTCCAGGAGGCCCCCGCCGTGACGAAGGGATACGACTATTCCCGCTCGCACAACCCGACGCGCACGGCGATGGAGCAGAACCTCGCCGCACTCGAGGCGGGATCGTTCGGCCTCGGCTTCTCGAGCGGCATGGCAGCGATCCACTGCGTGATCAACCTGCTGAAGTCAGGGGACCACGTCGTCGCCGGCAACGACCTCTACGGCGGCACGTTCCGAATCCTGACGACGGTGCACAAGAAGTTCGGCATCGACACCACCTTCGTCGACCTCTCGAACCTCAAGGAATTCGAAGCAGCTCTGCGGCCCAACACGCGGCTCGTGATGCTCGAGTCACCGACCAACCCGCTGCTGCGCGTGTTCGACTTGGCTGCGATCGCCAAGATCTGCCGCGAGCGCGGCATCCTCACTCTCGCGGACAACACGTTCGCCAGCCCCTACCTGCAGCAACCACTGCGCTTTGGCTGCGATCTCGTCGTGCACAGCCTGACGAAGTATCTGGGAGGTCACAGCGATCTCGTGGGCGGCGTGCTGGTCGGCAACAGCGCTGAGTTGCACAAGCAACTCGCGCACTTCCAGAACAGCGTCGGCGGAACTCCGGGTCCGCTCGACTGCTTCCTCGTGCTGCGTGGCACAAAGACCCTTCACGTGCGCATGGAGCGCCACTGCAGCAACGCGCTCGCCGTGGCACGCATGCTGGAAGCCCATCCCAAGGTTGCGCGCGTGCACTACCCGGGACTGCCGAGCCACCCGCAGCACGCGTTGGCCATGCGGCAGATGCGAGCCGGCGGCGGAATGGTCTCCGTCGAACTCAAGGCGACGGTCGAGGAAGGCAAGAAGGTCGCGAGTTCGTTCCGTGTGTTCTCGCTCGCAGAAAGCCTGGGCGGCGTTGAGAGCCTCGTGGACCACCCAGCGTCGATGACGCACGCATCGATTCCTGCGGCGGAGCGCCACAAGGCGGGCCTATCCGACGGATTGATCCGTCTCTCCGTCGGCATCGAGGACGAGAAGGATCTGCTTGCCGACGTCGAGCAAGCGCTGGCCAAGCTTCGTTGATCACCGACCATGAGCGGGCGCCGCACTAGCGGCGCAACTCGCTCAGGCCATGCCTGCTTCGCCCAGCTTCGGCGCGGGCGGAGCCGTGCGACGCGGCGCCGGCATGTCATCGTCGTCATCGTCGAGCGAGAGGTCGCCGACGTCCTCGCCACCGACCTTCTTGCGCATCAGACGACCGACCTTGAACTTCACGATGCGCTTGGCCGGCACCTCGACCTTCTCGAGCGTGCGCGGGTTTTGCGCGCGCCGTGCTGCGCGATCGCGAGACTCGAAGACACCGAACTCGCGGAACTCGAGTCGGTTGCCCTCGGACAACTCGTTGATGATCGCGTTCAGGAAGGACTGGATGATCTCCTTGGCAACAACCTTGGTGACACCAGTCTGGTCAGCGATCCGATTGACGAGTTCTTTCTTGGTGACAGTTTTCACCAGCAACCTCCGTGGAGAAGACTCCTCCGTTCGTTCCGCACAGCATGGATCGGCGGAACGTCCAGAAGCGTCTGCATCAAGTAGGCCGCCAGTATACTCTTGCGGCTGAGATCACCAGCCCCTCCTTACCAATGCGCTACGGCAGTGACGGCCAACCGAAAGGACAAGACCTTGCGGAGAAGCTCGGATTCCACAGCCTGTGGGATCTCTCCAGTCCAGATTCTGGTGCGGCCGTCACCGCGTCGAACTCGTCCTGGGTTCGCCTAGTTCAATCGAATGGAATCGATTACTTCGTAAAGACTTACGACTATCCAACGATCCGATCCCGACTGCGCGGCACGCTGCGCAATACTGGCCCCCTACGCCCCAGCCGTAGCCAGAGGGAGGCGGCAGCGCTGGAGTGGTTTCGCCTGCACAATTTCCCGACCCCAGCATTCACAGGATTCGCAGAAGTTCGCCGCCTCGGCTGGCTCAAGCGGGCGGTCCTCGTCACCCAGAGGTTCCCTGGACGCGACCTCGCGGCGCTGCTGCCTTCCGAGTCTCCATCGAACCGAGATGCCATCGGCGCATGCATCGGAACGTTTGTCCAACGGATGCACGACCTCGGCTTCCGCGATCGCAACCTCGACCTCCGCAACCTGCTCCTGGCAGACGATCGATCGAGTCTCGCGATCGCCAAGATCGACTCGCCGCGCCACCGGCTGGTTCGAACGGGCGAACCCAACGATCGACTCGCTCGCGCTGACTGGACGCGCCTTCTGCCGCAACTCGATGCCTTTGGCATCGCAGCGGTGGCCCTTCGCGCAGCGGGTCTCGCTACCTGAGGTCCGCGAGCGTCGGAGCGGCGCTTGGCGCCGGACCGAGCAGTTCCTCGATCTGCTTCAAGCGGAACGGCACGGCAAAGCTGCGTTCGAAGTAGTCGTAACCGTCGGCTGGTCGCACCATCTGCAAGAACAACAGGAAGGCAGCCCGAGCCTTTGGCCAGTGCTCCCGCTTCTCCGCCTCGGTGCGCGCAAGGGCATCGAAGTGCAGATAACCGATGTTGAGCGCGGCCCGCGCGTTCTCGGGCCTGCGCTGCAACGCGTCGATGTAGCCATCCATCGCTTCGCGCACGCGCCCTGACCGCCAATCGCATGCGGCCAAGTCCATCCGCACCGACTCGTCGAGCGAGTCCTCGGCGAGCAACCGCTCGATCCAGGGGCGCGCAGCCTCAGGCTTGCCGCTGCGGTAGATCATCAACTGCACGTAGGCACGCACCGTCGCTCGGTCGTTCGGAGCCGCCCGCAGGTAGTTCTCGTAGGCGACCTGCGATTCCTCGAGCCGACCAGATTCGTCGAGACACTCCGCCAACTCCAAGTGCGCAGCGAGCAAGCGCGGATGCTTCGACACGGCAGCCTGAAAACCAGCGACCGCGTCCGGCAACCGACCGATGCTTCGATGAAGTCGGCCGAGCGCGAGCCAACCGTAGGCGAAGTCGGGATGCCGCTTCAGCAACTCGTCGATCGCGGTCTTGCGTGCGAAGTTCGACGACAACAATCGAGCCTTGGCGAACGCGGGCACTGGCGATGGGTCGTCAGAACTCATGCCCTCGCAGTGCGCGCGCATGCGCTGCTCTGCCTCACCGCCGATGCGCAACGCAGCATCCTGGTAGTAGGCCAACGCCAGCACGTGCTCAGGGCACTTGGCAACTACTTCTGCAAGCAGCGGGAGCGCCGCCGTCTCATCCGCAGCCTGCAATCGATCCAACGCACGTTGGTAGATCGCTTGCGTCGCCTGGTCCGGGCATGACTCGTAACGCTGCGCGTCGAATCCCTGGGATGCAGACTGCTGCGGCAAGGGCGAAGGCGGAACGGCACATCCCGCCGCGAGGGCCGCAGCCAACCAGCAGAGCCAGGCACCGCCAACACTCGTGTTCACGGCGCGAACAGCGCCCCGTTGCGCACTTCGTAGGCCTCCAAGTCGCGCACCTTGCCCCCCATCGACATCACGAGCGGCTTGCCGCTGGCGATGACATCGAGCCTCGCCTCCATGACTCCTTTGGTGTGGACCCGGAGCGTCACTTGGCGCAGGACCTGGAACGTCGTCCCCTTGCCGCGGACGACACCCGTGTCCGTCAGCTCATCGGTCTGGCCGATCGTGAGCGAAATGGCCCCATCCAATCCGCCGACCAAGTTGGTCCACACGTACTCATCCACGCCATCGGCAGACGTCTTCTTCAGAGCCTGCAGCTTTTGGTCGAGCGCCGGTCGCCCGACGTTTGGGAAGTAGTTCGGCGAGATCTCGATGAGCAACTCGGCGCACCCGACCAGGCTCTCGTTCATGAGCGGATGCAGGAGCCGCTGGCTCCGCGCCTCCCATTCGTCCCGATTGACCGGGCGAGCGCTCGAACCTGCGCAGCCCCAAAGCGCGGACCACGCGAGGAGAGAGGTCATCGCAAGCACGAGACGGCTCATGCGCGCACCCCGAGGCCAACGCGTGCACGCACCATCTCCATCGTCTTCTCTGCCTCGGCGCGCGCGCGCGCGGCACCACGCTCGAGGATCGCATCGAGGTCCTTTGGCTTGCTGCGCAACTCTGCGGCCCGCTCACGGATCGGCCCCTTCACCGTCTCCATGTTCTGGCACAGCATCTTCTTGCAATCCACGCAGCCCAGTTGCGCAGAACGGCAGCCGGCCGCGATCTCTTCGCGCTGCGATTCCGAGGTGAAGAACCCGTGGTAGCTGAAGATGTTGCAGACTTCCGGCGTGCCTTTGTCCGTCTTCCGCAAGCGCGCGGGGTCCTTCTTGGCGCCGCGCAACTTCTGCATCGTCTCGTCCGCGGTCTCGAACAACCCGATCTCGTTGTTCCGGCTCTTCGACATCTTGGACTCGCCGTCGAGGCCCATCACGCGCGGCGCGTTGCTCTTCACGACCTGCGGCTCCGGGAAGGTCTCCCCGTAGACGTGGTTGAACCGGCGGACGGTCTCGCGCGCGAGCTCGAGATGTTGCTCCTGATCTTCACCGACCGGCACCCGATCCGCGCGATAGAGCACGATGTCCGCAGTCTGCAGCACCGGATAGGTGAACAGCCCCGTGTTCACGTTCTCAGGCTGGTGGTGGCTCTTGTCCTTGAACTGCGTCATGCGGTTCAGGTCGCCCAGCGGCGTGAGGCACATGAGCACCCACGCGAGTTCGGTGTGCTGCGGCACGTGCGACTGCACGAACACCGTGGCCCGGTCGGGATCGACGCCGGATGCGAGCACGCCGATCGCGACTTCGCGGACCGCGCGGCGCAGGGCCTCGGGATCCGGGCGCTGCGTCAGAGCGTGCAGGTCGACGATGCTGAAGAACGCGTCGTACTCCGCCTGCAGACGCACCCAGTTGACGAGGGCGCCTAGGTAGTTGCCGATGTGCAGATTACCGGTCGGCTGGACGCCGGACATGATGCGCGCCATTGGCCGCGCATCTGAGCCCGCGCGAGCAGCAGTCGCAAGTGCGCCATCTCGCCACCTCGCGCGACCGACCACGCTGAGCGCGCCCTTCTGCTCCCAGCAGCGCGATGCAGAACGAACTCCGCATGAGTTGCGGCTAAGAGATCGAACGGCAGGACAGTATGGTGCGCACGAGATGACGAGGTTGGGCGGACCGCTTCGCGCCAAGACGGCGAGAACGCAGGGCGACGACGACGCGCGATGCTCCTTGAGCTCGCGCGTCGCGCGTTCGTGCACGCCCCTTCTGTTGTTGCTCGGCAGCTGTTCGATGATGCCGAGAGAGCTCAACCTCACGCCGCTGTGGTTCCACCGTCTCGACGAACACGGCGAACTGCTCGAAGCCGACGCGCTGTGGCCAATCGTGCACTACGAGCGCCACCAGAATGGAGCAGACGACTTCCGCATCCGCCCGCTGTATCGCCGGGTCACCGATCCGCCGCAGCAAGCAGTCGAGCACCAGTTTCTGTGGCCGCTAGGCCGCGTGCGCACCGACGCAACCGAGACCTACCAGCGGCTGTGGCCGCTGTGGAGCTGGCGCGATCGCGAGGACGAGAACGGCAAACGCGACATCGATTGGTATGCCATCTTCCCGCTGCTCTGGGGCGGATGGCACGAGGACGGCCTCGAGAACTACTTCGCGTTCCTGCCCTTCTACGCGGACATCCCGCAGTTCGTGACCTACGACCGCTTCCAGTCGATCCTGTTCCCGCTCTACGTGCGGGTCGACAAGGAAGGCCATCGCCACACGCTGTTGTTGTGGCCCTTCATCGGCTTCTCGGATTGCGCCGAGGGCATGCACCACTGGTTCCGCGTGTTCCCGTTCTACGGGCACGACGTCGACGAAGGACGCCACGATCGCCGGTTCGCGCTGTGGCCGTTCTTCGCGTGGGGCATCGAGAACGAAGACTCCGCGGTGCGAGAGCCCGTGCGGTCGTTCTGGTTCTGGCCGCTATTCGGCCGCAAGTGGAGCCGCGAAGTCTCGGGCGTGACCGTGCTGTGGCCGTTGTTCGAGCGCGTCGAGGACGAAGGTCGATTCACGCGCGTCAACGTGCTCTGGCCGCTGATCCACTGGTACGAGGCGCCTTACGACCAGAACCTGCGCCAGTGGTGGCTGTGGCCATTCGTCGGTCACGCGCATAGCGACGACCAAGACAACTGGTCGTTCCTATGGCCGCTGATCTGGTGGCGCACGTACGACGATCCCGAGGTGAAGACCGACCAAGAATGGGCATTGCCCTTCTTCTGGCACGTGCGCCAGCGCTTCGACACCGAGCAAGCCGAGGACCACCTCAAGCTCTGGCCGTTTGCTCATCGCACCGTGCTTCGCGATGAGCAGGGAGAAGCGATCCGCGGCGACTGGAGCGCCCTGTCGCCGATTCCCTGGCGCGATGGCAACGCCTATGGCGTCGAAGAGGCCTACGGGTTCCTTTGGCAGTTGGCCAACGGCCGCCAACGCGCACCCGAGGATCGATCGTTCGACGTGCTAGGCCGCGCCTTCACCAAGCGCTCGCGCGGTGAGTCCACGACGGCGAGCATGCCCTTCTTGTTCTCCTACGAGTCCGACTCAAGCGGCGCGCAACTGCGACTCTTCCACCTGCTGCCGATCCAAGTGGCCGGCCCATCCCGCCCCGCCGACGCAGAGGCTTCGCGATGAACCTGTTCACCTCCACCGGGGCCGCCATCCTTCGCCGCGTCGACGATGCAGGATTCGTGCTCGACCTGCTCGTGCGCACCGTCGGATCGCTCCAGAAGGTGCCGCGTCGCAAACGATTCCTGCTCGACATGGCGTTCAACGCCGGAGTGCGCGCGCTGCCCGTGACGATGGTCGTGGCCGCGTTCGCAGGCGCGATCCTCGCGATGCAGACCGGCATCGAATTGAAGCGCTTTGGCGACACGGGCGTCCTCGGAACGATCACGGCGCTGTCGATGTGCCGCGAGATGGGACCGTTCATCACCGCGGTGATCCTTGCTGCGACCGTTGGATCGTCGATGGCTGCCGAAGTCGGAACGATGAAGGTCAGCGACGAAATCAGCGCGCTCGAAGTGATGTCCGTCGATCCGGTCAACTACCTCGTGCTGCCGCGAGTGATCGCGCTCGCCGTGATGTGCCCGACGCTGACCGCGTTGTCGGACCTCATCGGCATCTTCGGCGGCAGCATCATCGCGCAGCAAAACCTCGGCGTGTCACAGAGCCGCTTCTGGATGTCCGCGCAGGATGCGCTCACGTCCTCGGCGATGCTGTTGCCCAAGGAGGTCTACGTCGGCCTCTTGAAGGCGCTGGTCTTCGGCATCGCGATCGCGACCGTGAGCTGCGCTGCGGGCCTTCGCGCCACCGGCGGCGCGCTCGGCGTTGGGCTCGCAGTTCAGACCGCAGTCCGCAACTCGGTGATCCTGATCATCGTGCTCGGGTTCATCATCACCTGGTTCTTCTACTTCCTGAACGGATGATCGAACTGCGCGACGTCTGCAAGCGACTCGGTTCGCGCCAGATCCTCGACGGCCTCAGCCTGCGCGTCGAGAAAGGCATGAACTACGTGCTGATGGGCCCTTCGGGCACCGGCAAGAGCGTCACGCTGCGCCACATCATCGGCATCCTCAAGCCCGACTCGGGCTCGGTGCGAGTCGACGGGCAAGAAGTGCCGACGATGGATCGCGAGCAGTTGATGGCCCTTCGTCGCCGCATGGGCTACCTGTTCCAAAACGGGGCGTTGATCAACTGGCTCACCGTGGAGCAAAACGTCGCGTTGCCGCTCGAAGAACACAGCTCGCTCTCTCGCTCCGCGATCCAAGACCGGGTGCACGAAGTGCTGCGCATGGTGGCTCTGGACCACGCGAAGGAGCAGTTCCCGCCGAGCATCAGCGGCGGCATGAAGCTCCGCGCTGGCCTTGCTCGCGCGCTCGTGACGCAACCCGAATACGTGCTCTACGACGAGCCCAACGCGGGCCTCGATCCGATCATCAGCCACCAGATCCATCAACTGATCGCGGAAGTGCGCGATCGACTCGGAGTGACCGGGCTCATCGTCACCCACTCGCGCGCGTGCGCGACGCAGTGCGGCGACCGCATCGGCATCATCCAGAACGGCAAGATCGAGGTCGAAGGCACCGTCGCGGAGATGGTCGCGAGCGAACATCCGCTCGCGAAAGCGTTCCTCGGCGGCGGATCGGATTGATCGCCATGCGCACGACTTCACAGAGACCACAGCCATGAAACGCATGCAACGCGACACGGTGCTCGGCATCGTGTTCTTCGGCACGATGGCATTCTTGCTCTGGGCCACGGTCAACCTGACCGATGTGTCCATGGGCAAATTGCCGCCGCTGCAGGTCTACTTCGCCGATGCCGGCGGCATTCGCGTCGGCGACCCCGTGCTGCTGCTCGGCAAGCCCGTCGGCAAGGTGTCGCAGATCGACTTCGTTCGAGAACGCGCAAAGGACCGCATGCGGATCACCTTGATCGCGCAAGAGGACCTCGCGCTGACGCAAAAGGCGACGATCCAGATCCAGGACAGCGGCGTGCTCGGCGGCAAGCAGGTCTACGTCGACCCAGGCCAGGGACCAGCGATGCCGAGCGGCACCGAGATCGTCGGCACGACGTCCGGCAATGCGCTCGCATCCGCAGGCAAGTTCTTCGACGGCGAGGGGCCGAGCGGCAAAGAACTCAAGGACGCGCTGTCTGAGATCCGCCTGTTCTTCCAGAACCTCAACAACCCCGAGACATCCTCGATCGGCGCGATGATCAATCGCCGCGACCTCTACGACGAGGTAGAGACCGCCGCGAAGAGCGTCAACCGCTTGCTCGATGCGGTGAAGAACGGCGAGGGATTCCTCGGCAGCATCATCATGAACAAGACGTTGCGCGACGACGCGTCGCGCTTCGTCGCCAACCTCGCGAACGTGAGCGAGCAGTTGAACCGCACCGACAACGCGCTCGGCCGGTTGCTCAACGACAAGGAGATGTCGAACCAATTGGCGAGCCTCGCCTACAACCTCGACGCGATCGCTTCGCGGGCCGCGGATGGACGGGGCGTGATCGGCAGGCTCGTCAACGACGAGGCGCTGGCCACGCAGCTCTCCACCGCGATCGAATCGCTCGCAAGCGTGATGCAGAAAGCAAACGACCCCGAGGCCGGAGCCGTCGGCGCCGCGCTTGGCGATCAGAGCCTCAAGGAGGACCTGCGCGCCGTTGTCGCCAACCTGCGCTCGGTGACGAACAAGATCGACGAGGGCAAGGGCATGCTCGGCGTGCTGATCAACGACGAGGAGATGGGCATCCGCCTGCGCCGCATCCTCACTCAGGTGTCGCGCGCACTCGAAGATGCCCGCGAAGCCGCTCCGATCGGCAACTTCGTCCAGGTGCTGTTCGGCGCCTTCTGACCGCGGCGGCTACTTCGACAGTCCGCGCGCGGCCAGCATCTGCTCGACATACTTGGCGATCACGTCGACCTCGACGTGGATCGGATCGCCCGACTGCAGAGCCCCGAGGGTGGTGACCTGGGCGGTGTGCGGGATCACCCAGATGCGCACCACGCCGCCCTCGATGCCGGCAATCGTGAGCGACACCCCGTCGAGCGTGATGGAGCCCTTCTCCACGCAATAGCGGCGCAGCGCATCCGGCACTCGGACGCCAAACGTGCCGCCCTGCTGCGGGTCGATGGTCTGCACGACTGCTCCCACCCCGTCGACATGGCCTTGGACCATGTGCCCGCCGAGCGGGTCGCCTGCCCGCAGCGCCCCTTCCAGATTGAGGCGGCGCCCAGGCTTGGCCTGACCGAGCCAGGTCCGGTCGAGGGTCTCTGGCGATAGGTGGAAGCGCGCGGTGCCCGAATCGAGCGCCACGACCGTGCAGCAGAC
>Ga0114980_10003165_pt1 | contig 11368 bp, 9 predicted proteins | sample S_140806_EF_Meta_FD_87018 | JGI IMG/M metagenome (GOLD analysis project Ga0114980, IMG submission 87018) | Freshwater microbial communities from Lake Simoncouche, Canada to study carbon cycling - S_140806_EF_MetaG | ecosystem: Environmental > Aquatic > Freshwater > Lake | place: Lake...
ACGAATAAGCATATCAATATTTTTATTGAGGCTAAAACACATCAGTCCGGAAAATTTCAAGCTTTTAAAGCTATTAATCTAGAAGAGATTGGTGAAAAAGCTGATCTCGCCATTGTTGTAGGCGGGGATGGGACGATGTTGGGAGTTGCAAGATCACTTGTGAATTTCGACATTCCATTAATAGGCATTAACCAAGGCCGTTTTGGGTTTTTAGCAGATCTGAATACAAGCAACATGTTTGAATCTATCGATGAAATATTTCAAGGTTCTTCTTATAAAGACAAAAGAATGTTGCTGCAGTCTAAAATTTTTAGAGGCTCAAAATGTATCCATGAATCATTAGCACTTAATGATGTTGTAGTAAGAAGTGGATCTCGCTTAATTGAATTAGAAGTGTCTATCAATGGCAGTTTTGTCCACAAGCAAAGATCAGACGGACTTGTTGTGACAACACCAACAGGCACAACTGCTTACGCACTTTCAGCTGGCGGTCCCATTCTCCATCCTGAATTAGAGGCAATTTCTATCGTGCCGATTAGCCCGCATACATTAAGTAATCGCCCAATTGCAGTGAGTAGTAAAAGTGCTATTGAAATTCATGTGGTGAGTATGGATGAATCTTATTTAAGTATTGATGGACAGCTTAAAGTGCCGCTTGAGATTCATGATCGTATCGAAATTATTCGCGCAGAAAAAATGATCACGTTTCTTCATCCAAAAGATTACTGTTATTTTGAGATGCTTAGAAAAAAATTAAACTGGGGTTAATAAAGCGCTATGTTACTTAATCTCTCTATCCTTGATTTTGTCATTGTCGATAAAATGAGCTTAGATTTTAAATCTGGTTTTTCAGCATTAACTGGCGAAACGGGCGCTGGAAAGTCCATTCTTATTGATGCTTTGTCTTTAGCTTTGGGCCAAAGAAACGAAGGCGGAGTCGTCAGGCTTCATCAAGATAAAGCTGATATCAGTGCTATCTTTGATATTAAGCACAATCAAGAAGTGATCGACTGGTTAAAAGAAAATGAATTGGAATCTGATGGCGCTGAACTTATTTTAAGAAGAGTCATTCATGCTGATGGCAAATCAAGAGCTTTTATTAATGGCAAGGTGGCCACGCTGCAGCAATTAAAAGAATTAGGCGAGTCCCTCGTTGATATTTACAGTCAAAACTCTCACCACTCACTTTTAAAATTAAGTGCTCAGAGACAAATTTTAGATAACTTTGGTGGCCACTCAGATCTTGCAGTCACAACTTATCAACTTTACCAAGCATGGCACAAGCTTCATGTGCAAAAAATTGAGTATGAAAAAAACGCGCTAATCTATAGCGACGAACTTGCAGAGTTAAGAGATAAATTGCGAGAATTAAAACAATTTTCATTCACGTTGAGTGACTGGGAAACCCTGCAACAAGATCATGTCATGATGTCTCATGGGAACGAGCTCATTGAGGATGTTAATCTTTGTATTGAGCTTTTAGAAAAAGATGAAACGGCGATTTCTGACAGGCTTCATTTAGTCCAGCAGAAAATTTCTCATGCGCTTAGTATTGATGAGAAATTAAAAGAATCTTCGGATCTCATCGATTCTATTAATATTCAAATAGAAGAATTGCTTCGTTCACTCAATAGATATTTACAAAAAGTCGATTTAGATCCAGAAAGGCTTAAAGATATTGAAGCGCGGATTCAAGCGATTCATAATTTTGGCAGGAAGCATCGTATTAAGCCTGAAGATTTTGAGTCAACCTTACTCGCTTGGCAAGCTCGCATGAACGAACTCGAGTCTTTTGAATCAGATGACGGTATTGATGCCAAAGAAAAATTAGCCCTCGAAGCTTTTAATATCAGTGCGCAATTATTAAGTAAGGCGCGAAAGACTGCATCAGAAATATTAAGTCAGAATATTACTGCGGCTATGCAAAAGTTATCTTTTAGCCATGGAAGTTTTGAAGTTAAGCTCACACCTCAAGATCCAACAGCGCATGGATTAGAACAAATTGAATTTTTGGTAGCATCTCATTTGGGCGCAGAACCGAGACCTATTCATAAAGCCGCATCAGGCGGCGAGCTTTCCCGTCTAAGCCTCGCGATTCGTGTTGCATCCATTTCTAAAGCGAATGTGCCCTGTATGATTTTTGATGAAGTAGATGTAGGTATTGGAGGAAGTGTAGCGGAAATTGTAGGTAAGCTTTTAAAAGAACTAGGACATCACGATCAAAGACAAGTTTTAGTGATCACGCATTTGGCGCAAGTAGCATCATTAGCTATTCATCATTACAAAGTGTCTAAGACCCAGGAAAATAATCAGACACTCAGCCACATTCATTTGATGGATGACAAGATGCGCATCGATGAAATTGCGCGTATGTTAGGTGGTGTATCGATCACGGATACGACAAGGGCGCACGCGAAGGAAATGTTGCAAGTTTAGACTTTATTAGGGCAGGGGTTTCTATTACATTCAGCATAAATATAGAGCGAATGTTCTTGGATAGTAAATCCTTTTTTCGTTGCAATCATTTTCTGTCTCTTTTCAATCTCATCATCACAAAATTCTTCTACATGACCACATTGCATGCATACCAGATGATCATGGTGTTGTGAGTCGCTTAATTCAAAAACAGCTTTATCACTTTCAAAATGGTGACGAATTAAAAGACCAGCCTGTTCAAATTGAGTCAGCACACGATAAATCGTTGCAAGACCGACGTCTTCACCAGATTTAATTAAAAGTTTATACACGTCTTCGGCGGAAAGATGTTTCGCATCGCTGTGCTCAAAAAGACTTAAGATTTTAAGTCTGGGAAGCGTTGCTTTAAGCCCTGATTTTTTTAAATCTTTATGATCTTGTCCCATTGAAACACCTTAAAATTTGCTTTAGGAAGCATTTTGAATACTGTCTAGCATGTTATATTAATACGCATTATGTTTAAAGTTATAAAAATGCGTATATTTCTTCTCGTTTTAAGTCTTTTAGTCACCGCTTGCTCTCCTTCCTTACCCTCTATCAAGCCTTACAAAATGCCTATTCAACAAGGTAATTTAGTGACTTCAAAAATGATGATGCAATTAAAGCCTGGCATGACAAAAACCCAAGTGCGATTTGTGATGGGAACACCCCTCATTACAGACAGCTTCCATAAAGATCAATGGGATTATTTTTACCAAATGGAAAAAGACGGTGCAATCATCGAGAAAAGAAGAGTTATTTTGATGTTTGAAAAAGATTTGTTGGCTAAAGTAAAAGGCGATGTGATTCCCGCTAATGCAAATGCAAATAAAAATGAAGATCGTCAAGAGATAGTGCCTATTAAGAATAATGAGCCTAATCAAAATCCAGCGCAAAAAGAAAAGAGCATGCTCGATCGATTAAAGTTTTGGGAAGATGATGACAAGCCCATTGAAAAAGTTATGCCGCCTAATAAAAACGTGCCTGTAGAAGACAGAAAAATTGTGACTCCTAAAAAAGATATACCAGAGCCAGTTAAAGTTCCAGAGCCAGAGATGAAAAAACCTGTCACGGAAGTCGCTCCAGCAGACATTAAAAAAGAGCCTGCAGTTGCAAAACCAGAGGCTGTAAAGGCTGAAAATACGAAGCCATTGCCAGCTGAGACTGATCCAAATTATTTTGATTTGATGCTAGAAAAAATAGGATTCTAATTGTATGAGTAAAATAAATATTCTTATCGTGGGTGCCTCAGGCCGCATGGGCCAGAGTCTTATTCAAGAAATTACTAATGATAAAGACTTAGCTCTTGTAGCGGCTATTGATCATAAGTCGAGTGATAAATTAGGACGTGATGCAGGCGAGGCTATTGGTATTTCAACAGGCATTAAAATTGACCATGACATTACAAAAGTAATTTCATCTGCTGATGTTCTTATCGATTTCACAAGACCCGAAGCAAGCCTTGAGTATTTGAAATTATGCGAAGCGCATCAAGTGAAATATGTGATTGGTACAACAGGATTTTCAGATCAAGAAAAAAAATTGATTCTCGATGCTTCAAAAACGATACCTATTGTTTTTGCGCCCAATATGAGTGTAGGGGTTAATTTACTGATTTCGCTTGTTGAAAAAGCAACGCAATTACTCAAAGATGATTTTGATATTGAAATTATTGAAGCGCATCACCGACATAAGATTGACGCTCCATCAGGTACGGCTTTAAGGCTTGGTGAAGCTGTTGCAAAAGCTAGCGGCAGGGACCTTAAAAAAGAAGCGCAGTATGAACGTTTTGGCAATACTGGCGAGCGTAAACAAACCACAATTGGCTTTTCAACAATTCGCGGTGGCGATATTGTAGGTGACCATACAGTTTTATATGCAGGCACTGGTGAGCGAGTTGAATTGACTCATAAAGCTTCAAGCCGAGCCACTTTTGCCAAGGGCGCATTAAAGGCAGCTAAATTTTTATCACACCAAAAATCAGGTCTTTTTGATATGCAGAAGGTCTTGGGACTTTCTGACAATTAAACCATTTATCAAGGTTTAGTGCGTTGAATTAAGGCGTTAAATCGACTATAATATCTACGATATTTGAAACGGGAGCTGCTAAAAACTTCTCCCGTTTTGTATATCCAGTACCCAACCCTTGAATTCGCAAATACTGGAGAGTCATTTTGTCGCGAAATATGTCGGCAGTGTTAGTGCTTGCAGACGGAACTAAGTTTCGAGGCATTTCAATTGGGGCTCCAGGTTTAACCACAGGTGAAGTTGTTTTTAATACTTCGATGACTGGTTATCAAGAAATTCTGACCGACCCTTCTTATACAAAACAAATAGTCACACTCACTTATCCTCATATTGGTAATGTTGGTGTTAATAAAGCAGATGTCGAATCTGACAAAGTCTATGCCAGTGGTTTAATTATTCGTGATTTAGCGATGATTGATAGTAATTTTAGAAGTGAACAAACCCTTTCTAAATACTTAAAAGAAAATCATATTGTTGCGATCGCAAATATTGATACTAGAAAACTCACAAGACATTTAAGAGAGCATGGCTCACAAGCAGGTTGCATTATTGCTGAGTCAGAAGACGATAAAAAAGCGCACCAAGAAGCAAAAACCTTTCCAGGACTTTCTGGCATGGATTTGGCTAAGGTCGTGAGCTGCAAAAAGCCTTATACATTCAATCAAGGCGAGTGGTCATTATCTGAAGGTTATAGCAATCACCTTGAATCAGATCATCACGTTGTTGCATTTGATTATGGCATTAAGAAAAATATTTTAAGAATGTTGGTTTCAAGGCGATGTAAAGTCACTATTGTGCCTGCTGAAACTTCTTATGAAGAAGTGGTTCGCCTAAAACCTGATGGTGTATTTTTATCGAATGGGCCAGGCGATCCTGAGCCATGTGATTATGCTATTAAAGCGATTAAACAATTAGTGGATGATGGTTACCCAACCTTTGGTATATGTTTAGGCCATCAACTTTTAGCTTTAGCGAGTGGCGCTAAAACATCCAAAATGAAATTTGGACATCATGGCGCTAATCATCCCGTTCAAGATTTAAAAACAAAACGCGTATTTATTACCAGTCAAAATCATGGCTTCACCGTAGACCAAACTTCACTTCCTAAAAATTTAGTAGCTACACATCAATCTCTTTTTGATGGCAGCTTACAAGGGATTGAAAGATCAGATCAGCCCGCATTTAGTTTTCAGGGGCATCCTGAAGCGAGCCCAGGCCCATCTGAAATGAGTTACTTGTTTGATCACTTTATTAATCTTATTGAAAAAAAGAAAAAAGGCTATGCCGAAGCGTAAAGATATTAAGTCCATACTTATTATTGGTGCTGGCCCAATTGTCATAGGTCAAGCATGTGAGTTTGATTATTCCGGCGCGCAGGCATGTAAAGCGCTTCGTGAAGAAGGATATCGTGTCATTCTCGTGAATTCTAATCCTGCAACTATCATGACAGATCCTGAGATGGCGGATGCGACTTATATCGAGCCGATCACATGGCAGATTGTCGAAAAAATTATTGCCAAAGAAAAGCCAGATGCACTCCTTCCTACCATGGGTGGACAAACGGCGCTTAATTGCGCGCTCGATTTAGATAAGTACGGCGTTTTAAAAAAATATAAAGTCGAATTAATTGGCGCTTCAAAAGAGGCGATCGATAAAGCTGAAGACAGACAAAAATTTAAAGAAGCCATGAATAAAATTGGCTTAGGATCTGCTAAATCAGCGATTGCACACAGCTTAGAAGAAGCTATTCAAGTTCAAGCAGGTATCGGTTATCCAGCAATTATTCGCCCATCATTTACGATGGGAGGCAGTGGCGGGGGGATTGCATACAATCGTGAAGAATTTATTGAGATATGTGAAAGAGGGCTCGAAGCATCACCTACAAAAGAACTTCTGATAGAAGAGTCTTTGCTTGGCTGGAAAGAATATGAAATGGAAGTGGTTCGCGACTCCAAAGATAACTGCATTATTATTTGTTCCATTGAAAATCTAGACCCGATGGGAGTGCATACAGGTGATTCTATTACCGTAGCTCCGGCACAAACACTCACAGATAAAGAATATCAAATCATGCGTAATGCATCGATTGCAGTCCTTCGAGAAATTGGTGTAGATACAGGGGGATCGAATGTGCAATTTGCAATCAATCCAAAAGATGGCCGTATGATTGTCATTGAAATGAATCCTCGCGTATCTCGTTCGTCAGCTTTAGCCTCTAAAGCTACTGGATTCCCTATCGCTAAAATTGCAGCAAAATTAGCAGTTGGTTTCACATTGGATGAATTGAAAAATGAAATTACAGGTGGCGCAACGCCTGCATCATTTGAGCCAAGTATTGATTACGTAGTCACCAAAGTTCCAAGATTTGCATTTGAAAAATTTCCACAAGCGGATTCAAGGCTCACGACACAAATGAAATCCGTAGGGGAAGTTATGGCCATTGGACGTACCTTCCAAGAATCTTTTCAAAAAGCACTAAGAGGCCTCGAAATTGGTGTAGATGGACTAGATGAAAAAACGACTGATCAAGATCTCATTATTAAAGAGATGAGAGAACCTGGACCAGAGCGTATTTGGTATGTTGGCGACGCTTTTAGATTAGGCATGTCGATAGAAGATGTATTTGAACATTCCAATATTGATCCGTGGTTTCTCTATCAAATTAAAAATATTATTGATCTTGAAAAAGATTTATTAGGCACTTCTCTTAAAGATTTATCCAAAGAAAATTTATTTCATCTAAAGCAAAAAGGTTTTTCTGATCGAAGACTTGCAACGCTTCTAAAAGTTAAACAAGAAGATATTAGACATTATCGTCATAAGCATGATGTGCGACCCGTATATAAACGTGTAGACACTTGTGCTGCAGAGTTCTCAACAAATACTGCGTATATGTATTCAACGTACGAAGAAGAATGTGAAGCAAAACCCACAGACAGAAAAAAAATTATTGTTTTAGGCGGCGGACCTAACCGTATTGGGCAGGGTATTGAATTTGATTACTGTTGTGTCCATGCAGCTTTAGCATTGCGTGAGGATGGTTACGAAACCATCATGGTGAACTGTAATCCTGAGACAGTATCAACGGATTACGATACGTCAGACCGACTTTATTTTGAGCCCGTGACACTTGAAGATGTTTTAGAAATTGTTGCTATTGAAAAACCACTTGGCGTCATTGTTCAGTATGGCGGACAAACACCTTTGAAATTAGCTAAAGATTTAGAAAGTGCAGGTGTCCCAATTATTGGGACTACGCCGGATGCTATTGATATGGCAGAGGACCGTGAGCGCTTCCAAAAAATGCTAAATTCGATTGGACTTAAACAACCACCTAATCGCACAGCGAGAACGCCCGAAGATGCCATTCGTTTAGCAGAAGAAATTGGTTATCCACTTGTTGTGAGACCTAGTTATGTTCTAGGCGGTCGTGCAATGGAGATCGTGCATGAACAAGCTCAGCTTGAACGTTACATGAGAGAGGCTGTAAAAGTGTCTCATGACTCACCTGTACTCCTTGACCGCTTTTTAAACGATGCACTTGAAGTGGATGTGGATGCATTATCAGATGGTACAGATGTGATTATCGGTGGCATTATGGAACATATTGAACAAGCTGGTGTTCACTCAGGTGACTCAGCATGCTCCCTTCCTCCTTATAGCTTATCTAAAAAAATTCAAGATCAATTAAGAAAGCAAACAGTTGAGATGGCAAAAGCACTCAACGTTGTAGGTCTTATGAATGTTCAATTCGCGATTCAAGGTGAGGTGATTTACGTTTTAGAAGTAAATCCGAGAGCCTCTCGAACTGTTCCTTTCGTTTCCAAAGCATGCGGATTGCAATTAGCTAAAATTGCTGCCCGCGCAATGATAGGTTCGAGTCTTAAGTCACAAAAAGTTACAAAAGAAATTGTGCCTAAATTTTTTTCCGTGAAAGAAGCTGTCTTTCCATTTATTAAGTTTCCAGGCGTTGATACAATTTTAGGGCCTGAGATGAAATCAACGGGCGAAGTCATGGGGCTAGGTAAAACATTTGCGGAAGCATTTATTAAATCGCAACTCGGCTCATCAACAAAATTACCAAAAGATGGAAAAGCATTTATCAGTGTGCGTCGTGAAGACCATCATAAAGTGGTTGAGATTGCAAAATCATTAGATACATTAGGTTTTCAAATTGTTGCCACTAAAGGAACCGCAAAAGCTTTAATGGATGCAGGGCTTAATGTTGAGCCAGTCAATAAAGTCGCAGAGGGAAGACCTCATATTGTGGATATGATTAAGAATAATGAAATTTCTTTTATTGTGAATGTGACGGAAGATAAGCGTGCTATTTCAGACTCTTATGAAATTCGAAGATATGCATTACAAAATAAAGTGACTTATTACACGACGATTGCAGGCGCTAAAGCCGCTTGTATTGGCATGAACTTCGTGGAAGAAATTACAGTCAACTCTATCCAAAGCTTGCATAAAGAACTCACTTAAAATACACTCAATTTTTATAAACCACACTCCATTCAAAGAGCGTGGTTTTTGTTTTAATAGGAATGAATATGCTTAAACAAATACCCATGACAATTAAAGGCGCTGAGCAGCTTAAGGAAGAGCTTCAGCGCTTAAAAAGTGTTGATCGCCCTAATATCATCCAGGCAATCTCAGAGGCAAGAGCGCAAGGCGACTTGTCTGAGAATGCGGAATATGAATCTGCGAAAGAGCGTCAAAGTTTTATTGAAGGTCGCATAGCAGAAATTGAAGCTAAACTTTCCACTGCTATGGTGATTGATCCTTCTTCGATTGTAGGCGAGAGTGAATGTGTGTTTGGTTCCACAGTTGAAGTGCAAGATCTAGATACAGAAGATAACTTTACATACCAGATTGTGGGCGATGATGAGGCTGATATTAAGCAGAAAAAGATTTCAATCAACTCACCAATTGCAAAAGCATTTATTGGTAAGGCTATTGGCGACGTAGCTGAAGTCAATACGCCAGGGGGTGCTAAATCCTACGAGATATTAGATATCAAGTATGTGTAAATTAAATTCATTTTTGTATTAAACTAAAAACATCATGAAACAATGGTTAGAAAATTTAGCACTTATTGCCGCAACCTTTTGGATAGGTGGATTGTGGGTTGTGGGTATTGTGGCTTATGAATTATTTAAGCTGATTCCTGAGGCGCAACTTGCAGGTAATATTGCGGGCCAGCTTTTTAAGATGATGGCATATGTGGGTATGGCAACGAGTATTTTTTTATTAATTCAGCGCGTTTATCAGTTTGGCACGAATGCGTTAAAGCAAAGTTTTTTCTGGTTGGTTGTACTGATGCTCGTTTTAATTCTTATCAGTCATTTAGGTATTAATCCCCTTTTAGAAAAATTCAAATTAGATGCGATGCCGAAAGATGTGATGGAGAGTGTATTTGCTGATCGATTTACAACGTGGCATGGCGTATCAAGTATTGCGTATTTGCTTGAGTGTTTCTTGGGCGTTTTTGCGATTTTAAAAATTAGATAATTATTTGGGTATAACGATCTTAGGCTCGGATGCCTGACGATAAACAATAATTTGCAAGCCAATATGATGAACGGCGGTTGCCTTAAGTGCCTCACATATTTCACTTAACATGGATTCGCGAACCGATCTATCATCATTTTGAATTTTAATTTTAATCAACTCATGTGCGTTAAGATTAAGCTCAATTTCCTTAATGACTGATGCTGATAAACCCTTATTCCCAATTCTAACCACTGGATTTAATGTGTGCGCTAAGCTTCGAAGGTATGCAATGGCTTTTGAATTCAAGGTAGAAAACTTTTTAAGATCTAAAAGAATCGATTTTAACAGATGAAAAGAACAAGAACTAGCAAGGCTTGGATGCAAGAGCATGTAAATGATGCCTTCGTTAAACAAGCCCAGAAAGATGGCTTTCGATCTCGAGCTGCTTACAAGCTTATGGAGATCCATGAGAAGTATAAGCTCATCAAGCCTGGTATGAATGTCGTCGATTTGGGTTCAACTCCTGGAAGTTGGTCTCAGGTAGTAGCAAAACTCCTTCAAGGTAAAGGCCACATTATCGCTATGGATTTACTGCCTATGGATCCTATTCCTAGGGTCGATTTTATTCAGGGAGATTTTAGAGAAGAAGCCTCATTAAGAGAGCTTGAAGCCTTCTTAAATAATTCGGCGATAGACCTTGTAATTTCGGATATGGCCCCCAATATTACAGGGATAAAGACAGTTGATCAGCCAGGTGTTATGCATCTTACTGAGCTTGCTTTAGATTTTTCTTTGCAATGGTTGAAACCAGGCGGCCATTTTCTAGTCAAAACCTTTATTGGCGCTGATTTTGATGAGTTGGTGAAAAAGATGCGTCCTGAGTTCGAAAAAGTTATCACAGTTAAGCCTAAAGCTTCACGTGATCGAAGTAGTGAGGTTTATTTGCTGGGCTTTGCAAAAGCTTAAAAAGTCATAATGTAGTCACGTAATTAGGTTTAAAATAAAATGATTAAAACAGATGATACGAGGTCATCCATCAATTGAATAACAACACACTAAAAAGCATTGCCATCTGGGTTGCGATAGCACTCATTCTCATGACGATTTTTAATCAGTTCTCAGGGTCTTCGAAAACTGATACACCACTTGTCTACTCTCAATTTATGCAGCAGGTTAAAGAAGGCAGGATTGCCAAAGTTGAGATTGATAACCATAGAATCAAAGGCACAACGAGTGAGGGTAAGAAATTTAATACCTATGCTCCCACTGACCCTTGGTTGGTGTCCGACCTTCTAAAAAATAATGTCATTGTTGAAGCTAAGCCTGAAGAACAGCAATCAGTGCTTATGAGTATTTTCATTTCTTGGTTTCCGATGATTCTTCTAGTAGG
>Ga0114980_10003166_pt1 | contig 11367 bp, 7 predicted proteins | sample S_140806_EF_Meta_FD_87018 | JGI IMG/M metagenome (GOLD analysis project Ga0114980, IMG submission 87018) | Freshwater microbial communities from Lake Simoncouche, Canada to study carbon cycling - S_140806_EF_MetaG | ecosystem: Environmental > Aquatic > Freshwater > Lake | place: Lake...
GCGGGGGCGTAACCGTTGCAGCACCTCCTGAAGTAAGGCTTCGCGACGGCGGCCGCCGCCGCCGACCAGCACCCGATCCGGATCGGGCAAGCCAGCCAGGGCCTCGGCGGCTTCGGCTTCGAGGATGCCGGCGGGGTGGACCTGCAGTCGAGCCGCATTGGCGCCAATCAAGGCCGCAGCCCCGGCCCGTCGTTCGATTGCCCAGAGCTGCAATTGGGGCCGCAGCCTCAGGGCCTCCAGTCCCACCGAACCCACCCCCGCTCCCACATCCCAGAGCACCCCGCGCTCGGGCAACTCCAGGTCAGCCAAGAGCTGAATTCGTACCTCGCGCTTGGTCATCAGACCCGGTTGGTCTTCGTGTTGCAACCACAGGCCGTCTGCGAGGCCAAAGAGGGGCAGGCTCTCGGCTGCAGGGATCTCTGGCGCTTCGGCGATCAACACCACCAGGTGCAATCGATCCAGGTCGCTGGGCAGGGGTTCAGCGGGGGCAAAGCAGCGGAGCCGTTCGTCCGGGTGGCCGAGCCGTTCTGCCAGCCAAAAGCGGTAGGCCGCCTCCAAGCCCGAACTGGCCAGGAGGCGACGCACGCTCAGGGCACCTCCCTGGTCTGGATCGCAAAGCACCCCTAGCGCCGCTGGGCGCTGCTGCAGGGCCTGGGCCAGGGGCTCGGAATCGCGGCCATGCAGGCTCACCCAGCGGGCGTCCTGCCAGGGCCTCCCCAGGCGGGCGAAGGCCAGCTGCAGGGAGGTGGGGGCGGGATGGAAGCGCAGGCTCCCGGGGGGCAGATGCTGGAGCAGCAGGCGGCCGATGCCGAACCAGAGGGGATCGCCGCTGGCCAGCACGATCACCGATTCCCGGGCCTCCAGGGCCTGGCGTAATCGGCCAAGGAGCGGAGTTAGGCCATCACTGGCCAGGAAGGTCGGCCCGTCCCCAGGGGAAAGTGCCGTCACCTGCCGTTTCAGATCATCGAGGATTCTGGCGGGGGCCACGACCAGATCGGCCTGGATCAGGGCCTCCTGCCAGGCGTGGGTCAGACCGATGAAACCGGAGCCATCACAGCCCACCACTTGGATCGGTGGGGGGTCAGCCCAGTTTTTGGCAAGCTGGGCGGCGACAGCCCTAGACGGATTCACGAGGGTTTGCGATTCAGAAAACGCTGAAAAGCTTCGCTGACGTGTTTTGCTCCCTCATTGGTGAGGTGGTTGCTGTCACTGAAAAGCATCCGATCGCCGTCATGGGTCGAGCAGCGGGTCTGGCTTGGGGGGCAAAGGCTGTCGAAGGGGTCGAAGACTGTGAGGTTGGGGATTGATTGATCGAGTTGGTTCAACAGGAGGCGCAGGGGGGCCAATCGGTTTTCCTCAGCGGAACGATTGATCAGCACCTTTTGGCATTGGGGGCTGAGGCTCGATTGGGGGTGGAACCATTCTTTCTGGCAGACCGTCATCGGGATGCGCACCTCTTTGCGGCTGTCGAACGAGGGTATCGGCGCAAACAAAATGACGTTGACACCGCGTTGGGCCATGTCGCCAGTAAATTGATTAATTTCCTTGATAAAGGCCTTTTTCGCCTGCTCTTGTTGCACGCCGAGAAGGTAACTTCTTAAATTATTAACGATGACAATGCTGTCGCCTGACTTCACCTGCGTCTGCAGGTAATTCAACTCATTCGCACTGCTTTGCGGGCATAATTTGTAGCGGTCTGTTGAATGCCTGTTAGAGACCCATGGTGAGAAATGGGGGAAGGGACAGCCTCCCCGTGCCATAAAGGCGACATTCAGGTTGGCACTATTCAGGATATCTTCTCCCAAGGGGATAATGGAATTGGTATGGCTATCGCCGATAAAGAATAGGGTTGGTTTCCCTGGGTGACGCATAACGCGACATTGCTCCCGTTGGCGATCCGAGCGCGGCCCGGCCGTCGGCTCCTGAAAACAATTAACCGTATTGATTGGCGTGCCGGTGATTTCCTTCATGTTGCTGGTGCCGTTAAGGGGTAGATCCCGTCTTCCAATGAAGAGCAGCGATTTAAAAGGCCCCTGCAGGCCCGCCAGCAACCCAGCTGTAGCGAGGGTGAAAAAGGGATAAATTAGGATGGGTGATGGCCCTAGACGGTGGGGCTGCAGGGTTACTTCAACGAGATCTGTTGGGCGTTTCAACGGGGTCTTGGCTTTGCGGGGCGAGCGGAATAAGGTTTCAAGCCGATAGGAGAACAGGGTCAGCAGGGCCGTCAAGCCAAGGATGGGCAACAGGGTCGCCATGGACACTCCCACGGTCCAGCGTGCCAGCACGATCACCGGCCAATGCCAGAGATAGAGGGAATAGGAACGCAAACCGATCGCCAGGCTCAGGGGATGGCGAAGCAAGCGTCCGAGGCCCAGTTCGGGTTTGAGGAGTAGGAGCAGCAGACTGGTGAGCAATGTGGCCGCGATTGAACCGATGAGCCCCATCGGCAAGGGGGCGATCAACACGGCAACCAGTCCTGCGAAAAGCAGACCGCTGCTGGGAACCCTTAGCTTTGTTTTTATGGGCGGTTGGTTCTGGTTGTGGCGGAAGCGGAGATAGGCGAGGCAACCTGCCGCTAACTGCCAGAACCGGGCGGCGGTGAGAAAGAAGGCCCGATCCGTCTGGCCGCTGACATTTAGAACCACATAGAAACAGAGTGAGCCCGTAAGCATAACTAAACTGAGCCAGGTTAGGCGTCGTAGGGCGCGGGGTGTGGCGGGCTTGAGCCCTATTCCACTAAAGAGAATTATCAGGGGCCAGATTAAATAAAATTGTTCCTCTACCCCCAATGACCATGTATGCAAATAGGGGTTGAATTGGGTGTCAGCGGCAAAATAATTAGTACCCTGCTTCATTAAGTATAAATTGCTTAGGCCGAATAGGGCCGTGATTCCTGTGCGTAAGCTCGCAACTCGGATGTCTTCTAAGGGGGAAACCACCAGGCCCGTAACCAGGGCTACCCCTAGCACCATGGCAATTAGGGCAGGTAAAAGTCGTCGGCAGCGACGTTCGTAAAATTGACGCAGGAAACGGCCCAAGGAACCATCCTCGCGGGCCACGAGTGATGCGGTCACCACATAGCCGGAAATCACAAAAAAGATATCTACTCCAAGATAGCCGCCTTTTAGCCACTCGCTATTGAGATGATTAATCAAAACAGCTAGAACCGCCAATGCCCTCATACCATCAATTTCGGGCCGATACCGATGGATTGTCTGAGGAAGCTCTGCCTTTGGCTCGATCGAGACTGGCGACGAGCCTGGTGTCATTAGATCACTTGTAATTGGGGCAAATGTTATCAGCCCCAACTCCATTGGTTGAAATTTAGACGTCGCTTGGTTTTCTTGCCGCGTTTGCTCGCCTCGTCAAGCGGCGCCAGCTCTGACAAGCTGACGCGCTAAAGCTCCGCTTCTATGGCGCCGTTCGGTCTCCCCCGCTTCCGCAACCTGCGATCGGCAGAGAAACCGTTCTGGCAGCCGCCTTTCGCCAGCTGGCAAAGGCCCCTGGGTCAGGGTTGGGAGCGGCCATACACGGTGCGCTACGCCAGCAACCTGGATGACGGCCCCAACCACGGCATGCCCCTGGGGGGCTTCGGGGCTGGATGCATCGCCCGGTCCCCTGATGGCGTCTTCAACCTTTGGCATCTCGATGGTGGCGAACACTGGTTTGGAGTGTTGCCGGATTGCCAGTTCGCCCTGTTTGAGGACGATGGCCAGCGCCGCCTCGCCCATGTCCTGGCGAAGACACCGGTTCGGGATGATTCTCGGCCCGAAGCGACCGAGGTTCCCCTGGGTGCCTGGAGCTGGTATCCGATGGACGATGCCCAGTCGCCTGGAACGGGATCGACTGGCACCTACGCGGCCCGTTATCCGGTCAGCCAGGCGCACTACAGCAATGTCTTCGCGGTTGAAGCGGTCTGTGAGGCGTCTAGTCCCATCCTGCCGGGGGACTATCAGCGCACCAGCTATCCGGTGGCGGTGTTTCGCTGGCGCTTCGTCAATCCCACCCCAGGACCGCTGAATCTGTCCTTGATGCTGAGTTGGCGCAATACCTGTGGCTGGTTCACGAACACCGACCCCTCCGCTTCCGTCCATTTCCGTGACGACGGCAGTCCGGAACACAACTATCTGCCGGCCATCGGGTCAAATCGTGGTCAACGCAACCGCTGGGGGCATGGCCCTGGTTGGCAGGGGCTGCTGCTCGAAGGCGAGCGCAGCGAACCCCTGGCGGAGGGTCAGGGCCAGTGGTGTTTGGCTGTGGCCGATGGCTTGGCCACGGCCAATGGTTCGGTCGAGGTGATGCGCTGCAGCCGCTGGAATCCGGCCGGCGATGGCCGTGAACTCTGGGAACCCTTCGCCCAGGAGGGCGCGATCTCAGATCGGGACGATCAGACCGCAGCAGGGGATGACGGTCCGCTGAGTGCCGCCATGGCGATCCGCTTTAGCTTGCAACCGGGGGAGAGTCTGGAGATTCCGTTGGCGATCAGCTGGGACTTGCCGGTCACCAGTTTTGCCAGTGGTGATCGGCGACTGCGGCGCTATACGGATTTCTTTGGCGTTGGGGGCGATAACGCCGGCGCCATCGCGGCCGAAGCCCTGCGGGATCACCAGATGTGGTCTGCGGCGATTGAGCGTTGGCAGGCCCCCGTCTTGGAGCGCAAGGATCTCCCCGAGGATCTGCGCATGGCCCTACTCAACGAGCTCTACGACCTGGCCAGTGGCGGCAGCCTCTGGACGGCCGCTACGGAGGAAGCGCCGATCGGACACTTCGGGGTGCTGGAGTGCCTTGACTACGCCTGGTACGAAAGTCTGGATGTGCGCCTCTACGGCTCCTTGGCGCTGCTGCAGCTTTGGCCCGAATTGGATAAGGCGGTCCTGTTGGATTTCGCCAGGGCGATTCCGGCGGCCGATGCCACCCTGCGGCCGATTGGCTGGTACTACACCCAGGGCAAAGGTCGGGTGGAAGCCCCTCGCAAGCTGGCGGGCGCCACCCCCCACGATCTCGGCGCCCCGAATGAGCGTCCTTTCCAGGCAACCAATTACACCGCTTACCAGGATTGCAATCTCTGGAAAGATCTTGCCAGCGATTTTGTGCTGCAGGTATGGCGCACTTTCCGGCTTTCCCCCAGCGGTGAAGATCTTCAGTTTCTGGCGGATTGTTGGCCGGCCTCGCTCCAGGCACTGCGGTATCTCAAGCAATTTGATGTCAATGATGATGGTCTTCCCGATAATGGCGGTGCCCCCGACCAAACCTTTGACGACTGGCCCCTGCAGGGGGTAAGTGCCTATTGCGGTGCCCTCTGGATCGCCGCGTTGGAGGCGGCCCTGGCCATGGCCCAGAGGTTGCAGTTGGATCTGGGGCTGGACACCGGCGAAGAACAGCGGCAATTCGGGGAGTGGCTGGAGCATTCCAGGGCCAATTTTGATCGCCTGCTTTGGAATGGCGAGTACTACAACATCGATGCCAATAGCGGCACTCCCGTGGTGATGGCCGACCAACTGTGTGGCGATTTTTATGCGCGCATGTTGGGCCTACCGCCCGTGGTGAGCGAGGAGCGGGCCCGATCGTCCCTCAAGGCGATCCGGGAGGCCTGCTTCGAGCGCTTCCATGGCGGCAGCATCGGGGTGGCCAATGGTCTGCGGCGCGATGGCACCCCGCTGGATCCCCAGGGCACCCATCCCCTGGAGGTCTGGACAGGCATCAATTTCGGGCTGGCGGCCTACTACCGACTCATGGGGGAGACCCCTACCGCTCTGGCCATCTGTAGTGCCGTGGTGGGTCAGGTCTATGGGGGCGGTCTCCAGTTTCGAACCCCAGAGGCCATCACCGCCGTCCACACTTACAGGGCCTGTCATTACCTTCGGGCCATGGCGATCTGGGCCCTATGGGCCACCCACACCCAGTGGCAGCCCATCCCTGGTGCCGAGCGTCGACCTTGACGATTTTCCCTGCCCGTCTGACCCGTTGGCTGCTGCAGCCCTTGGTTTTGGCCCTGGCGCTGGTTGTGTTGCTGGTTGGTCCCGATTCTGGAAGCGCCCAGATCCAGGCCCATGGCGATCTTGGCCCAGGGGTGGCCATGGTGCGCAGCCTCGAGAGCTTGAGGGATCTGGACCACCAAAGCTGGCAGGTGGTGGCCTATCGGCAGGGAGATGGCACCGCCAAGGCTTCCCTGCGTTTGCGGCTCGTAGGGTTTCCAGGCAAGATGCGTTTTCAACATCCCACCAGCCTCCAAGTGCGCAGTGGTCGCCGCCAGTGGTTGTTGGCCGATGTCACCCTCAGCCAGCCCGAGTTGGTAGCGGACGGCAGGGCCGCGGCGTCCGAGTTTGACCTGGCACCTTTGCTGGTCGATCTGGATCAGGCCCGACCCCTGCGCCTGACTTTGCCAGGGGTGTTTCTGGAGTTGCCAGTACCTCCTTATGTTGTGGCCGAATGGCTCCGCTTGCCGAATTGGGGGCCAGGGGACCTGCCATGAACTGGCGGCCCCTGATGGATCGGGCGCTCGCCCTGGCTGCCCTCGGGGCCGGAACTACAAGCCCAAATCCGATGGTGGGGGCCCTGGTGCTGGACCAGGACGGCCAATTGGTGGGGGAGGGCTATCACTACCGCGCTGGCGAACCCCATGCTGAGCTGATGGCCCTGGCCCAGGCCTCCGGTCGGGCTCGGGGGGGCACCCTGGTGGTGACCCTGGAGCCCTGCTGCCACCAGGGCCGCACCCCCCCCTGCTGCGATGCGGTCCTGGAGGCGGGAGTGGCACGGGTGGTGGTGGCCATGGCGGATCCGGACCCTCGGGTGGCCGGCGGGGGCGTCGCCCGTCTGCGGGCCGCCGGTCTGGAGGTGGTCGAGGGGGTTGCGGAGGCGGAGGCTGCCCGTCTCAACCAAGCTTTTGTGCATCGGGTTCGCACTGGGCGCCCCTGGGGCCTGCTCAAGTGGGCCATGAGCCTCGATGGCCGAACGGCCTTGCCTAATGGCGAAAGTCAGTGGATCAGCGGACCCTTGGCCCGCCAGTGGGTGCATCGGCTCAGGGGTCGCTGCGATGCGGTGATCGTCGGCGGCGGCACCCTGCGGGCGGATGATCCGTTGTTAACCAGCCGGGGCGCTCGCACTCCCGAACCCCTGCGGGTGGTGCTTAGCCGCAGTTTGGATCTGCCCCTGGCCGCGAAGCTCTTTCAGAATGACAACACCGCCACCTCTCTGGTGGCCCATGGTCCGCAGGCCTCCCTGGCGGCCCGGGAGCGGCTGGATCGCCTGGGCATCGAACGACTAGAACTGCCGCAATGCACCCCTATGGGGCTGCTCGAGAGTCTTGCTGTCCGGGGGTGCAATCAGGTGCTCTGGGAGTGCGGTCCCACCCTGGCGGCGGCCGCCGTCCGTCAGGGTTGTGTGCAGCAGGTGGCGGCCGTGATTGCACCCACCTTGTTAGGTGGTGAGCCGGCTCGCACCCCCCTGGGCTGCCTCGATCTGGCGCGGCTCGCCCAGGCTCCCCGACTCACATCCCAGGGCTGGCATCAACTTGGCCCTGATCTGCTTTGGCTGCATCGGCTTGAGCTTGGCTCGGCGATCGGGCCATAAAAAAGCAGACCTTTGCAGGTCTGCAGATGTTGATTCTGGTGGTTCAGACCACTGTCAGACCAAATTTCAGTCCCGCCGACCACCCCCACCGCCCTGAAGGGCCACGATCAAACGCAGCAGGAAAACAAACAGATTGATGTAGGTGAGATACATGCCAAGGGCGCCAGAGAGGTACTGGTCATCCCGGTAGGTGCGCGGCATGGTGTAAAAGTCTAAGAAAGCGGCACCGACAAATAAAATCGTTCCAAAACCGGCAATCAACAGTTCAAACCCACCGGTGCTGAAGATTTGCGGGGCAAAGAAACTGCCTACAAATTGAACCAGCATGGCCACGATGAGGCCGAGCAGGCCCAAGCCAACCACGCCGCTCAATGCCTGCCCGACGTTGTCGCTCATGCGGCGGCCCATGGTGGATGCCGCGACGAATGTGATGCCCGTGGCCAAGGCGGCGGTGCCTACGGCGCCCACTCCGGCGGCGGCAACGGCATAGCTGACGATGCCGCTGAGGGTGAAACCGGTGATTAAGCTATAGGCCGATAGCAGGGGTAAGGCGGTGGCATTGTCACCTTTGGCCGCCACATTCTGGGCTACAAAGAAAAGAATCAGATTGCCAATGAGGGCCAAGAAGAACAGCGGCATGAACAGGGCCGAGTTCGCTGCCATCAGGGAAAGTCCACCCATGACGCCAACGGCGGTCAGCACCATGCCACCACCCACATAGGGCAGGGCCTTGTTGACCACATTTGGCCCAACGAGAGCGCTGGACTGGGCTTCACGAATGGCTTGTTGGAAGTTGCTGCTGGCGGGCATTTGCCGCACTTTCTCGAAGTCACTCCATCCTGGCAGCCGTGTTGGAACAACCGCCGTGGGGGCTGTGCGGATCTCCCTATTTTTTGCGTTTATCGCTGCGTTTATCGCTGCGTTTATCGGCCCTGCCGGCCCCGGTCATCCTTGCGGGCGTAGGCCTGAACCAGGCGCTGCACCAAGGGGTGGCGGACCACGTCGGCATCATTGAAGCGACAGAGTGCCACCCCCTCAACCCCACCCAGCACCTCGGCGGCTTCGATCAGGCCACTGGGCTGACCCGGAGGCAGATCGATCTGGGTGATGTCTCCGGTCACCACCATGCGCGAGTTTTCCCCAAGCCGGGTGAGGGTCATGCGCATCTGGGCGGGAGTGGTGTTCTGGGCCTCGTCCAGGATCACGAAGGAGTCGGCCAGGGTGCGGCCACGCATGTAGGCGAGGGGGGCTACTTCGATGACTCCCTTTTCCTGGAGCGCGGCGGTCCGCTCGGGCCCCAGCAGGTTGTGAAGGGCGTCGTAAAGCGGTCTTAGGTAAGGATCCACCTTTTGCTGCAGGTCGCCGGGCAGAAAGCCAAGCCGTTCGCCCGCTTCTACGGCAGGCCGGGTCAGCACGATCCGCTCTACCCGCTGTTCCTGCAGAAAGCGGACGGCTTGAATCGTGGCCAAGAAGGTTTTGCCGGTTCCCGCCGGACCAATCGCCAAGGTGAGGTCATGGCGTTCAATGGCGTCGATGAAGGCCCGCTGACGGGGGGTCCTGGCCCTGAGCGGCCGGCCTTGCCGGGTGATGGTGAGCACTTGGCGAGCCAACTCCCCATGCTCTTCTTGTTTGCCGGTATCAAGGGCCGTTATAGCGGTCTGAAGATCAACAGCCGCAATCGGTTCGCCGGATTCCCAGAGGGGCTTGAGGCTTGAGAGCACCGCATGGGCACGATTCACCTGGGATTCCCGGCCTTGGATCCGCAAATCAAGGCCATAAAGAACCAGGCTGGTGCCGGTAAGGGCTTCTAGCCGACGCAAATTGGCCTCTGACGGGCCCGCAAGAGCTACAGCTGCCTCAGGGGAAGGCAGGCTCAAGGTGGTGAGGCCGTTCAGGCTTCGACAGCCTCTTCGGCTTCAACGGTCTCAGGTGCGGAGGCAGCTTCGAGAGCAGCTGCAGCTGCGGTTTCGGCGGCCGCTGCTGCGTCTTCGGCTGCCTTGGCTTCGGCTGCGGCCTTGGCATCGGCTTCCGCCTTGACTGCGGCGGCGGCTTCGGCGGCTCGTGTTGAAGCTTGCTTAAGTTTGCCGATGACTTCTGCGGGTCGGATTCGCTTCTCGACGAGTCCGCCTTTTTCAAGCAGGGCTCGCACGGAATCAGTCGGTTGGGCGCCTTGGCTCAGGCGCAGACGGATTGATTCGGTGTCGAGACGGGTTTCCTTGGTGCGAGGGTTGTAAAAGCCCAGTTCCTCCAGGGGTCTGCCGTCACGCCGGGATGTGCTGTTCGTTGCCACCAAACGGAAACTCGCTTCCCGCTTTTTCCCGAATCGCTTCAGCCGGAGCTTGATCATTGGGCTTACCGAGGTTACGCAAAGGCAAATCCTAACCTGTGGCCTGCGGCTGCTTTGGGTTCTGCCACCCCTAAAGCTCCCCGAATCCCTTGCGCTTCTTGGCCGGTCGATTGGCTCGGGTTCCCGGAGCACCAGAACTGCGGCCACCGGCCCCAGGGGCTCCGGGTCGGCCCATGCCAGTCATGCCAGTCATGCCACCCATGCCGGGCATGCCGGGCATGCCGCCGCCCATGCCAGGGAAACCCCCCATTCCCGGCATACCTGGCATGCCGCCACCCCGGGTCATTTGCTGCATGAAGCCCCGCATCTTTTGGAAGTCGGCTAGCACCTTGTCGACATCCGCCGGTTGATGGCCGCTCCCGGCGGCGATGCGCCGGCGGCGGGACGGCTGGGAGGCCAGCAGTTCGGGTTGCTGCCGCTCGGCCTCGGTCATCGAAGCAATCATCGCTTCAATCTTCTTGAGCTGTTGCTCACCCTGTTTGAGCATGCCGTCGTCAATCTTGTTCATCCCGGGGATCAGCTTCATCAGACCACCAAGGGAGCCCATGCGTTTGATCAAGCGCATTTGCTGCAGGAAGTCGGAAAAATCAAAGGAAGCCTCCTGCAGTTTCTGCTGCATGCGGGCCACGTCGGCCAGCTCCACTTCTTTCTGGGCTTTCTCGACCAGGGTCAGCACATCGCCCATGCCCAGGATGCGGCTCGCCATCCGTTCCGGGTGGAAGGGCTGCAGGGCTTCTACCTTTTCGCCGGTACCAATGAATTTGATTGGGGCCCCGCTCACCTTGCGGATCGAGAGAGCGGCCCCGCCCCGGGAGTCGCCATCCAATTTGGTGAGGACAGCTCCGGTGATGCCCACCTGCTCGTGGAAAGCCCTGGTCAGCTCGGCGGCCTCCTGGCCGATCATCGAATCCACGACCAGCAGGACTTCATCAGGCTGCACCGCTTCGCGGATACGAACCATCTCTTCCATCATCGATTGATCGATCTGGAGGCGTCCAGCCGTGTCGACCAGCACCGTGTCGAAGCCCCCATCCCGCCCCTTCTGGACCCCGGCGGCGGCGATCTGCTCCGGGCTGGCACCGTCGCCCAGACTGAAGACCTCCACGCCGATCTGGCGGCCCAAGGTCTGCAGTTGGTCGATGGCTGCAGGCCTATAGACATCGGCCGCCACCAACAGGGGACGACGGCCTTTTTCCTTGAGAAGGAGACCCAGTTTGGCGGTGGCGGTGGTTTTACCGGCCCCCTGCAGACCCGCCATCAGCACCACGGTCGGCTGGCCCGGCTTTCCGGCCGGGGCGAGGGGCGCATTTTCGCCCCCCATGGTCTCTACCAGCTGCTCATGCACCACCTGGATGAACTTCTGGTCGGGACTGATGCCCCGCACAACTTCGGCGCCGATGGCCTTGCGGCGCACGTCGTCGACAAAATCCTTGACCACCGTCAGGCTCACA